>JAAUYD010104161.1_pt1 | contig 17456 bp, 10 predicted proteins | sample 7278101 | NCBI WGS metagenome assembly JAAUYD01 (sample SAMN14350128, study PRJNA611818) | marine sediment metagenome | isolation source: surface marine sediment (0.6m) | place: French Polynesia: Moorea | collected 2018-08 | reverse complement strand
CGATCCAGCTGCAACCCGACAATATGTTGTCTCACTTATACTTAGCGGTGTGTTATGTCGAACTGGGGAGGAAACAAGAGGCAAAAGATGAAGCATCGAAAGTACTCGAAGTAAATCCAAAATTCTCATCGGAAAACTTTGCCGAGCATATCCCGCTTAAAGACGAGGCCTCCAAAAAGCGCCTTATTGACGCTATGCGAATGGCGGGTTTGCCCGAATAACCGACATGCCGATGTCCTGCCTACAAGCGATAATTCGAAGGCACCCTCAACACTGCAGATACGGCAACCTTGTCTGACATGATCCGATCGATCCATCCCGATCCATTTTCTCTCTGCCTGCCAAAGCGCATCAACAACTGATCGGCCGACCCTGCCGCCAGGTATTCAGATCATGCGATCGATCTCGCCAATCAGTTTTTTCAGCCGCTTGGCCGACACCGGTCCGTCGGTGCCCACCTCCTGGGCGAATAGCGACACCTTGTACTCTTCGATCATCCAGAAAAAAGCCTCCACCTGGGCCCGCTTTTGCAGGGATGTGGTAGCATCCATGGTCGCAAGCATCTGGTTCAGCCGCTCGAGGAAGGGGGCCACCAGGTTCTGCCGCGAGCGGTCTTTTTCCAAATCGGTCAATCCCCGCTGGGCCCGGATGGAGATGGCGTTGAGATAGCGCACCAGGTGTTGCAACCGCTGACGGTCATACAGGCTCACGAAGGTGTCGGGAACCAGCCGGGCCAGTTCATCCTTCAGGGCCTGCAGAAACTGTCCCACCACCGGTGCCGCAATGCGCTTTTTCTCTACATCGGCGATGCGGCATCGGGCTTCGTGGTGGGCTTCGACGACGGCGATGACCGCTTCACGCAGATCCTGGCCGCACTGGTGCACCCGCCTGCGGGTCAGCTCGGCCACGACATCCTCGTAGTCCGCCTGGGTGAGGACCGATCGGAAAAACAGGCTCCGGGTCACGCACTCGACCAGCAGGCTGTCCACGGCTGCCTGGCCGCCGAAGTATACCGTCTGACGTTTGAGCAATGCGGGCAGTTTCAGATTCCTTTTTAAAAACTTGAGATCGTCGGCGAAATGGCGGCGCAACAGTGCCGCCACCCCTTCGATGTGGGCTTGCTCGGCCGCCTTGGGATCGTTGAACAGCCGCAAACCGATCGCCCCGCCATCGAGCGCCAGTCGGGGATAGAGATGCCGCGCACGTTTACCGCGGCTGTCTACCTTGAGCGATCCCGGCAGGTCCCCGAAATCCCAGTCCCTGATATCCTCCCGCTCCCATTGCCGTATGAGATTCTCCGTGCCCGGAGGCAGCCGGGGCGCCGTCGTGCTGCTATCCAACAGGCGCTCGTCTCGTCCGCTGGCCACCACCCGCCCCCGATCGTCGGTGATGGCCAGACGCATTTTTAAATGCTCGGGCAACCCGTCCACCGGCCAGGCTGCCGCAGGTATGTCCACCTGCAACTGCTCAAAAAGAAATCGGCTCAACGCCGTGGGCATGCTTTCGCGCCCCCTGGGCATGTTGTCCAGGATCAACTGCACCGTGTCGGCCACCGGCACCAGTTGGACGCGGTAGGCTTTGGGCAGGCCTTTGATTAACGCCGTGACCTTCTCCTCCAGCAGGCCCGGCACCAGCCAGTCCAACTGCTGGCGGGGAACATCCCCCACGGCCTCGGCCGGCACACTGAGGGTCACCCCGTCGGCGTCGTCGCCCGGTTCGAATAGATAGTCGCAGTCCAGCACCCGATGACCCAGATCCAACTTTTGCGGAAACTGGTCCAGAACATCGTCGTTGGGCTGATAGTGAATCAGCATCTCCCGGTCCAGGTGCAAAAATCGATCGCCGCCTTTTTTACGGATGCGGTGGTTGAGGGTTCGCATGTCCGCCACGCCGGGCAGCCGCTGCCTGTAGAAATCCACCAGTACGTCGTCGTCAACGAGGATGTCCCGCCGGCGGATACGGTCCTCCATGCCGCGCACTTGCGCCACCAGTTCGGCGTTGTGGCGCATGAATGTCAGCGGTTGCTGCACCTCTCCGGCCACCAGGGCACTGCGGATGAAGATCTCTGCGGCCTGTTCGGGTTCGATGCGGCCGAAATTGACCTGCCGGTCCCGCACGATGGGTAGCCCGAACAGGGTCACCTGCTCTTTAGCCACCACCTGGCCGCGTTTTTTTTCCCAGTGGGGATCGGACCAGCTGGCCCGGCACAGGTCGCCGCCCAGGGCCTCCAGCCAGGCCACATCGATGACGGCCGCCTGCCGGGCGAAGAGCCGTGAGGTTTCGACCATCTCGGCGGCCACGATCCAGTTGCCCGGCTGCTTGAAAAGGCCCGAGCCGGGAAAGAGCATCACCTCGCGGTCCTTGGCCGCCCGGTAGAAGACCTTCTCCTTTTGCATGGCGATGTTGGAGAGAAAGCCGCTGAGAACGGCGCGGTGAATGGCGGCATACAGCGGATGGAAGATCTCCTTGTCAGCTGCACGGTTCGTCTGAAAGGCCTCCAGGTCCGAACCATCGTCCGCCATGTTGCCGAAGCGCTGCTCTTTCAAGCCAGCCGTAATCTGGCGATGGATATCCCGCCATTCGCGAATTCGCCGGAAAGAGAGGTAGTGCTTGCGGCAGTACTTTTTCAGTGCGCTCATGCTGCGCGGTCGTTCGGGCCCGTGGTGCAGCGCTCGCCAGATGTTGAGAATGGTAACAAAATCGGAGTGGGGATCCACGAAGCGGCGATGGGCTTGGTCGGCCAAAGCCTCCTTGTCGATGGGCCGCTCGCGCACATCCTGGATGCTCAGGGCGGCGGCGATGACCACCACAGGCCCCAGACAACCCTCCTTGCGGGCCTCGATGAGCATGCGCGACAGCCGTGGATCGACGGGCAGGCGGGCCATCGTGCGGCCGTTTGCGGTCAGCTGATACCCGGAGGCATCGCCGCGCTTGCCCTGCTTACGAACAATGGCCCCCAGCTCCAGCAGCAGGTTGAATCCGTCGTGAATGCTTCTATCCGCCGGCCGGTCGATGAAGGGAAACCGGTCGATGGCGCCGAGCTTGAGTGAGATCATGCGCAGAATCACCTCGGCCAGATTGGAGCGCAGGATTTCCGGCTGGGTGAACAAGGGGCGGCTGAGATAGTCTTCCTCGCTGAACAGGCGGATGCAAACCCCGTTTTGCACACGTCCGCAGCGTCCCTTGCGCTGGTCGGCACTGCTTCTGGAGATGGGCACCACCGGCAGCGCCGTGGTGCGTGAGCGGGGCATATACTGGGAGATGCGGGCCAGGCCGGTATCCACCACATATTTGATGCCGGGAATGGTGATCGAGGTTTCGGCCACGTTGGTGGCCACGATGATCTTGCGATCGGCGGTGCCGGCAAACACCCGGCGCTGTTCGCCGGCGCTGAGTCGGGCAAACAGGGGCAGGATCAGCGTTCCCGGAAATCGTCGCCCGGCAAGGATATCGCAAGTTTCGCGAATGTCCTGTTCGGTGGGCATGAACATCAGCACGTCGCCGCGCGTGCCGCGGGAGACCAACTGGTCCAGGGCCACGATCGCCGCCTCGACCGGCGTTTGCTCCTCTTTATCCCGGGCGGCGTCGTCACTGTACAAATAACGGGTCTCCACCGGATAGAGCCGTCCGGAGACCTCGATCACGGGGGCATCGTCAAAGGCCCGAGAGAACTTCTCGGTGTCGATGGTGGCCGAGGTGACGATCAGTTTAAGGTTGCGCCGCTTATCGACCAGTTTTTTGAGGATGCCCAGTACGAAGTCGATGTTCAGACTGCGCTCGTGGGCCTCATCCACGATGATGGTGTCGTATTCGTTGAGCCAGGCATCACCCTGGGTTTCGGCCAGCAGGATGCCGTCGGTGACCACTTTGATGTAGGCGTCTGTGGCCGTCTTGTCCTGGAACCGGATCTTGTAGCCCACCGACTGACCCAGCGGTTCGCCCAGTTCCTCGGCAATGCGGGCAGCCACCGTGGTGGCGGCGATGCGCCGGGGTTGGGTACAGGCGATTTTACCGTCGATGCCCCGTCCGGCGGCCAGGCAGAATTTGGGGATCTGGGTGGTTTTGCCCGAACCGGTCTCACCGGAAATGATGGTCACCGGGTGGCTACGGATGCTGTCGATAACGGCGGCTTTGGCAGCGGTGATGGGCAGGTGGGGCATATCCGTAAACTGCGGAAGGCCTTCGCGGCGGCGTTTCTTGCGGTCAACAGCAGCGCGAATGCGCGACGAGAGCTCGGCCAAATGGCGATCGAAGGACTCGTCGGTCATGCCTTTACGCTGGCGCACCAGACGATCCAGTTCCCGGCGCATGGTCATGGCATCCGTGTGCATGACCTGCTTCAACTGGTTTCTGAAACGGCTGATTTTTTTGCGGGCGTCGGTCATGGATGTTTCCGGTTCTCATGCGGCCAGTGGGCGTTCGGCGCCATTTCTACCATGCAGGAGCAGGAATACAACCCTTTTTGGGGGGATCGGCAACCCGCTGACCGCTTCGCCGCCCAATTGTGCCGCCGGATGGGATCTGTTAAGCTGACGGCACAATCGATGCGGCCGCATCCATCCAGACGTCCTGAATACGGATCCCGGTAATCGGTGTCGCGAACGGTTGACGGCTGGTGAAAACGTTGCACCAGTCGCCGCCGTCAGGAACGTCACCACCGGTTATGCGCATATATGGCAGGATCGGGGAAACGGCCAAACAGGTGAGGCGGGGTGACGATGAAAAGATATCTTGAATGCTGCTGCGGGATCGTTGTCGTGGGTTTGTCGCTTTTTATGGCCGGTGCCGCCAAACCGTCGGCCGGAGATGCGCTGCGTGTCGAACGCCTGCTAAGCGGCATTGCCCGCCAGGCCCATCAACCTGAAGACCAGGAGCGGCGCAGCGAAGTGAGCCAGCAGGAACTCAACGCCTACATCGCCCATCGATTGGCCCGGGAGAACCAACCGGCGGTGGACAGCATCCGGGTCGACCTGCTGGACAATGGCCGGGTCAACAGCGTCGTGCACGTCGATCCCCGACAGCTGCAGCTGGATATCCTCCTTGGCGATGTCCTGCGGTTCGAAATAGCCGGCATCATGGATTCCCGCAGTGGCGCGGCTCGCCTGCATCTAATCGCCCTCAAACTGAACGGCCAGCCCGTCAAGCCGCAGGTTCTGGATTTCGTGATCGCAACCGCCGCCTACTACCACGGCTGGGATTGGGAAGGCATCGAAGGCTGGTATGCGTTACCCGCAGGCGTCAAGCGGATGATTGTCCAAAAGGGTAAAGTGGTATTGGTCCATTAGGTCAGTGACCATCCATAAATGACCAATTTGCCCGATATCTTCGTTGCGCGCAAAATTTTATCCTCGGAATATCGACCATATGCACCCCAAGGGCACTTCCTGCGGGGCGCCTACAGTAACATTTGGCGCGCGCGTTCATGTCCCGGCTGGTCTTCAGCGGGAGATCTCGACCAAATTTGCCTATTTCTGGACGGACAGCTTAGCGATTGCTTTCGTGCACGATTTCGGGGAAATGGCCCTCTTTGCAGATTAACCCTTCGATGGGCTGATCGAACACCACCGAAAAGCCTTTCTGGGTGGCGCGCACAACCCGGCCTTTGACCTGAAACAGGTTGTCGAACTCGAAAACCGGAAACTGGAGTTCGATGGACTGTCCCTGGGCGATGCTCCGTGATGTGCTGACAAAAATCCCGGTGGCACCGATATTCTTGATGATGTCCCTGAAAGTCCCTTCCCTGACCGTATACTTGGCAATGATGTAGGCCGCCCGCCGGGGAAACTGACGCTGGTTTTGACTGGCATGTCGGATCATGTGTCTATGTGGGATCCTTTTTTGGTTCGATCGGATATTGAATTTTGTTAAGGTGTCGCTGCTAATAGCATGTCGGTAGCGGTCTGCCAACCTCGGCCGTTGTTTAGTGCTCGTCCATAAATAGGCAAATTGGGTCGAGATCTCCCGCTGAAGACCAGCCGGGACAGGAACGCGTGCGCAACATTTGACCGTAGGCGCCCCGCAGGAAGTGCCCTTGGGGTGCATATGGTTGATATACCGAGGATCTAATTTTTAGCACAACGCGGATATCGGACAAATTAGCCATTTATGGTTGGGCCATACCTATATGGTTATCATTCCAACGCGGTATGCAACCCGCAAGCTGACCATCGCCGGCCGTCATTCAATAGTGCGCATCCAGAAATAGGCAAATTTGGTCGAGATCAAGGCCTGCGAGGAATTTTACCGGAGGCATATGGTTGATATTCCGAGGATAGAATGTCGAGCACAACACAGATATCGGGCAAATTGGCCATTTATGGACGAGCACTAAATAAAAAAGCCATCGGCCCCAGCGTCATATCCGGAACCGATGGCACGATGATGCGTTGTCGACCCGCAGGCCGGGATGGGCTCAATTATCCCTTCAGTGAAAACTTGGGTTGAATGATGTTGTAGTAGGCCGTCTCGGAGATGGTTCCCCAGGTGCCGACCACTTTCTGGAAGTCTTTGAAGGCTTTGTTGACCTTGGTCGCCATGGGGCTCTTGGCAGCCTCCTCGGCCAGCACTTCCTCGGCCAGTTTGCGCAGGTCGGCCAGCACCTGGTCGGGAAACTGGATCAGCTGTACCTTCTTGTCGTTGATCAGGCTCTGCAAGGCCTGGCCGTTGCGGGCGTCGAATTGGGCCAGGACCCAGTGTTCGGTCTCCACACAGGCCGCGTCGACGATGTGCTGCAGATCCTTGGGCAAACTGTCGTAAGCCTTCTTGTTGAAAAAGTACTCCAGGTAGGTTCCCGGTTCGTGCCAGCCAGGATAGTAGTAGTACTTGGCCGCCTGGTAAAAACCCATGCGCAGGTCATGCAGGGGGCCGACCCACTCGGTGGCGTCAATCACGCCGCGCTCCAGGGAGGTGAAGATCTCCCCGCCGGGCAGCAGTACGACGGTACCCCCGGCCTTGGCCAGGACCTTGCCGCCCAAACCGGGAATTCTCATTTTCAGGCCTTTGAAGTCGTTGATCGATTCGATTTTTTTGTTGAACCAACCGCCCATCTGGACACCGGTTGAACCGCCCGGACGCGGCACCAGGTTGAAAGGCGCGTAAGTCTCTTCCCACAGCTCTAATCCACCGCCGCCATGGAACCAGGCACTCATGCCCTGGCCGTTCATGCCAAAGGGCACAGCCGCAAACCATTGGGTGGCCGGTTCTTTGCCGGCCCAATAATAGGATGCGCCACTGCCCACTTCCACGGTGCCATCGGAGACCGCCTGGAAGCTTTCCAGGGGCGGAACCAGTTCGCCGCCGGCGAATACCTGGATCTTGATGCGGCCGTCGGACAGCTCTTCGATGCGTTTGGCCAGGCGTTCACAGCCTTCCTGAAGCACCGGCAGTTTGGGTGGCCAGGTGGTGACCATTTTCCAGTTGTAGGTCTTTTTGGCATGAACCGCAGGTGCATTGACTGCCGTTGCTGCTACCGCCGCTGCACCGACACCCGCCTTTTTCAGAAAATCTCTTCTCTTCATCGTTGGATCCTCCTCCTTGGGTTAAGAAATGAGATGATGGGAGCCACACCTATTAACCGGCTGGACCATCATAGGCCGCAAACCGGCCCCTGAAACGGATATTACCTGCCTGCCGGGGATGTAAAAACAGGCCGCCCGGAACGGCCCAGAGGTCACCGGGTAATCATACGGTACCCGGGCAACCGTCAAACGGTTCAAGCGAACGTCGAATTAAGGCCCGAAGACCACTTTCGGCAGCCAAGTGGCCAACTGGGGAAAAAGGACCACGATGGCCAGGCCGATAATCTGGACGATGACAAAGGGAATGATTCCCCTGTAAATATGGCCGGTGGAAATCTCCGGCGGCGTCACCGCCTTCAGGTAGAAAAGCGAAAAGCCGAAAGGCGGTGTCATGAATGAGGTCTGCAGGTTGACGGCGATCAGAACGCAGAACCACACCGGATCGAATCCGAACTCGATCATGATGGGGGCCAGCACAGGCACATGAATAAAGGTGATCTCGATGAAATCTAGGAAGAATCCGATGACGAAAATCAGCCCCATGACGATGGCCAGGACCATGTTGTGGCTGTATCGGTCGGCCAGTCCTCCCAGAAACTCGCGAACCAGTTCGTCGCCGCCCAGGCCGCGAAAGACCAGGCCGAACGCTGCGGCACCGCAGAGGATAATGAATACCATGCAGGTCAGGCGAACGGTGGTCTGCATCACTTCCTGGAGAATCTTCAGGGAGAATTTGCGGTTGGCAAGGGTCAGCAGCGTGGCCCCGACGGCACCCACGGCAGCCGCCTCCGTAGGAGAAGCGATGCCGGCAAAGATCGATCCCAATACCGCCACCATCAGAAACAAGGGCGGGAATAGGGCTCTGAAAACCCGCACGGTCAGTTGGCGCGGTGAAATGGCGTCCAGCTCGGCCTTGGGAATCGCAGGGGCCCACTCGGGCTTGAGCCAGGAGATGATCATGATATACAGACCAAACAATCCCACCAGCAGCAATCCCGGAAACACCGCCCCCATGAACAGATCACCGACGGAGACGCCGACGATGTCGCCGATGAGCACCAGCACGATGCTGGGCGGGATGATCTGCCCCAGGGTGCCGGAAGCCGACACCGTTCCCGTGGCCAGCTCCTTCTGATAGCCGCGGCGCAACATGGTGGGCACCGCCAGCAGGCCCATGGTGACCACGGTGGCCCCGACGATGCCGGTGGAGGCCCCCAAAAGCGCACCGACCACGACCACGGAGAGGGCCAGGCCGCCGCGCAGGCGTCCGAAAAGCAGCCCCATGGTGTCCAGCAGCTCCTCGGCCAAGCCCGAGCGCTCCAGCATGACGCCCATGAAGACGAACAGGGGCACGGCAATCAGGGTGACGTTGGTCATGACCCCCCAGATGCGCAGGGGCAGCAGATTGAAAAAGGACCAGCCGAAACCGATCAGCCCGAAGCACAGGGCGGTTCCCATCAGGGTGAAAGTGACCGGAAAACCGGCCATGAGCAGAATCGTCAACGCCAGGAACATCCATGCGGGCAAGTACTCCATCAACGCTTCTCCTCTGCTCCGGTTTCAATGCCCAGCACCTGCAGCAGTGCGTTCAGCCCCATGGAGATGCCCTGAAGCAGGAGCAAAGCATACCCCACGGTCATGGTGCCCTTGACAATAAAGCGGTAGGGGATGCCCCCCGGGTCCGGGGAGCCTTCCAGTATGGAGAAGGAGTTGCCCACGAATTTCCAGGATGTGCTGATGACCAGCCAACATCCCGGGATCAGGAAGAAGATGACACCGATCAGGTTCACCCAGGCACGCCCTTTGGGGCTGAGCCGCTGGTAGATGATATCCACACGCACATGACCGTCGTGGAGTAGGGTGTATCCGGCACCGATGAGAAAGATAAAGGCGAACAGGTGCCATACCAGTTCCTGCGTGAACACGAATGTGGTTTTGAACAGGTAGCGCATGACCACATCGACAAAAACTACCAGCACGAGCAACAGAGTGACCCAGGAGACCACGCGCCCCACCGTTTCATTGAGACTGTCGATGGCGCCGCGTAAAGCCTTCAACAAATTGAGCATGAACACCGCCTGAGAGTAGTAGAACGCAACCTGGGACGCTGCCGTAATGGCATCATCTCGCGCGCCGGCTTGTGCCAGCGTTGCAAACAAATAGGTAACAGCTTCAACTCGTTACAATATATGCCTGACAATGTCAACACATAGAAAAAGTGAACCGCATTCATTCGGATCTGGTTTCGATCCGACCTTGACCGCCGGATACGACCATGCCTGCACTTTTGCTTGATTAAGGCCGGCTGAATCGTTATGAATATACGCTCAAAGCGAATCCGGTTCGGAACACCGTTCACGTCGCCAAAAACGACTGCCGGACTCGGTCTCGAAGGCGCTCACAAACGACGGACACGGGGAGCTCCGATGTCAGGCAACTCTTACTGGGCCGACAACTACGTGGACAAACGATGCACGGCCGAGGATGCCATCGGGCATATCCGACCGGGTCAGCGGGTGTTCATCGGTTCATCCTGCGGTGAGCCCCAGCATTTGGTTAAGCGCCTGTCCGAGGCGGCCGACTGGTTCACCGACCTGGAAATTGTCCGGCTCATGTCGCTGGAAACGGCGCCGCTGTCGTTGATCGCCGACCAGACCCGCGACCAGCGCTTGAATATTCGATCCTTCTACATGGGATCGGCCAGATCCAGCCAGCTGGCCGACATGGCCCGATTCCTGACACCCTTGAATCTGTCCGCCGTGCCCCGCCTGTTTGAAAGCAAGCGTCTGCCGATTCACGTGGCTCTGATCCAGGCCACCCCGCCCGACGATTTCGGCTGGATGAGCCTGGGGGTTTCCGTTGACATCACGCTGTCGGCTGCCAGATCCGCGGATCTGGTCATCGTTCAGGTCAACCCAAACATGCCCCGGGTATTGGGCAACAGCTTCATTCATGTCGATGAGGTCCATCTGGTGGTGGAGAAGCAGGAGCCGATCCTCACGCTGCCGACCGTACCCGAATCCGAAGCGGCGGACACCATATCGCGCTTGATTTCACGTCTGATCGAAGATGGATCGACGATTCAGATCAGTCCGGGAACCGCCCCCAATGCCACCTTGATGACCTTGTCGGACAAAAACGACCTGGGCGTTCACACCCAGTTCATGACCGACGAAATCATGCATCTGTTTGCCAAAGGCGTGATCACCAACCGTCGCAAGGGGGTCAACAACCGCAAAATGGTGGCCAGCAGCGCCATCGGTTCGGCCAGCCTGTATGAATTCATCAACGACAATCCGGCCATCGAATTTCACCCTTCGGACTACGTTAACAATCCGGCGACCATCGCCGCCCACAACAAGATGGTTTCCCTTTCCGTGGCCATGGCCATCGACCTGACCGGCCAGGTGGCGGCGGATGCCCTGGCGCTGAATCATTTTTCCGGGGTCACCGGCATGCTCGACTTTACCCGGGGGGCGTTCCAATCAGAGGGCGGTCGCAGCATCATGATGCTGCCGGCCACCGCCGCGGGAGGCGGCAAAAGCCGCATCGTACCCATGTTGGGCGATACCGCCGTGGTGATACCCCGGGGCGATGTCCATTACGTGGCCACCGAATACGGCGTGGTCAACTTGTTCGGCAAAAGTTTGCAGGAACGCGCCATGGCCATGATCAGCATTGCCCATCCCGACTTCAGGGATGAATTGCTGCAGGCGGCCAAACAGATGAATCTGATCGGCGCCCAAAGAAAGGTGAAAGGTTCCCTGCACGGGGTCTATCCCCTGCGCCTGGAAGAGATGTTGGAAATCGATGGGGAAACGGTGACCATCCGGCCGGCCAAGCCGGTTGACGAGCGACGCATACAGGAGCACTTTTACGCCCTGGATAAAAACGATGTGGTGGCACGGTTTTTCCACGAGAAAACCAGTTTTGTCTATGACGATGTCGGCGAGGTGTCCCAGGTGGACTATGTCAGAAATCTCACCGTGCTGGCGGTGGTCGGCGAGTTTGGTTTCGGCAAGGTCGTGGGCATTGGCGAATACCTGTTGGACCCGACCTGCAACCTGGCCGAAGTGGCCTTTTCGGTGAGCCGTGAATGGCAGAGTAAAGGTCTGGGCAAGCGGCTGATGCACAAGCTCTTCGAGGGCGCTCGGGACAACGGCATCGCCGGTTTCAGCGCCTATACGGCCCCTGACAACCGGGGCATGATCGCTCTGTTCGACAGCCTGCCGGTAAAAATGACCACCGCCGAGGAGGACGGTATGACCGTTTTGAGCTGCCGGTTTGACGATCTGAAAACCGGCAAGGATTGGGAAGCGGCCAGTTTAGGAATCTAATCCATGCGGTATTGGGAATTCAGGGCGAGATAATTGAGGCATCAAGGAATTTGTCTGAATAACGGATGGGATACCTTCAATTCCTCAATCCCTCAATTCCTTAATCCCCCAATACCACTATTCCAAAACCAAAGGATTTGGAAATGACCACCCGTAAGATCACCTTCCTGCCCCACCACCGGGAGATCGCCGTCAACGACGGCGACAATCTGATCCGCGCGGCCATGGAGGCCGGTGTTCACATCAACGCCTCTTGCGGCGGTGAAGGCGTCTGCGGCAAGTGCCGCATCATCGTGGAGGCCGGTGATGTGGCCGGCGGGATCAGCGAACAGCTCAGCCCGGCAGACCGGGAAAAGGGCTATCGCCTGGCCTGCCGGTCAACCATCACCGGCGATGCGACCATACGGGTGCCCGTGGAGTCGGCCATCGATGCCAGCGTGCTGAGTCAACGGATCGTGCCGCGGCGCACGGCCCGCATCGAACAGATGAACCTCGATGACCTCAAGGAACAGGGGCTGTTTCTGCCGCCGGTGGAAAAGATCTACATTGAGCTGCCCGAGCCCGACAATCAGGACCACCTGCCCGACGTCACCCGGCTGGTGAGCCACCTCAAACTGCACCACGACGAACATCGGCTGACGGTGAACCTGCCGGTGATCCGTAAAATACCCGACGTGCTGCGGGAAAACGGGTTCCGGGTCACCGCCACCCTGGCCCGCCCGGTCATGGAGAGCGGCAAGACCGAGATTATCAATGTCCAGCCCGGAGATACCAGTGCACGCATCTACGCCATCGCCATGGATATCGGCACCACCACCATCTACGGTCAGCTCATCGACTTGAAAAACGGTGTCATCCTGTCCGAACGCGGTGATTTCAACGGCCAGATCAGCTATGGCGAAGATGTCATCAGCCGCATCGTGTTTGCCGAAAAAGCGGATGGCCTGGAGCGCCTACACCAAGTGGTTGCCGGCACCATCAACGGCATCATCGAAAGGATCGTCAGACGGGCCAAGGTGGATCCCGACGATATCGCCGCCATCACCCTGGCCGGCAACACCACCATGACCCAGCTGCTGCTCAAGATCAACCCGCGCTACATCCGGCGCAGTCCCTACGTGCCGGCCTCAACCCTGTTTCCGCCGATCCGGGCCGTAGACCTGGGGCTGAACCTGCGCGACCATGTCCCGGCCCTGGTCTACCCGGCGGTCTCCAGCTACGTGGGCGGCGACATCGTGGCCGGCGTCATGGGGTCGGGCATGTACCTGGACGATCGCCTGACCCTGTTCATGGACATCGGCACCAATGCCGAAATCGTCATCGGCAACCGCGACTGGCTGGCCTGCGCCGCCTGCAGCGCCGGACCGGCCTTCGAAGGCGGCGGCATCAAGTTCGGCATGCGTGCGGCCAAGGGCGCCATTGAGGATTTCTCCCTGGATCCGGCCACCTGGGAACCCATGCTCATGACCATCGGCAACGTACGTCCCAAGGGAATCTGCGGATCGGGCCTGATCATCATGACCGCCCTGATGTTCGAACTGGGCCTGATCAATAACCTGGGCAAATTCAACCGCGACCTGCCCAGCGACCGCATCCGCGAGGACAACGGGGTGTGGGAATACGTGCTGGCCTGGGCCGCAGACACCCAGATCGACCGAGACATCGTCCTGACCGAGATCGATATCGAAAATCTGATCAGGGCCAAAGGCGCCATCTACAGCGGCTGCATGACCTTGCTCAACGAGGTGGGCATGGGCATGCCGGATATCGACCGCATCATCCTGGCCGGCGGTTTCGGCAGCTACGTGGACCTGGAAAAAGCCATGACCATCGGCCTGCTGCCGGAGATCGATCCGGACAAGGTGACCTTCATCGGCAACAGCTCGCTTATGGGCGCCAAGATGAGCAGTCTGACCAACCGCATCCGCAAGGATGTGGTCGAGGTGACCCGCAGCATGACCAATTTCGAACTGTCCGAAACCCCGTCCTACATGGACAACTATGTGGCGGCCCTGTTTCTGCCCCACACGGACATCACCCAGTTTCCCCGGCTCGCTGCACGGCTGGCCGTCCGTGCGAACAGCACCTGAGGGATGTGGACGATACGCTATTGGAATCATCCACCCCTGCTGGATCACCGAGCCTGACGGGCATGTGCTAGGGGCAGACATTTGGATGTTGACCAGACCCCACTGTCCGCTGAAGGCAATCTAGTAGGAAATTGGGATTTAATGCACTCCTCTATTGACAAATAAACCATCCAACCTATAAGAATAATCCTTGGTTTTTCGCCTTTGGGAAGCGCTAAACCATCTTGGCCCCAGCGGCCCTTATCGCAGTGATTTACAATCGGATTCTAACTGACAGGACAAGTCATTACTGGCGTAGCCGAGGACTGTTTTGACGATACGACGCTGCATGACAATGGAAACGATCCGCCCCGCTGACCGCAATCATCTATTTTGCCCACCACAATCCTGCCACGGCTTCTTATCTACCGACGTAGATATTACATATATAAAATTCCTATATGAAAGGGGGCCTGAGTTTTTTGTTTAGTGGCCGGGTTTCTGCGCCCCGCCACATGCACGCGAACCACCGCATTACTGAAGCAAAATCCATCATTAACCGGTAGCTGACAAGGAGGTAACTTTGGGTTTCGAATTCTACAAGGAATCGTATGCAGGTGCGATAAAGGCGATCTCCATTGGTGAAGGCGACAAAGCCGTTACCGTTGGAGGGGAAACCTGCTATCCACTCTATCAGTTTGAGGGCGAGATGCCCCACAAACCGAAAATTGCCATGGAGATCTGGGACACGGAGCCTGATGAATGGCCGGCAGCGGCACTGGAGCCGTTTAAAGATGTTGCCGCGGACCCTGCCGCCTGGGCCAAGAAGTGCGTCGATGAATATGGGGCGGAAATCATCGTTCTCCAACTTAAAAGCATCGACCCCAACGGCGCTGACGCCAGTCCAGCCGACGCATCGGCCACGGTCAAAAAAGTGCTGGCTGCCATCGATGTTCCCCTGGTGGTCTGGGGCGTGGCCAATCATGAAAAGGACGAGGCGGTTTTCAAACAGATCGCCGAAGACTGTCAGGACGTGCAGTTGACCCTGGGCCCCGTGGAAGACAAGAACCACAAGGGCATCGGCGCCGCCGCCATGGGCTACGGGCACGCATTGATCAGCTCCTCGCCCATCGACGTCAACCTGGCCAAGCAGGTCAACATCCTGCTGGAAAACCTGGGCATGCCCATGGACCGGGTGATCATCGACCCCACCACCGGCGGTCTGGGATACGGCCTGGAGTACACTTACTCAGTTATGGAACGCCTGAGAATGGCCGCCATGGCCCAGGGCGACGATAAGCTGCAGATGCCCATCATCAACAACCTGGCCAATGAAATCTGGAAGTGTAAAGAGGCCAAACAGGATTCGGAAGAAGCCCCGACGCTGGGTGATCCCGAAAAACGCGGCATCCTTATGGAAGCCGTGGGCGCCGTGACCTACCTGGTAGCCGGCTCCGACATCCTGATCATGCGCCATCCCGAAGCCATCCGGTTGGTCAAGGCCTTCATCGATATCGCCATGGACGGCGGCAGCGCTGCCGACATCGCCCCCATCGCCAAACGGCTGGAAGGGGTGGACGTCGATCTGGCCGCCCTGGCGCCTGAGCCGGATCTGACCATCGAAGAAGAGAAGAAAGCCGCCAAACCGGCTGCCAAGGCCGCGCCCAAGGCCGCCGCCAAACCGGCTGCCAAGCCTGCGGCCAAACCTGCTGCGGCACCGGCTGCAGTGAAAAAAGCCGAGACGGCAACGGCCGCTGCCCCGGCCGCACCGGCGGCAGATCCCGAGGCTGAGGCCAAAGCCAAAGCCGAAGCCGCTGCCAAGGCCGAAGCCGAGGCCAAAGCCAAGGCTGAAGCAGACGCCAAGGCCAAAGCCGAAGCAGACGCCAAGGCCAAGGCAGAGGCCGAAGCCAAGGCCAAGGCCGAAGCCGAAGCCAAAGCTCAAGCCGAGAAGGAAGCGGCAGCCAAAGCAGCGGCTGAACGCGAAGCGGCCGAAGACGCCCTGCGTCAAAAGCGCGCCGCCGAACGTGAAAAGTTGGCCGCCGAGCGCGGTGATGGCGACGAGGCCAAGGTCATTCCCATGACGGCCGCCGCCGAACAGAAGACCGAAGCCGAAAAGATTCTGGACAAGCTCAACTGGGTCCATCGGCGCGTGTCGCTTTACTAAGACAACGCATTGTTAACCCTTGCCAAACTAAATACGAGGAGGAACCTCTGATGGCAGAAATCAAAAAGACCGCCGCCAAGGCCCCTAAACTGGCCGATCCCGTCGGCGCATCCATTGACATTGGAACCCAGGAAATGATCGCCCGGGCACAGAAACTGAATATCGACACGGTATTCGATCGTGCCGTGCAGATGAAGCCCTGCAACATCGGTCTGCAGGGCATCTGCTGTAAGAACTGCGCCATGGGTCCCTGCCGCGTGCCCCTGCCCAAGGGTGGTATCGACGGCGAAGACACCCGCAAGGGTCTGTGCGGGGCTACGGCCAACACCATCGCCGCACGCAACTTTGCCCGCATGGTGGCCGCCGGAACCGCGGCACACTCCGACCATGGTCGTGCCGTGGCAGAAGTGTTTTTGAGCGCAGCCCGCAAGGAGACCGATGCTTACAAGGTCAAGGATGTCAACAAGCTGCTCTCCATCGCCCCGCACTTCGGTGTGGCCACCACCGTCGAGGTGGATGGTGCGGTTCAGGATCGCGACGTAGACGAGATCGCCCTGGAAGTGGCCGAAAAAGCCCTCAACGAGTGGGGCAAGGCCGAAGGCGAACTCCACTACCTCAAACGCGCCCCCGAGCCACTGTACGAAAAATGGACCAAGGCCGGGGTCAAACCGCGCAACATCGACCGCGAAGTGGTCGAGATCATGCACCGCACCCATATGGGCGTGGACCAAGATTACAAGAACATCGTCAAACAGTGTACCCGCTGCTCCCTGGCCGACGGCTGGGGTGGCGCCATGATGGCCACGGACCTTCAGGACGTGCTCTTCGGCACTCCCTACCCCCTGCAGGCTGAGTCCAACCTGGGCGTCATGAAGGAAGACCACGTCAACATCATCGTCCATGGCCATGAGCCGGTGCTCTCCGAAATGATCGTGGCCATGAGCCAGAAGCCGGAGCTGATCGAGTATGCCAAGTCCAAGGGCGCCAAGGGCATCCAGCTGGGCGGGATCTGCTGCACGGCCAACGAAATTTTTGAACGCCACGGCGTGCCCCAGGCCGGTACCTACCTGCAGCAGGAACTGGCCATCATCACCGGTGCCTGCGACGCCATGGTGGTGGACGTCCAATGCGTGTTCCAGAACCTGGCCAACGTAGCCAAGTGCTTCCACACCAAGCTGATCACCACCCACCCCATCGCCAAGATGGAGCAGGACAATGTGATGCACATCGAGTTCGACGAACACCATGCCATGGAAGATGCCAAGCGCATCGTTACGATGGCCATTGAAAATTTCAACAACCGTGAGGCCGAGGTGATGATTCCGCCTCAGAAGTCGGCCCAGATAGCCGGTTTCAGCGTGGAATCCAT
>JAAUYD010043551.1_pt1 | contig 17477 bp, 18 predicted proteins | sample 7278101 | NCBI WGS metagenome assembly JAAUYD01 (sample SAMN14350128, study PRJNA611818) | marine sediment metagenome | isolation source: surface marine sediment (0.6m) | place: French Polynesia: Moorea | collected 2018-08 | reverse complement strand
GGCGATCTTGTCGGCGCTGTCGCGCTTCACGGCTTGGGGGACGTGGCTGTAGGTGTCGAGGGTGACGGCGATCGCCGAGTGGCCGAGCTGCTCCTGCACGACCTTCGGGTGAACGCCGGCCTCGAGCGCGAGCGACGCCATCGTGTGCCTTGTGTCGTGCAGCCGGATCTTCGGCACGCCGGTCTTCTTCACGGCGTCCTCGAACATCTTGGTGAAGCGGTGCGGGTGGTACTCGACGCCGGCCTCATCGGCGAACACGTAGCCCGAGTCGGTCCAGTCCGGGCCGAGCGCAAGCCGCTCCTGTCGCTGCCGGTTGAGGTGTGCCCGCAGCGCAGCGATCGTCGCCGGGGCGAGCAGCAACTGGCGCTGGCTCTTGGCCTTCGGCGTGGTGATCACCACCTGATGATTCGCCGTCGTCCGCTGCTGCGCGACGGTGAGCGTGCCGGCGCCGAGGTCGACGTCGCTCCACCGGAGCCCCGCCAGCTCGCCGCGTCGGAGGCCGGTGTGCAGCGCGAGCGTCCAGAGCCCGATGAGCCGGTCGTCGGCGAGCGCGTCGAGGAAGCGGCGTGCGTCGTCGGCCGACCACACGGTCAACTCCTTCGGCTCGCCCTTCGGCACCCGCGTCGCCGCAGCCGGGTTGGTGACGATCAGGTTCCACCGCACCGCGTCGGCGAGCGCCCGGCGCAAGATGCGGTGGGCGAGCTTCACCGATGCCACCGACAGCGCTCCCCCATCACGTCGACCCGACTCGAGCAGCACGCCGTGCCAACGCTTCACGTCGATCGGCGACAGGTCGGTCAGCCGCTTCGAGCCGAGATACGGGTTGATGTTGCGACGGATGATCTGGCCGTAGTTCGTCCACGCCGTGAGCGCCAGCTCGGTGCGCACCCCCTGGTGCCACTCGTCGAGGAACGACTGCACCGTCGCCTTCGACGGCGGCGCGTACGTGCCTCGCTGGCGATCGGCGAGCGCCTCGTTCAACGCGGCCTGCGCGTCCTTCTTCGTGCGGAACCCGCCGACCTCCTGTTGGCGTCGGCGGCCACGGTCGTCGAGGCCGAGATCGAGCCGGTAGCTCCACGTCCCACCCTCGGTTCGAGGCTTGCGGACCGACCCCTTCACGGGGACGACGCTACCTCGATTTCACGAATGCACGTGGGCAACCCGTGGGCACGGAGCCGAGCTTCTCACGAGCGCACAATCTCTTATGCACTCTGATCAGGGCTTTCGTTGGAGCCGGGTGCGAGAATCGAACTCGCGACCACATGATTACAAGTCAAGTGCTCTGCCAACTGAGCTAACCCGGCGATGCGGGCATCACGCTAACGGCCGACGCGAGGTTCGGATCAGATCGTCCGGGTCCGGTTCAGAGTTCGCGCCAGGAGACGAGCTCGCCCGTGACGATGATCCGGTACTTGAGGCTCGTCGGCGCCCAGGCGTCGGGGTAGGCCGACTTGGTGCGGTCGTAGCCGACGGTGCAGGCGATCAGCGACAACGTCGTCCCCGGATGGTTGCGGGTGGCCTGCAGGATGTTGCTGTTGTTCGAATTCGTCAAGTCACGACGAACGTAGCGATACGTGTACTCGCGCCCGTCACCCGTGGTGACCGTCCACGTGTCGCCAGGGCCGAGCCAGTGCACGTACCGGTACGGCCCCCCGGCGTCGGTGCGGTGAGCGAACAGCGAGACGTGTGCCTCCTGGCCCATGAACCCGGTGCCGGCCCAGTGCCAGCTGTGCCCCGAGTTCGTGATGGCCGTCGCACTACCGGTCTTCACCTGCGAGGTGAGGCCGATCTTCGGAACCTTCAGCACCCACTCGGGCGGCGCCGCGGGTGGGGGAGGGTTCTGGTACTGCGCCAGCTGGGGGATCTTCGGTGAGCCCGTGAAGTAGCCGGCGAGGTCGACGATCACGTGGGCCCCGTGCGACGACAGGACCTGGAAGCCGTGCTGCGACGTGACCGGTGTGATCACGTGGTTGGGCACCACGGCGCCGGGTGCCGAGACGTTGACGTTCGATGTCGGCGGGATCGGGAGTCGGGCGGCGCTGATGGTGAGGAAGCCCGGGCCTCGCGAGTTGACGCACGTGAGGTTGGCCACGATGGCCGACGCGTTGGCCGCTGCCGCCGCCGGAAGCTTGCCCTCGACCACCCAGTTCGGCCACAGGCGGCCGATCTCGCCGGGGTCGCGCGTGTCGAGCAGACGGTCGGGCTCGAGCGGGACGTACAGGCCGACGCTCGACAGGCTGCTCGTCGAACCGGTGAAGTAGCCCGCGATGTCGACGATGATCTTGGCCGGGGTCAGCGTGAAGACCTTGATGCGGCGGCGACCGCCGACGGTCTCGACCGGGACGATCACGCCGGCGGCGCGGGTGTCCCAGGCCCGGGTGACGTTGAGGCTCGACGTCTTCGGCTCGGTCGTGACGCTGTACGGCAGCGCCGTGAAGAACCCGGGGCCGGTGGTCTCGGTGGCCGTGAGGTTGATCACGACCGACGACGCCTCGGCCGGCACCCACGCAGTGACGTCGACCACGGTGAAGCTGCGCGCGCCGACGAGGTTGGGGCGGGTGTCGATCGCGCGTTGCGCCGTGGCGAGACCGACGAAGCGACCCTCGCGAACGGCACTGTCGACCGGCTCGTAGTACCCGAGCACGTCGACGATGACCTCGGAGGCGGCGAGCGTGTAGAAGTCGACGTGGCCGTTGTTGCCGACCTTGACGGTGGCGAGGTTGGCGTTGACGTCGCCGGGCATCATGTTGAGGTTGCTGACGAGCGGCAGCGACTGCCCGGTCGGGTAGACCGTCACGAAGTTCGGCTGGCTGTGGTTGACCGCGGTGACCGTCAGCACGGCTGCGCTGGCGTTCGACGGCACGCCGTTGCGACCGGCGACCTTGACGCGGATCCGGGTCGGCGTGATCTGGTTGTACGGCGCCAGCGAGGGATCGCGGGTGTCGGCGATGCGGATCGCGGTCGGGAGCGGCTTGAATTGGCTGGCGCCGGCCGGGACGGCGGCGTGCGCGAGGCCGTCGGGGATGACCGAGGTGAGCACGCCGGCGCCGGCGACGGCGCCGACGCCCTGGATGAAGCGGCGGCGACCGAACGGCTCGGTCGCGTGCGGCGCGAGCACCTGGTCTGGGTGGGTGGTTTCGGTGGGATCGGGCATTGCGAATTACCTCGGGTCCGCGCCTTTCAGGCTAACGATCAGTGCTGTCGGTGTCTCGAGATTTCGTAGGTGGCGAGTGCGGCCGCGGCCGACACGTTGAGGGAGCTGAGCCGACCCAACATCGGGATGCTGACGATCAGGTCGCAGCGTTCCCGCACCAGCCTCGACAGACCGGCGCCTTCGGCACCCAGCACCATACAGATACCTTCGGTCGCGAGGTCGTCGAGCTCGAACAGGCTCCGGTCGGCGGCGTCGTCGAGGCCCACGACCCAGATCCCGGCATCGCGGATGCGCTGCAACGCGCTGGGCAGGCCGGAGACCACGGCGATCGGCACGTGCTCGATGGCGCCGGCCGACGCCTTCGCGACCGTGGGCGTGACGTGGACGGCTCGGTGCCGGGGCACGACGACCGCGTCGACGCCGGCGCCGTCGCAGCTGCGGACGATCGCGCCCAGGTTGCCCGGGTCGGTGACGCCGTCGACGGCCACCAGGAACGATGCGGCCTTGCCCCGCCGGCGGAGCGCCTTGGCGAAGTCGGCCTCGGGGAGCGGTGCCGCCATCGCCAGCACGCCCTGCGGGGCATCGGTGCGGGCGGTCGACTCGAGCGTCTTGCGAGCGACGTAGGCGACCGGCACGCGGTTGGCCTGCGCGATCGCCTCGATGTCGTCGACCGCGTCGGTGTTGCGGAGCTCGCCGGAGATCCAGATCTCGTGGACCTTCCTGCGTTGCGCCAGGAGCAGCTCGCGGACGGCCTGCCGCCCCTCGATCTGCTCGCCGCCGAGACCCTTGTCGCGACGTGGCTTGGCCTCGCCCTCGCGCCGGACGCTGCCGGTGCGCCCCGCACCGCGGCTGCGCGGCGGGCCAGACCGTCGACCGGCCGCGGCGCGGCCGCCACGACCCTGGCCCGGCCCGCGCCGGCCCCTCGTCGACTTCGTGCTCACGTCGGCCTCTCGATCAGCGCGACGGCCCACGCGGCGATGCCCTCGTGGCGACCGAGCGCGCCGAGGCCTTCGGCTCTCCGACCGGCGACCGTGACCGGTGCCCCCGCGGCGGTGCTGAGGTTGCGCTCCATGTCGTGCTTCTTCGGCGACAGCTTCGGGCGTTCACACACGACCTTGACGTCGATGTTCCCGATCGACCATCCCGCTTGTCTCACCAGATCGGCAACTCCTGAGAGAATCTTGAGCGAATCCGCGTTCTTCCACGCGGGATCGGTGTCGGGGAAGTGCTCGCCGAGATCGCCGAGACCGGCCGCGCCGAGGAGCGCGTCCGCGGCGGCATGCGCCGGCACATCGGCATCGCTGTGGCCGTCGAGCCCGCGTTCACCCTCGAACGGGCAGCCGCCGAGAACGAGCTCGCGGTCGGCGTCGTCGGAGAAACGATGGATGTCGAACCCTTGCCCGACGCGGATCATTCCCGGCTCGCTCATCGTGAAGCCGATCAGGCGGTGCCTGCGGCCTGCCGGACCCAGTCGAGGTCGGCCGGATGGGTGATCTTGCGATTGGCCTGCTCGCCCTCGACGACCACGACGCGGCCACCGGTGCGCTCGACGAGCTCGGCGTCGTCGGTGCCCTCGCCACCGTCGGCATGCGCTGCGCGCAGCACACCGGCACGGAATGCCTGGGGGGTCTGCACGGCGACGAGCGAGGAGCGGGCGGGCGTGTCGACCACGACGTCCCGGTCGTCAATGATCTTGATCGTGTCGGCAACCGGCACACCTGGCACCGCCCCGTCCGCGCCGCTTGCCACGGCCGCGACGACGCGTTCGTACAGCGCCGGGCTGGCAAGCGGCCGCGCGGCGTCGTGCACGCAGATGATCTCGGCCTCGGACGGCACGCGCTCCAGTCCAGCACGCACGCTGTCGCTCCGTGTGGCACCGCCGGCGACGGCGCCCTCGTGGTCGGCGTCTTGGGGCGGGACGACGACGATGACGCCGGCACTCACCGTCTCGGCGATGCGTCGCGAGCGATCGATCACCCGCTCGCCGCCGATGAGCTCGTACTGCTTGGGACGCCCGAAGCGCCGACCGGTACCGCCCCCGACCACGATGGTCCACACGTTCGAGGGGCCAAGCACCGGGACGAGGGTAGTACCGTGCGGACACGATGACGGATCACATCGAACGCCTCGCACGCACGTCGTTCTTCGCCGACGCGTCGCCGGAGATGCTGGCCCGGATCGCCGACGCCGGGCACGAGCGCCCGCTCGTCCGCGGCGACGTGCTGTTCAACGAGGGCGACCCGCCCGACGCGCTCTACCTGGTCACCAGCGGGCGGATCGCGATCGCGATGTCGAGCCCCGTCGACCGCCGTGAGAGCGTGGTCGCCCTGATGGAGCCGGGCGATCTGTTCGGCGACATGGGCATGCTCGACGAGGGCCCGCGATCGGCGCTCGCGAGGGCGCTCGAGCCGTCGTCGGTGTTCGAGGTGCCGTTCGAGCCGGTCCGGACGCTCTTCAACGAAGATCCGCGCCTGCTCTGGAACGTCGCCCGGCTGCTCGCGACCCGGCTCCGCGTGATGGACGAGGTGCTCGCCGACTCGGTGTTCCTCGACGTCACGGGACGCACCGCCAAGCGGCTGCTCGAACTGGCGAACGGCTCGGACGACTTCCAGCTCCCCGTCACCCAGGAGGAGCTGGCCGGCATGGTCGGCGCGTCACGCGAGCGCGTCAACAAGGCGATCGCCAGCTTCATCAAGCTGGGGTGGCTCGAGCAGCACGACCGCAACTACCGCATCGTGCAGCGCGACCGCCTCGAACTGCGCGCCCGCTGACCCGCGGTCACGTCTCGCTCCACGTAGGACCGGCGGCCCCGGCGCTACGCGTCTCGCCGGTGGTCGAGCCAGCCCCCGAACGCGATCATCGCCAGCCCGATCGCGGCGAACCAGATCGCGCCCCACGGGCGCCCGAGCGTGTCGACGGAGTCGTCGGCCACGGCGTCGGAGATCGCCGCCGAGTACGGGAGCCACTTGTTCACGCCCTCCCAGTCGAGCGCCGTGAACAGCAGCGCGACGAGGTTCTCGATGATCAACGGCCAGATGAGCAGGATCGTGATCGTCGCCGCGGCGTTCCGGATGATCAGGCCGAGCCCGTAGCCGAACCAGCTCACGAGCACGCCGAGGATCGAGATGCTGACCAGTTGGGGCACGACACCGTCGTCGCCCAGCGAGATCGACAAGTCTCGACCGCCGAAGATCAGCTGGGCGATCGTCCAGCAGATCGCCACGGTCACGAACGAGACGACGGCGATCACGACCGAGTTGACCGTGAGCTTCGCGGCGTGGACCCGCGCCCGCGACGTCGTCGCCGCGAACGTCGGGCGGATGACGTTGTGCGTGTAGTCCGACGTCAGGCTCGTCGCCGCCATCGCGCCGAGGAGCAGCGCCGTCACGACGACGAGGCCGACGATCACGTTCGCGACCTCCTGGCTGTCGAGCGTGAAGGTGATCTCGGCGAACGCGGAGAACAGGATGACGATTGCGACCGGGAACACGATGGCGATGCCGACCAGCACCCAGTGGGCCATGACCGTGCGCAGCTTGATCCATTCGGCCTGCATCGCGTGGATCACGACGCACCCCCCGATCGATACTCCTGCGTCGACGCCGTGGCGGTCAGGAAGGCGTCCTCGAGCGACTCGGTCTGCGCCGACAGCTCGTAGAGCGTCGCACCGGTCGATGCGGCGAGCTCGCCGACCTGCTCGATCGCCAACCCCTGCACCTCGGCACCCTCGGGCGCCGAGGCGTCACCGATGATCTTCACCGTCGCGCCCTCGCTGCCCAGCACCTGCAACAGCTCGGGAAGCTGGGGGCTGCGGACCCGAACCCACGACGTGGCGTGCTCGCCGACGAAGTCCTCGACCGACGACTGCTGGATCAGGCGGCCCTTCCCGATCACGATCAGGTCCTGGGCGAGCAGCGACATCTCCGACAGCAGGTGACTCGACACGAACACCGAACGGCCCTGGTCGGCGTAGTGCCGCAGGAAGTCGCGGATCCACCGGATGCCCTCGGGATCGAGCCCGTTCGCCGGCTCGTCGAGGATGATCGTGCCGGGGTCGCCGAGCAGCGTCGCGGCGAGTCCCAGCCGCTGCTTCATGCCGAGCGAGTACCCGCGCAGCTTGCGGTTGGCCACCTCGGTCATGCCGACCAGCTCGAGCACTTCGTCGACCCGCCGCTTCGGGAGGCCGTTGCTCGCCGCCAGCCAGCGCAAGTGGTTGCGGCCGGACCGCGCCGGATGAACGTAGCCGGCGTCCAGCAGGATGCCGACCTCGGTGAGCGGCGCCGGGAAGTCGCGGTACTGCCTGCCGCCGAAGCTGGCCGCGCCGTTCTCGAATCGGTCGAGTCCGACCATGCACCGCATCGTCGTGCTCTTGCCCGAGCCATTGGGTCCGAGGAAGCCGGTGACGCGGCCGGGCTGCACCTCGAAGGAGAGGTCGTCGACGGCCACCGTCGAGCCGAACCGCTTCGTCAGGTTCTGCACCTCGATCACGGGGGTATCAGAGCAGATCGACCGCGCCGGTGCGCGCACCGGCGCGTCTCGTCGACCGAGACGCCCACCATGTCGAGCGCCGTGGCGCCGCAGTCACCACGGACCATGCATCCGCGTCCCGCCACCGATCCGTAGGGTCCGGGTGATGACACCGACCGACGCGCGGTCCGACCCGGGGATCGCGGGCGGGGCCCGGATCGAGGTTCCGTGTTCCTGGCGCTGAGGGAGATGGCGCGGGCGAAGGTCCGCTTCGGCCTGCTGATCGTCGCGATCGGCATGCTGGTGTTCCTGATCCTGTTCCAGCAGTCGCTGCAGAACGGCCTCCTCACCTCGTTCGTCGGGGCGATTCGCAACCAGTCGGCGCCGGTGCTCGTGTACTCGGTCGACGGGCAGCGCGTGGTCCAGGGCAGCATCATCACTCCCGACCTCGAGGCCCTCGCCGCCGGCACCGACGGCGTCGGCCGGGTCGGCCGCGTCATGCAGGGCACGTTCACCGCGGCGACCGAGGACGGCGACCGGTTCGACACGTCCGTGATCGGTGTCGAGTCGCCCGACCTCGGAGCGCCGAGCGAACTCGTCGACGGCCGCTTCCCGTCCTCGGCGGGCGAGGCGGTCGGGAGCGATGCCGACGCCGACCAGGGGTTCGGGATCGGCGACGTCGTGGTCCTCGAACCCGGCGGGTTCGAGATCACGATCGTGGGGCTCGCACGCGACGTCCAGCTCAACGCAGGGCCGACGCTCTTCACCGATCTGGACGACTACGTGACAGCCGTGCAGGCGGTCAATCCCGACGCCGGGACGCCGCTCCCGAACGTGCTCGCGATCGTTCCGGCCGAGGGTGTCGATGCCGATGCGCTCGCAGAGCGGATCAACGCTCGGTCCGACGACCTGGATGCGCTCACGCGTGCGGCCGCGGCCGACGAGACGCCCGGCGTCTCACAGATCCGATCGTCCTTCGCGATCATCTTCCTGCTGTACGGCCTCGTCATCCCGTGCGTGACGGGGCTCTTCTTCCTCATCGTGACGTTCCAGAAGTCGGGCGCACTCACCCTGCTCAGGGCGCTCGGCGCGCCGGCGCGGCGGTTGGTCGCATCACTGCTCATCCAGGCGGTGCTCATCGTCGCCGCCGGCTTCGTCGTCGGCGTCGCGCTGTACACACCCGTCTCGCAGCAGCGGGTCGGTGGGCTCCCGCTCCGCTTCGAGACGGGTGCGGTCGTGCTCTGGGCGGCGCTGCTGCTCCTGCTCGGCATCGGCAGCTCGCTCGTCGCCGCGAGGCGCGTGCTGGCGATCGACCCGATGGAGGCCACCACGGGCGGGGGCGCCCGATGAGGTTGGCGCTCCGCGAGCTCGTGCGACGGCCGGGTCGTTTCGTGACGGCGACCGTGATCCTGACGCTGATCGCCGTGCTGTTGATGTTCCTGGGCGGGCTGCTCGACGGCCTGATCCGCTCGTCGACCGGCGCCGTTCGTGCACAGCAGGCCGATGCGATCGTCTACGCCGAGTCGGCGCAGGCCTCGTTCCTCCGGAGCCGGATCGATCCGACGACGCGCGCCGAGATCGAAGCACTGCCGGCGGTCGAGCAGAGCGGCGGCCTCGGTGTCGTCCTGCTCGGCGCGCGGGTCCCCGGCAACGGGCCGCGCGACCTCGCCAACATCGCGCTCTGGGGCTACGAGCTGGCGCCTCGCGGCGTTCCGGCACCGCCGGACGACGGCGAGGCCTGGGCGGACCGGGTGCTCGAGGCCGACGGTGTCGAGCTGGGCGACGTGCTGCTCGTGGGGCCGGCCCGCTCGCCGGTCACCGTGGTCGGCTGGGTCGAGGACACGTCCTACACCGGACAGGCAGGTCTGTGGGCCAACGTCGACACCTGGCACGCCGTGCTCTCCGTCAACCGTCCCGATGCTGCGCTCGCCGACGGCGTGTTCCAGGCACTCGCCGTTCGCGGTGCCGACGTCGTCGCGGCGATCGAGACGGGTCTGGGAGGCCGGGTCGAGGCGTTGACCATCGACGATGCCGTCAATGCGATCCCGGGTGTCACCGAACAGCGCACGACCTTCAACCAGATCCTCGGCGTCACCGTCGTGGTCGCGCTCGTCGTGATCGCCCTGTTCTTCGCGCTGCTGACGGTCGAGCGGACGGCGCTCTACGGCGTGCTCAAGGCGGTCGGGGCCAGGTCGGGAACGATCTTCCTCGGGCTCGTCGTCCAGGCCATGGTCGTCACGCTCGTCGCCGCGGCGGTCGCAGGTGCCGCGGTGGTCGTGCTCGACCTGCTGATCCCACCCGGCTCGATCCCACTGTCGATCTCGGCGACGCGGATCGTGATCAGCGTCGTCCTGCTGCTCGTCGCCGCCGTCGTCGGTAGCGCGTTCTCGTTGCGTCGCGTCCTCCGTGTCGATCCGGCCTCTGCCCTGGGGAGCTCCTCATGAACCAACCGATCCAGCACCCGACCGACCACTCGCCCCTCGCGACCCGTCCAGCCGACGCCGAGGATCGACGCCGATGAGCGCGCCGGCGCTCCAGCTGTCGGACGTCCGCAAGGTGTACCGGATGGCCGACAGCGAAGTGGTCGCGCTCGATCATGCGACGCTGACGCTGGACGCGGACGAGATCGTCGCCCTGGTCGGGCCGTCCGGGTCGGGGAAGACGACGCTGTGCTCGATCGCCGGCGGCATCCTCGCGTCGACCGAGGGGTCGGTCGTCGTCGGCGGCGAGGAGATCACCGCGTACTCGGACAAGCAGCTGACGACCTTCCGGCAGCACCAGGTCGGGTTCGTGTTCCAATCGGTCAACCTCGTGCCGTTCCTCACCGCCCGCGAGAACCTCCTCGTGGTCGACGAGCTCGGCCGGCGTCAGGGCAAGCCGGCGCGCCAGCGCGCCGACCGGCTGCTCGAGGAGCTCGGGCTCACCGACCGGGCGAAGAACCTGCCGTCGCAGCTGTCCGGTGGACAGAAGCAACGGGTGGCGATCGGCCGGGCGCTCATGAACGAGCCCCTGCTCGTGATGTTCGACGAGCCGACGTCGGCGCTCGACACCGAGCTCGGGCAGCAGGTGATGGAGCTGATCCGCTCGGAGATGAAGTCCCGCGGCACGGCTGCGATCGTCGTCACGCACGACGAACGGATCACCCAGTTCTGCGATCGCACCGTGCACATCACCGACGGCGTCCTGCACGCCTGAGCACGAACGCCGACGAGGCTTCGCGGCGCGCCCTGAGACGAGCAGACGGATCCCGCCCCCTACGGCACGAGTCGCGGGCGCGATCTACGCTGGGCGGCCATGGGGGCACTGGCACATGAACACGGCCCGACCGACGTCGACCTGCTCGACGAGACGATCCCGGCCAACCTGATCCACACGATCGACCGGCACGAGCACCGCGAAGCCCTCGTGTCGGTGCACCAGAACATCCGCTGGACGTACGGCGAGTTCGGCGACCGCGTGCGCGACCTGGCGAAGAGCCTGATGCACGCCGGGCTCGAGAAGGGCGACCGGCTCGGCCTGTGGGCGCCGAACTACGCCGAGTGGACGCTGGTCCAGTACGCGACCGCCGAGATCGGCGTGATCCTCGTCAACATCAATCCCGCCTACCGCACCCACGAGCTGGCGTACGCGCTCAACCAGTCGGGGTGCCGGTGGATCATCGCCGCGCCCGACTTCAAGACCTCGAACTACGTCGACATGGTCGCCGCCGTCAGCGACGAGTGCCCGGCGCTCGAGCACGCCGTCTTCTTCTGGACCGACGAGTGGAACCGCCTGATCGACGGCGACGAGTTGGTCGGCGACGAGGCACTGGCCGAGCGCCGCGACTCGCTCCGTCCCGACGACCCGATCAACATCCAGTACACGTCGGGCACGACCGGCTTCCCGAAGGGTGCCACCCTCACCCACAAGAACATCCTCAACAACGGGTACTTCACGACCGAGCTGCAGGGCATCACGCACGAGGACCGGATCTGCATCCCGGTGCCCTTCTACCACTGCTTCGGGATGGTGATGGGCAACCTCGGCTGCACCAGCCACGGCGCCACGATGGTCATCCCCGGTGACGCGTTCGAGCCGAAGGCGGTGCTCGACGCCGTGCAGGCGGAACGCTGCACGTCGCTGTACGGCGTGCCGACGATGTTCATCGCCGAGCTCGGCCACCCCGACTTCGAGTCGTACGACCTGTCGTCGCTGCGGACCGGCGTGATGGCCGGGTCGCCGTGCCCCGTCGAGGTGATGAAGCAGTGCGTCGACCGCATGAACATGCACGACGTCACCATCTGCTACGGCATGACCGAGACGTCGCCGGTGTCGACCCAGACGCTGCCGGACGACACGCTGCACCACCGCACGGCCACGGTCGGGCGCGCCCACCCGCACGTCGAGATCCGCGTCGCGGACGCCGAGACCGGCGAGACGGTCGAGCGGGGTACGACCGGCGAGTTCTGCACCCGCGGGTACTCGGTGATGACGGGGTACTGGAACGACCCCGAGAAGACGGGCCACGCCATCGACGAAGACGGATGGATGCACACCGGCGACCTCGCCGTCATGGCCGACGACGGCTACTGCAACATCGTCGGCCGCATCAAGGACATGGTGATCCGCGGCGGCGAGAACATCTACCCGCGTGAGATCGAGGAGTTCTTCCACTCCCACGACGCCGTCGAGGACGTCCAGGTCATCGGGGTGCCCGACGCCAAGTACGGCGAGGAGCTGATGGCGTGGATCAAGCTCCGGCCCGGCGCCGAGGCGACCGAGGACGAGCTGCGTGACTTCTGCCGCGGCAGGATCGCCCACTACAAGGTGCCACGGTACGTGAAGCTCGTGGAGGACTTCCCGATGACGGTCACCGGCAAGGTCCGCAAGGTCGAGATGCGCGAGATCTCGATCGACGAGCTCGGCCTGGGGGCTGCGGCGAGCACCGAGATGGCATGAGGGTGCGTTGACCGGACTCGAAGCGGCGATCGCCGAGCGGATCGCCGAAGGCGCCTCCGACTTCGTCAACGACCTCGGGCTGCGGATCATCGCGGCGACGCCCGGCCGGGTGCGGTTCGACCTCGACGTGACCCCGCGGGTGGTCCACGGGGGCGGCGTGCTGTGCGGCCAGGCGATCATGGCGTGCATGGACACCGGCATGGTGTTCGTCATGCTGTCGCTGAACGGCGCCGAGGACGCGCACTTCACCACGGTGCAGCTCCAGACGTCGTTCGAGCGTGGCGTGCCCGCCGACATCGGAACGGTGAGCTTCGACGCCCGAGCGACCAAGACGGGCCGCACCCTGGTCTTCGGCGAGATCGACCTGCTGCTGCCCGACGGCACCCGCGCCGCACACGCCACGACGACGAACATGTGGCTGTGACGAACATGGGCCGTGACGACGCGGGTTGTGAGGACATGGGTCGCGAGGACATGGGTTGTGACACAGCCACAACGAGCGGCGGTGACGGTGCGGCCCTGGACACGGTCGCCGATCGTCCGGGTACCGTGGATCCATGGCTGATCGCCGTCCGTCCGGTCTCCCCGACGAGCAGCTGGCTCGGCGCTGGAAGCGGCCGCCGCACGACTTCGACGCAGAGGTCGTCGAGGCCGAGATCCTCGTCCGCAACCTGCGGCGCATCTGGGTGATCGGCTCGCTCCTCGTCGCCGTGCTGAGCCTCGCGTGGTGGATCAGCGGTAACGGTGACGCGGCGCTCGGCCTCGTCACCTTCTTCGCCGCGCCGCTCGTCCTCGTGATGCTCGGTGCCGAGACGCTCGCATTCTTCCAGCGGCGGCGCACGAGGAACCGCAGCAACTTCCGCCCGTGACCGACTCGTACTGCGACGAGCTCCGGAGCCACCTCGCCGAGTACTGCGACACACGCCGCCGCGTCACAGTGGGTCTCGTGATCGTGGCCGCGATCGCGTTGGTCATGTTGGTCGCCGGCTCGCCCTTGCTCGCGGGCGTGTTCGGGCTGCTGCCCGGCATCATCCTCGCCACGATCCTCGGCGGGAACGAGTGGATCCTGCGTCGGACGGCCCGGAGGATCGCCGCCGACTGCCCCGATCCGCCACCCGCCGCGTGACGTTCGGCCCTGGCGAGCTGCGACGGGACGGTCTCTACCATGAGGTCATGGGCAACCGGCCCTCCGGGATGCCAGGCGACCGTGCGTTCCCGCACATCGGGCGCGAGTACGAGTACACCGAGGACGTCGCGAGGACGGGCGCGGCGATCCGCTCGGTCCGCCTGAAGGTGGGGTCGATCGCTGCGCTGATCGCCGTGCTCGGCATCGTGCTGCTGATCGCTGGCAAGGGCGCCACGGCCACCGGAGTGATCGGACTCCTTGGCGTCCCGATGCTCCTCGTCCTCGCCATCAACGAGATCGTCGCGTTCTTCCACCGCCGCCGCTCCTGACGTTCAGCCTCGCCCGCGACCGCCCTTCGGCGCAATCGACCCAGTGCTCCGACATGCCGCGGGCGAGCGTCGAAGCGGCGGCGCAGGGCGCCGTTGCGGAGACGGCGGCCACGGCAGGCTTCGCCGATCCGGCTCTGCCGGTTGGCGCAAGCCCGATCCCTCAGCCGAGCAGGTCGAGGACGACGCGCTCCCAGAGCTCGGTCGTGAGCCGCAGCGACTCGACGTCGATGCGCTCGTCGTGGCCGTGGAATCGGAGTCCGAAGTCGGCCGGATCGATCATCGGGCTGAACAGGCCGGCGCCGTAGGCCACTGCGCCGAGCTCACGGAACACCCGCGAGTCGGTGAACCCGCCGATGAACTGCGGGTTGAGCCGAGCGTCGGGGAACGGCACGCCGATCGCGCGCTGGAGCGAATCCCACAGCGGCGTGTCGATGCGGCTCATCGACGCCGGGTCGTCCATCAGGATCTCGATCTCGATCCGGTCGTACAGGTCATCGCCGAGCGCAGTCCGGAGGTGGGCGGCGACCTCGTCGGTGTGGTCGCCGGGCATCGTGCGGATGTCGATGTCGAGGTCGACCACGTCGGGGATCACGTTGGTCTTCGGACGGCCCACCGTCGAGACGACGTTCGGCGCGAACGTGGTGTGGGTGCAGGCGTGGAAGTGGCCCTTCGCGCCGGCGTGGGGCAGATCATCGAGCAGGTCGTCGATCGCGTCCTCGTCGAGCAGGGCAGCCGTCATCTCGTCGTCGAACCCGAGCGCTTCGACCTGACCGCGCCAGAGCTCGTGGAAGCGCGGCGGCGGCCGGTAGTCGGCGAGCCGCGACACCACCTTCGCTGCAGTGACGAGGGCATTGTCGGATCCGAACGGCATCGAGCCGTGACCGGGCGTGCCGCGGACGCGGATGCGGCGCCAGGCAACACCCTTCTCACCGACGTTGACCGAGATCGTCCGGTGCCCCTCCGGCCCGTAGTGCAGACCCCCGTTCTCGGTGAGCACGTAGTCGCACCGGATCGCATCGGGATGCTCGTCGGCGACCCACCGAGCCCCGTGGGCGCTCCCCGCTTCTTCGTCGGCGACGGCGAAGTAGAGCAGGTCGCCCTTCGGGCGGAAGCCGCGGTCGACCAGCGAGCGGAATACCACGGCCATCGACGACGTCAGGTTGAGCATGTCGACTGCGCCGCGCCCCCAGACCTCGTCGTAGCCGTCCGCGTTGCGGATCAGCTCACCGCCGAACGGATCGTTCGACCAGCCGTCGACGTTGACCGGCACCACGTCGGTGTGACCCATCAGGCAGAGCGACGGGGCATCCGGGTCGGTGCCGGGCAGGCGGGCGACGAACGACGCTCGGCCCGGCGTCGGCTCCCACCGCTCGATGTCGACGCCGCTGCGCTCGACGTACGTCTGCAGCACGTCGGCGTTTCGTGTCTCGTGCCCCGACTCGGCGGTGCCGTCGTTGACGCACTCGTTGCGGATCAGGGTCTGCAGCAGCTCGACGGTGTCCTGCGTGACGTCGCTCACCATCGCCGCAGTCTCGCGCTCGAAGCCGTTACACATGGTGTCTGACACCACCTGTAACGCCTCCGGGGGAACCTGGGAACCGATCGCGACCGTCGTGACTCTGTCAGGGTGACCATGCCAACGACGCCAACGACGCCAACGACCGGCGGCACCGCCCACGCCGCGACCACGATGGTGACCATCGACGATGCGACCCCGGCCGGCGTGGCCTTCGAGGAGCTGTACGAGCAGCAGTACGCCCGCATGGTCCGGCTCGCCTTCGCGCTCGTCGACACCCAGCAGCGCGCCGAGGAGGTCGTCCAGGACGCGTTCGCTGCGGTCTACGAGCGCTACGGCCGTCTCCAACATCCCGAGGCGTACCTCCGGGTGACGGTCCTCAACGGGTGCCGGCGGGTCCTGCGGAGGCGCATGCTCTCGAGGCGCCAACCCGTCCCGCCCACGACGGACGACGATCTCGGCTTCAACCACACCGTCGACGCGATTCGTCGCCTGCCGCACCGGCAACGATCGGCGGTCGTGCTCCGCTACGACCTCCAGCTCACCGACGCCGAGATCGCCGACACGCTCGGCATCCCGATCGGCACGGTGAAGTCCACCTTGCACCGAGCACTCGCCGCCCTCAGACAGGAGCTCGACGATGACCGATGACCGCGACCTGGATCGCCGGGTGGAAGCCTCGCTCGACCACCGCGCGCATCAGCTTCACGAGCCAGCCGGCCAGCTCGCCGACGTCTGGCGGCGCGTCGACCGCCGCCGTGGGAGGCGGCGCGGCGTGGCCGTGGTCGGCTCGGTTGCCGTGATCGCCGTCAGCGCGGCCGGACTGCTGGCGCTCGACCGCGGGAACGAGGATGTTCCGACGACGGCGGCGCTGCTCGATGCGGCCGACGAGGCGGATGCAGCGGCTGGGGCGACGACGACGGGCGTGCCGACGGTCGCGCCGACCACGACGTTCGCCGTCCAGTTGTGGCAGTGCACCGACGCGGTGACGATCCAGGAGGATCCGGCCGGTCACTACTTCCGATCGTGCTTCCCCGTCGTCGACGGACGGGTCGGCGTCACGCCGACCACGATCGTGCCCTCGACCTTCGAACACGTCGTCGAAGCCGGGGACTCCGTGTTCGGCATCGCGTCGCAGTACGGCGTCGACCCGGTGGTGCTGGCGAACTTCAACTCGTGGGACGACGGCGTCGAGCATCCGATCTTCGTCGGCGACGTGGTGCTGATCCCGCCGGAGGCTCTGCCGCTCACGACGCAGGTGCCATCCTCGGACGTCGGTCCCGGCACACTCGTCCCGATCGACTGCTACGGCGGCACGACCACGATCGCCCCTCCCGGCTACGTCTGCCGTAAGCCGGCCGACGAGATCCTCCCGTGGGAGACCGGAGCACAAGCGTCGACGCCGCCGGCGCCGGTCACCACCTCGTTGACGACCGCGCCCGGTACGACTTCCGTACCGGTTCCCGAGCCGGACGCGACGACGAGCGTCCTCACCACCGAGCCCTGATCACAGGCGGGCGCCTCAGGCCGTCCTTCGATCGCTCCTGCGTCCCGGTGATGCGTCAGCGGAGGCACACGGCAGGGGCGGGCCCGCACCGAGCCCGCCCCTGCGCCGTCCAACCCGCGACGAGGCCTCGAGGTCAGATCGAACGTCGGGGGCGCCGGCTGAAGGCGGTGAGCAGCGCGCCGGCGGCGAGGACCGCGGCGGCGACCATGAGGGTCCGGCCCTCCGAACCGGTTGTCGGCAGCGCCTCGTCGCTCACCGCCGACACGGCGATGGTCGTCGTGGTCGTCGTCGTGGGCGGCAACGACTCGACCTCGGCGTAGTCGTTGGTGACCGTCGCCGTGGCTGTCTCGCCGGCCACGACCGTGACCGGACTCGACGAGATCGTCACCGTGTACCGAACACCAGGATCGGTCTCGGAGACCGCGTACTCACCGACCGGC
>JAAUYD010126702.1_pt1 | contig 17482 bp, 20 predicted proteins | sample 7278101 | NCBI WGS metagenome assembly JAAUYD01 (sample SAMN14350128, study PRJNA611818) | marine sediment metagenome | isolation source: surface marine sediment (0.6m) | place: French Polynesia: Moorea | collected 2018-08 | reverse complement strand
GTGTTGATGCCCCACTTGATGCGGTCCGGCAGACCGCGCGCAATCAGTTCCTCGCAGAACTTGATGAATTTCTTGCGGTTGATCGTCGGTTCTTCGTCGGCAAGGATGAAAAAGCCAACGTCGTGATCGTTGACCAAAGTTTCGATCTCGTCGACGACCTTGATCGGGTCACGTACGCGGTAGTCACGCCAGAACTTCCACTGCGAACAGAAAGAGCAGGTGAACGGGCAGCCGCGCGCCATGTTTGGAATCGCGACCCGGACTCCGAGCGGCACGTAGATGTACTTCTCCCATTCAAGCAACGACCAGTCCGGCGTCACTGCATCGAAGTTCTTCACGGTCGGAGCTGCCGGCGTCGCGACGATCTGCTCGCCATCTCGGAATGCGAGACCCTGGATGCTGTGCCGGTTCTGCAGGTATCGACCCTCGTGCAATGCGCGTACGAGATTGACGACGATTTCTTCGCCCTCCCCGCGAACGATGACGTCAACGGCATCGCTCTCACTCAGGACCTGCTTGTACATAAAGGTTGCGTGGATACCGCCCAGGACCCTGAGCGCAGTTGGTACGACTTCGCGAGCGATCTCCAGCACACGTTCGGCCGCGTAGATCGATGGCGTAATCGCCGTCGTTCCGACCAAGTCCGGTTGCAGCTCATCGAGGCGCCCGCTGAGCTCCTCGTCGCTCATGTGATTCGTCATCGCATCGAGGAAATGAATATCGTCGAACCCGGCAGTCTTTAGTGCACCGGAGAGATAGGCGACCCAGGCGGGTGGCCAGTTTCCCGCAATCTCAGCTCCGCCAGAATGATAGTTCGGGTGAACGAAAACGATTCGCATTGCGGCGCCCCTGACGTCACTTTTTATTGACAAAAGAGCGTTAAGGAAGATTGACATGTCCACAATACGCAATAACCGTAGCGGCCTGTCGGGCATTAGCGGTATGTACGAATGGCTGACAGCCCGCCGCCAGACCTAGCATTCACGCAGATCCTTAAGAATCAACAAGGAATACCTGCATGTCCAAGGTGCGTTTCGACCGCAAGCTCCTCGAGCGATATGGGGGCCGCGGCCCCCGCTACACGTCGTATCCGACTGCCCCGCAGTTCCACTCAGGTTTCGGAGACAGCCAGTACGTCGAGCGCGCGATACGAAGCAACACGCCGATCAATGAGCAAGACGACGCTCCTCCTCCGCTTTCGTTGTACCTTCACCTGCCGTTCTGCCGCACGTTGTGCTACTACTGCGGCTGCACCAAGATCATCACGCGCAACGAGGACCGGGCCCAGCGTTACCTCGACGTCATCCAGAAAGAAGCCGCGCTGCACAGCCCGATGTACGATCGCAGTCGACAAGTGGAGCAACTGCACCTGGGCGGCGGCTCACCGACCTTCTATTCCGACGAGCAACTCGGCGAGTTGATGGATACGCTGCGCCGTGAGTTCACTTTCGCACCGCCGGACAAGCTGCAGTGCTCTATCGAAGTCGACCCGAGAACGGTCGCTCCTGATCGCATCAAAGCGCTCGCGGCGCTTGGCTTCAACCGCTTAAGTCTCGGTGTACAGGACTTTGATGAAGAGGTACAGGGAGCGGTGAATCGACTGCAGTCTCGCGAGGACACGCTCGCACTGCTAGACGCCGCGCGAGCGAACGGATTCCGCTCAGTGTCAGTTGACCTGATCTACGGGCTGCCGAAGCAGACACCGCAGAAATTCGTTGCAACACTGGAGACCGTTATAGACGCGCGCCCCGACCGAATCTCGCTCTATAGCTACGCCCACATGCCACAGCTGTTCAAGGCGCAGAAACTGATCGATGAATCGACGTTGCCGGACGGCGCCGAGAAGCTTGCGCTGCTCGAATTGTCGATCGAGACGCTCTGTAGTGCGGGCTACGAGTACATCGGCATGGACCATTTCGCGCTGGCCGATGACGAACTCGTCAAAGCCAGGGAATCGGACCAGCTGCATCGAAATTTCCAGGGCTATTCGACGCACGCCTACTGCGACCTGGTCTCCTTGGGCGCGAGCGCGATCGGGCATGTCGCCCACAGCTTCTACCAGAACGAGAAGAACACGAACCGCTACAGCGAAGCCGTGCTCGACGGGCGTTTGCCGATCGTAAAGGGACTGACGCGAGACGCGGACGATATCGTCAGGGACGATGTCATCCAGGACCTGATGTGCCAGGGCAGGGTCGATTTTGAGCAGATCGAAGAACACTTCGACATCGACTTCTCAACCTACTTCTTTGAGGAGTTGGAGGCGTTGAAGCCACTCGAGGCCGATGGTCTTGTACGACTCGCGGACGATGCCATCCACGTCACGCCGACCGGGCAACTGTTGCTGCGAGCTGTAGCGATGACCTTCGATCGCTACCTTCGCGAGCCGGCGCCGGAGCAACGCTACTCGAAAGTGATCTAGACTCCGCTATCAGCCTCAGGAGGTACGCTTGTCCAGGAACCTGAAACTGTTCGTCGGCCTGGTTTCGGCCGGGACCTTCTATTACTTTTTCGGTGTCGTGGTGCTGCGCCCGCCGGGTAACGAAGCTTTTCTTTCAATCGTGCCGGCGATCAGGGTCATTGTGATCGTGATCACGATCGCGTTGGTCGCACTCACCGTTCGTTCATACCGTGGTTCCAGCAAGGACTAAATCCGACAACATCGCCGGTCATTCGATGGAGAGTTAGCTCTTGCCCGTCAAGCTCTCAGGGCTAGCTTACGCATGAAACCGGCTTTGCCGTCTATCTCAGGCATCAGGCTCGTAGATCAGCAGGTCACCCGGCTGGCAGTCGAGGACCTCGCAGATCTTCGACAACGTTCCGAATCGCACACCCTTGACCTTGCCGTTCCTGAGCAGTGAGAGATTCTGCTCGGTTATTCCGACCGCATTGGCAAGCTCCCTACCGGTGACCCGGCGTTCGGTCATGACGATATCGAGTCGAGTCTTGATCATGGATATCGCTCAGACGAATTGCCGGTTCTCGGCGTCGGCCTTGGTGCCCTCAACGAGCAGGTCTGCAAGAACCCAGAATACGAGTCCTGCGATGATCAGGATCGCTTCATTGCTACCGAGTGAGATCGACAGCAATCTTTCACCCGGCGGATGGTTCATTGACAGGATTACGCTGGCCGACCCGAAGTGCAGCGGCTTGGCTACGCCCTGCAGAACCAATAACGTCGCGAAGCGACGCAGGTAGAGGCTGTTTTGGGTATCAAACCAGTTGCCACGCGCGAAACTTTGAAAGGCCTGCCGCAAATACCAGACACCTGCATACCCAAGCGACAGGTACAACAGCGTCACCCCCCATAGCGCGTACCATTGGCCGCGGTCGACGGTAAACCACTGGATTGGCAGTGCGAGGTTGCTCGAAGCGAGTGCACCGAGGCTGTCGATGTTGACGAGGTAATAGAGCGCCCCGGCCGGCACAAGCAGAAGCCACGCGGTAGCTACCCATGAGACGAGTGAAGCCAGAATTCTTGTCATTCGATAGGGTCCGATAATTATTGTTTTACAATCATAGTTTATTGTTTTATTTTAATCTACTCATTCTTGAGGAGAATCGCATGAGACGTAAACCCGCCTGGCTCGCCGCTTTTTCGCTTTGTGCTTTGGGCCTCTTCTCCAACCCCGCCGATGCGCTCACCACCGAGGGATTCCTGGCGATCTGCAAACAGGCGGAACGCAAGTGTGAAGACATACCCATAATTCAGGCCTACGTCGGCGGCGCCCTCGACCTTGTCGCGACGCTGCATGAGGCGACGGACTACGTCGACACGATTTACTGCAAGGATCCCAAGGTTCTTTTCGACGTTTCCGCGATCATCCGATTCGTGGAAGAGAACCAGGCCGGCTATGAGGACGAGAACGCCATGCTACTGGTCATTCGGTTCCTGGAAACTCACGGCGGCTGTTGACGACGAGTTGCCGATCACTGCCCTCCTGTTGCCACAGGTCAATTCGATTCTGCGGGCGGAAACCAGGTCAAGGAAGAATGGTGCAGGGAGATGAGTACGCGACCGTTCAGCTTGTGGTAGGCGAAGGTATAGTCGGCGCGCGTGGCGTTGCCGTCGCCGTCGACGAAGGTGTAGTGCCCCATGTCCTTGTAACCCAGTCCGCCGGCTTTCAGGATCGGGCCTACTTCGCTTTGGAACTCCACGCGCTTCCAGCCTCGATTGAGGAAACCCTGATCGTGCGGATAGTCCGGATCTCCGCCGACGAAGTAGGCGCGAGCGCCGGCGCGGTCCAGGCGGATCACGTCGGCCAGCGTGGGCTTGAACAAGAGTGGCTCGTCCGGGGTCCCGAAGTCATAGAGCTCAAGGAGCGCGTCGACATCACGCTCGGTGACGCACTTGGCCCATTGTCGCTGCGCGGCAATGACTTCGGCTTTCGTCATCGGCTCGTAATTTCGCTCAGACACTTTCTACACTCCTTTCGCTCAGCCGCCAGACGGTACAGCAGAATGCCACCGGCACGATTGGGCAGCAAATACCGCAAGCTGTCGTCTCGGGATTCCAACATCAGCACGCTTAAGCGGCTGGCGTTTCGTCAAATGATCTCGAAGCGGTTCTGGTCGCGATTCTTCCGGACTTCGTCGGCTTTGAATACCTGCCCGCTCATCGCAATATAGGCGCCGGGCTCCAGTGTCTGAACGGCCGCTACGGCCATGCCGATGTTGAAAACAGCATCCGTCGTGCGGAAACGTGCCGGGGTCAGCGCACCGGTCAATACGATGGTCTTCCCTTGAATTCCTGCCAAAGCGGCCGCAGTTTCTACCATGGTGTCGGTTCCGTGCGTTATCACGAAGTGACTGGCCGCATCGTCCCGCACGTAATCTCGAATTTTGCGACGGTCGACATCGTTGATTTCGAGGCTGTCTTTCTTGAACAGCGGGACGACTTCGAAGTCGAATTGGACGAGTCCTTCACGCAGAATGTGTTCGACCTGTGATTCACCCACCTCGAACTGGCTCAGCGCGTCGAAGTAGATCTTGTCGATAGTACCGCCGGTGGTGATAAAACGAATCTGCATGGAATCAGCCGTCAGAATGAAGAACAGGAGCATGCCACGGACGTCTCACGAATACACCGCGGACACGGGCGTGACTGGTAGAATACCGATATGAAGAAACTAACGTTTGCTCTACTGACCTTGACCCTGTCACTGCTCGCCGCGACGCCGGCGCAGGCCGAGAATGACGTTGTCGTCCTCGGGATCGAAGGCGGAATCGGTGTCGCGACCCGCGAATACCTGCTGAGCGGCATCGAATACGCCGAAGACAACAATGCTGCGCTCGTACTCGTCGAACTCGACACGCCCGGAGGGCTGGTCAAACCGATGCGGGACATGGTGCAGGCCATGCTCGCCTCCAAAGTACCTGTTGCCACCTACGTAACGCCGGCCGGCGCTCGTGCCGACAGCGCCGGCACCTACATGATGTTCGCCAGCCATATTGCGGCGATGACACCGACGACGCATCTCGGCGCCGCGACGCCGGTGACGATCACCGGCGGCGACACGACACCGCCCGCCGTGCCCGGACAACCCGGAGAAGTCCCCAACCCCAGGGAACTGCCGGCTGAAGAAGAGCCCGGACAGGGTGGCAGCGCGATGGACCGCAAGGTCTTGAACGATGCCGTGGCCTACATCCGTTCCCTCGCCGAGCGCTATGACCGTAATGCCGACTGGGCCGAGAAGGCCGTGACCGAGGCCGCGACGCTGACGGCCAAAGAAGCCCTTGAGCAGAACGTCATCGACTTTGTCTTCGAGAATCGCGACGCGCTGATTGCCGGCGTCGACGGAACGACCGTCAAGCTGGAATCCGGCGAGACAACGGTCAGCACGAAGGGAGCGCAGGTTGAAGAATTCGAGCCCGGCTGGCGTATCAAGTTCCTGTCGCTGATTGCGAACCCCGAAATTGTGCTGCTTCTCGGCCTGATCGGCGTCTACGGACTGCTGATCGAAGGCTGGAACCCGGGCGGACTGTTGCCGGGCATCGTCGGGGTCATCTCGTTGCTGCTCGCTGCGTACGCGCTGCAAATCCTGCCCGTGAACTACGCCGGGCTGGCATTGATCGTCGTCGGGATAGGGTTAATGATAGCCGAGGCCTTCGCGCCATCCTTCGGCGCGTTGGGTCTCGGCGGCGTGGCCGCGTTTACGTTTGGAGCAATTTTGATGTTTGACAGTGGCATCCCCGGCTTCGGCATTTCGCTCGCATTCGTCCTCGTCATCGCCGGTGCATCGGCGCTGTTCATCGTCTGGCTGGTCAGCTACCTGCTCAGGCTCACCAAGCGAGGCGCCGTCAGCGGCACAGGCTCCATCATCGGCGGCAAAGGCACGGCGATGAGGAGCTTCCAGGGAGACGGCAAGGTCTGGCTCGAAGGCGAAGCCTGGAACGCAAAGTCCAGCCACGCTATCGAGAAAGACCAAGAAGTCATCGTTGAAAAAATGGACGGCCTGACTCTGATCGTCAGGCCGGTATCCGACACCGTTTCGGCCGAAGGCCAGACAAACTAAAGGACCAAGAGATATGGAATTCCCAATTACGCTAATTGGATTCGGCGCCGCACTCGTCGCCGTGATCCTCTGGAACACGATCAAGATCCTGAAGGAATATGAGCGCGGCGTCGTGTTCTTCCTCGGTCGATTCCAGAAGGTCAAAGGCCCGGGACTGATCATCCTGATCCCCGGGCTGCAAACAATGATCAAGGTTGACCTGCGCGTGAACGTCCTCGACGTACCGACGCAGGACGTCATCTCGAAAGACAACGTCTCCGTCAAGGTCAACGCGGTCATCTACTTCCGCATCATCGATCCTGAAAAAGCGATCATTCGCGTGGCCAACGTGTTCGAAGCAACCAGCCAGCTGTCGCAGACTACCCTGCGCTCCGTGCTGGGCCAACACGATCTCGACGACATGTTGTCTGAACGCGATAAGCTGAACGAAGACATCCAGACGCTGCTCGACCAGCGTACCGATGACTGGGGCATCAAAGTCGCGAATGTCGAAATCAAGCACGTCGACCTCGACGAAAGCATGATTCGCGCCATCGCCCAGCAGGCCGAGGCTGAGCGTTCACGACGCGCCAAGGTCATTAACGCGGAGGGTGAGCGCCAGGCGGCTCAGATGCTGGCCGAGGCGGCGCACACGCTGGCGACAGAAACCGGCGCGATGCAGCTTCGCTACATGCAGACGATGAAAGAAATCGCTAACGAGAAGACGAATACGATCGTCTTCCCGATGCCGTTGGAGTTTGTAGAGCCGCTGCTGGATGTCAGTAAAGCGATCAGTGAGCGGGTCAAGAACAACTAGGCCATCGCCGCCGGGATAAACAACTCGAAGCGGGCACCGCCGAGCTCCGAACGGCCGACCGAGAGTCCGCCGCCGTAGGATTCGGCGATGTCCTTGACGATGGACAGGCCGATGCCGTGACCCGGCGTAGCTTCATCGAGACGCGTGCCGCGCTGTGTCAGCGCGGCCGTGGCTTCTTCGGGTACGCCGGGGCCATCGTCCTCAACCACCAGCCTGAAGCCGCCCCGTTCGCCCGGTGAGTAAGGCAAAAGGCGCACCCGAACCTCAGAGCCGCACCATTTGCAGGCGTTGTCGACGAGGTTGCCGGCAAGCTCCAGGAAATCGCCGCTGTCGCCACGAAAACTCACCGCGTCGTCGATCGCCACCGAGATCGCCGGCGCTTTGTCCCGATAGACCTTGGAAAGGCCCTCAACCAGCTTGTCGATCTCGGCACGAATGTCGACGTTCTTAAGCACGAGATTTTCGGATGCCGACATCGACGGCTTCCTCAGCTGGTAGCGAACGATTTCATCCATGCGGTCGATCTGTTCATCGAAACGCGCACGTTGCGACGGGTCGATCGGCGCATCCCCGAACAGAGCCCGTATGGCCGCAAGCGGCGTCTTCAGGCTGTGCGCGAGGTTGTCCAGCGTCTTCCTGTATCGGTCCGAACGCGCCCGCTCCGATTCGATCAGCAGGTTCATGTTCCGGGCGACCCCGGTGAGTTCGGTCGGGAACTCACTCGACAAGGCCGTTCGATCGCCCTGCTCCACCTCGCCGATTTCCGCCTCGATCTGGCGCAGCGGACGCATCATCCGGCGCAGCAGGATCGCCAGAACGACGAGCAGGATCGAGGCCAGCGCAGCGAACCAGGTGAATAGCTGCCGGCGGTACTCCGCGACCTGTGCGTTGAACGAGTCGAGACTCTCGAGGACCTCGAACACGTACGGCCGCAACTGGCCGTCCGGGAACTCCCACTGCACCGCGAGACGCAGTGTCAGCAGCGGTGTACCGTCTGATAGCGTCTCCCGGTCGAAGACCTGTACGCCAGGGTTCGGCGCCGGGTGCTGCGGCAGCGTCAGGCCGAGCGCCGACCGCGATTGCCACACACGGTTGCCGGCGTCGTCGCGCAGCTCGGCGTAGAGCCCCGACCCGATCGCGTCGAATCTCGCCTCGGGCAGCCCAAGCGGCATCGTGAGTCCGCCGGACGCATCCGGTTCGGCTGCTGCGAGCAGCTGCATCAGGTAGCCGTCGAGGATGTTCTCTTGCGCCTCTTCGCCGGCGGAACGAAACGCGTAGTCGAGAACGGCGATCGTTGCGCCGAAGAAGACGATCAGCAGCAGACTGACAGAAACCAGCAGTCGTGCGCTGAGCGAGCGCATGTGGGGTAGTTAGTGACCGCCGGCGCGCTCGAGCGCAAACCGGTAGCCGCGCCCCCGCAGCGTTTCGATGGGCTTCAAAGAGTTGTCTGGATCGAGCTTCTTGCGCAGACGTCCGATGAAGACTTCGATAACGTTGCTGTCGCGCTCGAAGTCCTGGTCGTAGAGCCTGTCAGTCAGCTCGGACTTGGAAATCACCTGACCGGCTCGAACCATCAGGTACTCCATGATTTTGTACTCGAAGCTGGTCAGGTCGACGGTCTTGTCCTCGACCCTGACTTCCTGGCGACCCATATCGAGACGTACGGGACCGGCCGTCAAAACAGATGATGCCCAGCCGCCCGAGCGTCGCAGCAACGCATTGACTCGCGCACTGACTTCCTCGAAATGAAACGGTTTGACGACGTAGTCGTCCGCGCCGGCGCTGAGGCCGTCCACCTTGTCCTGCCAACGATCGCGCGCCGTCAGGATCAGGATCGGGTAGGCCTTGTCCTGCTCGCGGACCTGGCGAATGATATCCAGGCCGGAGACCTCGGGCAGGCCAAGGTCGATGATGGCCAGGTCGACCGGGTACTCGAGCGCAAAATACAGCCCCTCCCGACCGTCTGCCGCCTGTTCCGTGGCGAAGCCGCCCTCTTCGAGCTGGCTGACAAGTGATTCTCTTAAGACTGCATCATCTTCAATTACAAGCACACGCATGGCGATCTCACCTTACCCGGCGGCCCCGCACCTTTGCGGTACGGACCTTGCCGTCCTTTGTCATGTAACGGATGTGATGCATCTCGCGGTCGCCCTCGACCCGGGTCTGCGCACTGACGATTCTCTCGACGTTGCCCCGTCGGCGGACAGAATCCACCGCCTGGGACAATGACATTCCATCCTGTGCGGCCTCCAGCGACGGCTCCACGAGGGTCTCGCCGTTGGCAAGCTGCTTTAGGTCGGCTTCGAGGTCGAAGGCCGCCGCCGGCAGGGCAATCAACAGGCATGTAAGGATGGCAATCAGGCTTTTCACGTCAGAGTCCGGTTTCGAGCATCAAGCGCTGCTGGCAAGTGTCGTATGTCAGCAGGCTTAATGCAACGTGATACATCACAATCCAATCAGGAGTTTATGGCCGTTTACCCGGCCGGACGCACGTCGACGCGCACGCGAAGTTTCTGGCCTGGATCGTAGGGCATGCGAGTCGAGTACTTCTGGCCGTTGTAGCGATAAATCACGCGGTAGCCGTCGATACGTTCTTCCTCATGCTCCCGGATCGTCGTTGTGCATCGCTCGACCGGTCGTTCGTAACGCACCTCTTCGCCGCGACCTTTCTTGGATGCGTCGTTGCCGATAGCTGCGCCAATCACCGTGCCGGCCACCGTGGCCGCGTCGTTGCCGCGACCGCTACCGAACTGGTGACCGATGACACCACCGACGATAGCGCCGACCAGCGTGCCTGCGGCACTTCCGCGAGCACCGTGGTCGACAACGTGGTATTCCGTTTCTTCCCAGCACTCGCGAACCGGCGTCTTGACGGTGACATAGCGAATAATCGGCTCAGCGCTGATGACCCGGGCATAGTCATACTGTGCCTTCTTGGCTCGGTAGCCACGGTCCGGATCGGCGATCGCCGCGCCTGAAAACGCCAGGGCAGCAATAGCCAGGCCCGCCGTTACAGTCTTCACATTCATTGTCCTGTCCTTTTCCTTGTGTCGATGAACTGGCCCTCTGCCAGCTTGGCAACAAGATTACGGCTGACCCAATGAACGCTTCCTGAACGGCAGGGAGCCGAGTTCAGGTGATGACGAAAAACGGCCGAAGGCCAATAATGACGGGGCTTGGAGAGCGGTAGGAACGATCAGGTGCGAGTTTTGGCTCTCCGCCAGGCCCGGTCCAGCGCGGCAAGGGACATATTCTTCATTTCCTGGCCCTGTGCGGCGAACTCGTCTTCCATCGAACGGAAACGGCGTTCGAATTTCCGGTTCGCAAGCGTCAGCGCATGTTCGGGGTCGACGCCAAGGTGCCTGGCCAGGTTGACGACGGAGTACAGCAGGTCACCGATCTCCTCCTCGACGAGTTCCGGAGACCGGGTCCCGACGGCGTCGACGACTTCGCTGAGTTCCTCCTCGATCTTGTCGCGGACGCCGTGCTGGTCGGGCCAATCGAAACCCACCGTCGCCGCGCGCTCGCCGAGCTTCTCCGACCTCTTCAATGCCGGCAGCGCCTTCGCGACGCCAGCGAGAACGCTGCTGTCCGCCGACTCTCCGCGTTCCGAGGCCTTGATGGCCTCCCAGCTGCCCGGCACCGGGCCCCGCGCGCGCTCTTCATCGCTGCCGAACACATGCGGATGACGACGCAACATCTTGCCGGTGATCGTCTCAACGACGTCGTCAAAGGCAAACAAGCCTTTCTCGTCGGCCATCTGCGCGTGAAAAACGACCTGCAACAACAGATCACCGAGCTCGCTCTTCAGGCCTTCGTAGTCCTTGTCACCAATCGCGTCTGCGACCTCGTACGCCTCTTCGATCGTGTACGGCGCAATCGTGTCGAAGTCCTGTTCGAGGTCCCAGGGGCAGCCCGTTCGCGGATCCCTGAGGGCCGCCATTACTTCAAGCAGTTTCTCGATTTTCACCGTTAAATATTGTTTTTAATATGATTTATGAATCTTGAAAGCATAAAAGCGGTGGCGCCCCAGATTCGCTGACCCTCGAACTGAACCTCGATGACGCGGAATTTCTGTCCCTTGAAGTCGCGGTAGGACTCGCGGTAATTGCCCGTGTCCATCAGGTATTCCAGCGGCACCTCGAATATGTCGGCAACCTCACCGGGATCCGGCGTCAGCTGGAGATCCTCTTCGATCAGCCCGACCGTCGGGGTCACGGCGTAGCCGGTGATGGTCGGCGTCGGTCGCATATGTCCGATGACCGTCACCTGGTGGCGAGCGATACCGACCTCCTCCTCGGTTTCACGCAGCGCCGTCTCGACGATGTCGACATCGGCCTCCTCCATGCGCCCGCCAGGGAAACTGACCTGCCCGGGATGGTGAGCCAGGTAATCCGCGCGCCGCGTCATCAGGATCGTCAGGTCACGGCGACGCTGGACGACAGGAATCAGCACGCCGGCCGGCTTCAGGTCCGTGGACAGCTCTTCCCGCAACTGTTCCGGCCACCGCTCGCTGCCTGGCGGCAGCTCGATGTCCATCGGGTCCTTAGGCTTGCTCGTCGGCGCAAACAGTTCGCGCAGATCGTCGGCATCCGGACGCATTGGTGACCGCTTGCGGCTGACAGCGCTCAGTTCTTGATACCGCCTTCGGTTAACGAGGCCGGATCCAGCAGGCGATCGAGCTCGTCGTCGTTCAAGTCCGTCATCTCGCGTGCAACCTCCTTGACCGGACGGCCGTCGGCGTAGGCCTTCTTGGCGACTGCCGCGCCCAGCTCGTAACCGATGACGGGATTCAGAGCCGTTACCAGTATCGGGTTGCGACCGAGGGCGCGATTGATGTTGTCCTCGTTCACCGTGAATCCGGCGATAGCGCTCTCGCCGAGCACGACAGCGGCATTCGACAGGATGTCGATACTCTGGATCAGGTTATAGGCCACGACCGGCAGCATGACGTTCAACTGGAAGTTGCCCGACTGGCCGCCCATGGCGATGGTCGCGTCGTTACCGATGACCTGTGCGCAGACCATGGCAACCGCCTCCGGAATCACCGGGTTGACCTTGCCCGGCATGATGCTGGAGCCCGGCTGCAATGCCGGCAGTGCAATCTCGCCAATACCTGCGAGCGGCCCTGAATTCATCCATCTCAGATCGTTGGAGATCTTCGTCAGCACGACGGCAAGCCCACGGAGCTGACCAGACACCTCCACGGCCGCGTCCTGGCTGGAAAGCGCGTCGAACTTGCTGGCGTTCGAGCTGAACTCGAAACCCGTATGCTCGCTGAGCAGCACGGCGACCTTGTCGCCAAACCTCGGGTGCGCGTTGATGCCGGTGCCGACGGCCGTGCCGCCCTGCGCCAGTGCCGAAATGCGCGGCAGCGTACCGCGCAGCCGCTCGGCGGCGTTGTCGACCTGGGCGCGCCATCCATCGAGCTCCTGGCCCAGTGTCACGGGCATGGCGTCCATCAGGTGCGTGCGGCCGGTTTTCACAACATCGCGGACTTCATCCGCCTTGGTCTCGAGCACGCTGGACAGCTTCTCGAGCGCCGGCAGCAACTGCTGCTGCAAGCCGATCGATGCGCTCAGGTGCACACAGGTCGGGATAACGTCATTGCTGCTCTGGCTCATGTTGACGTGGTCATTGGGGTGCACGTCCCGCCCGAGGTCGCTGGTCGCCAAGTGCGCGATGACCTCATTGGCATTCATGTTCGAGCTGGTGCCCGAGCCGGTCTGGAATACGTCGACGGGGAAATGCTGGTCGTATTCGCCGCCGGCAACGTCAAGCGCCGCTTTTTGGACCGCCATGGCGATGTCGCTCTTGATCAGGCCAAGCTCGGCGTTCGCACCCGCGGCCGCCCATTTGACCAGTCCCAGCGCCTCGATGAACCGGCGCGGCATCGTCAGCCCGCTGATCAGGAAGTTCTGGACCGCACGTTGCGTCTGTGCGCCCCACAGCGCATCGGAAGGTACCTTGAGCTCACCCATACTGTCATGCTCGGTACGGTACGATTTGTCGTTCATGCTGGGCCTCGGTGATTGATGGGTCGGACTGCCGGACAGCAGGCGCATTCGTGTATTATTCGCGTCGCCGAGTTTACACCCTAATGTGGTCCATGCTGGTTTTATCGCCATGAAAGTCTCTACCCTTCGAGCCCTCTCGCCCGCCGACGGACGCTACGCCGCGAAAGTCGAACCGCTGCGCGATATCTTTAGCGAGTACGGCCTGATCCGGTTCCGCGTGCTCGTCGAGGTTCGCTGGCTCCAGTGCCTCGCCGACCATGAAGGCATCGAAGAGCTGCCGCCGGTCTCTTCGGTCATGAAAGACATCCTGAACAGCATCGTCGATGACTTTGGTATCGACGACGCCGAAAGGGTCAAGGAGATAGAGGCGACGACCAATCATGACGTCAAGGCGGTCGAGTACTTCATCCGCGAGCGCATCGGAAACGGGCCGGAGACGGACAGCCTGAAGGACTTCCTGCACTTCGCCTGTACGTCGGAAGACATCAACAACCTCGCCTACGCACTGATGCTGCGCTCTGCGCGCAAGGACGTGCTGACGGCGGCGATGCGCGAGATCCGGCTCTCGCTGAAGAAGCTGGCGGTCGAGCAGGCTGACACGGCCATGCTGTCCCGTACGCACGGGCAGACCGCAAGCCCGACCACGATGGGCAAGGAAATGGCGAATGTCGCTGCGCGACTGAAGAGCGCCCAGCAGCGATTCAATGACGTTACGATCCTCGGCAAGTTCAACGGAGCGGTCGGCAACTTCAACGCGCACCACGTCGCTTACCCCGACATCGACTGGCCCGAGGTCAGCCGGCAGTTCGTCGAGTCGCTGGGACTGACGCAGAACACGCACACGACGCAGATCGAACCGCACGACTGGACGGCCGAGTATGCGCATGCGCTGGTGCGCTACAACACGATCCTGATCGACCTGAGCCGCGACATCTGGAGCTACATCTCGCTGGGTTACTTCAGGCAGAAGGTCAAGGAAGGCGAGGTAGGCTCGTCGACGATGCCGCACAAGGTCAACCCGATCGACTTCGAGAATGCCGAAGGCAACCTGGGGCTGGCCAATGCGATGCTCAGCCATCTCGCCGAAAAGCTGCCGATTTCTCGCTGGCAGCGCGACCTGACGGACTCAACCGTCCAGCGCAACTTCGGCGTTGCGATCGGCTACCTGCTGATTGCGCTCGACTCGCTGAAGAAGGGTCTCGGCAAACTCCAGATCAACGCAGAGGCAATTGCCAACGACGTCGAAGGCGCCTGGGAGGTGCTCGCCGAGGCTGTGCAGACGGTTATGCGCCGTTACGGGATTCCGGAACCCTACGAAAAACTCAAGGCGCTGACCCGCGGGCGACCGGTCGATGAGGCGCTGATACGGGAGTTCGTCAGCTCCCTCGACATCCCGGAAACCGAACGGGAACGACTGCTGGCGCTCCGTCCGGAATCCTATATCGGACTCGCCGGCAGACTGGCGCGGGATCCGGATATTTGAGTGCCCGCTCAGTAAAGTAACGCAAGCCGCGAATATATCGAGCAATTACGTGAACCAGTCGACAATTTTCGGCGAGGTCGATGGGTACACTAATCGGGCATTACGTGCAATTGATCGCAACCGGGGAATGCTGGCTGTCGCGAATGGAAGAGGCTCGAAAAAAAGGTAAGCGCTGGGTAATCTCTACGCGGGAAGAGATGCGCCAGGCCGTTATCGAAACGGCACGTGAAGCCAAGCGTAAGGTTTCCATCTTTACCCACGACCTGGAACCCGGCATCTATGACGATCCCGAGTTCCTCGAGATCATCAAGCGACTCGTCCTGTCCCAGACCTATGCCCGAATCCGGGTCCTGATCGCCGACCCGATGCGCGCAATCAAGAACGGCAACAATTTCGTGCACCTGGGCCGGCGGCTCAATACCTACATCGAATTCCGGCACGTTCGCGAGGATCTGCGGACGCACGCCGAGTCGTTCTGCATTGCCGATGAAACGGCGCTCGTCTACCGGCTGCAGGCCAGTCGCTGGGAAGGCATCGCGGATACCTACGAGCCCGCCGTTGCACGGCTGTACGGCAAGATGTTCGATGAGATCTGGTTTGCCAGCGAAGTAGAAATGGAATTCCGCCAACTGGGTATCTAGCAGGCTCGCACGCGTTAAACGAAAAGTCGTGCTCGCGGCCCGCAAGGCGACTATCAAGACTCAAGGAGTGAGACACTTGGCAACGTCAGTTGAACGACGAGAAACGCAGAGTCGCGGCATCGTATCTTCCATCCGTCCGGCAGCCCCGGTCGCACCGCACGGCGCGAGTGGAAACTGATGCTCCCAACCGACCTGACCGTCTCGGCGGTCGTGCGACGCGACGATGACCGATACCTGATCATTGAAGAGCTCTCCTCGGGGCGCCGTGTGCTGACTCAGCCGGGCGGCCATATCGATGCCGGAGAGTCGCCGGAACAGGCCATCGTCCGGGAAACCCTTGAAGAGACGGGTTGCACGGTCAAGCCGCGCGAACTGATCGGCGTCTACCTGTGGATTCACCCGCAGACCCGGCAGCAGTTCCTGAAACTGGTCTACGCCTCGGACTACGTGGACTGCGACGAGTCGCGGAGCCTCGACAGCGGCGTGATCCGGCGTCTGTGGATGACGCGCGACGACCTGGAACACGCCAGGCACCGGCTCAGGACGCCGGTCGTCCTGCGTTGCGTCCATGACTTCGAACAGGGTAAACGCCAGTCGGACGCCCTGCTCTCCGGCATGCTGTCCCTGCAAAACAACGTCGAAGCGGTTCTCGCGCGCGCAGATCTCGTTTAACCCGGTTCTCATCGCTTCAAGCGCGTCTTTCCACCCGCGATAACGGGGGCTTTGATATTATCGCGGGCTATGTTTCGCTCCTCACTCAACGGCAGATCAGTGATCCTCGGCCTGTCCGGCGGCGTCGATTCCGCCGTGGCTGCGATACTGTTGAAACAGGCAGGTGCCGATGTCCGGGCCCTGCACATGACCAACTGGGAGGACGACGACGGGTACTGCACCGCGGCCGATGACCTGCAGGATGCCCGACGCGTCTGCGAGCAACTCGACATACCGCTGCATCATGTCAATTTTGCGCGTGAGTACCGGGATCGCGTCTTCGAATATTTTCTCGACGAATACCGGCGCGGACGCACGCCGAACCCGGACATCCTGTGTAATCGCGAGATCAAGTTCGGTGTGTTTCGACAATACGCAAAACGACTCGGCGGCGAGCTGCTGGCGACCGGTCACTATGCCCGCACCGCCGAGATTGACGGCGAAACCGCGCTCCTGAAAGGTGCCGATCAGAACAAGGACCAGAGCTACTTCCTGCACGCAGTCAGCGAAACAGCGCTGGCCGAGACAGTCTTCCCGCTGGGCGGCCTGCAAAAAGACGAAGTCCGCCGCATTGCCAGGGAATACGGGTTGGCGGTCCACGGCAAGAAGGACAGCACCGGCATCTGTTTCATCGGAGAACGGCCGTTTCGTGAGTTCCTGAAGACCTATCTGCCCGCATCGCCTGGCCGGATGCTGACGCCGGATGGCGACGACGTCGGCGAACACGTCGGCCTGATGTACTACACCCTGGGCCAGCGGCAGGGACTGGGTATCGGGGGCCGACGCGATGCCGGTGACGAGCCCTGGTACGTCGTCGACAAGCGCATCAAAGAAAACGTGCTCGTGGTTGCGCAGGGCGAACACGACCTGCTGTTCAGCGACGGGCTCGACGCCAGCGACGCCAGCTGGATCGGTACACCGCCGGCTAAGCTCGGGAACTTCAGGTGTACGGCCAAGGTCCGTTACCGGCAACCAGACCAGGCCTGCACGCTCAAAGAGAATGCCGACGGTTTGCTGCATGTCGAATTCGACGAACGGCAGCGCGCCGTCACGCCCGGGCAGTTTGTCGTTTTCTACGACGGTGAACGCTGCCTGGGCGGCGCCGTTATTGATCGTCTGCATCGCAGTTCGATGGCGGGCATTGACACGGTCAGGGACGTCGGCACCTGAATGGAACGCCCTACTCGTATTTTGACATTCGGCCGAATTGGCCGGCCTGGCAGCATCTTCGCTGCACACGATAATCACAGAGGATACTGACAATGAGCGACAGCTTTGGCGCCCGGTCGACACTGAACGTCGGCCAATCCGAACTCGAG
>JAAUYD010037714.1_pt1 | contig 17482 bp, 11 predicted proteins | sample 7278101 | NCBI WGS metagenome assembly JAAUYD01 (sample SAMN14350128, study PRJNA611818) | marine sediment metagenome | isolation source: surface marine sediment (0.6m) | place: French Polynesia: Moorea | collected 2018-08 | reverse complement strand
TCGTCAAACCTGAATCCCACCTCCCGGCTGCGGAAATCGATGGCGCCGCGCCTCTCGCGATAGGACCGAAACGCCTGGTAGACCTGGTAGAGCCGGGTGAGAGACTCCTGCACCGGCGCCTCCAGGGCCTTCCCGCCACCACCGTCCAGGAACGCCCAGGCCTGCTCGTAGGTGAGCCGGGCATGGGAATGCATCACGGCGTCGTAAAACCTGCTGCGTTTGACCTGGCCGTCTTCACCCACCTGCATCTCGCAGACCATGCACAACCGATCCACGGCTGGATTCAGCGAGCAGATGCCGTTGGACAGGGCCTCGGGCAGCATGGGCAGCACCCGGTTGGGAAAGTACACCGAGGTGCCGCGGTGGTAAGCCTCTTCATCGACTGCCGTCCCGGGCCGGACGTAGTGGGACACGTCGGCAATGGCCACCAGCAGCTTCCATCCCCCGCGGGGTGCCTTTTCGCAGTACACGGCGTCGTCAAAATCCCGGGCGTCGGCTCCGTCGATGGTCACCAGGGGCACCTGGCGCAGGTCCTTGCGGCCCGGAATCTCGTCGTCCTGCACATGGTCAGGAATCTTCAGGTCCTTTGCCGAGAGGGCTTTGGGCCACTGGTGCGGCAGGTCGAAGTTGCGAATGGCCACCTCGGTGGCCATGGGGGCATTGATGTTGCGACCCAGCACCTCCAGCACCCGCCCCACCGGCTGGCGTCGGCGATCCGGCTGCTCGGTGATTTCCAGGTACACAAAATCGCCGCTGGAAGCGTTCTTTTCATGCCCTGGCGGAATCAAAACGTCCTGACTGACCCGCTTTTCATCCGGCACCACGAAGGCCACGCCCGACTCCCGGTGGAATCGGCCCACCAGGTGGCTGTTGGCCCGCTCCAGGATGCTGACCACCGCACCCTCGATACGGCCACGACGATCTACCGATTGAGCGCGGACCAGGACCCGGTCGCCATGGAGGACCTGACGCATCTGCCGCGCTGACAGGTACCAGTCGTCCCCCTCTTCATCCAGGTCGACAAACCCGTAGCCATCCGGGTGGCCAATGATCCGCCCCGCCTTCAGGTCCAGCTTACGGGAGATACCGTAGCCGCCACGCCGGTTCTGGATCAGCTGGCCGTCGCGCAACATGGCCGCCAGCCGTCTCCGCAGCGCTTCCTGGTCCCGCTCACCGTCGAGTTCCAGGGCATCCACCAGGTGACTGAATTTCATCAGCTCGCCGCGCTGGTCCAGCAAGCCCATGATCGCCTCGCGGCTGGGAATGGGCTGCTCGTAGCGGCTGGCCTCACGCTTGGCGTGGGGGTCTTTGAATCCGGTTTTTCTTGTTTTTTTTCTGGGCATGCCTGATCCCGAGACGTGCCCGGTTGAGGTTGGTCAGTGAGAGGTGCTTCAGGCCGACGTTGATCCGCTGCCCTTGGCCACCTTGGTCGCCATGGCAATCATGGAGGATACGTCAGACAAATCGGCCGGAACCACCAGCGTATTGCCCTCTTTGGCCAGGTTGGAAAAACTAGCCAGGTACTGTTCGGCTACCCGGAGCTGCATGGCCTCGGATCCGCCCCGCTCCTGCAGGGCCGTAGCCACCCGCTTCAAGCCCTCTGCAGTTGCGGTGGCCACTGCCAGAATGGCCTGGGCTTCACCCTGGGCTTCGTTGATCTGTTGCTCCCGGGCCGCTTCGGACTCCATGATCACGCGCTTTTTCTCACCGTCGGCCTGGTTGACCTGGGCGTCGCGTTCACCCTCGGAGGTCAGCACCACGGCCCGCTTTTCGCGCTCGGCGCGCATCTGCTTCTCCATGGCCTGGAGCACGTCGTGGGGCGGCGTGATGTTGCGGATTTCGTAGCGCAGCACCTTGACACCCCAGGGGTCCGAGGCTTTGTCCAGTTCACTGACAACGTTGGAGTTGATCATGGCCCGCTCTTCGAAGGTACGATCCAGCTCGATTTTGCCGATTTCGCTGCGCAGGGTGGTCTGGGCCAGCTGGGCGATGGCAAACACGAAGTCGCCGATGCCGTAGGAGGCACGGCGGGCATCCAGCACCTGCATGTACAACACGCCGTCCACGTGGACCTGCACGTTGTCCCGGGTAATACAGATCTGCTCAGGGATATCGTAAGCCTGCTCCTTCAGGGAGTGCTTGTAGGCAATTTTTTCAATGAACGGGATCAGGATATGAAATCCCGCAGTGAGGGTTCGGCTGTATTTGCCCAGGTTCTCCACCACGTAGGCGTTCTGCTGGGGGACCACCGTGGCGGTTTTTGCCAGCACGATAATGATGGCAACGGCGATGATCACCGCAACGATCAGGGAGGTTTCCATATCTCTAACTCCTCAGGAGTGACTAGATTCTTCGGGAGCACGCACGTGCAGGGTGGTTCCCTCGGTGCGCTCGATCACCGCCTTTCCGCCTGCGGGAATCGGCAGTTTGCCGTCGTGGACAACCTTCCAACTGGACCCGCGATACTCAACCCGCGCTTCCGTGCCGGACTCCAGGCCGTTGGGGAGCGCCAGGGTTTTGCCGGAATCAGAGTTGTCGTAGCCCGGCAGGTTGCCCCGCAGCTTGTTGTAGAGTTCCCGGCGGAATGACACCATCAGCACCGCGCTCAACGCGGCAAATGCCAACCACTGGGCCCATTCCGGCCCGCCGATGCCGGTCAGCACGCCAAGCCCGACGATGACGGCGGCAACGCCGGCAAACACCAGGTAGAACCCGGCGTCGATGACCATCAGTTCTGCCGCAAGCAGCAGCGTTCCAAAGGCGATCCAGGCCCACCAGGCCATAGGCTAAAGCTCCGAACGTAAAGTGAAGCCTAATGGTATCAGGCTTTCAAGGATTTGACCGGGTCGCCAGACGTGTCATGGCTACTCAGGGTAGGTCAGCAGCAGCAGCGCCACCTGGATACCGTCGTACAGCACATGGGCCAGCACCAGGGGCAGCAGGCGCTGCACCCGGTAGTAAAACATTCCGGCCACCAGGCTCTTGATGCCAATGGTGACAACGCCATATGGGCCCTGGCTCCAGTGGGTCAGGCCGATGATCAGTGCTGATAGCACCACCGACGCGACCACCCAGGCCATGGCGGGTGAAAACGACCACAGCTTGTTGAGCAGAAACGTCCTCACCAGTTCTTCATACAGGGCCACCCCGATCCACAGCACCGGACCGAACCAGATGACCAGCATCCAGGGGTGCTGGCGCATGTCCAGCATCAGGCCCAGCAGCTCCATGTTGGGCCGGGACTCCAGGATGCCGCCGAGCAGAGGCCGCTCCAGGACAAACAGCAAAAAATAGACCGCGGTCAGCGCCACACCCCACAACCCATCGGTCAGCAGGGTCCCTGTACCCCGGTTGAACTCGGACAGCGGCTGCTTCAGGTAAAAGCGCTGCAGCAGCAGAATGGCAACGATGCTCAAGCCGCCGAACAGCAGCGGGTAGACGATCAATTCCAGCGGCGCGAAGCCGCTGGACTGGTGGACCCGATACCAGATCATCAGGGTCGCCGGCATGCCGACGACGATGAGCAGGGCAATGAGTTTTCGGGAGATCACTCGCTTTGCTCGCGGGGGAACGCGGCCTTTGGCCGCTGGGGAACGGCCGCTACACGGCCTGGGGAACGGACGCTGCGCGGCCTGGGGAACGCGCGCGCTGCGCGCTGGGGACGAGGATGCTGGCCTGGCACCGCAGTCAACCGAACCAACGGATCAAACCAAACATCGATCCGCCACAATCACCCCATTGTTGTCCGCGTAAATCCAATCGCCAGGACTCACGGTCACACCGCAGAACTCCAGCGGCACCTCCAGGTCACCCAGCCCGCGCTTTTCGGTCTTAACCGGGATGGCGCCGATGGCCTGGACGCCCAGGTCGATTCCGGCCAGCACATCCACGTCCCGCACCGAGCCCCAGATCACCAGTCCGGCCCAGCCGTTTTCGGCGGCCTTGGCGGCAATCATGTCGCCCAGCAGGGCGCGCCGGCGGGAGCCGCCGCCGTCCACGACCATGACCCGGCCGTTACCGGGTTCGGCCGCCTGAGACTTCACCAGGGAGTTGTCCTCGTAACACTTGATGGTCACCACCGGACCGCCGAAGGCCGCGCGGCCGCCGTAGTTCCTGAACACCGGCTCCAGCACCCGGACATCCGGGTGCTCATCACAAAGGTCCGGCGTTGAGATGGTCGTCACGGCAGCGCCTTGGCGGTTTTACGGTGGGCATGCAGCAGAGGCTCGGTGTAGCCACTGGGTTGGCTGCGGCCTTCGAACACCAGGTCCCTGGCCGCCTGGAAGGCAATGCTGGACTCAAAATCCGGCGCCATGTTGCGGTAGTTGGGATCGCCGGCGTTCTGGCGATCCACCACCTGGGCCATGCGCTGCAGAGTTTCCAGGACCTGCTCCTCGGTGCAGACCCCGTGGTGCAGCCAGTTACACATGTGCTGGCTGGAGATCCGCAGCGTAGCGCGGTCTTCCATCAGGCCCACGTCGTTGATATCGGGCACCTTGGAGCAGCCCACGCCCTGGCCAATCCAGCGGACCACGTAACCCAGCAGGCCCTGGGCATTGTTGTCCAGCTCTTCCTGGATCTCGCCGACGCTAAGGGACGACGGATCGTCCATCACCGGAACCGTCAGGATGTCGTCCAGGGACGCGCGGCCGCGGGATTTCAGTTCCTCCTGCCGGGCAAAAACGTCCACCTCGTGGTAGTGCATGGCGTGCAGCGTTGCCCCGTTGGGTGACGGCACCCAGGCAGTGTTGGCACCAGCCATGGGGTGAGCAATCTTGGTTTCCAGCATTTTTGCCATCAGGTCCGGTGCCGGCCACATGCCTTTGCCGATCTGCGCCTTACCGGGCAGGCCGCATTCCAGGCCGATATCCACGTTCCAGTCCTCGTAGGCCTTGATCCAGGGCTCCTCCTTGCAGGCCTCCTTGCGGATCATGGGACCCATCTCCATGCTGGTATGGATCTCGTCGCCGGTCCGGTCCAGGAACCCGGTGTTGATGAACACCACCCGGTCTTTCGCCGCCCGGATGCATTCCTTCAGGTTGACCGTGGTGCGGCGTTCCTCGTCCATGATGCCCATCTTGATGGTGTTGGGGTCCAGGCCCAGGGCCTGCTCCACCCGGCTGAACAGCTGCACCGCGAACGCCACTTCGTCAGGCCCGTGCATCTTGGGTTTGACGATGTAGATGCTGCCCCGCCGGCTGTTGTGAAAGCGGCTGTTGCCGTTGAGGTCATGCAGGGCGATCAGGGACGTCATCATGGCGTCCATGATGCCCTCGAACACTTCCTCGCCGTTGCCGTCGCGGATAGCGTCGTTACGCATCAGGTGGCCCACGTTGCGCACGAACAGCAGGCTGCGCCCCGGCAGAGAGAAAGATTCACCATCCGGCGCCAGGTATTCCCGGTCGCCGTTCAGCGTTCGCGTCATCATGCGACCGTTTTTCTCGAAGGTGTCCTCCAGCGTCCCCTGCATCAGGCCCAGCCAGTTGCCGTACACCGTCACCTTGTCTTCGGCGTCCACCGCCGCGACCGAGTCTTCACAGTCCTGGATGGTGGTTACGGCCGCTTCCACCAGGATGTCCTTGACGCCGGCCTTGTCCGACCGCCCGATGGACGAATCCCGATCGATCTGGATTTCCAGGTGAAGGCCGTTGTTGACCAGCAGCACCGCGGACGGGCTGGCCGGATCGCCGCAGTAGCCCGCCAACTTGTCCGGGCTGACCAGCCGGGCCGCTGCACCGCCGGACACCGCTACGACCAGTTGGCCATCCTCGACTCGGTAAGCCTCCGCCTCGGCGTGGCTGGCACCTGCCAGGGGGGCCGCCGTGTCCAGCAGGCTGCGGCCCTTGGCAATGACGCGTTCGCCTCGAATCGGGTTGTAGTCCGAGGTCCGCTCAGCACCGTGGTCCTCGGGGATGGCGTCCGTGCCGTACAGGGCGTCATACAGGCTGCCCCAGCGGGCATTGGCCGCGTTCAGGGCGAACCGGGCGTTCATGACCGGCACCACCAGCTGCGGGCCCGCCTGGCCGGCGACCTCTTCGTCCACGTTTTCCGTGGTGATGGAGAAAGTCTCACCCTCGGGCACCAGGTAGCCGATCTCATGCAGAAAGGCCTTGTAAGCGGCAAAGCCCTTGTCCCCATTGGCGGTGTGCCAAGCGTCGATCTTCTCCTGGATCTGATCCCGGATGCCCAGCAGCTCCACGTTTCGCGGCGTCAGATCGCTGATGATGGCGGCAAAAGATGACCAGAACTGGTCGGATGAAAAACCGCTGCCCGGCAACGCTTTTTCTTCTATGAAATCACACAAAACCTTGCTGACGCTCAGTCCCTGGCGTTCAACCCGTTCGTTCATTGGTGGTGTCCCAAGTCAATTCGTCCAACCGTCAATGTTAACCGGCCACGGATTGAAAAGAACACTGGGGAAAACCGCTGAATTGCCCAAGCCGATCAGACCCCGATCAGACCCCGATCAGTCACCCGCCAACCGTTCCAGCGCCTCCCGGGCGGGTGGAAACTCGGGGAAAATCTCCAGCGCCTTCAACTGGGCTTTCCGGGCGGCAGCCCCGTCCCCTGTCGCCTCCAGGGCCAGGCCGTAGACGTGATGGGACGAATGGACCTCCGGGTAGGTCTGGCGAACCATGTCGTACAGCAGCAGCGCCTTCCTCGCCTGTTCCGGGTCGCGGGTCAGGCCACCTTCGCCGTACAGCAGGGAGAACCCAAAAAAGAAAAAAGGATACTGGGCAAACAGCACCACGTCGGGGTCTTCGCTCCGGTATTGCCTGAACAGGCGGGCCGCCTCGTCCATGTCTCTGGAAAACACCGCGGTCTCCAGGGCCCGGACCTTGGGATCTAACTGCTGGTTGCTGCGTCTGAGATCGTTACGGATCGCGCCCAGCCTGTCCGCGTCGTACCAGAGCCCCCGCAGCATGACGCCCGCGGGATCGCCCAGCTGGTCCAGGTCATCCAGCGGGTTGTTCCGCACCAGAACCAGGTCTGCCCGGGCACCGGTCTGGACCACCCCGACCACCGGATAGGCAGGATTCAGCTGTCGCATCAGCCTGCCGGCATGTACGGTGGCCGCCGCCAGGGCCTGGTTGGCCGTCAACCCGGCTCGCCTGAAGGCATCGAGCTCCGACAGCAGTGATGCACCTGGATAGCAGCCAGCCACGGGCATGTCGCTGCCGGCCACCAGCATTGCGGGATTGACGGTCACGGCGAGGGCGCTGATCACGGCCACGTCGTCGGCCGACTTCTGCACCCGTTCTGCCCAGTCCTCACCTCGCCTCGCATAGCGGTTGATGCCGGGGCGGTAGGGCTGGAAGGTGGCGGGGTGGATCAGGGCAGCTTCAGGCCGGTTGACCAACTGGTCCAGGTCGAACGGCATTCGCGCCCCCTCGGCGTGACCGGCCATGTTGGCGGTGAAGGTGATGCCGGCATCCGTCAGGGTCCCCAGCATGCGCTTGATTTCCTGCCGGTCTTCCCGGGACTCAAGCACCTTGAACAGCTGCTCACCGTGGGCCACGTTGAGATGGGGACACCGGGTCAGATCGTCCAGGGAAACCGCATCGGGAACATGGCCGACCACCGTGGTGCCAAGCTCCCGGGATCGCTGGCAGACAGCCAGGTACTGTTCCCGGCTCAGCTCGGAATACACCTTGATGAAGTCATAACCCGCTGCATGCATCTGTCCCACGGCCCGACGGGCGCTGTCCGGGCCCTTCACGCTGGACATGGGCAGCATGTTCGGCGGGTCGCCGTCCAGGTAGTCTCCGCCGGTCAGGAAATCCGGCGAGAAAATCCCTTCGCTTCGAATGCGATCGCGCAGGCGCAGGTGCCAGGGCAGACCCCGCATGTTGACCGCTGATGTGACGCCGTACAGCGCCAGCATCTTCAGGTCCTGGGGATGATCGATATGGATGTGGCTGTCGACAAGGCCCGGCAGCAGGAACTGTCCGTCCCCGTCGATGATATGATCGCCAGCCCGCCGTTGGAACCGGGCAGTCGGCAGGACCTGGTCTATGCGGTTGCCTCGGACGATGACCGCCTGATTCAGGCGGATATCAGGCTGGGCCATGGTCAGCACGTTGACGTTGATGAATACGGTTCGTGGTTCCTGGGCTCCGGCTTCGGCCAGAAGAAGAAAAACCAGCAGGGCAAAAATCCATCGGGTCACGGCCACTCCTTAAACGTCAGTTGAACGAATCCAACCTAAAGGATTCCAACAGCATGAACCTGAGGATCAGCTTGGGAATTCATTGGGAATGACAAAAAACCAGCGATTCCAGCTCGCCGACATCACCATCGATCCGGCCACCAATCGCCTGAGCCGTGGCGCTGATTCGGTGTCGGTGGAGCCCCGGGCCATGCAGGTGCTGCGGCTGCTGCTGGAGCGCCGGGGCGAGGTGGTCAGCCGGCGGGAAATTTTTGACCAGGTCTGGCGGTCCGCGGACATCACCGACGATTCCCTGAATCGACTGGTGTTCGATCTGCGCAAGGCTTTCAAGGCCCTGGATCCGGAAGTGCAGGCCATCGAGACCATACGCAAGGTGGGCTACCGCGTGGCGGCCGCTGATCCGGCCGAGGCGTCGAAGGCGCCGGCAGGCCGGCGGCCCTGGATGATCGGGCTGGCTCTGGCCGCGGCTTCCGTTGGGACAGTGCTGGTCCTGACAGGGCGTACGGGAGGGCCCGTGGATGAATCACCAACCATCGAGGTTTTCAGCAACCAACTGGGATTTGAAACCCACCCCTCCTTTCATCCCGATGGGCAGCAGGTGGTGTTCACCTGCAGTACCGACGGCAGCGAAAAGCTGGGCCTTTGCCTGCAGGGTCTGGGCGACCCTGCTCCAGGCGTGCTGCTGGTGGACGGCGGCGAAGGCGCGGCGTTTCATCCCGATGGCCAGCGAATTGCTTACCAGGCATCAGACACATCGGGCTGCGAGATCCGCATATTCCACCTCGGTGATCAGAAGGACACGCTGCTGACCCGCTGCAATCGAAGGAACGACGGCAGCCTGGGCTGGTCCGCCGACGGTCAGCACCTGTTTTTTTCTGACAGCCCGGACGGCGCCGCCGGCCCTTTTCATATTCGATCGGTCCCGGTCAATGGAGGGCCGGTGTCCGCCGTCACACGCCCGCCGGTGAATTCCGTGGGTGATCTCTACCCTGCTCCCTCCCCCGATGGTCAGTCACTGGCCTTTTTCCGTGCCGACCGCGAGTCAACCCTGTCCACCTACGTCACCCCGGGCATCGGCAGGGTATACCGCGCACCCCTGTCCGGCAGCCTGCGTGACGAGGGCCGGCCGGTGGAGCCGCTGACCAGCACAGCGGCCGAGATTACCGGCCTGGACTGGCTGGGATCCGGCGCCGACGCTGACCTGCTGTTTTTCTCCAACGCCAGGGACAACCGCTTTGCCTTGTGGAGGCTGTCTCCCGGCCAGGAATCACCCACCGTCTATGGCGGTTTTTCTGGCATCATCCGCCAGCCCGCAATCTCGGCAGACGGCATGGTCATCGCCGAGTCCTGGGCCGCTGATGCCGACATTTATTCACGCTCCTTGCTGGATCCCGCCGATCGGGGAACGGTGGTTTTCTCGTCCAGCCGGTACGACTTCGGCCCGGCGGTCTCGCCCGACGGCACCCGGCTGGCCTGGGTCTCCACGCGGTCCGGACGCCCACGGGTCTGGATCGGCGAGCTTGACGGCAATACGATCCTTGGCCCCATCGAACTGGATCACGGAGCAGAGGCGGAGTCACCCCGCTGGTCGCCGGATTCACAGAAGATTGTGTTCGAGATGCGCCAGCGCGGTCAGAGCCGTCTCGTGGTGTACACATTGGACGCCCGGGCCAAGAAAATCCTCGATCTGCCGGGAGACAACAGGGTTCCCTCCTGGTCCATCGATGGCTCGGCCGTGTACCACGCGTCGGATCGAAGCGGTGTCTGGCAGGTATGGCGCTACGACCTGGATACGACGGCGTCTGCTCAGATCACCAGCGGTGGCGCGTATGCGCAGAGAGAGTATCTGACCCGGCAGGATCGGGGACTGGTATTCAGCCGCCGTGATCAGCCCGGACTGTGGAAGCAGTCCTTTGCAGACGCCTCCACGGAGCAAATCGTAGCGGATCTTCCTCAGGAGTACTGGGGTAACTGGACGGTGCGCGGCAGTGAGGTTTTCTTCAGCCTGAATGACTCAGCGGGTCCCCAGGTATTCAGCGTCGATCTGGAAACCGGCCAGCGCAAAAGCCGCCTGGCGCTGGAACAACCCCTGCTGCGCGAGTCCACCAACCTCGCCGTCACCCCGGACGGCACCACCGTGTACTTCGCCGTGCGAAGCCGGATCAGCGCCGACCTCATCCGGTTCAGCGTCAACTGAAAATACCGTAATCCTCTCGCGGCATCCGTCGTTTCAGGCCCGACGGTGATACTTCTGTGATTATTCCGGCCTAATCTCGGTCTCTAATGAGCAACGCCTGGAATCGACGCGCTGTGAACAGAAAAGTACTCATTGTCGAAGATGACGCCGACCTGGCCCGCCTGGTCAGCCTGCACCTGGGTGACATCGGCTGCGAGGTGACCCACGCCGCCGACGGCGTCACCGGTCTGGACCTGGCTGCCGGTGGGGCATTCGATCTCATTATCCTGGACCTGATGCTGCCGGGCATGAGCGGTATGGAAATCTGTCACAGCCTGCGCACCCGGTCCAGCTACACACCGATCCTGATGCTCACGGCAAAATCCACCGAACTGGACCGGATTTCGGGGCTGGAGGCCGGTGCGGACGACTACCTCACCAAACCATTCAGCATTCTGGAGCTGGTGGCCCGGGTGAAAGCCGTGTTCCGGCGCATGGCAGCGCTTTCAGGGGAGGAGTCGCAGGCTCCTCGGGGGACACTGGAGGTTGGCGACCTCGTCATCGACATTGACCGGCGCCAGGTCTGCCTGGGCGACAATGAACTCACCCTCACGGCCCGGGAGTTTGACCTGCTGCTCCACTTCGCCCGCTCCCCGGGGCGGGTCTACACCCGTGCCCAGCTGCTGGATTCGGTATGGGGCTACAGTCATTCCGGCTACGAGCACACCGTTAACTCCCACATCAATCGGCTGCGGGCCAAGATCGAACTGGACCCGCGCAACCCCTGTTACATCAAAACCGTCTGGGGGGCGGGCTACAAGCTGGCCGAGTCCCGGCAGGTTTGATGCCCATGTTGAATCAACTGTCCAACAAACTGACCCTGACCCTGCTGGCCCTGCTGCTGGTGGTGGGACTGGCCTACCTGGCCATGAGCGGCTGGATCATGGAGCGCCACATTCACCAGGTGCACCAGCAGCTGCATCACAACCTGGCCAGCAACCTGGTCACCGAAAACGTCATCTTCGACGGCGGCGGCATCAGCACCCGGGGCCTGGAGCAGGTGTTCCAGACCCTGATGGTGGTTAATCCCAATATCGAGGTCTACCTGCTGGACCTGGAGGGCAACATCCTGAGCTACTCTGCGCCTTATCGAAAGGTCAAGCGGGAGTCGGTGGATCTGGGACCCATTCGCACCTTTATCGGCGGTGAAGCGAGCTTTCCACTGTGGGGTGAGAATCCCCGGTCCGAATCGGGACACAAGGTTTTCTCCGCGGCCACGGTGGAATCCGACGGTATTCCGCGGGGTTATCTCTACGTGGTACTGGGCAGTGACCAGTTCGACAGCGCCAACGCTTTTGTCATCGGTGACACCATGTGGCGGATCAGCGGCAGCTCGCTGTTTGCCTTGATCGGATTTGCCCTGGTGGCTGGCGCGGTCATGTTCCGGGTCTTGACGCTTCGCCTGCGGCGCCTGGATCGGGACGTACAGCGATTCGAAGCGAGCTGCGCGGACCAGGGTATCCCCGAGGTCATTACCCTGCCCAGATCCACCGGCGGGCCCGGCGATGAGATCGACCGCCTGTACTCCCGGGTGGCCCAGATGACCCACCGGCTGGCCGAGCAGATGCTGACGATCCGCAAAACCGACATCATGCGGCGCCAGCTGGTGGCCAACGTGTCCCACGATCTGCGAACGCCTCTGGCGGCTCTCGACGGTTACCTGCAGACGCTGATGCTGAAACGCGAATCCCTGACTGAACCCCAGCGGCAGGAATATGTGGAGATCGCAGCAAAAAGCTGTCACCGCCTGATCCGCCTGGTGGACGAGCTGTTTGAGCTGTCCCGGCTGGAAGCCACCAGCCGTGAAGCCAGGCCGGAGCCCTTCTGCCTGGCGGAGCTGGCCAGCGACGTGCTGCAGAAGTTCCAGCTGCAGGCCCGGCAGGAACGGATCCAGCTGGATCTCCAGGTCGATCCCCAGGCATCCCACGCGGTGGCGGAAATCGGCCTGATCGAACGAGTCCTGGAAAACCTCATCGCCAATGCCATCAATCACACCCCTCGGGGCGGCAAGATCCAGCTTTCCCTGAGCCCCGAAGGAACAGATCGGATAAAGATTGCGGTACACGACACCGGCACCGGCATCGCCGAGAGTGACCTGCCTTTCATCTTTGACCGCTTCTACCGTCCGGATACCCAATCCGAGGGACGCGGCGTGGGTCTCGGCCTGGCCATCGTCAAGCGCATCATGGACCTGCACAAAAGCCGCGTAATCGCGCGCAGCAAGCAGGGCAAAGGCAGCTCGTTCGAGTTCTGGCTGCCGGCGTTTTCAGGATAACCGCAAGACGGGTCATCCTGACCCGCTCGCGGGCGGGAATCGAAAACGGGGTTTCCGATTCCCTCACGCTTCGCGTTGGCACATCCGTGTGCCAATGGGCTTTGATCATTGCTTCTGTGGGGGGCTTCGTTGAGCTCTCTTCACCCGCGTAGCAAAAATCGCAACACTGCAACACTTTCGTGAGATTTGCGTGATCAGGACGTGACTCCGCGTGATTAAGGTGAAACGGACCCTGGAAACCCAGGGCCTGACCACCAACACGGAGACTCCGAATGAACATCACCGATCCATCCCGTCGAGCGGCAATGCTGGCCGGCGGATTACTGTTGAGCAGTTTCGCCGCACAGTCCGAACAGGTCCGCATCACCATTGAAAACCTGGCACCTGCAGACGGTGTCTTCTTCACCCCGGTATGGCTCGGGTTCCACGACGGCAGCTTCGATATCTACGACAGTGGCCAGGCGGCCTCGGCGGAACTGGAGGCCGTGGCTGAGGACGGCGACAACGGCCCCTTGAGCGCGGCGTTCCAATCTGCCGTTCCCACCGGACTGGACACCGTGGTGACCGATGCTCCCGGATTCGCCGGTGCGCCGGTGTTCGATCCCGGAAGCCGTTCCAGCATCACCGTGGACCTGGATCCGGCCAGCCAGCGATTCATGAGTTACGCATCCATGCTGCTGCCCTCCAATGACGCTTTTTTCGCCAACGGCGATCCCCGGGCGGTGGAGCTGTTTGATGCCGACGGCAATTTTGCCGGGCCGATCAGCTTCCTGGTCCGGGGCAACCGGATACTGGACGCCGGCACCGAAGACAACACCGAGTCCGATGCGGCCTTCTTCAATCAATCCGCACCCAATACCGGAGTCACTTCTGGCGGAGTGATCGGCCCCCACCCGGGCTTCAACGGCTCCCTGGCCAATCCCGACGGATCGCCCGTGGTTTTCCTGGGGGGCACCAGCGGGCCCGGCATCTTCTTTGACGCGACGGCGGCTGATTTCACGGCACCCAACTACCAGGTGGCGAGGATTACCATTGCCCCGGCCACCCTGCCGGTGTCCGTCAGCATCACCAACGTACAGGATGACAACGGCCTGTTCCTGACCCCGGTCTGGGCCGGCTTCCACGACGGCAGTTTTGATCTCTACGATATCGGCGCGCCGGCATCACCCGGGCTTGAGCGAGTCGCCGAAGACGGCGACACCGGGGAGATCAGCGCGGAGTTTCAAAGCCTGGTAACCGGTGGAATCGATGCCACCATCACCGAGCCCGAAGGGTTTGCGGGCGCCCCTCTGTTCGAGCCCGGCGCCAATGCCGTGGCCCAGTTCGACCTTGACCCGGTGGCCAACCGTTACTTCAGCTTTGCCTCCATGGTGATTCCTTCCAACGACGCCTTTATCGGCAACGGCAATCCCACCGCCTGGGAGCTGTTCGACGACAGCGGCAACTTCACCGGACCCGTAAGCTTCATTGTCTCCGGCGACGGCGTCAGGGACGCGGGTACCGAGGTCAACAACGAGACCGACGCAGCGTTCCTGGACCAGGCGGCGGCTGATGCCGGCACCGTGGAAGGCGGCACCGTCCAGGTCCACCCCGGGCTGAACGGCTCCGAGGGCAATCCCGACGCCACGCCGGTCAACATCCTGGGCGCGGTCAACGGACCCGGCTTCTCCTTCGAGCCCATGGCTTCAGACTTCACCCGCAACAGCTTCCGGGTTGCGCGGATCACTCTCAGCCGGGCCGTGGACGGGTCCTACAGCGGCTCCTGGTTCAATACCGGCCGCAGCGGCGAGGGCCTGCTGCTTGAACTGGTGGACGATGCCAACCCCACCGCCGTAGTGAGTTTCTATACCTACGCCCCGGACGGCTCCGGCGACCAGGTCTGGCTGTTCGGCTCCGGTCCCCTGGTGGGTGACACCGCCATTGCGGACCTGGTGATCACCGAGGGTGCACAATTCGGCGACGGCTTCGATGCCGCCAGCGTGACCCGAACCGACTGGGGCCAGGTGCGGGTGCAGTTCACCTCCCCCACCACGGCCGTGCTGGAGTACGAATCCCTGCTGGAGGACTACGGCAGCGGAACCATGAACCTCAACCGGCTCACACAGCCGCTGGTCGGCGCAAGCCGATAGCCAAAAAAAGAAGGGCCCCGGCACACGCCGGGGCCCTTCAGGATCGTGGATCCAGAACAGGCGACGAGCGCTAGGCAGTGATCAATGCTTCGATCTTCTTGCGGCGCTGGCCAAGGGCGGCGGCCAACTCTTCGATAAGGCCTTCCAGCGATGTCTTCAGGTGCTTGCGATCAGCGGCACGCAATGTTTCGCCGCTTTCTTCCAGCTGGGTCAGGCCTTTGTAAACCGTTGCCAGCTGGAACGGGTCGCCACTTTCGATGGCGCTCTCATTGGCCTTGATTCTGGATTGCCAACGGGTGCTCATGGTGGCATCACCGCTCTTGAGATGATTCAGCACTCTTTTGGATTCAGCTTTGCTGATGATCTTGCGCGCCTGCTCGTTGAGATCGTCGCTACGCATAATCATGGTGAGTTTGTCGCGCTTGAAGAAGACCTTGACGAATGACTTGGATGCTTGACCCATGATGGTTTCGCGGTCGATGGGTTGTATCTGACCAACCCCGTGTTGGGGATGAAAAATCACGTCTGAATTGGAAATAATGGAACTCTCCTGAAAAATTAAATGAATTCAACAGCTTACATTATTTGCAGGCAAAAGGCAATTGAACTCCGTCGGTGGCGGCCCAGGTCCGCTCGGTAAGGTCACGCCAAGGGCCATTCAGCTCAGCAATTCGCGGATCGTGCTATCCAGCAGATCCATGGAAAACGGCTTCTGCAGGAAAGCCCGAATAGAACTCCCGGACACGCAATCTCCGGGCCGATCTGCGTGTCCTGAAATGGCAAGGACCGGCACTTCGGGCCGGGAACGAACCAGTTGATCGGCAAACTCCGGCCCACCCATCTCCGGCATGGTGATATCGGTCACGACCAGGTCAACCTGGGGGTGCCGCTCCAGCAGCTCCATAGCGCTCTGCCCGTGAGGAGCCTCCAAAACGCGGTAGCCCTTGCTCTTCAGGTGAGAGGAAATCATCTCGCGCACGCCGGCGTCATCTTCCACCACCAGCAGGGTCTCGTCCCCGCCCGCTCCGGTTGGCGCTGCCTCCGATGGCGCCATTTTTTCCTTTTCCTCCTCGACCCAGGGAAGAAAAATCCGAAAAGTGGTGCCCCGTCCAATGGCGCTTTTCACGTCCAGGAAGCCGCCGCTCTGATCGACAATGCCATACACCATGGCCAATCCCAGCCCGGTTCCCCCGGTCGATCTGGAGTAGAACGGTTCGAAGATGTGGTTCAGGGTTTCCTGGTCCATGCCTTTGCCGGTGTCCGACACGGTGAGCAGCACATAGCGACCCGCCGCGACATCTAAATCTCCAATCCCATCTCCGATTTCAACAATTGACGTGGAGATCTCCAACTCACCACCCTGAGGCATGGCGGATTGAGCGTTGGTGGTGAGGTTAAACAGTACCTGGGTTATCTGACCCGCGTCAGCTCTCACGGTGCAGGGCTGCTGCGACGTGTGGACCTGCACGGATATCTCGTCGTCCAGCAGTCGTTCCACCATTTCATTGGTGTCGACGATCATATCGTTGAGATCGATGACGGTCGGGTCGAGTACCTGCTTGCGGCTGAACGCCAGCAGTTGCAGGGTCAGCGATCGGGCGTTTTCAGCCGCCGCCTGGATCTTGCCAGCGCCGGACCTCTGCCTGGGGCCGGAATCCCCCGCGTTCTGGATCATGTGGGCATAGCCCAGAATGACCGTCAGTACGTTGTTGAAATCGTGGGCAACACCGCCTGCCAGCCGCCCCAGGGATTCCATTCGCTGGGAATGCTGCAGCTGCTCGTCCGACACACTGATACGGACCTCGAACTCACCGTCCTTTACGGTGCGCATTCGAATCAGTAGAAACGCGATTGCGGCCGCAAACAGGAGGGTCACGGCAACGGTCAGGCCTAAACGCGGTTCATCCATGGCATGTCCAGTCGGGCCAGCAATAGCTGAACTCACCTGGACCAGCGGAGTGACCAGGGTGTAACACACAACCAGTATCAGTGCGCCAGGCGCGCTGACTCCGGACTGCAGGGCAACTTCGCCATGTTGAGAATGCAGCTCGCCGGAGTCATCCCACCCCCGCACCAGGATCGCGGACAGGACCAGCAGAAACGAGATGACAACGGTCAAATCGCCAACTGCGGAAACATCCTCGGGCAGACCCAGGTTGTACACCATGGCCCAATTCAAATCTGAGATAAGCCACAACAGGGCTGCAATGCCGAGCAGACAGTAAATCAATTGCCAGCGCCTCTGTCTTGCCAGGACAAAAAGGGTGGCAAGTCGGACCACAAGGACGACGTCAAGACTGAGGAATAGTGCGTAAGAGGGAAAAAAAGACTCGTAATGGCTGGCATCGACAATTGCGGGAATCAGGATCCAGAACACGAACATGCTCAACGTCAAGGCCACGGCAGAAAGGTCGCGAACCCGCTCGATTTCAGGATGATACCTGGCCGGGCGATCCGGGCGTCGATGGGTCGCCAGCAGCAGCAAAAGAAAAAACGCCGTGTAGAAGGCGTCAGACACCAGGCCGGCGATAACGCTTGAGGAATCTTCTGAGCCGTATGGGATTGCATCGGCAGCAATCCACATCAGGAATGCCGCACCAACCAGGCGCCAGAACACCTTTTCAGCTTGGCCATGCATCCTGTCCAGTTCGAAAAATGCGGCAAGGATGACC
>JAAUYD010000537.1_pt1 | contig 17528 bp, 13 predicted proteins | sample 7278101 | NCBI WGS metagenome assembly JAAUYD01 (sample SAMN14350128, study PRJNA611818) | marine sediment metagenome | isolation source: surface marine sediment (0.6m) | place: French Polynesia: Moorea | collected 2018-08 | reverse complement strand
TGCTTGGACAATTGAAAATCCCCCTGCCCCCTTTTTCAAGGGGGATTCTTTTCTGGCGATCCTACGCTATAAAAACACCCAAAAATCCTTAACCGAATGCCATTGCCCTTATCAAGGGGGAGTTTATTACTGCTCAGATCCTGAATCCGGCTCACTCCCAAGGGTCCTTTGGACAATGGCGTATCCAGCCCTAACGGCTCGCAAGTAGAAACGGGCGCGTAGGATTTCCGCCTCTTGCCGTTCCAAGTCCCCGACCCCCTCTCGCCGAAGTGCGGCAATTGCGATCCCTGCAGCAACCGAGACGTTGATGCTCTGGGAAAACCCGAACATGGGAATGCGAAATGCACTGTCGCTTACACACTGCATTTCTCGGCTCACACCAGCGTGCTCATTGCCGAATACGATCGCAACAGGGACGTCAGGGTCGATTTCTGACAGTGTCATCTGGCTGTCAGCAGCTGCAATCAGGACTTGTTTGCCCTCGGCGTGCATTGCTTCGACAAATAACCGAGGGCTTGGCCAGACACCCAGGTCCACCCAATGGTGGGCCCCTTGGGTCACCTTGCGGGAGGACAGAAATCTATCACCGTGCTCGATCACGTGAACCACTTGCACGCCAAATGCGTCAGCCGTGCGAATCACTGCAGCTGTATTGTGGGGATCCCGAACGCCTTCAATGGCCACTGCAATGCGTCTGGTGCGATGGCTGACCACATTATCAATGCGGGCCTGCCGCTCCTTTGATAGCCGCTCCTTAAGCACCGCCACAACAGCCTCGGGAAAGCGCGTTGCAAGGGATATTTCCCTTGCCAGTTGGCCCTTTGGTCTGAACACATCCCTGCCTTCTGAGGTCACACGTTTCATGCGCAGAGCCTACATTACACCGCAAAGAAGCGGAAGAGGCTTGCGATTTGAAGTTGAGGGATGCATGCTCCTCTTTAGCCCTGCAAGGAGGAGGCAATATCGCAATTGCGCATTACAGCCAACATGGTGACGGTCGCCCGCATCGTCCTAATGCCCATTCCTGGATACTTACTCTTCGGCGGTGCGTCCGAGCTGTTCGCCGCCCTCCTGATGATCATTGTAATAGGACTTACTGACTGGATAGACGGCATCATGGCCAGGCGAGAGGGACCGTCTGTTCTTGGCGGATTGCTCGATCCCATCGCGGACAAGATCTTTATTGCGGCCATCTACCTGCCGCTCACCGAACGCGGCGTTATTCCCATCTGGATGACCGCGTGCATTTTTGCCCGAGACTTTGTCGTTACGACCCTGAGGACCAGTCTATCCCTCAGGGACGCGCCCATGCGAACCGCCACCCTCGCCAAATACAAGACCGCCACCCAGATGATGGGCATCGGATATGTCACGCTCTACCTGGCCCATACCGAAAACCCTGCATCCATCTGGGTGTGGGCGTTTATCATCGGTCCGATTTTTCTCCCTCTCGGCCTCATCCTGTACCGCTTTGCCACCAAACAGAAGCAGGGACCGCGGAGCGTGACCATGATGTCATTGATGATTTTCGCAGTGGCCATGCGGGCGGTGCTTGGCCCTGACCTGGCAATTATCCTCTCCCTGTGGATCATCACGACAATGACAGTTGTGAGTGGCTTCTCCTATTTGTCAGATGCGTGGGGCGCACTCAGGGGAACACCGGGAAGCTATAAAGAAGGCATGCGGTTCATCCTCGACGGTATCCTCGTTCCCGTGGCCTACGTGCTCCTATTAAATTATCCCAATAGCGGGACGATCACCCTGGCGATCATCCTCGTTATCACGGTCGAGCTCACCCTCGGGGGCCTTGGCAATTTGTTGGCAAGCCGGCATATCGTTCCAAGATTTCGATGGATGGCCATCAAATCCATCCTTCAACTTATCCTCGCAGGGACTGCGCTTTTAGCCAGATACTTTGGAACTGAAGCCCAGGTACTTGCACCCGATGTGACCCTAGATCAGCTGGCAATCCTCAGTGCTCTCTTCATCACCGTTGCCTATGCAGGCGCGTCGTTCTGGCGACATCGCTCTGTCTATCTAGCAGCGATCTGACCGAGCCTGCAAAAGAAGAGATGTCGTGGGCCGCCTTCGCGTTCACTCAGACGAGCTACGGCGAGGTTTTCGACCTTCAATTCCAACATCTCGCCGTAGGCTGGGGAGGGAGACACGTATACATCTGACGCATCTATAGAGATGTGTGGCTTTGCAAATGTTTAGATCAGAAGCAGGAATTTGACTAACGAACTGCCGCCCGCACCCGGAATTGTGCGACATCCGATATCTGAACCCTGACCCGAGTCACCGTCTGAATCCGAGTCGCTGTCACTGTCGCTGTCTGAATCAGAATCACCGTCCGAATCCGAGTCACTGTCGCCGTCCGAATCCGAGTCACTGTCGCTGTCCGAATCAGCATCACTGTCGCTGTCCGAATCAGCATCACTGTCGCTGTCTGAATCCGTGTCACTGTCGCTATCCGAATCTGTGTCCGCATCCGTATCCGTATCTGTGTCCGCATCCGTGTCGGTGTCCGCATCCGTGTCAGTGTCCGCATCCGTGTCGGTGTCCGAATCCGTATCGGTGTCCGTATCCGTGTCGGTGTCCGTATCCGTGTCGGTGTCGGTGTCAAGGTCAGTGCCACCGCATTCAGGATCCCATTCATCAGGCCCCTGCACGGTGATATCGTAGTCACCGGGCCATCCACCGTATTCCTCGTCAACAGCGTACTTTATCCCGTCTTCCACACCGACACTCGAGTAGTTCTCCATCATCTTGGCCCAGAACGTACTGACCACCCTGTCGCCACTGCCCATGGAGACATTGTTTTTACCGCTGATAAAGAAATGGGGACCGGCCCCTTCAACAGCAGACTCAAAGGGATCGTTATGTGCCTGGCACGCTGTATAAAATAGCGCTTTACAATCCAGTTCGTCTGACCCAAGTGCCGTAAAATAACTGGGCCCCAGGGTGCCTCCGTCGAGCATCAGCCCGTTCGGGGATCCATGGCTGATGGTCCCTTGGTAAGACAGATTGGCACATGCCAGCCAATCCATGACGTCGTTCGGCCTGACATTATTAACCAATTCCACATTTTTGCCGGCCGCTTCTATTGAATCAACAGAACTGCTAAGGGCCTGAACCGCCATTGAATTGCCCAAACAGGCACTGTCGCACCCGAACATGATATCCATTGTCTCATCTGGGCACTCGGCAAAAAAGTTCGGATCGACATATAAATCACCGGGCTGAAGGATGTAATTGTATTCAGTATGAATATATTCCCCGTCTTTAAATACCATCAACGCCGTATCTGCTCTCCACGAGGATGGCGTCGCCAGTGTAATCAATAAGTAGTCAAAACCGTCCGCGCGATCCATCAGGGTTTCAGCTGCCACGCGATAAAAAATCGGATCATCAGCATAGGGCGCCAGGAAAACATCTCGGATCACTTGTCGCAGGTACGCATCTGTATATTGCGCGTTGCGAAACCCAGTATCCTTGCGGTAAATATCAACGGTTTCTGATCCATAGGAAATCTCAGCCGCGTTTGCTGCTAGCTGAAAAGAACCCATTGTCATTAGGAAAGCCACCACGCCAACCACAGATGAAATTCTAACGAATACTGATTTCTCCATTTTTTCCTCCCTCAATGACCAGGTCTCTATTGCTGCGCTAGATACCCGGAGTTAGGCCAATCATCATCTCAGATTCACGGACTAACATTAGTTTATTCAAAGTCGCATTTATGGAGAAACAAGTCAACAGAAAAAACAGCGAAACCCTGATAAAATGTCCTGCTTTCACCCCCTAAACTCACAATTTTAGAATTTCATCTTTAGGTCGACTTGCAGGCGGTGGTAGTCCACTTCGGGATTTTCCGCGGTTGCATCAATCGGGGTCTGGTTGAAAAAGTAGGTGGTGGCGAATTGGACGCGCTCGTGCAGGGCTAATGAATAATTGATTTCATGGCCCTTTCCGTCTGTGTTACCGCCCATAAAATCAGAGTCGGTGAATAGACCAAAAACAGCGTCAGATGCCACCTGGCGGTAGATGTAGCGTATGTGCGATTGCCACGGTTTTTTTGCACTGCCCAGGAGCGCACCGGCAAGCCATCCCACGTTGTTGTCGTCCACAGCCGCATTCACTGCAACGTCCCCAAAAACAGCCCATGGCATGGGGCCTAGCTTGCCGCCGATCTCTGCAAAGCCGCCGATGATGTTGTAGTCGTAACTGTATACCAGTAGGTCTGGCGCGCCGTCCCCGTCCTCGTCCACTTGGGCCGTCCCATTGCCAAAGGCATCTTCCACGTCCCAAATCAACGGCCTGCCAGGCAGGTGGGAGTAATCCATGTACCGGCCGCCGGCGAGTGCATACAAATCCCCGTCGAGAAAGTGCACCTTAAGGCCGGCTTGGGCGCCGAGCAGCCAGGTGTCGTCATCTGCCTTGCGCTCCTCGACAAAATAGCCCACGCCGTGGACAAAGGGCTCGATCTCGCCGAACTGTCGTTGGTAGCTTAAAGACATGCCCTCAGGGTTGAGATCAGGATCCCAAAGCAGCTCGGATTTGCCCACCCGATAGAGGGGGTTTTTCATCTTCCCCCCCTTGAGACTCAGCCCGTCAAACCAGGCAGGATGGTAGTCAAAAAACGCCAGGTCCAACCAAATAAACTTGCTGGAAAACCCATTTGTCAGGGTCTGGTTGTTGGATTTGGGATCCCCATCCCCATGGCTGCCGTCTGGGCCGCCTGTGCCGATGCCCACAGTGGCGTTGAGATCGCTAAACACCTTTGCCTTGAGCGCCCCTCGGGCCCTCACGCGGTGGCGATATCTCAGATCACCGTCTCCCTTTTTTATTAGCTCAAAGCGATACCGCAAATCCCCCTTTAGAGAGATATGGTCGGTCCATGACGGTTTTTTCTCCTCTGGGGCATCCTCGGATATTGTTTCATCTGCTGTCTGTACTTCTTCTGTTGCAGGAAGGGTATTCGCGTCACTTGTCAGCTCAGGTGCCACCTCTTCTGCTGTGGGCGCTCCGGGTTGGGATGCAGGGGTCGCCCCTGGTTGCGTCGCTGCGGGTGCCGGTGCCACTGATTGGGATGCCCCTGCTGGTTGCGAAGCGACTGGTTGGGATGTTTCTTTGACTTCCCGAGCCTGGGGTTCTGATGCGGGTTCAGCAGTGGGTGGATTCTGAGGTGCTTGGCCCAAAACAACGCTACTAAAAGCAATAAAACCAGCGGTCAGTGGGATGAGAAGTATGGCTCGATGGTGCGAAAAATTCATAAAACGTCCTCCTGTTCTTAGAAACTCTGTAGCTTTGGCGAAGCATACGGCCATTGTGTGTCGAAGCCGTGACACACAGGTCACTGGTTTGCAACTTAAGCGAGCCATAAGGGTGTACCTAACCGCCTATCTGGCTCCCATCAGTTGTCGGAAACAAAGTATCCAGCCGCCTCTAATGCGCGTCGAAGCTCGTCAGATAATTCTGCTGGTGCATCGTCAATACCGAGATGGTGCTTGAGCGCCTCTGTCAGTTCGATCAGCTCGGGCCGGGCCCTGTCTGCATCGAAGAGATCTGTTTGCTCATCTGGATCATTGGCGAGATTAAAAAAAGCGAATCGAGCGCCGTTTAATGAACGAACCAAAGACGGCAGATCCCGTGGATTTGCATGGGGAATGCTCCGCTCCAAGCTGTTGAGTTTTTTTAGGGCAGACGCAGCAATCTTATCGAAGTGAATCAGCTTCCAAGCCCCTTTTCGAATTGCTTGGCGCCGGATGCCGTGGGCATTGTATTGGCTAAACAGAATCCGGTCCTCGGCAGTGTCGGTTCTGGAGATCCGCGACAAAACAGAAACCCCTGGCAGGGATGATTTTTTATCCTTAATATCGGCGAGTTCAATCGCAGTTGGGACAATATCGACATGGGTAACCGGTGCATCGCTCAGAACTCCACGGGCATTCAAGAACGGCGAAGCCAAAATAAAGGGAACCCGGAGCACTGACTCCCACATGTGGTAGGAATGCTGATAGCAATTGTGGTCGCCAAATGCCTCTCCGTGGTCAGCTGTGACCAGGATCGATGTGCGCCCCAATTTGCCGGTCTTTTCGAGATGGGCCATTAGCCGCCCTATCTGGTGGTCTGTATAGGCGATTTCATCGTCATAGGCAGCGACGATTCTCTGGTGATCTCCCTTGGGCAGGGGGGTCTTGTACTCTCGAAATGGGTATTCAATGACCCGGCCCTTTGGCTGCTGATCGAGGAATTTACGAAATCCCCGCGGGGGCCGATAAGGGGTGTGGGGCGCGGTAAAGAAAATCATCAAAAAGAAAGGATCATCGCCGATACGGTCAAGCCAGGTCATGGCCTTATCCGCGAGCACCGCGTCGAGGGGAAATGCTTTTTTCAAGCTATGGGTGTCTTCGTATATTTGAAATCCCTGTCCAAATCCCCAGATCTGTCGAACCAGGGGATTGCCGACAAAACCAGCTGTCCTGTAGCCAGCTGCGCGGAATCGCTCGGCCAGGGTGGTGATATTTTTTTCCACGTTTCGACTGCTGAGCTCTACTTTGTGCTGCTTTTTGGGCAATCCAGTGATGATGGTGGTAAAGCTCGGCCGGGTCCACGAGGAATTTGACACGTAATTGCTGAACAAAATCCCGGTTTGGGCCAGATGATCGATATGGGGCGTCGTATCTCTCTGATACCCATACGCGCCCATGTGCTTGGCATTGAGCGCATCGATGACGATGAGGACGATGGAACTCCCAGCGCCGCCCTGAATCACAGGAAGCACGGCCCGGCGGGGGTGTTTTAGGTGGCCAAAGTAGGCCTCTGGAGCCCGGCTCGGCACTGGAGCAGCCGTATCGGTTGCTCGGGCGCCAGGCTGCTTTGGCAAGGCCGCCGCCCTTTCGGTATTGTCCAACGCGGATTGGGATGGAGAAGCCGGTGTAGTGGTGTCTACTCTCGACCCATCTGGGTTACTCGGAGAGCCTGTACAGGCGATAAATACCGCCATGGCGCCCCCAAAAAGCCACAATAGCGGCTGGGTTATACGCAATACGCCCTCGTTTTTGATCCTCAAGAAGTGTGTTGGCTGTCGGTTCATAATACTCATATATACATTCAGTCCTCTCCCCCACACCAAAGTTTTTTTCGCGCGTGCCGATACATAGGGTATGATGAAAGCATCTAGAGACGTTCAGGACAATAATGCACCGCCGGTAGTGCTCTATGTGAGCGACGATACCTCCTTCCTCAATACAGTGCGTCGAAACCTCGGACACACCGGGTTTTCTGTCGTGACCACCCGCAGTGCTGCTGACGCCATTGAGCTCACCAGTGAATCCCAATTCGACGCCATATTGAGCGATTACGATCTGCCCCAGATGGACGCATTGACCCTACTCGAACAAATTTCACACAAAATAAACGACCAAACACCACCTATGCTCGTGATCAGTGACCACCGAACCGCACCTCTCCGCTCCCGCTGCCTGGCTGCCGGCACAGCCGGCTTGCACGCTAAAACCGAGTCAGTGGAGTTGCTGATCGAACGGGTCACGGCCATACTGCAGAATGAGAAAAAAAGGGAGCGCATCCTCCGGTCTGCAGCGCGCCGGCGATTTGAGGGCAGCACGGACCCCCTGACCCAGGTGGCCACAAAACAGCATTTTATTCGCCGCCTCAGGGGCGAGTCCGTGGCCGCATACAGAGATCAGACCCACCTATCCCTGCTCATGGTCGAGATGGATCGCTTTGAGAAAATCATCGACCAGTTCGGAAAAACCAAAGCAGATGGCGTGCTTGCACAGGTAGCGCGGCTGATCGAAGGGGAGTTGCGCAGCCGAGACTGCGTGGCCCGGTACGCAGACCAAACATTTGCAGTGATACTACCAGATACCAATGTCCAGGCAGCGTCGGCAGTGGGGCGTCGCCTGCGCCGCCGCCTCGGAACATCTGAGTTCGGCGACGTGGACATGCCCATCTCCCTCACCGTGAGCGTGGGCGCGGCAAATCGGCCAGCTGGCATGCAGACACCGCCTGACGAGATCATTTCGCTCGCGATCCACGCATCCCAAGCTGCCCAAAAAATGGGTGGAGACAGGGTCCTGGCGGACAATGCCCTCACCGGGTGTCCCCTCATCCTCGTGGTCGGCGATCCCGCTGGCGAAAGCGGCGCGGTCTCCAGAACCCTCGAGGACGTCAATGCCGAGGTCCGCATCGCGACCTCCCAGGAGGAAATGCGAGCTGTGCTCGAAAAAATTCCAGTGGCAATGGTCATTGCAGACGACGATATGGCCGGTCCCCAAAGCGGTGTCGACCTGCTCGCCTGGGTGCGCAACCGCTTTCCGTCCATACGCAGGGTATTGATAGCCACGGGCGCAGACAACGACCTCATGATGCGGGCTGTGAACCGGGCGGCCATCCACTACTTTATCCCGGTTCCCTGGAACCTGTCTGCGCTGCCCAATGCAGTGGACGAGCTGCTGTTCTCTTAAACCCAAAGGGCCTGCGAAACGAGAAAAAGTAAGAAGAGAGTCATGGGGGGTAAAAATGGCATCCAGAGTTGATCTCAATCAATTGCTACAGAGTGATTTTCAGCAAGAAGGCCTGTACCTCTTTTTCTCCGACGCGCATTACATCTCTATAACAGAGGTGGAAATCAGCAAATTCTTCGCCGAGACCAAAACCCATCCATCCCTGATCCCCAAGGAGGTCATCCATAGCCATGATTTAGAGCTGTGCGATCATTGCCCCAATAAGTCCAAACCCAACGCCTTTTGCGGCATGCTAAAACCGATTCTGCCGTTTTTAAAAGATATTGATCGGTATATGTCCTACGACAATGTGACCGCAGTGTACAAGCAGGAAAATCCAAATCTCATATCCATATCTGAAACCACACTCCAAGAAGCGCTTAAATACGTATCCATATTAAGCCTTGTGCAGTACTGCAAGACCAACAAGCGATACTGGAAGTACTTTTACGGGATAACCCCCCTGCTTGAGCTAGAAACAGTGATAGCCAAAACATATTTAAACCTCTTCTGGCATTGCCAAGGGGACCAGGAGCAAATGAAGCGTGTCATTGCTGTTTTTGTCCGAGATATTGGGGATTCCTCCAAGTTTTTATTGAATCGCCTCAGAGCTATCTGCAGCAATGATGCATTCATCAACGCGATTGCGAACACACAGGTCAGCACCGAAATACTCTCGATGGATGTCAGTCATGTCTTAATGAAAGAATTTGAAGACCATAACAGCGTAAAACCAGGTGCAGGGGTCTGAGCCAAACGTAATTCCCCCCGTTGCCCTTCATTTATTGAAATTTCTGCTGATTGCCGTAGTAATCTGTGAAACAATGGCTCAAACAACAACACCGTGATTGGAAGCAATGGGCGAAAAACAATCTGAGAATCGAATTCAAACGGTCTGTCTGCTGGTGCTCAGCACTGTGGCTATTGCCGCTGCATTGCTCTGGTTGCGGCCGGTGATGATTCCCTTTGTGCTGGCGATTTTTTTCTCTCTTATCCTCTCTCCGCTTATCAACTTCCAGATGAGACGCCTGCGCTTTCCCAGACCTCTGGCCGTACTCACCACATTCCTGCTCGGCTTTGCCGTGCTGTTTCTCATTGGGTTGATCATGACCTCGTCGATCAACCAACTGATAAAAAATGCCGATCAGTACCAGACCCAGCTCAACCAACTGATCGATAGGGCCACAGGTGCGTTGCCACTGGAATGGTTCGAGGAAACCGCGGCTCAATCCACGGAAAACGGGTCTGAGGCAGACCGCAAGTTCGACGCCAAACAGCTGATCTCGCCCAAAGCCCTTGGCAGCGCTTTTATCAAAGCAGCCAACTCTGCCATGTCCATGCTCTCTCAAGGCACGATGGTGATGATCTTCTTGCTATTCTTGTTGATCGGGCAACAGAAATCGAAGCATCAGCCCCAACTGTGGCTTGAAGTGGCACCCCGGGTGCAGCGCTACATTGTCATCAAGTCCCTGTTGTCAGTGCTGACCGGCGTGCTGGTGGGTATTACCCTGTGGGTATTGGGCATACACTTGGCTCTGGCCTTTGGCTTCCTGGTAGTGATTTTTAACTTTATCCCTAGTATCGGATCGATTCTAGCTACCCTGCTGCCCCTGCCAGTGGTGGTGCTTTCCCCAGAGATATCTCCACTGGCTGCAGTGCTCGCGATCGCCATCCCCGCGGTGATTCAGTTTGCCATCGGCAACGTGATCGAACCCAAGATTATGGGCGATATGCTGGAGTTACACCCGGTTACGATTATGATTGCCCTCATCATTTGGGGGATGCTGTGGGGGATTGTCGGCATGCTCTTGGCCACACCCATCACTGCGATAATGAAGATACTCTTTACCAAGCTAGATCAAACCAAGCCAGTCGCGCGGATCATGGCCGGGCAGTTTGGCCCGCCAGACTGACCAGAACCTGCTATCTCACTTCCTGCCGCGGACTGGTTTTAGGATCAGATCCTGGCGCAGGCTCTCTACCACTGCTGCTGCTGCCTCCCTGAACTTTGGATACTCGGATGCTGAGATGATGCGTTTCTTTTCGAGGTATCGCAGCTTGAGGCGAACCCGGTCTGCCTCTCTTTGCACCTCGCGCTGAAACGAAAAAAACGGGGTATCGAGGTCGATGTTTTCCGGGGCATATTTCACTGCATAGCCTTGGGGCAGCAGCACGTCTTCTTCGGTCTCGACCAAGGATAGGATCAAGCCCAGCTGAAGCGGGTGACGCCGCTCTGACAAACTGATGAATTTTGATAAATCCTCGGTTTTAGGCAACGCGACCACCACTTCATTACCTTGGGCGCGGGTCATGTTGGGCGTCTTAACAGTCAGGGTCAATGTAACTGGACGAACAATATCGTCCTCACCTAAAAAGGATAGATCCTCTACGCGAGCGCTCGAAAACAGGCTGCTCGCCAATCCTGCAGCAAAAACCCGGGCATCGTCCTGGTTTCTCAACATCGTCCTCACTGCCGCGGCAGTCGGCCCTTGAAAGGTCATGCGAATCGCAGCCTCGCTCTCCTCGTCAACGATCGGTGTCATTTGAATTCGGCGGATGGTGTACTGGGATTCTGCTTGAACAGGGGGAATGGGCTCAAACGACCATTTGCCAGTCTCTGGATCAACGACCATCGCCAGGATGTTTTGTACGTCAGGTCGAAGCGTCGCTAGATCCAGGGTATCTGGCGTGGCGTCGATAAAATACGGTTCTCTAATCCCCTCCTGTGCCGGGACGTAAACAATCGCATGATTGAACTGCAACGACGGGAGTGCCTCGATAAAAGCCCCGGCCCCGGCAGTGCGCACCAGGGCAAATCGAGTCTCTATGCCGACCTCTCGCGCCATTGTCATTAATAAAACAGACTTATCCTTACAATCCCCATAGGCCCGCTGTAACACGATCGATGCAGCGTGGGGTTTGACACCTGCAATGGTGGTTTCATAGTCCTGTTGATAGCGAATGTGCTGCATCACAAATCGCGCAATTGCAGACAACTTTTCGGTTTTGGAAGGATACTTTGCAGTGAGGGATTGGGCGAGATCGCTGATTTTTGTACTCGCCCGCAATGTGTCGGCCAGCAAGGCGTAATCCCACTGGGCAATGGTGTCCCAATCTGGAATCGTGCTCACATTGATCTGTTCTAACAGATCCCAATACTTCGGCGAAAACGGCTCGATCACAAAAGGCGGCACGTGTTTTGCCCGATATGATAGGATTTTGGTATCGCCATCGACGGTCTCCTCACGCTTGTACCTGCCCTGTCCGTGCTCTGTGATGGGCATGTCCTTGGGCACCAGCAGGACATAATGGGAATCTTCAAACTGCCACATGGGCTGGTGGAAAAACCATCGCCGCGTGAGATAGCGTGATAGATATCCAGCAGGGTATGTATCCAAACGGTATTGTATCACCACGGTCGTGCCGACCTTGAGTTCCCGAAACCGCACGTCATTGCCCCGTATCGACGATGCCTCGCGTCGATTGCCGTCTACATCCACTGCATAGGCTTCCATAATGCGGATCCGACCATTTGGCAGGGGCGGGTTGGTCAGGCGGTCCCGTCCAGTGTCATTGATGGCAGTGAGTATCTGGGTCACTACCTGACGGCTGGACCCATCTGGTTCAAATTGCTCCACCATATGATCGAGCCAGGCAACCACGTTGGCTCCGGACTGCGCTGAATCTGCTCTTTTGCTGCTGAGAACGCGCTTGATGTCCTCGCTTTGGGGAATGAATGATTGAAACAATGTATCGTTATCAGGGGCGATAAATTCGAGTCGATCCGCCAAAAAATGGTTATCCGGGTCCAACACCAGGCTTTTTTTCCAGAGGGAAACAGCGGTATCCCTGTCGCCCTGCTCGTAAGCCAAATCTGCAAGGCGCCCCACTGGCTTGGCCCAGCGATCGTCGATGCCCTTGGCTTGCTCATATGCCTGAGCGGCAGCGTCAAAACGGCCGGCACGCCGAAGGATGTCCCCGAGTACGAGGTGGTATTCTGGCCTGCTTTCGAACAGGGAAATGAGCTGGTTTTGATATCGAACAGCCCTATTGAAATCGCGCATATGCAAGGCGCGCTTGGCCAGTTTCTCTAGAATATCAGAGGCACCGCGCCAATGGGAACGGATGCGACCATACACCGCATCTGCTTTGGATTGACGACCGAGCGCTTCATACGCCTGGGCAAGCCCCCACAGGGTTTCAGTGTCGTCAGGCCATTGGGCCACATCTTCTTGCCGGGCTTTCAGGTGGTCTTCGCGCCATTGTGCCTTTGCATAGTTGGTGGCCAAATCATTGCGGGCACTTCGATAATCCGGATTGGCCGCAAGCGCGCTCAATAGATCCTGCCTGGCCTTCTCCAAGCGATTCTGGGCGTCGAAATACGATGCCCTCAGGATAAATAACTGGGGTGCGTCGCGACCGTTTTTAGCAATGAGCGCGTCTAGAATATCGATGGTCGCCCCGAGCTGGCCGGCATCCCAAGTAGTGAGCGCCAATTCAAGCTTGGCCATGAGGCTTCTTGGTGCTGCTGAAGCGTACGTTTCCGCTAGATCCTGGGCTTGGATCGGGTTTCCAGCGCGCACAGCCAGCTGGATTGAATAGAACTGTTTTCGATGGCGCTCTGAAACCCCACTGAGTCGCCGTTCGATATCCGATGCCAAGGTAAACCCAGGTCCTGGCTGGGGTCCATCTAACACAGGTCGAGGGGCGGCAGCACTCTTTAGCCCTGGCACCAGGGCACCCTCCGGGGTGGTCACTGAAACACCGAGCAACCAATCACCGCGATCGTTACAGCTTTTTACGAGCACGCTGTTCCAGCCATTTCTCAAGGTGACCGGCACGACGAATTGATCCACGGCATCGCCAGCAACGCGCTGCTCAGATAAGACTTCAAACTGGTTGACCCACATTTTTACTGGATCTGACGTGGTAATCCGAATGGTGTAGGGGGCTGACGTCGGCACAAAGACATAGCTCAAGGCATAGGCCACCACATCCCTGCCTGGGGACAGCAGATCCAGAAAATTCACGTTGCCTTGATGGTCCAGGGGCACGTCTTGTCGCCATTGTGCCGGCAGCAATGTCCCTGCGTATTCCTTGTTAAAATCCACTTCCCGTTCTGGGGGATACTCTGTGTTAAACCCCTGCCCATCGTGGTTGTCGAACACACCGATAACCGACGCGTGCCCCAGCCCGCCTCGCCAAGCCAACGCCTGATCTGAGCCTAGGGCATCTCCGTTTAGACGTCGGTGCCAACTCGCAATAAAGGCGGCGAGGACCCGTTTGAGCCCCTCATCTGGGTGGTTGGCGAGCATGTCCTCTAACAGGGCCAGCGTCTCCCGGTACTGGGCCGCGGTCATCGATATTGCCAGCAGATCCTGCAAATGGAGGGCAGCAAATGGATTCCCAGCGGTCGCAAGTGCCAGATAAAAATGGCGCCATGCACCATTCTCGTCCCCTCTTAGTTGGGCGAGATGGCCTGCTATTTCATGGGTTTGGGGTGCATCTGGTGCCAAGCGAGTGGCTGTTTGAACGGCTGCGTCTAGTCCCTCCGTATTGTGAGCTGTGTAAAAATCGTCGACCGCTGCTGACAGGGCTGCCGTGGTTTCCGGGGTAAGCGTGTCAGCCGATCGGGGATAGGCAGGCATGGTCCGGGTGAATCCATGGCAGCCACACACCAGCAAGAGCATCAGCATCGACCATGGGATTGGCATTGGCGTTCGGGTGTTCATCATGTTTTTTTATAGCACACACAACGGCGAAATGACCGCAAAGAGGCGGAAATCAGCTCAATCCCGCCATTTGGGCAGCCGCATTGGCCCGAATTGTGCCAGATTGTCACTCCCCAAACCCAACCAGTGGCAGGTAAGCAGACCAACCAGGCGTGTACCTTGCCGCCTCATCTGGTTTAAATCGTTGAAACTATCAGTAATTGTTAGATAAATAACATACACATGGACAAGCAGGGTGACACACCTCATGAGATTGGCATCTGAATTGCTTAAAAAATAACCCCATGACTGAAACAGTTCCCGTCACACCGGACGAACCCCTTACGTTCGGGCAAGCACTCGCAGCTGAAATGGGGCACTTGGAGCGCATGGCCCGCTACTATACAAGCGACGCTGTGGACGCTGAAGACTTGATTCAGGACACGGTGCTGTTGGCGCTTCGCTTTTCTGACTCATATCAAGCAGGGTCGAATCTACGGGCCTGGCTGCAGCGGGTGATGCGAAATCGGCATGTCAGTATCCTGCGCCGAAAAAACCTTGAATCGCGCGTTCTCAAGGCCGAGGCCTACCATGCAGTGCCAGAATGGTCTATCGGCGAAATGAGCCGGAAAACAACCCGCATCAAAGGCCGCACAGATCTGAGCACTGGGCTATCAGCACCCTTAATGCGCGCCATTGGGCGCCTGCGCCCAGAATTCCGGGAAGTATTGTTGATATGCGACGTCGAAGGCCTCTCCTATGCAGATGCGGCAGAGCGGGTGGGCCGACCTATTGGAACGATCATGTCGCGACTCCATCGCGGTCGGCGCGCACTGCGCATCCAAATCGGTCATAGCAGGCACCTCGAAGCTGCCTAGGTTGACCCCTTCTCCTTTTCGCGACGGCGCCTCGGCCAGGTCAGGATGGCCTCGACAAATCCGAACGCCACATATGCACATAAGAGCCAGATGAGGATGTAGGCAGGCTTGGACGTTAGCCAGAGCACCAGGCTGGAGCCGACGGTCAATACGAGCAGGGAGACGGAAAAAATATTTAATTTCAGATCTTTAAAGGACCTAAAGCGCACAGAGCTGACCATCAGGACAGCCAGTCCTATCATGACAATTGTCATCATTGGATATCCAATGCCTTTTACTGTCAATCCATGGGATGTCAGCCAGGGCCATCCGCCCATGGCCCGTGCGGCAATGACCAGGGCAACAATGAATCCAGCGGCCATGGGAATGGGCAGACCGAGCATGTACTTTCCCGGCGTTTTTTTTGTATTGATGGGGTCTGTCCGCGCCATAATGTTAAACCGCGCCAACCGAATCGCACCAGCCAAAACGTAAATAAAACAAACCGCAACCCCCGCGATGCCGCTCTCGCTGAGTGCCCAGCGAAATGCGATCACCGCCGGTGCCACGCCAAACGAGATCAGATCGGCCAGGGAATCGAATTCCACCCCAAAGGAAGATTGGGTGCGCGTCATTCGAGCCACTCGGCCGTCAAATAAATCAAATATAAATGCGTAAAAGAGCAGCAAAGACGATCGGTAAATATCTTCTTCAGTGGCAACAGGGTCGATGCAGCGAAGTATGGCGAGCACACCGCATAGCAGGCTTGCAGCGGTGAGCAGATTGGGTACGATAAAAAGTGTTCGCTTCAGATCCATTTAAACGAGACCCAAGCAATACATTGCCAGCGTCCTCGCCATCATAGCTGACAGGCCATGAGACTTCCACCCCTCATGGTTCTAGGGCGCGGACAAATGAAGAGACGTCGCGCGCATAGCCATCTTTTACTGCTGTTTGGAGTGTTTCTCGGGCCCGCTCATTTTCACCAGCTTGGTGCATCACCACGGCACGCGCCAATACAGCATCATACGTTGGATTGAGCTGCTTGAGTGCCCAAACAGCCTTGAGCCGGCGGGACATGGCATCGGGATTGGCATAAGCAATGATGAAGTCCAAGTAGGCCTGTCGATCCACAGAAGTGAGGCCCAGGTCCAGTTGCAGCTCGGCAAAGTGGCGCCAGCGCACCCTGAACACCACCTGGGGCCCTATTCGAGGTGCGTCCAGACGCCCATCTGATGTAATAACCCCCCGATTGATAGCGCGATTGAGAAAGCCCCCCCCAAGTGCCAATACCTGGTCCATCCCGTCCAAGCCCTTAACATCCGCTGTATCGCCCCCTCCCCTGGAGCGTATCTCAGCCAGCACTGAGGCAAGCGACGTATGAAACGCAACAGCGAGATGGTCACCCAGCAGCAAGTATCGCGCCCTATTTTGCTCAGCCCTATCTGTGGCCAATTTGGAAAACGCGGAGATGTGCTCGGCGAGCTCCCCCGTTGCATCCCCTCGTGCAGCGCTGTTTGATTCCACTCTGCAAAGAGACTTCAACGCATCGACAAGTCGCAGATCATGCGCATCTGGCGTAAATCCCTTGGTGCGGGAAATCAGCTGCGCAAGCGCCTCATCCTGTGCAGCGGCAGGCAGCACAACCCGAGGTAGCGGCGGAATATGTCCGCGCTGATCGATAAAAACATACACGCCCACCCCAAGTACGACAGCAAGGGATACCATGGCGATACGGACCCGTGATGCCCTTGTTTTAACAGGCCGCGCGGCTTTCACAAAACTTCCTTCCGATCCGCCCTTTTCAGTTGCGCCATCCATGATAAACTAACCTGAAAGCGGTTACCACTAGGTGCCCCCATAGGGTGCCGAGAATTGTTAAGGCGAACGTACATTAAGGTATTTATGGAAGACAAACGTACACATTCAAGGGTTTACTACCACGCCAGCATCGAACTTGAAACCAGCGATGACGCCAAAATGGGTGGTGAGTTGGTCAACATCAGCACGGGCGGGGCGTTTGTAAAAATAAGCACGCCACCGTCGTTTGGAACAAAGGTCCGGCTCATCATCGACCTACCCAGTGTGCCGGATCGCTGCAAGATTCCCTGCATTGTCCGATGGATAAAACAGGATAGCGGTGCTGGCCTTCAATTTGAGCAGCTGCGGCCGATTGAGGTCTGGGCAATCAACCGGCTGAAACGCACCGTCAACGCCACAAAAAATGGAGACTAAAAATAGCCCTAGTGCTATTTCCAGATTCCCCCTTGAAAAAGGGGGTTAGGGGGATTTTGCCACCTCGCAGTACCAGAGGAAATGACGAAATCCCCCCGGCCCCCTTTGCCCAATGGCATTCGGTTAAGGGCAAATGTCGCGATTTTTGCTATTTTTATGCCGGGTAAAGGATCTCCCCCTTGAAAAAGGGGGTT
>JAAUYD010304749.1_pt1 | contig 17547 bp, 13 predicted proteins | sample 7278101 | NCBI WGS metagenome assembly JAAUYD01 (sample SAMN14350128, study PRJNA611818) | marine sediment metagenome | isolation source: surface marine sediment (0.6m) | place: French Polynesia: Moorea | collected 2018-08 | reverse complement strand
GACTATCTCGAGCAACTCGATTCCCTGCAGCGGTTGGCCGCGCTGTTCAAGAGTCACCCGGATTACGTCGCTCCCAACACCTACCTCGAGACCCTGAGAGACTTGATCAACAAGGGGCGGGTCGTGTACTTTCAGTAGCTTCGGTCTACACTAACCCGTGGGTCGTCGAACTTGACTTTAGCCCAGATTAGGAGACACGATCTAGCTTGTGGAACGCGAGAAAAAAGAGCATGCGATTGTTCGCTTTTACGGGCGCTTGCTTTCCGGCATGGCTGCCCTGTTCGCAGAAATCGGCGAGCTCACTATCTTAGCAGGCCAGGTCCTTTATTGGCTGGTGCGACCTCCGTATCGGGGACGCGTGTTCTTGGAATCCATGTACTTCGTGGGTGTGGGCACGATTTTCATCGTGTTCCTCGTGGGCAGCTTCACAGGTGCCGTGTTTGCCCTGCAGAGCATTATCGGCCTTGAAATGTTCGGCGCCGAAAACATGGTGGGCGGGCTCGTGGGGTATGCATTTGCCACGGAAATGGCTCCGGTTTTTACAGCGCTGCTACTCACAGCCCGCGCTGGCTCAGCCATGGCAACCGAGCTCGGCACCATGCGCGTCACCGACCAGATAGATGCCCTTGCCACCATGGGTATCAGCCCGACCCAATACCTGGTGACCCCCCGCGTTTTCGCGTGTACCGTAATGGCCCCGGTGTTGTGCATGCTGTTCAATTTTCTCGGCATCGGCGGCGGCTATGTGATCTGTATTATCATTCGGGATTTGGATCCCGGTGTTTTTCAAGACACGATTTCCTATTGGGTGGATCCCGAAGATATTACCTCTGGCCTGATCAAGGTGACCGTGCTCGGATTTTTTGTCAGCCTTATCGCCTGTAGGCGTGGGTTCTTCGCCACAGGTGGCGCGGCAGGCGTGGGCCAGGCCACGACCAAGGCCGTTGTCCACGGATTTGTCGTTATTTTTATTCTGGATTATTTTCTTACGTCGCTCTTACAGGCATAAAAACCGTCGGGGACCTACCTCATCTGCGCTGCTGTGGCGCCCCCGGCAGGCCCCAATAGGGCTTAACAAAAGGGTGAAATTAAAATGTACGAGGTCTCACGCGAGCGATCTTTTTCTGCGTCACATCAGCTTATGGGATCTGGCGGCCGGTGCGAACAGCTCCATGGACACAATTGGAAAGTTCGGGTGCACTTGGCCGGCAAAGACTTGGACGCCAATGGCATGGTGATCGATTTTCACGAGCTCGACCGCCTGATAATCGAGTCCCTTGCGCCGTTTGAACACCAGCACCTAAACGCGGTACCGCCTTTTGACGAAATAAACCCGTCTGCCGAGAACATCGCCCGGGTGATTTGCGACCGCCTACAGGAGCGATTGCCGAGCTCGGCCTTGCACATTCGGTGTTGCGATGTCTGGGAGAACGATATTTCAAGGGCCAGATACATCCCATAGGGTGGGGTCAGCGGTTGACGATCACCCCTTTAGATCCACTATAATTTGACTGCCCATGTTGACATCAGTGACGAAATTTGCATAATCCCCTCACCCCAGCGCCGGGGCGAGTGTTGATGTGAGGTTTAAAACGATGAGCGGCAACATCTCGAAAATATTCGAAATCGAGAACGAACAGCTACGCCCCATGCCCCTTCCGCCATTCAAGGCTGGAGACACTGTTCGGGTTTCTTACAAAATTCGCGAAGGAGACAAGGAGCGGGTGCAGGTCTTCGAGGGCGTGGTCTTAAGTCGCCACCGCGGGGGCCTCAGGAGTACGTTTACGGTGCGCAAAGTATCCTATGGCATCGGTGTCGAGCGGATTTTTCCAGTTCATTCCCCCCTTATCGAGCGCCTCGAAGTAAAGAGCCGGGGGCGCGTGCGCCAGGCCCGCCTGTACTATCTGAGGGAACGCCGCGGCAAAGCTGCGAGAATTCGCGAAATTAGGATGCGCTGAGGACAGCAATCGGGTTAAAAAGACATATAAGAAGGTTTTATCATATCCAGGCACTCGGCCTGCTCCATCTGACCGTCTGGCTAGGCGGTTGTTTCTTTTCTAGTCTGTCAGCTAAATCCAACCCAGTAGACCCGGCTGATGACCCCAGCCTACCCAATGACATCCCAGCACTAATCGAAATGGCAGACGAGGTTATCGAAACCGCCACAGACGTCCATGGGATGGGTCGCGCTTTGGCAGCGCTGAAAAAGGCGAAGGTGCAGATCCAGACCCAGGAAACCAATACCGCTCTCTTTGAAATCTCCTTTCGCCTGGCCCATGCGTGTTTTATGACGGCAGAATACGAGTCCGATGGCGTTCGAAAGACCACCTGGCTCAAAGACGGCAGCGATGAAGCGACCACAGCCATCCGGGAACGCCCGGATCGGGTAGAGGGGTATTACTACCTCGCCCTTATCAAGGGGCGCCTCGCAGAGCGAGGGGGCCTCGGTGGGCTCGGCCAAGTTAAGGAAATCGAGATTTTGGGACTAAAGGCAGTCGAATTGGCACCCGGGTTTGAGGCTGGGGGCCCCTATCGGCTCCTAGCCATGCTCTATGCCAAGGCACCCCCCTGGCCGACCAGCATTGGGGATGTGGATCTCGGCTTGGACTACGCAAAAAAGGCAGTGGCACACTCGGACTTTCCCTTAAACCACCTCATTTTGGCCGAGGTTCTCATCGAGAATGGATTCCCGGCCCAAGCCCGAGAGGAGCTCCGAAGGGTCCTGGCCGCACCGAAAATGGGCCGCTGGGCCAGGGACGGGGAGCTCTGGCGGCCGCGGGCGAGACAGCTCTTACGGGAGCTGAAATAATCGGCAGGCTGATCAGGGATGCCAGCCCCAACCTGGGTACCAGCGATTGGCGATCATGTAGAAAAGCGCGGTGTCGATGAGGAGGTGCAAGACCATGATATACAGCAAGGACCGGGTCTTCACATAGGTGTACCCCTGAATCAACGCAAACGCGAAGATGATGATCGGACCGACCCCGAAAAACGCCATATCATAAAGAAAGCTCGTAAAAAACACCCCCTGGGCCAGGTTGGCCTCCCAAAACTTGAAGTGGCGGAGCAAGAGGCAAAAGACAAAGTTGATCCAGGCCAGCTCGTCCCAGGCACCCACAAAGTTGCAGCCCCAGAAAATGCGCCACAGCGCTTCTGAGCGGTCCCCTTCAAGGGGTAGGGGCCAGGCGTGGTGCAGGGTGGGGGTCCAATGAAAAAAATAGGCCCACAGGATAACAAAGGCCAGACCGAACCCGGCTGGGAGCCACAGCCACATGCTCAGGGTCCACCGGCCGCTCAGCCATTGATAGTCCAGCGGGGTTTTTAACCAGTATTTGGCCAGTAGGGCCGGAACGACGAGAATGCCCACGCCCAGGGAAAGGGTGAGCTCGACCACGTGCCAGTTGGATGTATCCCCGTCTATCCGAGTGATCCAGAGCAGTGCGATGGTGTAGGCAAACAGCACACACGTTTTAAACCAGGTGCGATCCGGGTGGCGCAGCGAGATGAAGAGGGATGCTGCCATTAGCGGCCAGCCGACCCAATGCCAATGGGGCCATGCCACCCTGTCTGGCTTGAGCGCCACAATGGCCACCATGGCCCCGCTCATCAACCACAGGGATATCCGCTTTGCATCCCAGCTCGAGGAAATCTCAACCGGGCTCGTTCTGTGAGCATCAGACACGGGCTAAGGAAATCGCAAGCCTATGGTGAAGTCAAGGCCAAAGCCATACCCAAATCGAATGCTGTTTGAAAACTGTTCCCTGATAAAATCCTCTTTTAGCTGATCCGCGTCATAGTCGGCAAACTGCTCGCTCAGCTCATCCCCGTGCTCTAAGATAATCTGGTCCACCTCTTCCTGGTGGTCGAAGTACCATTGCTGATAATCCTCAGGCGAGCTCGCAGCTTCCAATTCTGCCAATGTGTCTCCGTCCAGATCCTCTAGCACTGGCTGGAGCTCCGCTGGGATAGTAAACGGGGTTTTAATGCCGGTGACGCCGAACATCAGGCCGAGTTCCACGGTAATCCCGATGTGCTGGTTTAAGTACACGGTCAGACCGATGGGGATGCGGCCATAGATCTCAGTGCCGTAGTCCACCTGATCCCCCATGACGTAGTCCGCATAAATACCAGCGCCAAAGCTGGGAAAGAAGCGGCCAAACGCAAGGCGGTAGGCCAGGCCGAGTTGCCCGCCCAGGGCCTGATAGCTGCCGCCGGTAAACCCGGAGCTCAAATCCAACCCACTGGATGGCTCGATGCCGCCGGTCTGAACCGCGAAAAAGGGAGCGATTTCAAAGGCAAAGCCGTCGCCACCCACATCCAGGTGGAGTTTGGCGATGAATCCGTGCCGTGTATCCACGGTAAATTCAAACTCGTTGTATGATATAGAGCTCTTGGGGAAGAACAGATATCCAAACTTGGGCGCTATGGTAAAAAACGAAAATGGGCTCTCCTGTTCTGCCTGTTCATCTATAGGTTCGGGCATGAGGGTGGGCTGCTTTGCTTCTGTCACCAAGGTCGCCTCCCCTGCTGGCGCAGGGGGCAGGGCCATGGGTTCTGTGGATGTCGGCGGTACTGTATTGTTAGCTGGCGGCTCAGGTGGTTTTGGCGTGATCGGCGCCGCTGTTTCTGGCGGTGTGCCCGGCGTTGGGGTCGGCGTTGTTTCTGGTGTCACCGCGGGCGGATCTGAAGGGGCAGCAGGGTCAGGGGTCGGCGAGGGCTCCTGTATGGGCTCAGCTGTCTCTGGGGGCGGTGGATCCCCTTGCTGGGGCGTATCTGAATCCACATCTTGGGGTGTGGTTTCCTCTTTTGGCGCGGTCTCCTCGGGCCATTCGCTCTCATCCGGGAGCTCCACTTCAATAGGGTCGTCTGAGGCTGCTGCAACAGCAGAAAGGTCAAGGGCAGTGAGAGCAAAACAACAAAAAAAACACATCCGTAGATGGGGTTTCGTTCCAATTACCACGCGAGCGGCCTTTCCCGGTCCACAGCGGAATGAACCGATATGTTGTGTTCCTGCCAGTATAGTTTACATTTACAATATGTCGACGTCGATAAGGAGCCCACAGCTATCTCGATATACCTGAGAAGTTAGGCCAATCTGAGCATCCCATTCCTGTAACTTTTAGGGTACGGTAGCGTTTATCTGAGATGGATCTATAGTTTTTTACCGCTGTTTTGAAAAAGGAGTAATCCCTATGCAAAATAAAATTCTGTCAAACCATATCGCTAACCAGCAATTGACCCTTAAGCGTCGTACGTTACAGCTCGCAGTGTTGTGTCTCTCCTGGGGGTTGTTGTTGGTACCGGCAAGCGCTCGGGCTGAAGGCACGGCCCAGATTGGCACCATTCAGCGGATTTTCGTCGAAGAGGTCTACTTTGGCGGGGCCCTGCGGTTGGCCACGCCGCTTTCAGTGAATATTGAACAGGCCGGAGAGGTGATCAATATCTCCGCGCGTTCGGCCACTGGAGACGATACCCGGGTCACCTTGACCAGCCCCAGTAGTGTTGCGGTCATCGATAACCAGTTGCTCAGCGCTGGATCCAATGGCGGGCTGCTCAGCAGCAATACAGCGATCACTGCCTGCCCTGCGATAGATGCGGTGAGCTACAGTTTTCAGAGTTTGGATGCGGATATTCCCCTGCAGCATGTTACCACCGAGGCTGGGGTGTACACCCTTTCATTTGTCGTAGACGGAACGAGCTATAGCGAGTCCGAATTGCGGCCCCTGGACGTGACGGTAACCAGTTCTGACAGCGAGACAGTTTACCCCTGTGCTTCGGACCGGGACAACGACGGCTTTGTCGACATCGACCAGGACACCAACGCTACCCAGGCCTATTTGGGCGGGCGCCTGTTTTCCACCCTCTGGAGCCTGGATGCCAATGATTTCGGCGGCGAAAGCATTTCTTACGCCAATTACTACGTGCTGGTTCCAGGGGGCCGTGATGGCGAGAACTATGTCTGGCTGTTGGATTTGAACGGGCTCGATGGGTACATGTACGAAATCGGCGGCAATTTTACCGGGGTGAAATCCCCCAACGATGCGGTGCCGCCTGTAGAGGTCGCCGGGTTTAGTGTCTATATGACCGACAATGATTTGATTCCTGAGTTTCCAGTCTACCTCAGTCATCCAGCAGTGGCAGACCCGCCTGGTGTGTCACCCACCATCGAGAACTTTAGATTTTTAGACGACGAAGGGATAGACAACAGTATCTCTCCGGGTACGTCTGCCACGGTTGAAGATACAGGGGTATTTTACTTTACTTCTGACATTACTGGGACCTACGCTATCTTTATCGACGGCAACGATGACGAGATCTACGACCCCACGAACACGGCAGATGTGTTGCTGGCTGGCCTGGCAGTGGTGGGGGAAAATACAGTGGTGTTTGACGGATTGGACAATACGGGTCAACCCATGCAGGTGGGATCCCACGACGCCAAGCTCTCCCTGCGAGCTGGTGAGTATCACTTTGTGGGAAAAGACATCGAGCAATGCGACGCGGGCATTCGCATTTTTAATGCCAATGATCCAGCTGATATTCAGCCGGCGACCATGTTTTGGAACGATACCCTGCTCGATCCTGCAGACAAGGCCAACATTAATCTCGTCTCGTCCTATCCAGATGGCCGATCCTCTGGCGCGTTTACCGACCCAGCTGACGCAGACGTCAATACCCACGGTTGGACCAATGACGCGGGAGATGTGGCCTTTATCGATACCTATGTGTACGGTGCGTCGGACGAGGCGTTCCTCGAAGTAGTGGTATTGGAAACCGATGCCAATCTCTCGTCGAGCACAATGACAGTAGCAGTGGTCGGAGGGGGAGATCCCCGTCCGCTGGTGACGTTAGAATATGCGATTACGCTGGTGAACACCGGCATTGCCGAAGCAGCGACCAATGTGACCGTGGTTGCCCCGATTCCCGCGAGCACAACCTATGTGGCTGGTAGCGCCCAGTCGTCTGACGGCGCGATTGACGATGCCGGACCGATCACTGTTTCAGGCATCACAGTGCCAGCTGCAATCGATGTGGACAATCCAGGCACGCAAACCATATCATTTCGCGTCACCGTAGACCCGGGCCTTGGCCGGACCATCTCCAACCAGGCCGATATCACCGGGGACGGGGGCATAAATGGTGTTACCGATGGAGATACCTCAACAGCCGCAGACGAGCCAACTGAGATCGAGATTTTCAACGACGCGCCACTGGCCCAGAACGATGTCTCGGTTTTTGTAGCCACTGCGCCCGTGGTGATCCCTGTGTTGGACAACGATGCAGATCCAGATGGCGCGCTGGATCCCACGACAGTGGCCGTGATGGTCGATCCAACCCATGGCACTGCAGATGTGGATGCCGTGACTGGAGAGATAACCTACACGCCTTCAGACGGAGCAAACGATACGTTTGCCTATGTGGTCTATGACACCGAAGGCGGGGTCTCCAACGAGGCGACCGTGACACTGTATGGCGATGCAGATGGGGATGGATTGACCAATGACCAGGAGGAGGACTTGGGCACTGATCCCTTTGACCCGGACTCGGATGACGATGGGTTGTTGGATGGCATCGAGGTGGGACCAGATGGCACGCTGGATCCAGAAGATACCGACCCCTTGGATCCGGATTCGGATGACGATGGCCTGTTGGATGGGATTGAGGACGCGGATCAGGACGGTACTGTGGACCCGGGGGAAACCGACCCCTTGGATCCTGACTCAGATGACGATGGCCTGTTGGATGGGATTGAGGACGCGGACAAGGACGGCACTGTGGACCCAGGGGAAACCGACCCGTTAGATCCGGACTCGGATGACGATGGCCTACTGGACGGTGTTGAAGATGCGGACCACGATAGTATTGTGGATCCGGACGAGACGGATCCACTGAATCCAGACACAGATGGGGACGGGATTCTGGATGGCGTGGAGGATGCCAATCAAGATGGCATCACAGAAAACATCATTGGTGGCACAGGAACAGCGGGCAGCGGTGAGACCGACCCCTTGAATCCAGACACAGACGGCGATGGATTGCTGGATGGAGAAGAGGACGCAAATCAAAACGGTGTCGTGGATACTGGGGAGACCGATCCGCTGGATTGGGATACAGATGATGGTTCGGTCAATGACGGCCAAGAAGTGTTGATTAATGACACAGATCCATTGGATCCGACTGATGACGTACCACTGGACACGGATGGAGATGGTGTCATCGATAGCGAGGATAACTGTCCATTGGTGGCCAATCCCGACCAGGCCGATGCGGATGGGGATCTACTGGGAGATGTGTGCGACAACTGTCCGGAAATGGCCAACCCGGATCAGCTTGATGCTGATGCTGATGCGCTTGGCGACGCCTGTGACAATTGCCCAGACGTAGCCAATCCCGACCAGGCCGACACCGATGGGGATGGGATCGGCGACGCGTGTGAAGAGACCGATACAGACTCAGATACCGACACTGACACTGGTTCAGATACAGATACGGACACAGACGTGGACACGGACGCAGATACAGATACAGATACAGATACGGACACAGACACAGACGGACAAGACAATGATGCTGACGGCATCATTAACAACGACGACAACTGTCCTGATGTGCCGAATTCGACTCAATCGGATATGGATGGCGATGGTATCGGCGATCTATGCGATGACGACATGGACGGGGATGGTGTACCCAATGCAGACGATAACTGCGACACCGTGCCCAATTCGGATCAGGCCGACATCAACGCGGACGGCCAGGGTGACGTCTGCGATGGCGAGACGTTTTTCTACAGCGGTGGATCCTGCAGCACCACAGGGGTGGGGCAGTCAACAACGCCTCCCCATGTCTTACTTGGCTTCGCGTTACTATTGATCGTGACCTTCTGTTGGCGGCGAAGATCAGCAGCCAGATGGGGTGTTCTTATTTCAGTTGTGGTTCTAGCCGCTGGCGTGGCCCGTGCTGAACCCACGGTCAATGTGCAGGCTTTTACGCCCTCTCCGTTTTTCAACGATTACTACAATACGGCCCAAGGGGATACGTTGTACGATGCGTATCGCTGGAACCTGGGGCTCTATTTGGATTATCAAAACGAACCACTGGTATTGCGCAACGCGACCGACGATGTCTCTCGCAAAATTGTGGCGCATCACTTGAGCGCGGATTTGCTCGGGGCGGTCAGCATTGCCAAATGGTTTGATGTGGGGGTGGCGCTCCCTTTTGTTCTATTCCAAGAGGGGGAGGGCTTTGCGGATCAATCTTCACCAGAGGCAGCCAGCCTCGGTGATGTGCGGTTGCACTTAAAATTTCGCCTGTTTCGAACCGAAAACAAGGTGTTTGCCCTGGCGTTTGCGCCGTATGCATCTGCGCCCACCGGACGGTTGACGAGTCAATTCGGCGGCTCCTTGGGATTTACAGTGGTTCCCCAATTGGTGGCCAGTCTATCCTTTCGGTACTTTGGCATTTCGTTCAACGGTGGATACCGAGTTGTTAAGAACGAAAAGATATCAAATCTGGCTTTGTCAGACCAGCTGATACTGAGACTGGGCAGTGCTGCCTGGTTTGTACCGGAGAAATTCGGCTTGATTGCCGAGCTAAACAGTGCCACCAGAGCGAAGGAACCGTTTTCTGAGGGATATGATACCCCGCTCGAAGTGGTGGGTGGATTTCGGATTTTTCCCAAACCGTGGATGCACCTGAACGTAGGGGGCGGCACAGGGCTGACCCAAGGTGTGGCAGCCCCGAACTATCGCATCTTTGCCGGGGTTGTGTTTACGAGGATTCGCAAAGCGCCACCCAAAGATACTGACGGAGATGGTCTCTTAGATCCTGAGGACCAATGCCCAACAAATCCAGAGGACAAGGATAACTTTCAAGATAATGATGGCTGTCCGGATCCAGACAACGACGCGGACGGAATCCTGGATGTGGACGATAATTGCGTGAACGAGCCCGAGGACATGGATGAATTCGCAGATAATGACGGCTGTCCAGATCCAGACAACGACGCGGACGGTATCCTGGATGTGGACGATAATTGCGTAAACGAGCCCGAGGACAAGGATGGCTTTCAAGATGAAGACGGCTGTCCGGATCCGGACAACGACGCGGACGGTATCCTAGATATAGACGATCAATGCCCGCTCGAACCAGAGGTGTTTAACGGCGAACAAGACGAGGATGGATGTCCTGATAGCAAGGCCAAAGTCGAGGGCAAGAAAATCATCATCTTGGACAAGGTCTATTTCGAGTACAACAAGGACGTGATCTTGGCCAAGAGCTACCCGATTCTGGACGACGTTGTTAACGTGCTCAAAGAGAATCCACAACTGATCAAGCTGCGTGTGGAGGGCCATACTGACACACGTGGTCGGGCCAAATATAACCTCAAGTTGTCCGAAGCCAGGGCCAAAGCAGTGATGGCCTATCTCATCGACAAAGGCATCGAGGCAGTGCGGCTGACCTCTCAAGGCTACGGCGAAAAGCGACCCATCGTGAAGAAGGAAAAGACCGAGGAAGACTACGAGCGAAATCGCCGCGTGGAATTTGTCATCCTCGAAACCGCAGAGGAGACCGAACAGGAGACCCCACAGGACGACTAGGATTGAATCCTAGATATTGTTGACTTGGTCCTACCAAAGTACTGGATGGGTTGACGCCGATATCCGCCCTCTTGCCCAATGCTTGACCCCTTGCCGGGATTATGGTATTTTTCTCTTTAAAATCTGAGTGTTATAAGCACTCGGCTAAGCTTGTGGAGCCTACAAATGGCGGATATCAAGGAGAAGCGAGGGTATCAGAGGTACAATATAGAGTTTGACGTGCGCGTATCCAAACCCGTGGGGGGCGGGGAGAAAATGGGTATCGAGAGCACCATCGGTAGAGCAAAGAACTTGAGTGGCAATGGCATCTTTTTAAATATGGAAAATCTGACAGATGTGGGGGATCTGCTGCAGATGTACTTCCTTAAGCCCAATACCTTTGAATTCTTCAAGGGTACGGGCCGCGTTGTTCGAAAGACCGATATCGACGACGCCACTTGCGGTGTGGGGGTTCAATTTCTCGATATTCCAGAGTCCGAAAGCCTAGAGATAGATTATCGGCTTAGATAGCCGGCCTTCCCCCAAGACCAGACGTTATTTGGCGGTCATTCGCTCGTGGACCATCGCCAAGGTGCGATAGACCATGTGGGCGAATTTGGAGTAGGGAAATGTGGCAAAGAGACAGAGGATGAAGCTCAGGTGGGAGACATAGATCCACACGGCAATGCCGGGATCCATTGCCAGGCGGCTGACTTCGGTTAGCACGCCTGTAAATCCCACCATCACGGCCACAAAGAGGAAAAAGATATCGAACGCAGTTGATTTTCCAACTGCATCGCCGCCGCCCATGCGGTTGAACAGGAGCCACAATCCGCCAATGACCAATAGGACACCTGAGAGGTTGCCAATGATCTTCATGAAATTGGTCTGCTCGACAGGCAGGGGATAGCTGAACCCGTACATGGCGACGATGATGAGGGCGGTAGTGATGGCCGCGCCGACAAAGCCCCAAAAGAACAACAGGTGGGGGCTTTTTCGGGATTTTGTGGTGTCACAAGAGGAGAACCGCTTGTGGGTAAGGATTTCGGTGACCGCCGGTATCAGGTTGCTCAAAAAGCTACCCGAACGGTTCACCCCTTCTCCCATGAGGCTCCAGTATCGCTTGCCGCTAATGCCAATGGCGATCGTTACCCATAGGGTCACTGGAACATAGACCACATAAATCATCCAATGGGGCACGAAGTCGTGCCAGGCAATGGTCATGGCGCCGTTGATCTCCTGGGGTGTGGGAATGGCAAACCCATTCACCGCATGGATGAACACAATCCAAAACACAAACGGCAGACCGATCAGCAGGGGCCAGGTCGCTCCTGCCTTGCCCACGAGTTTTCCAAGGAATTTGGGCGCGGCCATGTTTTCGACCATCAGCGATCGGACGATTTGCATCACATCCCCGGGTTTGGCATCCCTGGGACACCTGGCCGTACAATCGTTGCATTGATGGCAGAGCCATACCGCTGGATCCGCAGCGAGCTGATCCACGAGGCCCCATTGGGCACTCGCCATCTGACGCCTGGGAAACGGCGATCCCTCTGGCGCCAACTCACACACGCTGGAGCAGGTGGCGCACTGATAGCATCGAAACGCAGTTTCACCACCGCGCTTCCTGAGTTCCGTCCGAAATTCTGAGGACGGAATGATTTTGGCATGTTGGGCCATGGTTACCTCCGCTAGAAGCCCTTGTATGGGTTGGGTCCCACATCATCGATGGTTTCGGCAAACTCCTCCATTATCTCTGGAATCTTTGCGTAGTCGTCGCGTCCGATTTCCACAATTTTGACGCGCTCTGATTCCAAGGTGAGTCGCTCTAGGGTCTCCTGCACATTGGTCATTCGGGTCTTTGCGAGCTCAGACCCCTGCATGTAGTGGCACTGGTAGTCGTCTCCGCTCTTACAGCCGATGAGTAGGATGCCGTCGATACCTCGAGACAGGGAGTCGGCGATCCACACTGTGTTCACTGCGCCCAGGCAGCGTACGGGGATCACTCGTACCCAGGGGTTCCACTGCATCTTTCTCGCAGCTGCTTCGTCGAGGGCGGGCAGGGCGTCGTTTTCACAGAGGAATGCGATGACCCTGGGTTTCTCCTCGTCCTCTTCTGGTACTTCGAACGCCTTGATCATGCTCGCCACCTGGTCCACCGAGTATTCGGGGAACGAGATGATGCGCTCTGGGCAGGCGCCCAAGCAGGTGCCGCAGCGGCGGCAGCGAAGCTCGTTGTACTGGGGGGTGCCCTTCTCGTCCTCGTTGATCGAGCCGAACGGGCATTCCTCTGTGCAGCGCTTGCACTGGGTACAGCGCTGCAGGAAGAAATCAGCCACCGAGATATCGCCGGCGCGCGGGTGCACCGCCTCTGAGCGGGTGATTGCGTTAATACACTGAACGGCCTTCATGGCAGCGCCGTGGGCATCCTCGATGGCCTGGGCCACGTCCATAGGTGCGTGCAGGGCACCGGCCGCGTATATGCCGGTTCGTCGGGTCTCATAGGGAAAGCAGATGTAATGGGAATCTGGATATCCGTAGCGCAGCACGGGCAGATCCGGTCCCTGCCGATAGTTCAGGTTGAGTATCTCCGTGCCCTCGTGGTGCTTGAGGCGCTCGACCACTTCCTGTGCCGCTTTCACTTGACTCTCGGATTCGTTTTTCTCGATGCGGCCGTAGGCGTCCATTAGCTCGCGGATCTCAGTGCCGTCGGCTGAGTTGGGCACCATACCCACTGCCAACACCACCAGGTCTGCGTCCAGGGACACGTCGTCGCCCAGCAGGCTGTCTTTGACGTGAACGCTGAGGCCGCTACCGCTCTGCGCTACCTTATCGACGTCGCCTCGGGTGAGCATGGCCCCGGTGTTCTCTTGCACGCCGAGGTAGAAATGCTCGAGCTGTCCAGGTGCGCGCATGTCTCGATAGACCACTGCGCATTCCACATCTGGAAAGTCTCGATTGATCGATGCCACCAGCTTGAGGGTCGTGCCGCAGCACTCGCTCGAGCAATAGGGCAGGTGGTCCGCGTCCCGTGATCCAGCGCACTGAACGAACACAATACGCTTGGGTGCCTGACCGCCGCCCGGGCAGGTCAGCGCACCGGCCTTGACCATCTTCTCCAAGTCGCGTGTGGTGATGATGTTGGGCGACGTGCCATAGCCCAGGGTATCGAGCTTGCTCGCGTCATAGGGGCGAGCACCGGTTGCCTGAACAATGGCGCCGGCTTTAAAGGTGTCGCCGTTGTTCAGGGTCACGTCGAACTGACCGGGTTGTCCATCGATCGCCTTGGTCGTCGCGCCTTTAACCACGCGGATATTGCTATCCCCTTCGACTTGGGCAATCACATTGCCGATCGAGTTGGGCGCCACTGTATCGTAGGGCGGCTGCTCAGGTACCAAATCTTTGACATCGTTCAGGTAACCGCCGAGTTGATCAGAAGATTCCACGAGCACGACCGGGTGTCCCAGGCCTGAAGCTGCAATGGCTGCCTGCAGGCCGGTCATGCCGCCGCCGACGATGAGCACGGTCTTTTCAATCTCGCCCTCAAACGGCTTGGGCAGCTCCATCTTGCCCACGCGGGCAAGGCCCATGCGAAGGAGATCTTCGGCGACCATCTGGGTATCTTCGTCCCCGGGCTTTTGGGACCATGCCACCTGCTCGCGGAAACTCACCCGCTCACACGCCACTTTCAGGCGATCAAAGCGAAATTCGTTCTGCTTCATCCGATGGGAGCAGGCCGCGATACAAATGCCGTTGATACCGTCATCGAGCGCCTTGTTGATTTCTGCCAAGCCCTCTGGGCCGCAGAGGCATGGATGGGTGACGAATAACTTTGATTTTTCTTCTTTTGCCGCTTCTTCGAGTGCATTTACGTCAACTGCAGCGCCGATATCACAGCCAGTACAAACGAACGTTCCGATGGCATCCATCACGCCCTCCTTCCTGCCGCAATGAGGGATTTCGCGGCGACTCCGGTGGCATCGCGGGTCGAAGCGGCCACATCCTCGGGCCGCCGCGTGACGCCAGCGACAAACAGGTTGGCCGCATGGGTATCGAGACCAAATCCGTCATCGTCTTTTTGTATGTTAAATGGCGAGATGTCCTGTTTGAGGTTGGGCACCATGCCGGTTGCGAGCACCACCATATCGGCCTCGGCCTCGAGAAGCTGGCCCGCAGCCACATCTTCGAGCCTGAGGGCCATCATACCGCCCGTGCCTTGGGTGATCTTGCCGACCTTCCCTTTGACCAGGGTCACCCCCTCCATATCGGCCACGCGGGTGAGCATGTCCTCGTTCCGGCCTGGGGTTCGACGGTCGATGTAGTACATGGTGACCTCGGCTTCGGGCAGCTGCTCTCGCACATAAATCGCCTGCTTGAGGGATGCCAGGCAGCACACGGCAGAGCAGTATGCGAGGTGGTTGACATCCCGCGATCCAGCGCATTGGACAAAGGCCACCTTCTTGGGCGGTTCGCCGTTGGACGGTTTTAGAATCTTGCCGCCAGTGGGACCGGTTTCAGAAACCAGGCGCTCCATTTGCACGTTTGCGATGACGTCCTGTAGCGCTCCGCCGCCCAAATCGGTCAGGTTCTCAATGGGGTAGGGATGCCATCCCGTGGAGAGGACCACGGCGCTCACATCCACGGCTGTTTCTGTTTCCTTCGCCTCCAGGTCGATGGCGTCGTATTGGCACGCCTCTTTGCACTTGGTGCATCCGTCTGGACACGCGTTCCGGTCGAGGGTGAACAAGTGGGGCCACGCCTCTGGGTGGGGCAGCCGAATGGCTGTCACTTCATTCATCCCCACGTTGAACGGATCTTTGACCTTTGCAGGACACACCGCAATACATGCCCCACAGGCGGTGCATCGCTCGTTCACGTATTTGGGACTGGTCTTGAGGGTGACGGACCAGCCGTCGTTGGCTTGGTTTGCCTGGGCCACCTCTGTGTTCGCCATAACGCGAATCCGAGGGTTGCGCTCCAGGCGACGGATATTGATCTCCATGCCACAGGTAGGTGGGCACAGCTTGGGAAAATAGTTGTGGTTGCGCACAACGCGACCGCCAATCGATGGATCGCGCTCCACGAGAAACACGTTGGCGCCGGCTTCTGCTGCCTCCAATGCAGCGGTGACACCGGCAATCCCCGCCCCGACAACGAGCAGGGGCTTAGATGATGCGTTCATGGATTCCTCCCGGGCTTTTGTGCGGTTTCCCGCACTTTCATCGTGGGTTCGGCAAAAAGTGCAAAGCGCAGCCAGCGAAACGCAAACTGCAACAGCGCCTCGTCGCTGGTGCGCATTTCTTCAATGAGGTCTTCTTCTAATTCAAATCTATTGAGAAACGTACTCGAGAAAACAAACCGCCTGAACGTGTCCAGGTCGTAGCAGGCCATATGGAACATCTCGATGCGGCGGGGATCCAGCTGCCGCCCGCCGATAAACCAGGGATGGGAGACGATTTCTTGAAATCCCACCTCGAACGCCTCCCGCTCGGGAACGGCCTGGTTTTGCTTCCACGAATCCACGGTCCACTCGTTTTTTTCCTTTGTGCCCTTGCAGAAGTCGTCTTCGAAGAGCACGTACACGGGCACTGGATCCTCACCTGCCCGCGCTGGTGGAAGGCCCATGCCCAGTGGATACATGCGGCAGGACCAAGGACGATCTTCATATACACCGCACCCATTTTTATCGACAAATGAGCACCGCTTATCTTCTGCGTCGCTCATTTTCAGCATCACCACCGGTAGGTGGAGGTCCTTGGTAATCGGCATCATTGTATGGGTATCCAGGAATTCGCGGGTAGACATATCGAGTCGTCGCGCCAGCCGGAGCACATCGAGTGGGGTGAGCAGGATATTGATATCTGCGCAACACTGGGTAAAGCACGAGATGCCCGGTTGGCAATCAAAGCAGAACGTATCGTTTTTTGAAAGTTGTCGACGCCCCTTGAGGGGCTCGGGAAGTTCGCTGTATTTTTGTTCGGAGTCCGTCATCTTGCCATCCAATCCCCATTGTCGGGGCGTTTTCCAAAATGGCTTTTAGCAGCTAACCCCTTCTTTTTCCACCTCGAAATCCCGATTAACAGCGATCATTTTTAATGTTTGGGTGTAAAAACTGGAAAATCAGACCACAGATATAGTCCAGAGCCACATTGCGTGATCGTAAACCTGTTGATTGTTTTTTGAACCAGATGCAAACCCGTTGACGGTTCGCCAGCAGAGGCGTTTAGTATGCTCACGTGAGGTGATCATGAAAAAGTCAATGGGATTGGTCCTCGTGTTTTGTTGTATGTCCGCTTGTGCAACCCCCCAGGGGTCGCAGGGATCAGAAACTAAAAACGCGTTGGAGAAGAAACCCGAAGGAACCGCTTTGGAACAACAAGATGCTGTGGCGCGCGATCCAGGCATTAAGCAGGGTGGCGTCAAGGCTGATCTCGAGGCTTTTCTGGCCGGCAAGGGCGATCCGGGGCATCTCAGCATCTCCTATGATGCGCTGCACGAGCTCCATGGGGGAATACGACTGAGCGTGGCCGGCACTGGTGCGATTGCCCAGGAAGCCAAATTTCCAGGCGGGGCATCAGCTGGTACGCCAAAACAGCAGGTGTCCGCAGCGGATCTCAGGGCCTTGGTGCAGCTGCTCCTAGATTTGGAGGCATGGGAACAACGGATTGCCGAGCGACCCCTTTTGGCCGATGAGTCGACTGTTAAACTCAATATCAACACGGCCTCGGGTGCTTCGTCGATCTGGGAGTTTTATAATGACATGAAGCAGGTTCAGCGCATTGAGAGGATACGGGTACTGCTGTTCGAGATTTCCTGGCAACAGTAAATCGAAATGGTGAACTAGTGCTCATTCAAGCCTACTCTGACGGATGGAGATTCCGATTTCCCCCTTTGAAAAAGGGGGTTAGGGGGATTTCTAAACACTTCGGGAATATTGACGAAATCCCCCCTCCCCCCTTTTTCAAAG
>JAAUYD010128422.1_pt1 | contig 17564 bp, 11 predicted proteins | sample 7278101 | NCBI WGS metagenome assembly JAAUYD01 (sample SAMN14350128, study PRJNA611818) | marine sediment metagenome | isolation source: surface marine sediment (0.6m) | place: French Polynesia: Moorea | collected 2018-08 | reverse complement strand
CGCGGTCATCGCGAAGCGCAACCTGATCAAGAAACTCATCGGCCTGTCGATCTTCCAGGCAGCCGTTTTCCTTCTGTACATCACGATGGGCAAAATTGAGGGTGGTACTGCTCCGATCTTCCAGGACGGCGTGACCCTGTACTCGAACCCGTTGCCCCAGGTACTCATCCTGACGGCAATCGTGGTTGGCATATCAACGACTGCCCTCGGTCTCGGGATCGTCGTCCGTATCAAGGAAGAGTACGGCTCGATCGAAGAACAAGAAATTCAGCAGCGCGATCGACAGTGATTAGCCTCGACCAACATCTTCCGGCACTACAGGTCATAGTGCCGATGCTCAGCGCGCCGCTGGTCATGCTGCTCAAGCCGGCCGGTCTTGCGCGTGCGGCCGCAACTGCCGCCAGCGCTTTCGCGTTCGTTATCGCCATCGCCTTGACCATCGGCGTTCTCGATGGCAACACCTATATTTATCGAATGGGCTCGTGGCCGGCGCCCTACGGCATCGAGCTCGCTGTCGATCGCTTCAGCGCACTGCTGCTGCTAATCGTTACCGGCGCGTCGACGCTTGCCCTGTTTGCCGGGCGTCGCAGCGTGGACGCGGACATCGACGAGTCGCGCCAGCCGTTGTTCTATTCGGCGTGGCTGCTCGCGCTCGCTGGTCTGGCGGGCATCCCGCTCTCCGCCGACGCGTTCAACATCTTCGTGTTCATGGAGATCTCGTCCCTCGCGAGCTACGTGATCATTGCCGGTGGCGCCGACCGCCGCGCCCTGCCCGCCGTATTCAAATACCTGATCATGGGCACGGTCGGCGCGACGTTCTACCTGATCGGCATCGGGCTAATTTACCTGATGACCGGCACGCTGAACCTCGCCGACATGGAGCTTCGTATTCACGAGGTCGCTGACGAGGCACCCATACTGGTTGCGGCCGGCTTCATTACGATCGGCCTCGCGCTCAAGGCCGCGGTATTCCCGCTGCATGTCTGGTTGCCGAACGCCTACACCTACGCGCCGAACCCGGTCACCGTGTTCCTCGCGGCCTGCTCGACGAAAGTGTCGCTTTATCTCCTCCTGCGCTTCGACTTCTTCGTCTTCCAGGGCAACCTCGTCAATCACGACACGCAGTTCACCTGGTTCCTGATGCCGCTTGCGGTTCTTGCGATCCTGATCGCGTCGGGCGTCGCGCTGTTTGAGAAAAACATCAAACGGCTGCTGGCATACTCCTCCATTGCGCAGGTCGGCTACATACTCCTCGGCGCCAGTTTCGTCACGTTGGCTGGCCTGACAGCGAGCACCGTGCACCTGTTCAATCATGCACTTGCCAAAGGCGCGCTGTTTCTCGCGGTCGGTTGCCTGGCGACGCAATGTGCCGGTCTGCGTCTCTCAGATCTTGGCGGCGTCGCGAAGCGCATGCCGTGGACCGCTGCGGCGTTCATCGTTGCGGGCTTCAGCCTGATCGGTATTCCCGGAACGGCGGGCTTCATCAGCAAGTGGTACCTGATCAGTGCAGCACTCGAACAGGGCTCGCTGGGTATCGCACTGGTTGGCGTGCTCGTCATTAGCTCGCTGATGGCAGTCGTCTACATCTGGCGCATCGTCGAGGCAATCTACTTCGCCGAGCCCGTGACCGATCTGTCCGCCGTTCGGGAAGCGCCGCGCTTGATGCTGCTGGTCACCTGGATCGCGGCGCTCGCCAACCTCTACTTCGGACTCGTTCCTGAAGTGCCCGTCACACTCGCCTCTTCGGCCGCGAGCACGCTGCTGGAGCACATGCCATGAACGGCGGCGACCTGATCCTGCTCGCGCTCGCGTTGCCGCTGATCGGTGCCGTCGGCATTGCCGTGGCCGGCCGCATCGGTCCGAACGTTCGCGAAACCACGACGATGGTAACCGCGGCCGCCCTCGCCTGGACTGTCTGGAGCCTGGTGCCCGAACTCATGCAGGGGGGCAGACCCGCGGTAACCCTTGCGACGGTCGTCCCGGGCATCGATATCGCATTCCGCGTCGAACCGCTGGGCATGCTCTTCGCTGCGCTTGCCTCGAGCCTCTGGATCGTCAACTCGATCTACTCGATCGGCTACATGCGCGGCAACAATGAAAAGAACCAGACGCGCTTCTACATCTTCTTCGCGATCGCGCTGGCCGCGGCCGTCGGCATTGCGTTTGCCGACAACCTGTTCACGCTCTTTCTGTTCTACGAGATCCTGACGCTCTCGACCTACCCGCTCGTTTCGCACAAGGGTGACGAGAAGACCGTGCGCTCGGCGCGGGTTTACCTGGGCGTGTTGTTGACGACCTCGATCGGCCTGCTGCTGCCCGCGATCATCTGGACCTATTCGGTCGCCGGCACCGGCAGGTTCACCCCGGGCGGCATACTGGAAGGTCGTCTCTCGGGCCCGGCCGTCGGGCTCTTGCTCGGCCTGTTCGTCTTCGGCATCGGCAAGGCGGCCGTCATGCCGGTGCACCGCTGGTTGCCCGCGGCGATGGTCGCACCGACACCTGTCAGCGCACTCTTACACGCCGTCGCCGTCGTCAAGGCCGGCGTCTTCACGGTCACGAAGGTCATCATCTATATCTTCGGCGTCGACTTCCTGTTCGGCGAGCCGAGTAGTAGCTGGCTCGTCGTCGTCGCCGCATTCACGATCATCGGCGCCAGCATCGTCGCGCTTCGGCAACAGAATCTGAAGCGCTTGCTGGCTTATTCGACGGTGGCGCAGCTTTCCTATGTCGTGATGGCCACTGCCATCCTGAAGCCGCTCGCAGAGATTGGTGCAGCCGTGCACATGGTGGCCCACGCTTTCGGCAAGATCACTCTGTTCTTCGCAGCAGGCGCCATCTATACCGCGGCCAAGAAGACCGAGGTGCACGAGTTGCGCGGCATCGCGAGAAGGATGCCGTGGACGATGGCCGCCTTCACAATTGGCGCGCTGAGCATGATCGGCGTGCCTCCAACCGGCGGCTTCGTATCGAAGTGGTACATTCTTGCCGGCGCTTTCGAGGCGGACAACTACGTCGCGATTGCAGCGATCATCGCGAGTACGGCGCTGAACGCCGCCTACTTCCTGCCCATCATATTCATGGCCTGGTTCCTCGAGGAGGATAAGCCGCCGGCTCGCGAACATGGCGAGGCGCCGTTCGCCGCCGTGCTCGCTTTGACGATCACAGCATTGCTGACCCTGGCGTTCTTCTTCCTGAACGGACCCGTCCTCACACTCGAACGACAGCTCGTACAGGCAGGCTTATGAACGACGATATGAAACAGGATCACTGGCTCGCACGGCCCGAGACTATCCGCAAGCTGTGGTGGGTGTTTTCCGTCGTGCTTGCACTGACGGTCGGCGCGCAGCTGTTCATCTATGTGAAAGGCTACTTCGGCCCAGACGGGTGGTTCGGTTTCGGCGCCGTATTCGGGTTCCTTTCCTGTCTCGCTATGGTGCTGTTCGCCAAAGGACTCGGCTTCTTTTTGAAGCGAGACGAGGATTACTACGCGGCCGGAGACGACGATGTTTGAGTTCGTCCCACCGGCGCTGATCATGCTCGGCGGTGCAGTACTGATTGCACTGACGCGTGGGCAACTCCGAAACCTGTTCGTGCTCGGCACACCGCTCGTCACACTCTGGGCAGTCTGGCAGATCCCGGACGGCGTCGTGGCAACCGTCACGTTCCTCGACTACCTGATCGAACCGATCGAAGGCAGCCCGGTACGCAGGCTGTTCGCCACGATTTTCGCCGCGATGGCCTTCGGCGGGGGGCTGTACGCGTTCCGCCAGGCAAAATGGTACGAACTGGCCGCCGCCTACACCTACGCCGCGGGCGCCATCGGCGTCTCCTTTGCCGGCGACCTGATCACGCTGTTCCTGTATTGGGAGCTGATGGCGCTGTTTTCCACGGTCGTCGTCTGGTGCGGCGGCACCCCCGGCTCGCGCGCCGCGGGTATTCGCTACGCCATCATGCACCTGCTCGGTGGCGTCATCCTGAAAGTCGGCATCGAAGGCTACGTTGTCCACACCGGTTCGATCGACGTACAGCCCATGCTCGCGATGAACTTCGACACATGGATGATACTCATCGGGATTCTCATCAACGCCGCGGCGCCACCGGTGTCGGCGTGGCTGTCGGACGCCTATCCGGAATCGAGCCCGACCGGTTCGGTGTTCCTCTCGGCGTTCACGACGAAGACGGCCGTACTCGCACTGATACTCCTGTTTCCGGGCGAGCCGGTGCTCGTCGGCATCGGCCTGTTCATGGTCATGTACGGCATCATCTACGCGCTGCTCGAGAACGACATACGGCGGATTCTCTCCTACTCGATCGTCAACCAGGTCGGCTTCATGGTCTGCGCCGTGGGTATCGGCACGCAGATGGCCATCAACGGCGCGGCGGCACACGCGTTTGCGCACATCCTCTACAAAGCGTTGCTGTTCATGAGCGCCGGCGCGGTCATCTACCGCACCGGGTTCTCGAAATGCACGGATCTCGGCGGACTGTTCCGCACCATGCCCCTCACGGCCGTTTGCGGCATTATCGGCGCGCTCGCCATTTCGGGATTCCCGTTGACGTCGGGATTCACGACGAAGACGATGATCTCCCAGGCCGCGGCGGACGAGAGCCTCATATTCGTCTACTTCATGCTGGCGGCCGCATCGGCGGGCGTCTTTCTACACGCGGGTATCAAGTTCCCCTGGTTCGTGTTCTTCCAGAAGGACTCGGGGCTGCGACCCAAAGACGCCCCCTGGAACATGTCGGCTGCCATGGTGCTGTTGAGCGTCCTTTGTATCGTGCTCGGCGTGTTCCCGAACCTGATTTACGATTACCTGCCGTACCCGGTCGACTATGTGCCGTACACCGCCGACAAGGTTCTCTTTTACCTGCAGCTGCTCCTGTTCTCCGGACTTGCGTTCTTCCTGCTACTGCCGCTCATGAAGCGGACCCTGACGATCAGCCTCGACAGCGACTGGCTGTGGCGCGTCCTCGCATTCCAGGCGGCACGCAAGACATACGCCGCTGCGTCGTATTTCGGCGCCGCGCTGCATACCACAGTCGGCAGCGGGCTAGCTGCGCTGCGCAAGCGGGCCGAAACGCACTTCGGATCGCGTGCACCGGGAGACGGCGTATTCGCACGATCGTGGTCCATCGGCACGACCGCACTCTGGATCGCGGTGTTGCTGACGTCCTACGTGCTCGTCTACGTAATTTGAATCGGCACTAGTTGAAAAGCAGAGCGCCGTCGTCGAGCGACTCCCGCAGGAACCGGCGTCGGTCGCCAAGATAGTCCTGAGGGTTGAGCCAGGGCTCGCGGTCGCCCTGCTTCGGCAGGTCATCCATCACGCGCTGCAGGTAACCCGATGAGAAACCCTCGACCCAGGGCCGCGGCCGCATGTGGGCGTCGGCCGGCCTCAATTTCGGCGTGCAGACCCGCGCGTTGCGATCCTGCATTGAGCCCAGCAAACGACAGGCGAACTGCGCGACAAGGTCGGCCCTCAGTGTCCAGGACGCGTTGATGTAGCCGAAAGTCGAGATCATGTTGGGCACGCCTTCCATCATGATGCCCTTGTAAGCAAAGCGTTTCGAGAAATCCACGGACTCGCCGTCGACTGCGAAGTCGACTCCGCCCAGTGCGATGACGTCAAGGCCGGTCGCCGTGACGATGATATCGGCGTCCAGATGATCGCCCGACTCGAGCAGAATGCCCGTCTCGGTGAACGAATCGATGCGGTCCGTGACGACCGAGGCACGACCCGAGTTGATTGCCTCGAAGAGATCGTCGTTGGGTACAAGGCAAAGCCGTTCCTCCCAGGGGTCGTATTGCGGATTGAAATGCGTCTCGACGTCGTAGTCCGGACCCAGCACTTTCCGGGCGCGGCCGACGAGGAAACGGCGCGCCAGCTTCGGCCGCTTTCGAGCGAAACGGAAGATGAAGGCCTGCAGCCGAATGTTCTTCCAGCGCGTGATGCCGTATGCGACCTTCTCCGGCAACAGTCGTCGCAATACGTTTGCTATGGCGTCCTCGTCGGGCCAGGAGAACATGTACGTCGGTGAGCGCTGCAGCATCACGACGTCGGCCGCCCGCTTCGCCAGCTCGGGCAGCAACGTGACGGCCGTGGCGCCGGAACCGATGACCACGATGCGTTTGCCGTCGTAGTCGAGCTCCGCGGGCCAGTACTGCGGATGCACGATCGTGCCTGCGAATCGATCGCGACCGGCGAACACCGGGGTATAACCGTGTTCGTAGCTGTAATAGCCTGCGCACATCAGCAGAAACCCGCAGCGGATCTTGATCAGGTCACTCGCGGTCTCGACAGTCAGCGTCCATGCGCCTTCCTCGCTCGACCACTCGGCACTGCGCAGCCGGTGCCGATAGCGGATGTGTCGCTCGACGTCGCGCTCGGCAGCCGTCTCTTTCAGATAGCGCAGGATCGACGGGCCGTCCGCGATTGCCTTGGCTTCGGTCCAGGGTTTGAACCGATAGCCGAGCGTATGCATGTCGCTGTCCGAGCGAATGCCGGGATAGCGAAACAGGTCCCACGTGCCGCCGAGGCTTTCGCGTCCCTCAAGGATGATGAAGTCGGTTCCGGGCAGCGATTCCTGCAGATGGCACGCAGTGCCGATGCCGGACAGGCCGGCACCGATGATGACGACTTCATGGAATTCGCTGTTCACGGTCCTGCCCCGGTGATTCGTACGGCCTGCCGTCAATTGGCGAGGTCGATCTCCAGCGTCGTCGTCTCCGCGCCTGTGACCTCGGCACTCAGTTCCCGGCGTTCGCCGCGCACCTCGTCGATCCGGATCCGGTATGAGCCAGGGGAGAGCTCGAAGCTGACCGGGTTGTTTCTGCCGTTGGCGTAGGCTCTGCGCCCGACGACGCTGCTCCCGCCGGCATCGTATACCTGAACGACGGCGTCGATCAGTGCGCCGTCGCGTTGAACGCCGACATTCAACGTACCGCTCGAATACTCGTGCTGCACATCGGTGCGTTCGTTCCCGGTCACGACGACATCGTCGAAGCGATGCCCGGTATCGCCCTTGAGTTCGACGGACTTCACTTCGATATCATAGGTTCCGGCCGGCACGGTCAGCACTCGGGGATTGCTTGTCGCGGCCACGTAGGTTCGGCCGGCCGCAATCTGCTTGCCGTCGACGTTCGACAGCACGCGCACGGTCGCATCGCTGAGTCTGCCGTTGCGGGTGACGAGCACCGCCACTTCACCCGAACTGAAATCGAACGACCGTTCCACCGCGTTGCCGTCGACGATCTCGAAATTGAACACGAAGCCGGCGCCTCCGCGGATACCGGCGGGTGTGACGGTGGCGCGATAGCTGCCGTCTTCGAGCGGAATCCTGCGCGGATTGGTCTCTTCGGATACGTACGTGCGGCCTCCGGCGACCCAGGTACCGGCACCGGCAAGGTGAACCTGCACCGACGCGTCCTGCAGAGCGCCATTCGACGTAGCCGTTACGATCAGTCGTCCATCGGGGGTTTCGGGTTTTTCGTAGACGGTCACGAGCGCGTCCGAGAGCTGGTCGGCATCCTCGACGCTGAGGAACACGCCGCCGCCTGCCTGGGCCGCGCATTCGAGTTGCGTCGTGTCCTCGCCCGCCACGTCGAATCCGACGACGTGTAGGACAAAGGGCAAGCCGCCTTCCCTTGCGGTCCTGACCGCTTCGCAAGGGTCTTTCGAACAGGTCTCCAGGCCGTCGCTGATCAGGATCACCGACGTAGATTGCCCGTCCCCGATGAGACCGAAAGCCGTCTCCAGCGACGCCGTGATCGGCGTCTTGCCTTTCGGCATCACGCCGTTGATCGTCGTCTTGAGATCGTCTTTATCGAGCGGTCCGACATCCTGCAGGATTTCGATATCTTCGCAGTCTCCTTCCCGCCGGTGTCCGTAGGCGACGAGGCCGACCCGGCTGGTGTCGGGCATTTCGTCGATCAGTCCGCCGACCGAGCGACGTGCAATGACGATCTTGTTTTCACCGTCGATTTGACCCCACATCGAGTTCGATGCATCGAGAATCAGGATCAGGTCGGACGGTGCATCGTGCGTGTCCGCGGATGCCTCAACGGCAAGTGCCGCAGCGAGACAGGCCGCAAGGAGAAGGTGGGTCAGCGAACGCATGGAAACTCCTGCAATGATGTCGATTGAGTATACCGTCCCACTGTTTGCCCGTGCAGGCGGTACCGATCGACGCGTTTCGATGTAACAATCGATGCATGAAGACGTCCCTTCGCATCGCGCTCATCACCATCGCCGTCATCTCGGTTGCTGCGCTGAGCCTGGTCCTGTACGTGCTGTTCGGCGATCTGTCGGTTCACAGGGACCGGGTTCTTGCCGCCGCGTCGGATGCCTCGGGTTTCTACATCGCTTCGGAAGGCTCGTTCGATCTCGAGATCGGCGGAGAAACCTCGCTAACGATCGACGACGTCATCGTAGGCAACCCCGCGTGGCCCGACGAACACCCGCTCGCCTCGCTTGGATCATTGCAGATCACTGTGGATACCTGGTCCCTGATCGCAGGGCCACCGGAGATTCTTTCGCTGGCAGTCGCCGATGCCCGCGTCAATCTCAAGCAGGCCGGCGACGGCCCGGCAAACTGGATTCCTGCGGCCGGGCAAGTGCCGGATACCGAGAGCGGCGAACCGTCACCGCCGCCTGTTCTCAAAAAAATCACGCTCGACAATGTGAACGTCGGCTATGAGGTGGCCGGACAGACCCTGTTCATCGTGAACGAGCTGATTCTGCACGCGGACCGCAACGCACAAGACGATTACTCGCTCGATGTCGCCGTGCAGTTCGGGGCGCCGGCGCTCGAGAACACCCTCATCGCACGGGGATCCGCGCGATTCGGTTCCGCAGTGGATACAAGCAAGTCGGTCCAGGTCGTCCTTGACGATGCTGTCTTTGAACAGACCGGCGCCAGTGAACTCAAGGCCAGGCTATCCGGCGACCTGGTGGCCTACCTCGCTGACGACAAGCCGAGGATTCATACCAACGTCGATGTCGCGCAACTGTACTTCGAAGCCGGCGAACCGCCTGAAACCGACGCCGATTCCGACGAGGCGGCCGGCAAGCTGTTTTCGACAACGCCGCTCGGGTACACGTGGTTCAACGACGTCGACCTGCAGGCGGGAATCACGACAGGCGTTGCGGTCGTAGACGGCGAAGTCTTCCGTGACGTCGACATCGCCGCGACCATCGAATCGGGGGCGCTGCATGTCGATCCCGCTTCGATGGCGCTGGGCGAGGGTTCCGTGTCGGGCAGTCTGCACCTCGCGCCGTCCGGCGACGGCTATGCCCTCGACGTTTCGGCCAGTGTGAGTAACCTAAGGCTGGCGCAGCTTGCGGCCGAAGGCCAGGCGAGGGATACCGTCCCGCCGCTCAACCTCGAGCTTGCCTTGCAAGGCACGGGACAGTCCCTGCACGACATCATGGCGTCCTCGAACGGGCATTTGACCGGACGCCAGGGCGCCGGCCAGCTCGACCTGCAGGCTGCCGGCGCACTGTTCGCGGACATGCTGACATCGGTGGTCAGAACACTGAACCCGTTGGCCGAAGAGCGGACCTACGCCGATGTCGAGTGCGGCATCCTCGACATCGACATCGCAGCGGGCACGGCGGACATCGAGGAGCTCGCGCTGCAATCCGACCGTCTCACGATCGTCGGCAGTGGCAAGGTCGACTTCTCCGACGAGTCAATCGACCTGGCCGTCAATACCAAGTCCCGAGAGGGTCTCGGCCTTAGCGTTGGCGGTGTCGCGAACTCGTTCGTCAAGATCGGTGGGACGTTGCGCGAACCGGCACTTGGCGTCGATGCGGCCGGAACCGTCACGACGACCGGTGCGTTCGTAGCAACCGGCGGTCTCTCGGTTCTTGCAAAGGGCCTGTGGGACCGGCTGTCTTCGGAGGCCGATCTGTGCTCCCTGCCGGACGACGCTACGGAGATGCCTCCCGATTGACGGTCTGCCAGGCGGCAGACTGCAGCTTGCGCGCGACGTCAACGTCGAGGCCGGCCGTGTAGTCGAGACCGACGGGCGATTGCCGTTCGAGACGGGCAAAGAACACACATGCGGCAAGATAGGTGCCGGCCAGCGTAGGGTGTTTGGCATCCGACGTTCGCAACGCGATTTCCGGATGCGTTTCGGTCACGAGTCCGAACGCCAGTCCGACCGGAACGACGGCGGCATTCACGGCCTGTCCTGTCTCGAAGTACTCGCTCGCCACTGCTTCGGTCATCTCCGGGCGTCCTTCGTACGCCCAGGTCATGAACAGATTCGGCTCCGCGCCGACCTTTCGAATCATGTCGGTGAGAATCGCTGCGCTACTGCGAAAAGACTCGACCTTTGTCGGGTCGAACGCGCCGAGACTGTGGCCCTGAAGCACGACGATGTCCCAGGACCCGGCAGCGAGTACTGCAGCAACCGTTCGCGTATGCTCGGCGAGCGTGCCGCCGGAAAGGGCGAAGAGACGAGCTTTGGCGCTGGAACCCGCGGCATCGGCGAGCTTGCGGTAATGCGTATGGATGCCGTTGTTGTAGAAGCTGAAGCTGTTGCCGACGAAAAGGATGCGTTGCGGATCTGCGGCGCTCACCTGCGGCGAGAGAAGCACGGCCAAACAAAAAACGGCGAGGCAGGCCCGTAGGCCGCCTCGCCGTATGCCGTAAAGCCTGTCGGCTATAGCGTGATCCTCAGGTCGAGGTAGTAGTAACGGCCCCAGTCGCGGTGCGCGTCCTTGAAGAAGCCGAAAGACTCGTCCGCGATCGGCGCCCGCTCGTCGGTCACGTTGTTAATGCCGAGCCGGACACGCATATCGGTGTCGGCGACATTGAACCTGTAATCGAACTTGGTGTTGTACGTCGTCATCGACGGAATCGGAAACAGTTCGCCGTCCGACAATACCTCATCGAAGCTGCTGATCCGGAAACCCTGGATCGATGCCGCGAAGGTCTCGTTCTGCCAGGACACCATGGCGGAGTGACGATCCTCCTGGTTGCCGTCGATGCCGAGCAGGTCGCCAAGGCCAACCAGCGGATACACGATCGTCGGGTCGGATTCCTTCGCCGCAACCACGGCCGTCGACAGCGCGCCGGTGGCCGTCTGCTCGAAAGTCTCGTAAAACGAGCCGTTGTAGCGCAGATCGAACATGCCGATGCCGGTCTCGAACGTGTAGTAGATGCCGATGTCGTAGCCGTCGAGTTTGCGCGTATCGAGGTTCGTGTAGCGGTCGGTGACGGCATCGACCTCGCCGACGGGGCACAAGCCTGCAGCAAGGTAGCCATTGACGAGGTCAGTATCCGTCGGATCGAACGCTTGGCGCACGACGTCCGGGTTGCCCTGCACGTTGGGGCAGTCCGACGTGCCCGCCTGCAGGCGCAACACGAGGTCGTACAACATGTGGTTTTCTTCGCCGAACAAGCCAATCGTGCCGTCCTTCTCGATCGACCAGAAGTCGGCCGTCAGGGTCAGGCCCTCGAGCGGCTGGAACACGAGACCGATCGAGGTATTGGTCGACTCTTCCGGCACGAGGTCCCGGCTGCCCGTTGCCTGGCGCTGGATACCGTAGTCGCAGTCCGCGTCGAGCGTGCCATTATCCTCACCGTAGAAGCAGACCCAGTCGTTCAGCGTATTCGAACGCGCGACGAAGGCCTCGTTGATCGTGATCAGGTTCGGTGCGCGGAAGGCTTCCGACCAGGAGCCGCGAAAGAGCAACATATCGATCGGCCGCCAGCCGAACGCGACCTTGCCGACCGTCGTGTTGCCGATGTCATCGAAGTCCTCGAAGCGTCCGGCAAGCTGTACGTCGAGCGTTTCGTGCAGCGGCACCTGGAACTCGGCAAACACGGAATGCGTCCGGCGGCTGCCGCCGCCATCCGGCGTCGGACTCGAGTTGACGACGTCCGAGGTCAGTGGATACGTGTCACCTTCGAAGTCGGTGAAATTGATCGTGCCGTCAAGACGCGGGTCGCGATCGTCGGAATACGTCTCCTTGCGGTACTCGTAGCCGGCAACGAAGGCAACCGGACCGGCCGGCAGCTGGAAGATTTCGGCATTCGATGCCTTGACGTCCCACATGCCGAGCGTCGTCTCACCTCTGCGGTACACATCGATCAGCGCGCGCTCGATGTTCGTATTGACGCCGGCACTGAACGGGTTGTAGGCATTTGGTGTCGGGTCGAACAGCGCCTCCGTAATCAGCGTATTCGAGAGACGGTTGTTTGTGACGTCGCTGCGTGTGGCTTTCGAATACACGAGAGCGGTTTCGAGATCCCAGTCGCCTTTGGCGCCGCGCAGACCCGACAGCAGGCGATAGGCATCGCCGTCGTTGTTGACGATGCGCGGCACTTCGGCGAAGCGGTAGAAATCCATGCGCAGCTCGAGACCTTCGGCCGGGACGTCGGTACCGATAATCGAATCGGGGAGGCGGTTCGGCGAACCTACCGGGCCGAGCGGATTCCAGTAGTTCGCGGCGCCGACGCGCAGCGGGACCGAACTCAGGTCGACCGAGGGGGCGTTTAGGCGTTCAGTCGCTGAATCGTAGAAGTAGAAGTCGCTGAACCACTCGAGGCCAGAATCGAACTCGTGGTTGATATAGCCGTAAATCGTCGTCCGCTCGAGCTCGGACAGCAAGTCGCGATTGTCGTTGAGGTTGTAACGAATCGTGCCCTGTCCGTCCTCATGAAGGCAGGTGCCGTACGGCAAGTTGTAGGCCGGTGCCGTCGCATCGGGGTCTGTATTGAGACAACGAGCGTCCCCTATTGGATAGACCTCAAACTCGCCGGAGCCATCGACGACTTCGTTCTGGCGCAGGCTGTGCGAGCTGCCGAGGCCCGATACGACATCGAACTGTCCCCACAGGGAGTTCGCGCTGTCGTTTCGGAAGACCGTGCTTTCATCGTCACTGTCCGGAATGCCGTCGGGCCCGTCGACTGAGTACGGGTGACCAACCGGGAACCGCGGGCGAAAGTCGGAGTTCGCCCAGCGAGCCTCGTCCTGCGAGTTCACTCGGCCGCGTTCGTAATAACGCGCGAAAACCCCGACATGGGTCGCGCCACCGTTGAAACTCGTGCCCCATTCCATCGACAGTCCCGTGTCGCTGCGCGGCATGTGGTCGAATTCGGTTTGACGCACGCGGATCGTGAAGCCCTCGAAGTCGTCCTTGAGCACCGTGTTGATGACACCGGCAACGGCGTCCGCGCCGTAAATGGCCGACGCGCCGTCTCGCAATATTTCGACACGGTCGACACCGAATACGGGGATGTGGTTCGAATTGACGGAGTTGACCGGCACGAAACTGCCACCGACTTCCTCGGTCTGGTAGGTCGCCATGTTGACCATGCGACGGCCGTTCAGAAGGACGAGCGTATTGCCGGTGCCGAGGTTGCGCATGTTGATTGCGCCGACGTCGCCACGCGCCGCGTTGACGCCGCCCGCCGTGTCGGTCTCGCTGAAGAAGTTCTGGCCGAGCTCGGGAATCAAGTCGATGAGTTCGTCGCCCGACTCCACACCGAGGATCTCGATCGATTCCGAGTCGATGACCGAGACAGCCAGGGCGTCGGAGATTCGTGCGCCCTTGATCTGCGTGCCCGTCACCGTGATTTCGTCGACGACTTCATCTTCTTCTTCGTCCTGGGCAGTTGCCGCCCCCGATACCGCCAGCATCGCGATCATCGCCGGCAGGACGCCCCCGCGGACGACGCGGGTGGACCAGTTTTCTGTTCTTTTCATTGCCTTCCCCCGAAAGGATTCGCTTGCTGCCCCGCGCAGCAACCTCCCAAAACTAGCAATCCCGGTCTGACGAGGCCAATAGCATCGCTTCCGGGACCCATAACTCTTGTCTATAGCTCAATTACGGCTTCGCCCTGAATTGCACGTGGGTCCCGAACGCGTCCATCCTAACCGGGTCGCCGGCGCTCAACCAAGGCGTGCGCCATTCGGTCCACACGAGGTCATCAAGCCGCACACGTCCGCCACGGGCCGGGCTCGATGCGTCGGCGATATCGATCAGCAGACGCACGGACCGCGTGGATATGCGCGGCTGATCGAAATCGATCGCGAAATCGTGCCATCCGGCACCTTTTATACGAAGCGCGCCGACAAGCTTTTTCGGTCCCGCTTCGAGAGCGTCGTCGAGGGAATCATCGAGCCTGCGCCGCTGCAGCACGAACTGCAGATTGACCGGCCCCTCGGTATAGACGCGCCCGCTTAGTGTCGTCGGATTCGACGGCGAGAAGACCCGATCGAAGACGCGCATACCCGTGCGAACATGCCCACCCGGCTCGAGAACGATCTGCAAGTGCCGTGACTCTCCCGCGTCGATCGACACGTTCTCGCCCAGTAGCCATGCCCGATCGTGAGTGCCGAAAAGGCCCGAATACTCGAAGTCGCCCCGACTCAGGATGTCGGTACCGAGACGATAGGCGGTGTCGCTGCCGCTGAAGCTCACGGGATTCGCAGGGGACACCCCAAGTCGACGCAGCGGAACCGGCTTGTTGCCCGGCTGCGCGCCGTCGAGGTCGATGTCGACGGTATCGTCTGCCGCGCATGTTTCGACCACGGCGTGACGGCCGTTGGCGCGCAGGCAGGTACCGAAAGGCCGTGACAATCGTGCGAGCCGGTGCAGGATCGAATCGCGCATCGCATCGGTCGCCGGGGTCGGCACGTAGCCGTTGACGTGCATCGGCACGACTTCGGCCCGGTGCAGCCGATCGCCGTCCATCCAGACGTACAGGAGCATGCCGAGTTGCGTCGAATAGATGTACTGATCGAACAGGAAGTTGCCCATCGAGTAGGCGATCAGGCGATCGTCGAAGATCTCGAGCCCCTGCAGGACGTGAGCGTGGTGCCCGATCGCGACATCGGCACCGTCCTCGATGGCCTGCCGCAGTCGCGTGCGCTCACTGAGCGCCGGCATGCCGGCGTATTCGAGACCGCTGTGATACTGGATGATGGTCGGCGTCGTCGCCGGCAGCGTCGCTACGTCTTCGGCAAACACGCGGCTGCCGCCCAGGGCCGCACCGCCCTTGTTGCCTTCCGCCACCTGGCTGGGCGAAAACGTGCCCGCCCACCCGACGTAGCTCAGGAAACCGAAGGGCGCGCCGTCGATATCGGCAACGTAGGCGGCGCGCGCACTCTCTTCGTCGAAGCCCGCGCCCGAATAGCCGAGACCGGTTTGCCGCAACGCGTCGAATGTCGTTTCGAGTCCTTCGCGCTGGTAGTCCCAGGTATGGTTGTTGCCGAGCGCGACGTAGTCGAAACCCGCCCACTCGAGCGCATTGGCAAGCTCCGGCGGCGAGTAGAACGTCACCGACTTGGGCAGGCGGTCCGCCAGGCTTCGCGCCGATAGCTGAGTCTCGAGGTTCACGCTCGCATAGTCGGCGAGTTCGACATACGGACGGATGATGCCGAGCAGTGCGCGGGCATCGTCTGCGACGTTGCCGTGCCGCGCCAGCACAGGTTCACCGGCCCGTGGCTTGAAGTAGCGACGCGCCAGCATCGCGTCGCCCGTGAAAAGCAAAAGCCGCCGATCGGCCCGTTTCGCGACGAGCTCGACAGGACCCACATCACGAACGCCGGACCGCAGATCGTCCGGGCCCAACGCGTGGATGGTTGCATAGTGATCCGGGGCGGAAAGACGCACCAGGACCGGCTGGCCGGCGTCGACGTCGATCTCGAAGCGACCGGTCGCATCGGCGTCGACCACCTGCCCTCCGGCTTCGACGATCGCATCGGGCAGCACTTTGCCCGATTCGTCGACAACCTGCCCGCTCAGAGGGACGGTGCCGGCGTGGACGGCCTGTGCAGCCAGTAGCACTGCGAGGGCATACGGAACGCGCGTTTTCATCCGGAAATCATGCCATTGGCCGTCGGCGTGCGGGATTCGAATGATGCCTGGGCTCATAGCCCGAGGTTATACTTGCCCCAAAAGGGACTGCAATGCGTTTACGTCAGATCGAGGTGTTCCACGCCGTGTACTCGAGCGGGTCGATGACCAACGCGGCCGCGCTGCTCAATGTCTCCCAGCCGTCCGTGTCGAAGGTGCTCGCACATGCCGAACAGCAGCTTGGGTACCGGCTGTTCGACCGCGTCAAAGGCAAGCTCATCCCGACGCCGGAGGCGCATCAATTGTTCAAACACGTCCGCGAGGTCTACGACGACGTCGACCGGCTGCGCCATGTCGCGTCCAACCTGAAGGCCGCAAGCGCGGGCCGTATTCGCGTTGCAGGGACACCGGCGTTCGGCCTCGAAGTGCTGCCTCGCGCGATCTCGACGTTTCGCGAGGAACACCCCGACGTCATCTTCGAAGTCGAGACGCTGCACCTCGATGAAATCAGGGACGCGTTGCTCGAATCCCGCATCGACATCGGGCTCGCATTCGATGCAGCGCAACGACCGGGCATCCGGCGCAAAAAGATCGCCCGCGCAAACTTCCTCGTGTTGGCTCCGGACCGCCGCGCATTCGGCAACAAGCCGTCCCTCTCGGTTGGCGATCTCAGGGATCGCCCATTCATCGGCCTGAACAGTCGCGGCCCGCTGGGCAAGGCACTGTCCGACTACCTCGAAGCCGCCGGGGTGCAACCGAACATCGTTGCCTGGACGGAGACGTATCACATCGCCAAAGCTCTGGCGGCGTCGGGCGCGGGCGTCACGATCGCGGACGAAATCACGGCGCGGTCGGCGACAGGCGGGAAGGTCGTTACGTACCCGCTCAAGCCGGCAATGCACTTCGACATCACGATGCTGCAGCAGGCCGAGGCGCCCCTGTCTCTCGCCGCCAAGCGATTCACGCGCCATCTCGGCCGACTGATCAAGAATCTGCTCGCCGAAACCCGTAGCCCATAGCTCGAAGTTATAGGACTACGAACAATGATCATTTGAGGCCGCACGGAACCGCTGAGTAGTATCGATTGGGGTTCTTGCCTGGTATATCGAATGCGCGTCATCGTCCTTGGTGGAGGCGTGGTTGGCGTCACAACCGCGTTTTACCTGTCCCGGCACGGCTGCGACGTCACGGTTGTCGATCGTGCGCCGCAGGTGGGCGACGGCGCCAGTTATGCCAACGCAGGTCAACTGTCCTACAGCTTCACCGATACGCTCGCCAAGCCCGAGTTCCTCGCCCGGATCCCGGGGCTGATGCTCGGGAGAGACCGAGGCGTCGAGGTGAGACTGTCTCCCCAGCTGATCGCCTGGGGCAGTCGTTTCGTTGCCCAGTGCACATCGAGCCAGGCAAAGGCCAACACGATCGCGGTGCTCAAGATCGCGATGCGCTCGGCTGATTTGCTCACCGAATTGCGCGAGGAGCTGCCCTTCGACTTCTGGCACCGCGAGGCGGGCAAGCTCGTCATTCTGAGTACCGACGACGAGGTCGACGCCGCACGGGCGAATCTCGAGGTCAAGCGGGACCACGGTTGCGATGCGGAGTTGCTGACGCGGGACGAGGCGGTGACGGTGGAGCCCGCGCTCGAACAGATGCACGGCGACATCGCGGGCGCCGTGTACTCGCGGAGTGACGAGGTCGCGGACTCGCAGTTGTTTTCGGCAGGGCTGCGTAGCCTGCTCGAAGCGCAGGGTT
>JAAUYD010221912.1_pt1 | contig 17565 bp, 11 predicted proteins | sample 7278101 | NCBI WGS metagenome assembly JAAUYD01 (sample SAMN14350128, study PRJNA611818) | marine sediment metagenome | isolation source: surface marine sediment (0.6m) | place: French Polynesia: Moorea | collected 2018-08 | reverse complement strand
CCGGCGGCCGTGAAGACCGTGGGTACGGCGCCCGTCGGCGGCGCGAGCAGGAGCAGGCAGAGAGGAGACAGTGCACGGAGAAGCGGGTTCATTTCGTCCTTCGGGGCCGAGGGGCCCTGCTAGGTGACGGACGCACGCGCCCGTCACGGGTTGGTGGGACATCCCTTCCCGATCTCCGTACGGCGGTGGCTCTGGCGTGGATGTTGTGTCGCGCGTGAGCTTCGCCCGTGCCAACTATGGCGCATCGCATGACGAGCTCGACCTGGCACACGAGCCCGCCACGGCAGCCGAGTTCCGGCGCCAGACAGGTGACGAGCTCGAGAGTGCTCTTGTCGGCTCAGTGCAGATCCTGGAAGCACAACAGCAGCGGCCGCTATGCCGAGCCCAGCGGTGCGAGCCGGGCCACGGCGTAGAAGAGGAAGCAATCCGTTCCGCGCGACGCGAAGTTCGCAGGCTGCAAGGCCGCCCGCGCGACGCCGAGGGTCGGGGAATGCCCGAGCTAGCGGCTCCAGTGGACCCGGAACAGGGTCTCCGCGTCGGTGAAGCGGTAGTCCAGCTTCCCGGCGTAGGCCTTGTGCACCGCGTCGCCGATGGCTCGGGCGAGGCGCGCGTCGGTGGTCGGCAGCTCGAGATGGCCGTCGTCGTGCACTTCGATGCGCAGGATCCGCTTGAGCGGGTGAGCCTGCTTCTGGCGGGCCTCGAGGTTCTCCGCGAGGGAGCGGATCTCGGCCGCGTGCTCGCCGACGAAGTCGCCTTCGAGCACGACGAGCCCCGCGGGCTGGTCGTCGTCGGCGCGTCGGCAGGCCGGGCAGCGCACGCGCTTGGCGTCGGCCGGCGGGGCACCCCAGGTCCAGCGGCCGTCGCGGTACATGCAGCCGCAGCCGGTGCACGCCGAGGGGTCCGGCAGCTTCCCGGCCAGGCCGTACGCGTCTTCGGCGCTGTCCTCGAGCATCCGATCGCCTCGGGGGAGGCCGTGTGCGGGGTGGGTCTTGGATCGCTGGCGGGACATGGGCGCCTCCTTTCCCCGGCAACGCCGCCGGGGTCCAACCCAAAGGCTGTGCACGGAGACGCCGTTGTCGAGCGCGAGGACGCTCCCGCTCAGCTCGTGACTTCGACGCCCCGCCAGAAGGCCACCCGATCCTTGATCTCGGCGGCGGCCTCCTTGGGCTCCGGGTAGGTCCAGGCGGCGCCCGGGTTGGCGCTCCCGTCGACGCTCACGTCGTAGTAGGAGGCGGTGCCCTTCCAGGGGCAGGACGTCTGCTTGTCGCTCGGGGTGAAGAACTCGCGCTGGAGCGAGTCGGCGGGGAAGTAGTGGTTGCCTTCGACGACCACGGTGTCGTCGCTCTCGGCGATGACGCGTCCGTTCCAGATGGCCTTCACGGGGTCTCTCCTCTCGATTTCGACCCCCGGTGGCTAGCGATCGTGGGGTCGAAGGCGACCTCGAGAGCCTTGGCCCTTCGGGGCCGCGCGCCTTCTGCGCTCCGCGGCGTGCTTGCCCACGGGTCGCCCGCGAAGCATGCCGGCCGGACCGCGCCGGAGCCTGTGCGGATTCACACGGCTCGCAGAAGGCCTCGCGCGGCGCCACTCGCGCATCCGCGCGCAACGTCCCGACCTCGCATCACTTCGAGCCAAACCCGCGGAACCAAAGAATTTCGTCACCCGAGGGCAAGAGTCTTTGCCACCCCCCGCACGAAGAAATCGCGGCCCCGCAGTCTGCGTCGCGCCGCGCACGCCCGACGACGCTCTCCGCTTCTCGAATCGTAGGCGGCTGCACCCCCTTCGTCCCCTCTGCATTCGCGCAAGAAGGTTTGCCCTGCCAGCGCGACGGGCCAGGTGGCACACCTCGTTCGGCTCCTCACCGAACGCAACGAAACACCCACCCAACAGATCGGAGAACGACATGAAGCCCTCCTTCGTGCTTCCCTTCCTGCTCTCGATCGCGCTCGTCGCAACGCCTGGCTCGCCTGGCTGGGCCGTCGACACGGACGGCGACGGCCTCGACGACTCGATCGACAACTGCATCGGGGTCGCCAACCCCGACCAGCGCGATGAAGATCTCGACCTCATCGGCACCGCCTGCGATGCCGACCTCGACAACGACGGCTTCGTCGGCTCGAGCGACTTCTTCGGACGCTTCCGCGTGTGCCTGGGCGAGAACGTCGCCCAGTCGCCCCAGTGCGCCGCGGCCGACTTCGACGGGGACGGCGTGGTCGCCTCGTCCGACTTCTTCAGCGTGCTGCGGCCCTCCATGGGCGAGGCGCCCGGGCCGACGGGCCTGACCGTCGATCCGGTGAAGGCGCACTCGACCGAGGTGCCCGAGATCGAGGTCATCCTCGACGACGTGCTCTACGCACCGCGCGACGACATTGGCGTGAGCATCGACCTGGGCGAGCGGGACGTGAACCTGCCCACCCTCGAGGCCGTGCTCGTCTCGCCCGACAGCCGGGACATCGAGCCCGTCACCCTGAACCGGGTGGGCGGCAACGTCTACTCGGTGAGCGGCGCCGTCTCGATCCGCCCCTTCAGCGGGCGCTTCACGGTCGGCGACGGCGTGCTGCGCGTGCCCCGCGGCCGGCCCTTCTTCGCCATGTTCTACCCGGACGAGACGGAGATCCCCGATCTCTCCGCCGCCGTCTACAGCGACCTCGGCCTGCTCGAGGGCGCCGGCAGCACGACGCCCCCGGTCGAGCCCGCGCTGGCGCTCAGCGACGACGAGGGGAAGCCCTCGCCCCGGCCCGCCGGCACGCTGATCCGCCGCGGGGAGCGCCCGGTGCAGATCGCCCTCGACGAGGTGCTGCTCTGGATGCGCGACAGCCAGGAGCTGAACGACTTCCTGGCGCTCTCCGGCGGGACGCTCGTCGAGACCCAGGTGCTCGAGGACGCGCCGAAGGGCCGGGCCTCCTTCGAGAAGGTGGCACTGATCCGCGTGCCGGTCTCGCCGAACGCGCGTCACCTGGCCATGCTCGACGCGCTCCTCGGTGAGGAAGAGGAGCTGGTGGTCAGCCGCTCCGAGGTGCTCGACCTGCTCGCCCAGGTGCTGCTCTGGCGCTTCGACGGCTGGACCGTCTCGGTGAATCCGCGGCTCCAGTACTTCGGCGCGCCCAGCGTGTCCGAGACGACGCTCACCCACACGATGGAGCTGCGCGGCGCCTCGGGCGACGGCAGCACCTGCATCCCCGGGGATCCCGCGGCGCCCTGTCCGCGGAACGTCCCCGCCCTGTGGGCCTTCAACGAGCTCTTCGACTTCGACACGCGCCGGATCGACACGGCCGTCCTCGACATGGGCTTCGCACCCAACGGCGACTTCCGGGCGCCGTCTCTCGAGTGCGACATGTCGGTCTCGCCGCCCTTCTGTGGGGCGGGTGCATCGCTCGGCTCGCCGACGGTCGGCAACAGCTTCTTCGGCGATCGCTCGTGGCACGGCACTGGCGTCTTCACGACGCTCGGCGGCCTGATCAACAACGTCGGCACGACCGACGAAGCGCGCGGCGGCGCCGGGGTGGGCGGCCAGTCGGCCGTGCCCATGCTCCTGAAGTACGACCTCGCGGGCTACGTGTTCGACATCGGGACGGGCATCCGCCTGGCCACCGATTCGGGCGCGTCGTGCATCAACGTGAGCGGCGGCTACCCGTGCAACATCCTCACCAACGTCGGGCCGGACTTCGACATCTGCACCCCGGGCGGCCGGCTCGGCATCTGCGCCGTGGTGGCCGCGGCCGAGATCGCCGCGGCCGCGACGATCTGTGCGGCCACGAGCTTCCTGCCCGGCATCGGCTCGATCGCCTGTGCCGTCGCCAACGGCGCCGCCGCGGCGGCCACGAGCGCCTGCGTGAGCACCCTCGCGTTCGGCAACCTCGCGAGCCCGATGGCGAGCGCGGCCGCACACGCTCACCGAAACGGCGTCCCCGTCGTGGTGTCGGCCGGCAACGCGCTCAACCCCGAGAAGCTCCCGCCGGTGATTCGCGATCTCGTGAACCTGAGCAACCGCAGCAGCGACGCCTGGGGTGTCGTGCCCGCGATCTTCCCGACCACGATCTCGGTCGGAGCCGTGGGAAGCAACCTCGAGAACGAGCACTTCTTCGGCAGCAGCGTAGATGTATGGGCGCCCATCCGGTCGACCTACTTCGCGCCCACGAACGTCGACGACCCGAGCTCGCCGCTCGTGCAGGACGACATCGGCGGCACCAGCGGGGCGGCGCCCTACGTGGCCGGCGTGATCGCGAGCATGCAGGCGGCGAACCGGGATCTCGATCCGCAGAACCCGCTGCTGAGCGACGCCCAGAAGCGCACCATCGTGGAGCGCATCCGGAGCCTGCTGCGCAGCAACGCGTTCACCAACGGCCAGCTGGTGGCCCTCGGCTACCCCGACGAGCCCACCGAGCGCCCGCGCCTGGTGAACCCGCTGGGCAGCGTGCAGGCCGCCGCCGGCGCGGCGATCCTGGGCCTCCCGGCCCTGGGCTTCGACGCGACCCTCGGCTTCGGCGAGCTGAGCGAGCCCGACGACACGCCGGCCCAGGCCCGCGTGCTGTTCCCGGGCGTCACCCGCACGGGCACGGTGCTCACGCTGGATCGCACGGGGGCCACGAGCCCGCCGCAGGATCAGGACTGGTACACGTTCAGCATGCCCGACGGCCGGCCCCACGAGGCGTTCGTCTCGCTCATCACGCCGGCGAGCGTCGACACGGATCCGGTCTTTCCCCAGGGCGGCGGCCTGACCCGCTTCTCCTCCAGCACCTATCGCGTGGTGGCGGATGCGAGCGCCCAGGTCGACTTCGCGGTCACCTCGAACCCCGGTCTCGACAACGTGTACAAGGTGACCCTGCAGGGCGTGCCCCGGCCGGCCCTCCCGGACCTCCGGGTGATCAGGCCGGTGGGCTCGTCGGTGCAGGTGTGCGCGAACGAGCCGATCACCTTCGAGGCCACGGCCTCGTTCCCGGGCTTCCCGGGCGTGGTGGTCGGGAGCCGGGACGTGCGGTGGTTCTTCGACGGGAGCGGTGCCGACCCGCACTTCTCCGCGGTCGCCCGTTTCGCCCCGGGCAGCCACACCGCCTTCGTCGAGGCCTACGGCGACGGCCGCACGCGCCAGACGATCAGCATCCAGGCGCGGCTCTGCACGAGCGGCGTGCCGACCGGCGAGATCATCACGCCGGCCGGCAGCTCGGCGAGCTTCTTCTGGGACGGCTTCGACACGTCCCGCGGGCAGTGGTTCTACGACCTCAGCGTACGCGGCTTCGCGAGCGACCCGGAGGACGGCCTGCTCACCGGCACGTCGCTCGAGTGGAAGACGGATCGGACGGATCTCCAGGGCGAGCTCCTGGGAACCGGCACCAACCCGACCCTGCGCCTCTACGGCGACCAGTGCTTCGGGGAGGATCACCGGATCCGTCTCGAGGCCGAGGACAGCGACTCCCAGCGCGAGACGCTGGAGGAGGTGGTGATCCGACTCTCGACGCTCTGCTAGAGCGGGCAGGAGAGCCCGGGGGCCTGAACGCCCTGCGGCGGACGGGTCGGAACCGAGAGGTCGGTTCCGGCTCCGTCCGCCGCACTCGTTTCGGGCGTACGGCTGCGCGGGCTACTGGATCTCGATCCCGATGTACGTGGCGTTGTTGCCCTCGTCGATCTCGGAGATCTGGTTGTGAGGGTCGACGATGGCGCCCAGGTAGTAGGTCTGGCCGGAGACGAGCCAGGTCGGGAGGGTGATCCGCTTGGTGGTCGTGTAGACGCCGTTGCGAACCAGGGTCGGGCTGCGCTGGGCCAGGAAGGTGTCGTAGGTGGTGATGTAGTCGTTGGTCGAGAGGACGTAGTGCACCAGCGGGGTCTGGCTGTTCAGGCCGTTGTTCTCGAAGCTGAACTGCACCTGCACCTCGTCACCCGCGTCGACGCGGAAGATCACGTCCCCGTCGGAATCCTGGTGGTTCCAGATCACCGATCCATTCGAGTTGTACAGGTCCACGAAGTCGTGGGTGCTGTACTGGCCCGACCAGCCGGTGTACTTGAAGTTCACCACTCCCACGTCCTCGCCGGAGAACCAGCCGCCATAGTGGATGATCGCGGCGTCGGCGACGTCCTCACCCACGTAGTAGGTGAGGAGGTCGGCGTTCACGTGGACGTGGGTCCAGGAGTTGCCCAGGGCGTTGTACTCGTCGTTCTCGTGCTGGAAGCCGGCGACGTGGGACAGCTCGTGGATCGCGGTCGCCTGGATGGGCCGCCGCTTGCTCGGGCTCGAGGACGTCTCCCAGGCCTGGGTGTTCGACTTGGTGTGGGTCGACGTCCATCCCGGGGAGTAGTCGGAATCGTAGAGGACGTCGCCCTCGTAGATGTAGTCGCAGTTGTCCCAGACGATGGCGCCGCCGGGATTCCCGCTCAGCCAGTACTCGCTGCTCGTCGCCCAGGCCTCGTTCTGCCCGTTCAAGACGCCGATCGAGCCGTCGTTCCCCACGTGGGTGAGGGTGAACGCGCTCGGGACGTCGTTCCAGGCGTCGATCGCTTCTTCTACGGCGGCCTCGGTCGAGCTCCCGACGGGGAAGCTGACTCCGCTGGTGCGCATCTGGACGAAGGGCGTCGGCCACGTGATGTAGCTGCCGTTGCAGGAGTAGATCTCCCAGGCGGCGGCCGGGCTGATCGGGAGGGCCGCCGCCAAGGCGACGGCCAGAGCGAGCGAGGAGAGCAAACGCTTCATGGAATTCTCCGGGTGGGCTCGCGCGGTGCGCGAGCCGCGGGTTCGGTACGAGAGAAGGGAGGAGAGAAGAGAGAGGGGGAGGTCAGACAGGCCGCTCATCGCACTAGCCCTCCTTGGGGAACGCCGGCACGACGTCCGGGGCAGCCGAGGCGAAGGGCTCCGCCTTGGGTACCGGCACGCTGAACGGCTCGTGGAAGGCGGCGCTCGGAACGAGGGGCAGGGCTTCGAGCTCCGCAGGCGTGTGGTTGCGCTCGATCAGGGCATGGAGGCGCTCGATGAAGGCGGGCGCCTCGTACTGCTCCCACCCTGCGGGCAGGATGGGCCCGGTGCTGCCCTCGTTCTCCGCGGGGCTGCGCACGGTGTCGAGCTGGAAGGGGCCGACCTGATTGCGCATCACGCTCGGGAGGTCGTCGCGCTGCGGGCCCGGCACGAAGCGCGGCCCGACACGGCCGATCTCGCGCCCGGATTCGTCGTGCACCTTGCCGTCGATCAGGCGAAAGCGTCCGCCCTCGCAATCGACCAGCGGGCAGGCCCACTGCAGGTGTCGGGTCACGAAGAGGACGTCCCGATCGCCCACGTCGAAGAGCGTGTGGCTTCCGAGCCGGGCCATGCGCTCGCCGCCGTCCCAGCCGCCCGCGAAGCGCAGCGTGAGGGTCGGCCCTGGGTCCTTCCCCTTCAGCACCTCGTCCACCTGGAACTGGACGAAGGTGTGCGGGAAGACCATCGGCGGCTCGGAGTTGCGGTAGCCGACGTTCAGGACGGTGCCGCGGAACACGAGGTCGGCGCGGCGGGTGAGATCGACGAGATCGGCATCACCCGTCTGCTTCTCGGGGATGCAGGCGATGGCGACGAGGGCGATCAGCGCGAGGCCGGGAATCTGGGAGATGCGGAACATGAGGAGCTCCTTGGTCGCGACACGGACGTCGCGGTGGGATGGGAAGAGGCGGCCCGCGGAGAGACCGGTCACGGGCCTCTCCGCGGGCGTCCTGGCGGGGTGACGCGCTACTGCACCTCGATGCCGATGTAGCTGGCGTTGTTGCCCTCGTCGGTCTCGGCGATGAGGTCATCCGGGTCCACGATCGCGCCCAGGTAGTACACGGTCCCGGAGCTGAGCCAGCTCGGGAGCGTCACGAGCTTGGTGGTGGTGTACACGCCGTTGCGGTTGAGGGTCGGGTTGCGCTGCGCGAGGTACGTGTCGTATGTGGTGATGTAGTCGTTGGTCGAGACGACGTACTCCACCCGCGGCGTCTGGCTGTTCAGGCCGTTGTTCTCGAGGGTGAACTCCACCTGCACCTGATCGCCCGCGTTCACGCGGTAGATCTGGTCGCCGATGCTGTTCTCGTAGCTGGAGAGGGTGGCCCCGCTCGAGCTGTACACCTCGACGAAGCCGTGGGTGCTGTAGCCGCTGCTGCTCCCCGTCTGCTTGAAGTTCACGACGGCGACGTCCTCGCCGGCCAGGGGGCCGTAGTTGTCGATGGCGCCGTCGGCGGCGTCCTCGCCCACGTAGTAGGTGAGCGTGTCGTCGTTCACGTGCACGTGGGTCCAGGCGTTTCCGAGGATGTTGTACTCGTCGTCCTCGTGCTGGAAGGCGGCCACGTGGGCCAGCTCGTGGACGCCGGTCGCCTGGATGGGTCGCGGCTTGTCGTCGTTGGCGGCGGTGTCCCACGCCTGGGTGCTCGACTTGTTGTGGGTCGTCGTCCAGCCGCGGGAGAATGAGGCGTGGTAGAGGATGTCGGCCTCGAGCATGTCGTCGCAGTTGGTGCGGACGACGGTGGTGGCCGGATTTCCGTTGAGCCAGAACTGGCTGTTCGTGGCCCACACCTCGTTCTGGTCGTTGCTGGTACCGATGAGGGGGTCGTTGGCGACGTGGACCATGGTGAGGAGACTCGGGACGGCATTCCAGGCGTCGATGGCCTCCTCGATCGCCGCTTCCTCGGGGCTTCCGAAGGGAAAGCTGACGGAGCTGGTACGGACGTTCTGGAACGGCCAGGGCCAGATCTTGTTGCTGCCGCCGCAGGAGCGGATCTCCCAGGCGCCTGCGGACGCGGCCACGAGCTGGACGGCGAAGGCCAGAAGCAGGCCGAGGGTCGGGACGAAACGAGTCATGGTGATCTCCGAGTGGATGAAGAGGAAAGGGCGGCCGGGAGCGGACGGGCGAGGCATCAGCTCTCCTCCGAGGGGTCGGGCGTGAAGCCCGGGTCGACCGACTCGAAGGGCACGGCCTTCGGGAGCGGTACCTGGAAGGGCTGGTTGTGCGCGGCGCTCGCCACCAGCGGCAGCGCCTCGAGCTCGGCCGGCGAGTGGTTGCGCTCGATCAGGTTGGTGAGCCGGTTCACGAACGACTGGGTGGTGAACTGCTCCCATCCGGCCGGGTAGATGGGGCCCGTGCTGGACTCGTTCTCGGCGGGACTCCGCACCACGCCCAGCTCGAAGGGGCCGACCTGGTCGGTCATCACGCCGGGGAGGTCGTCGCGCCGCTTCCCGGGGACGAAGCGCGGGCCCACGCGGCCGAGCTCGCGGCCCGACTCGGCGTGCACCTTGCCATTGATCAGGCGGAAGCGGCCGCCCTCGCACTCGACGAGCGGGCACGCCTGGCCCAGGTGGTTGGTCACGAAGAGGACGTCCTGGTCGCCCACGTCGAAGAGCGTGTGGTCGGCGAGGAACGCCATCTCGCTCCCGCCGTCCCAGCCGCCCGAGAAGCGCAGCGTGAGCGTCGGGCCGGGGTCCTTGCCCTTCAGCACCTCGTCCACCTGGAACTGGACGAAGGTGTGCGGGAAGACCATCGGCGGCTCCGAGTTGCGGTAGCCGACGTTCAGGACGGTGCCGCGAAACACGAGGTCGGCGCGGCGCGAGAGGTCGACGAGATCGGCGTCACCCGTCTGCTTCTCGGGGATGCAGGCGATGGCGACGAGGGCGATCAGGCCGACGAGGGGAAGAAGGTCGAGACGGAGCATGGTGGTTCTCCTGGGTGCGACGGCGTGCGTCGCGGTGGAATCGAGGGGAGCTCGGGATGCACCCCGCCCGTCAGGAGGCCCACCGTGGGTCTCCTGCAGGGCGGGGCGCGGGCGCCCGTGCCTAGGGGCAGTCGATCGACGGAGTCCAGGGGCCGGCGACCGAGAGGTCGGGCTGGACGTCCTCGCTCGGGGCGAGGCCGTCGACCCAGTTGGACAGGAGGTCGTGCCAGCTGAGGCCGGTGCCGCCGTCCGTCGTGGTCGAGCCGAAGCCCACGCCGTGGATCATCACGTGCTGGCCGCACACGGTGCCGTGCTGGCCGGAGCCGGCGGGCAGCGCCGAGAACGCGTCCTCGGTGTAGAGGGCGTACTCGTCGGTGTCCGTGAAGAGATTCCAGGCGCCCACCATGCGCTGCATCGGGAGCGGGTCCTTCAGGTCGGCGCGGATGAAGACCGGCGTCGTGATCTCGTTGAGCACGGTGTAGACGGTGTCCATGCAGTAGTAGTCCTCGACGCCCGAGCTCATGCACGACTCGTCGAGGGCCGTGTCGTCGAGCTCCCAGAAGTCCCGGCCGCGCGGACGCATGATGTCCAGGCCCATGTCGTCGTAGCTGGCCGGGCTGTCGGCCGAGGCGCTCCAGTCGGGCACGCCCGTCACCCAGAGCTGGGGCGAGAGGCCGGCGTCCACCACGCCGAGCACCTCGACGCCGCCCGGGTTCACGTTGTTGGACGTCACCTCGTCGGCCATGCGGTCGAGGTGGTGGCGCATGCCGGTGCCGCCCGCCGAGTCGCCGGCGAAGATCACCAGCTCGGCCTCGTCGAGGTCGGGCATGGGCTCGTTGTAGTAGGCGATGGCGCCGCGGGGGTCGGCGAAGGTGGGGCCGTCGCGCAGGGTGTCGAGCATGTCGCGCACGATGGCCTCGCCGCGGAACTCGATCTCGAAGGTCTCGCCGTAGCCCGATTCGCTCTTGGGCTCGGCCGAGCCCGTGTAGGAGTCCGAGCTGCAGTAGGCGAGGTGGACGTGGTTGTACCCGACGAAATCGCTGGCCGGGTTCCACGCCAGCATGCCCTGCTGGTGGTCGATGGCGTCGGGGAAGCCGATCGAGCTCATCTTCCCGGCGCGGTCGAAGACGGCGGGGCTGGCGCCCAGGGAGCAGAAGCGGTCCAGGCAGTCCTCGGGGTCGGCGCAGTTGCCGCCGCCCTCGAAGTGGATCACCCACTTGTCGGCGTCGGGCGATCCCTGGGGGGCCGGGCGCATGTACATCACCGCGGGCGAGCCGTCGTTGCAGTGCGAGTCGGGGCCGAGCAGCGTGCGCTTCAGCAGGGGCCGGGGCGCGCCGGGCGCCGCGACCGGCATGCCGATGTTGTAGTTGGGCATGCCGGCGCCCAGGTCGATGCACAGCTGGGGGTCGAGTTGCTTGGCCTGGCTCACCGGGCAGCCGGTCAGGATCGTGAGAGCCGCGAGCAGGGTCGTGGCGGCTCGGAGCGTGGGGTTTCGCATCGGGTTTCTCCTCCCGCGGGGTGTTTGCCGACGCCCGATTGCGGGATTTTCTTGCTGGCGTCTGCCGAAACACCAAGGCAACCACCGTGCCAGATTCGAAATCTTTTGTTTTCAAGGGGTTGGAGCCCGCCGAGCGACCCCCTGGCGAAGCACTGGATTGACAGGAGAAACGAGATGCTGCGTTCCGAGCCCCCAGATCGGGGTGAAACGGAGCGGGCGATGGCCTGAAACGACTTGATCCCTCCGGTGTGAACGGCGTATGGGATGGGGGTGACGCCGTCTCCCCGGACACCCGACGAGCCCGAGCCGAGCCCGGTCCCGGGCTCGGTCGAGAGCTGGACCCGCGCCCTCGTGATCGCGGGCGTGGCCCTGTGCCTGACGCTCGGGGCCATCGCGGCCAGCGACCTGCGGGGCTCGATCGGCCGGCCCTACGCGGGCTTCGCCTTCTACGCCAACGGCGTGCTGGTGGGGCCGCTGGTGGCGCCGATCCGCTTCGGGGAGGCCACGGCGGCCCTGCTACCTCGCGACCGGATCGTGAGCGTGGACGGCCAGCCGGTGGCCGGCGGGGCCGAGGTGCTCGCCCTCGTCGATGCCCGGGCCCCCGGCGACGTGGTGGTCTACGGGCTCGAGCGCCAGGGCGCCCGGCTCGAGGTGCCCATCCCGGTGGGCACCTTCACGAACGCCGACTACTGGGAGCTGGCGGCCCCCGTCTTCCTGGGCGCCACCCTGCTGCTCCTGCTTGGCGCGGCGCCGGCGCTCCTGCGGCCGCGCCAGCCCGAGGCGCGCGTCTGGTTCCTCTTCGCGCTCGGGGGGGCGGGAGCCTTCGGCTTCACCGCCTACGACAACTTCGTGGGCTACCGCTTCGTGCCCTGGAGCCTGGCCTTCATCGTGGTGATGAAGGGTGCCCTCGCGCATCTGGCGCTGGTGCTGCCCACGCCGCTCCCCTTCTTCCGGCGTCACCGCACGCCGATCCTCGTGGCGATCTACGGCGCCATGGCGCTGCAGTCGACGCTCTACGGCTGGCTCTACTTCCGCGACCCGGAGGCCACGCGCTGGCTCGGGCACCTCACGAGCATCTGGATCGGCGGCTCGGTCGCGTGGCTGGGCGTGCGCCTGATCGGTGCGGCCTTCGGGCAAGGCGACGTTCGCTCCCGGCAGCTGGCGCGCATCATCCTTCCCGCCCCGCTGATCGGCTGTATCTCGGCGCTGCTGCTCTTCGCCTCGGCGCGGCAGTGGGTGCCCTTCCCGATTCCGCTGGCGGTGCACCTGGCCCCGATCTGGGTGGCGTTCGGCGTGGTGGCCTACGCGATGCTCACCGCCGACCTCTTCGACCTCGACGCACGCCTGCGCCGCGGCATCACCGGCGCCTTCGTGCTGCTGATCGGGTCGCTCGGCTACCTGGTGCTCTTCGCGTTGGTGAGCCGCGCGTTCGGGAGCGGGGCGGCGTGGGTCGCCAACGTGGCGGCGCTCTCGGTGCTCTTCGTGCTCGTCTCGACGATGGGGCCCCTGCGCCGGGCCATCGAGGTGCGCACCGAGGACTGGCTGCATCCCGGGCGCCGCGCCGAGCGGGAGGTGCTCGGCGGCGTGGGCGAGGACCTGCCCGGCTTGCGCGACCCCGAAGAGATCGCGGGGCGCGTGCGCGCCGCCGTCTCCGAGGCGATGGGTGCCGATCCCATTCTCTTGTGGGCCGCGCCGCCGGGCGAGGCGCTCGCCTCGGTGGGGGAAGCCTCGGCCGCGCTCGAAGAGAGCCACCCGCTCGCCCTCGGGCTGCGCAAGGCGGACGGCGCGACCACTCCCGCCGCCGCGTCCGAAGCCGGGCTGCGGCGCGAGATGAAGTCGCGCGGCCTCGAGCTGCTCGTGCCCTTCCGCGGCGACCGCATCGTGGGCGGGATCGGCCTCGGCCCGCGCGGCGACGGCCGCCCCTACGACCGCGACGACGAGCAGGGCCTCGAGCTCCTCGCCGCCCAGGCGAGCCTCGCGTTCCAGAACGCGATCGCCTTCCGTGCGCTGCGCGCTCTCGAGGCCCGCCTCTCCGACGAGAACCAGGATCTTCGCGCCCAGCTCGAGACCGCCGAGCCCCGGCAGGAGGGCGTGGTCGGCCGCGCGCCGGCCTTCGCCCAGGTGCTCTCGGACATCGAGCAGGTGGCGCCTACCGATGCCGCGGTGCTGATCCTCGGCGAGACGGGCACGGGCAAGGAGGTGCTCGCCCAGACGCTGCACCGCCTCTCGAGCCGCGCCGACCGCCCCTTCGAGAAGGTCGCCTGCGGCGCCATCCCCGAGACGCTCCTCGAGAGCGAGTTCTTCGGCCACGAGCGCGGCGCCTTCACGGGCGCGGTGAAGCGACGCATCGGCCGGCTCGAGGCGGCCGACGGCGGCACCGTGTTCCTCGACGACGTCGATGCGCTGCCGCTCGCCGTGCAGGCGAAGCTGCTGCGCGCGGTGCAGCAGGGCGAGGTGCAACGCCTCGGGAGCTCCGCCGTGAGCCGCGTGGACGTACGCATCCTCGCCGCCTCCAACCAGGATCTGCTCCAGCGCGTGGAGGAAGGGAGCTTCCGGCAGGATCTCTACTACCGCCTGGCCGTGGTGCCCGTGCACGTGCCGCCGCTGCGCGAGCGTCTCGAAGACCTGCCGCTCCTGGTGCAGCACCTGGCCGAGCAGGAGGCGCGAAGGCGTGGCGGCGAGGTCGAGCCCTTCAGCCGCGCCTTCTTCGACGCGCTGGCCGAGCACGCCTGGCCCGGCAACGTGCGCGAGCTGCGCAACGTGGTGCAGCGCGCGGTCGTGCTGGGCGAGACCGAGGCGCTCGCGACCCTCGAGATCGCGCGGCCGGAGGGCACCACCTAGAGCGCCCAGCTGCCGCTGGCCGAGGAGATCCGGCGCCACCGCATGGAGCGCATTCGCGCGGCCCTCGAGCGCGCGGACGGCAGCCAGAGCCGCGCGGCCGAGGCGCTCGGCCTCCACCGCCAGAGCCTGGCGCGCATGATGCGCGACCTCGGCATCACGCCCGGCACCTCGGGAGCGGCCTCGTGACCCCGCGCGGCCTGCTTCTGGTTCGCGCGGGTGTGCTCACGGCCGCGGTGCTGCTGCTCTCGCTCGGCATCTACTCCGCGCGCGCTGCCGAGTCCTTTGTCGGCCGGACGAGCCCGGGCTTCCTCACCTTCCAGAGCGCGTTCCTCGCGCCACCGTTCATCTACGGCGACGCCACGGCGCTCAAGGTGGCGGGGGCGGACGTGATGGACCTGGCCGTGCAGGTCGATGGCCGGCCGGTGGATGCCGCGCCCGACCTCTGGGCCGCGGCCGCGGCCAGCGAGACGGGCTGGCTCGACGTGCGCTTCCGTCGCCCCGACGGCTCGGTCTACGGCGCGAACCTTCCCGTGCGCACCTTCGAGGAGGCCGACCTCCGGAAGCTCCTCACACTCGCCTGGGTCACGGGGCTCATGATCCTCGCGTCGGGCATCCTCCCCGTGTTGCTGCGGCCGGACAGCTCGGTGGCCCGCGCGCTCTTCGGCCTCTCGCTCGGCACCTCGGCGACCTTCGGCTTCCTGGCGCCCGATCACCTGCTCGGCGGATCCTTGGCACCGTGGAGCTTCGTTCCCGCCTCGATCGCCGTGGGCTCGTTCATCCACCTGATGCTGCTCTTCCCCGTTACGCGCTTCCCGCTCACGCGCTTCCCCTGGCCCACGCGCGTGGTGGTGTACGGCGTCCCCATCCTCCTGTACGTCGACTACGTGGTGCGCTTCCTCGAGCGCCCGGCCTCGGTGGCGGTGCTCGACCAGGCGACGGCCGTCTCCTACGTCGTGGCGTCGGCCGGCCTCTCGGCCAACGCCATCGCGGCACTCTTCTCGCCCGATCGCGACGTGCGCGCCCGCGCGCAGCTGCTGGCGCTGGTCCCCGCCGCCGGCCTGGTGTCCGCCTTCTTCCCCTCCTTGTTCGGCGGCCTCGGCCTGCGCTCGACCCTCACCGCCTTCTTCCTGGCCGTCGTCTGGGCGCTGCCGCTCACCATCAGCCTCGGCCTCGCGCGCGGGCTCTTCTTCGACCTCGGCGAGCGCCGCAGTGGCGCGCTCACGGCGGGCCTGCTCGCCCAGGGCGCCGCCGTTCTCTACCTGCTGCTCTTCTCGAGCCTCGAGTCGCGCGTCGGCCCCGAGACGGCGTGGGGCTCGGCATTCCTCTCGCTCGCGTGCCTGCTCGCGCTCTTCCTCGTGGTGTCCCCCCTGCGCCGGCGCCTCGAGGCGGGCGTGGGCCGGGTGCTCTTCCCCGAGGCGCTGCGTGCGCGCGGCGCCCTGCGCGAGGCCTTCAGCCAGCTCGCGGGCGCGCGCAGCATGGCCGAGCTCGAGGCGATCCTGACCCGTGCGGTGCAGGAGGCGGGGAGCGGCAGCGCGGTGCACATCGTTCCCGCCGGCGCGCCGGCCGAGCCCACGGCTCGCGTCTTCGTCCTCTCGGACGACAAGCACGAGATGCGGGTGCGGCCCCTCGAAGGCGGCCCGCCCGACGAAGCCCAGGACCGCCACTTCCAGGCGCTCGCGCGTCAGGCCGGCCAGAGCCTCGAGAACGCCCAGGCCTGGGAGAGCGTGCGGCACCTGACCGAGGAGCTCGAGCAGGAGAACCAGCGCCTGCGCGAAGAGGTGGAGCTGCGCCACGAGTTCCCGGACATCGTGGGCCGCTCCCCCGCCATGCAGCGCGTGCTGGTGCGCATCGAGCAGGCCGCGCCGTCGGACCTCCCGGTGCTGATCCACGGCGAGACCGGCACTGGCAAGGAGCTCGTGGCCCAGTCGATCCACCAGCTGAGCGAGCGCCGCGAGGCGCCCTTCGTGCGCCTGGCCTCGGCCGCGATCCCCGAGACGCTCTTCGAGAGCGAGCTCTTCGGCCACGAGCGCGGTGCCTTCACCGACGCCAAGACGGCCCACGCCGGCCACTTCGAGACGGCCGACGGCGGCACCCTCCTGCTCGACGACGTCGATGCGCTGCCCCTCGCCGTCCAGGCCAAGCTGCTGCGCGTGCTGCAGGAGGGCGAGGTGCAGCGCCTCGGCAGCCTGAAGACGCGCATCGTCGACGTGCGCGTGCTGGCCGCCAGCAACCGCGACCTCCTCGGCGAGGTGCGCGCCGGCCGCTTCCGCGAAGACCTCTACTACCGCCTCGCCGTCGTCCCCATCGAGATCCCGCCGCTTCGCGAGCGCGGCGACGACCTGCTGCTGCTGGCCGAGCACTTCGCCGGGCAGGAGCTCCGAAAGCTCGGCCGCGACCCCGTTCCCCTGTCGGCCGAGCTGCTCTCCGCCATCGAGAGCCACGACTGGCCGGGCAACGTGCGCGAGCTGCGCAACGCGATCGAGCGCGCCGTCGTGCTCTCCCGCGGCGAGGAGGTGGCCCTCCCGGACCGTCTCGTCCCCCGCTCGAGCCGCAAGAGAGCGGAGGGCGACTCCCTCACCCTCGCCGACTCGGTGAAGGCGCTCAAGGTCGCGCGCATCCGCGAGGCGCTCGAGGCCGCAGCCGGCAACCAGCGCGCCGCGGCCGAGGCCCTCGGCATGCACCGCCAGAGCCTGAACCGGATGATGCGCGACCTCGGGCTGCGCTGACGCCGGCCTGCTCTAGGGGCAGCCGCGCAGGCAATCGGCCCGGAGCGGAACGATCTCGCCGGACTCCTCCACCGCGAAGAGCCGCAGCATCGCCCTGCCGGAGGTCTCGACGTCGAGCCGGGCGAAGCCTCGTCGGGAGACGGCGAAGCCCGTGTCGTCGTTCCTCTCCCGCACGGGCGACAGCTTGCCGGCGCTGCCGCTCGTGAGAAGCGCGGGGAGCGTCCCGGCCGGCGTCAGCTCGAGGATGTGCTCGTGCCCGCCGGCGTAGAGCATGGGCTGGTGGCGCTCCAGCACCGTCTCGATCTGCGCGATCAGCTCCCGGTAGTGGCGATTGCCGAGGTCCTGCCGGGAGACTCCCCCGACGCGCGCCCACACGTACAGGCTCCCGAGGCCGGGCAGCGGCAGCCAGAGCCACTCGTGAAGGCCGCGCAGCGGGAACAGGTGGGCCTCCCAGTCGTAGCCGCCCCCGTGCTCTCCGCTGGACCGAAGCGGGTGATGCCCGATGACCACGCTGTACGCCGGATCCTCGGAGAGCAGGCCGTCGAGCTGGTCGACGAGCTGCTCGCGAGTCGAAACGCGGCAGCCTTCTTCGGTACCGGGCTTCTCGTGGGCGTGGAGGTACCACTGGGTATCCAGGCCGATCACACGGATGCGCCCGAACTGGAAGGCTTCGGGCCCTGGGCAGCCCGGCGGGGAGAGAAGGCGCGCGCCGTTCGCCTCGAGCAGCTCGTGGGCCCTGCGCACCCGATCCCAGCCGCGGCGCCCCGAGTTGGCCCAGTCGTGGTTGCCTTGAACGAAGACGGCACTCGCGGGGGCGGCGCTGCGGAGCTGGGCGAGCAGCACGCTCCTTCCGATTCCGTCGTCGGG
>JAAUYD010299273.1_pt1 | contig 17567 bp, 17 predicted proteins | sample 7278101 | NCBI WGS metagenome assembly JAAUYD01 (sample SAMN14350128, study PRJNA611818) | marine sediment metagenome | isolation source: surface marine sediment (0.6m) | place: French Polynesia: Moorea | collected 2018-08 | reverse complement strand
TGTTATTTTAGGTCTTTTATATCCTGAAAACGGAGATATCAGGGTTGATAATGTCTCTATATATGAAGATATCCGTTCCTGGCAAAATCTCATCGGCTATATTCCTCAGTCCATTTTTCTGATGGACGAAAGCATTGAGAAAAATATCGCTTTTGGAGTTCCAGATTATCTGATTGATGGGGAGAGATTACATCAAGCGATTAAAGCGGCTCAACTTGAGGAACTAGTTAAGGAACTCCCTGATGGAATTAAAACTTTGGTGGGGGAACGAGGAGTACGTTTATCTGGTGGACAGCGTCAACGGATAGGAATTGCTCGCGCGCTTTACCATGAGAGAGAGATTTTAGTATTGGATGAAGCGACTTCTGCCCTAGATAATGAAACGGAGCAACTAGTGAGTGAGGCGATTAAATCTCTGGCGGGCACAAAAACTTTGATTATTATTGCTCATCGTCTTTCTACTGTTGAACATTGTAATTGCGTTTATATGTTGGAGAAAGGGCGGGTAGTTCAGTCAGGGAGTTATCAAGAGGTAGTTTTAGATCATGTGTAAGTTGCACTACCAGACATGATATAAGTCCTGATCAATTCTGCAAGCATTGTAAAAAGTTATCCAACTCCAGTTATTAGAAAAATATGAAAAAAATTATCTTGTCTATTTTGATTGACCTATACACTTCAGTATTACGTCGCAAAAAAAAATGGAAATTAGATCCTCAACATAATTTGTCCGTACTCATACTTCCACCAGGTGATATATATAACTTATGCAGTTTAGGTGACGAAGCAATGGTGACTGCAACTGTTGAATATTATAGACAGCAAGGAGCCAAAAAAATTGATATACTTTCTTTTGGTTTTATACCACCATCGGAAAACTTATATGCAGGTTATCCTGAAGTAACAATTATCAAATTACAAGGGTATATTCATTTTGCAAATCTTGTTAGTAAATATGATATTTTTCTCTGCCCTGGTGCTGACGTGATGGATGGTTATTACAATGAAGGGACTACTATTTATCGATTAAAACTTACTTCAATTGCCGATCAAGCAGGCGTAAAAAGTTCGATTTTAGGGTTTAGCTGGAATGACAAACCGACACCAGGTGTTATTAAAACTTTTCAAAGCTTACCTGATAGTGTTCGATTATGTGCAAGAGATCCAGTTTCTTCCCAACGTTTAATTAAATACTTGTCAAAGGAAATTGAGCTTGTTGCCGATTTGGCATTTCTTTTATCTCCAAATGATAACACTCAAAAAGTATTGGACATATCAAAATGGATTGATCGTCAAAAAGCAGATGGTCGCATGGTTATTGGAATAAATGCTAATTATAACATTGTAGATAGACTGAAACAGGAGACAACCACAAGTGTTGTTCAAATGTTAGTAAGGGCTATTATAGAAGTTTATACCCAAAATAATCAACTTAGCTTTATACTAATTCCTCATGATTTTCGTACTTCTAAACGTATAAAGGATAGCGATCTGTTATTTGCCAATGCCATACACGATGCTTTACCAGAGGAAATCCAAAAATATTGTCAAATAATTACACCACCATGCAGAGCTTCTGAGGTGAAGTCAATTTGTGGCAAACTAGATTTTGTTTTAACTGGTAGAATGCATCTTGCTATCGCAAGTCTAGGGCAGGGGACTCCTGCAGCTGGTATAACTTATCAGGGTAAGTTTGAAGGTTTATATCAACATTTTGAATTAGAAGGAATGATTATAGAACCGGAACAAGCTTGTCAACCTGGGAATTTATCAAAATTTTTGTTAACGCAGATAGAAAAACAAGAAGAAAATCGAATTCGTATAAAAACCAAATTGCCAGCTATTGAAAAGTTAGCAAAAGCCAATTTAGAGAGAATAGATAGAGTTCAGGTAAGCGCAAAAGTCTTGTAGAGACTGAATGCTTGGATATCTATAGGGTTTCCCAGTCTAGTAAGGTACGATTTTAAATCTGCTTTATAACACTACTAATAATCAGATAATTAAAACATTCACATTGGGAAACTCAGACAAAAATTTTGTAATTACTCATGGAGATCTATAGATGCTCATTTATATGTCATCATATCCACGTTCTGGAAGTTCATTGATGCAGCAAATAATCAACAATTTCTTTGAACAACCATGGACTGCAGTTGACACACCTGACAAACCACTACATGATCTTACTGGGATTCCTAGCTATTTTAAAAATTGGCATTATGACCCTAAAATATTGTCAAATAAAAAAACGATATATCATCTATTATTGAATTATTTTAATAAGCGATTTTTGAAAATTTATAATCTGAATAAATGGATTGCAACATATGACTTAAATGTACCTCCATATACCAATAATTGTCGTTACTTGCTTCCTGGGTGTAGAGATATGCTAACACTCAAAAATCGTAAAAAATTGGCCGACGAAGAAACATATTTTTTTGTAAAAACACATGATTTGCCCTACAAAGAATACCTGGAAAATGAATATGTGATACAAATGACTCGTCATCCTGGTCCTGTTTGTTTATCTTTTTCAAAATTTCTCAATAACATCAATCAAGTCAAAAATTTAGATGAGGTTATTAGAGGAAAAACCTTGTATGGTTCATGGAGCGAATGGCATCAGAGATGGAATCAAGTTATACCTTCTCTTAATGGTAGATTTCTACAATTGAAATATGAAGATGCCCTTTTAAATCCTGTTAGGACGTGTGAGAAAATACAAGCTCTTATTCATCTTGAGTATAAAGATGACAAGAAACTACCTTCCTTTGAGGAGCTAAACCAATCTAGTCCCAATTACTATGTTTCTGGAAATACTGATAACTGGAAACATACTTATAGTCATAATCAGATGACCCTTCTTTACAAATTACATGGTGTCACTATGCAGCAACTAGATTATTACAAACCTGAATCTTGTTAGGCTAACATCTTATTTCCAACATATTGCCTACAATTATCTTTATTATTTAACCTGAGTTCGGGATAAGCTGAAACCCTCATTACACCTTTGCTTGATTCTGGGATATGTCAACACATATCTTGCACCTTCTCAATAAGCGTAAGGTGGGCATTGCCCACCCTACGAAATAATAAGGGTTACAGACGATAATTTTCGCAATAATCATGTGGTGCAAGATGTGAATCAACGTGTTTGTGTCGTTTGGGCCATTCAAGGTTAAATAAACCTTCTTAACCCGAATTGAGGTTATTTAATTTCACAGCTCTTGAATTATATCAAGTCCGGGAGTAAGCCCATAATAAAATAACCTTATAACCTTTGCGTCTTTGCGTCTTTGCGTGAGTTTTATTAAGGGTATGTAAGCGGACATGATATTAGATATACATAATTATGTCCATTAAACCTATCATGATGAGTATATTTTTTATTGTAAATAAATGTTAATTACTAACATGAATAGTTGATAATTTATTGTAATGAATAATATGAAGATAGTTTTTTTTTGTACATTCTGTGGCAGTCCTTATGCAGAATTATTAGCCAACCCTCTAAAAAATAAGGGAGTTCATGTAGAAATAGAAGAGAAGTCATTTCATTTCATATTTATACCAAAGATCATTAGGGAAGGTAAGCCAGATATCCTACATATTCATAATTTACATTATTTTTTCCTGGGAATAAATGAATTGCACCGCTTCATAAAATTTATAATTTTCGTTATTCAAATATTAATTCTCAAAATAATTGGGACTAAAGTAGTTTGGACAGTACATGAATGGGCTGATAGATTTCGTAATGGGAGTAATGATATTCCTAAAGGTTGGTCGGTAATTATTGGTCAGATTTTTGATGCGATAATTAGTCATAACACCACTACTAATAATCAGATCATTAAAGCATTTGCATTAGGAGAAGAAGACAAAAATTTTGTAATTCCTCATGGAAACTATATATGTTATAAAAACACAATTAGTCAACTTGATGCTAGAAAATTGTTAGATATATCTCCTGACAGCCCTGTTTTTCTTCTTTTTGGCAACATACATCGTACCAAAGGATTTTTGGAAGCAATTGATGCTTTTAAATCTTTACAAAAAAATCAAGTATATTTACTAGTAGTTGGTTATCCAGCAGAAGAAGGGATAGAAGAAATGATTAGGGATAAAATTCAGGGATACGAGAACATTTTGTTTGTATCTAGACGAGTTGAAAACGATGAAATTCAAAATTATATGAATGCATGTGACTGTGTTGTACTTCCACATAAAGTGTTTACAACTTCGGGTACAGCTATATTGGCAATGTCATTTGGGAAAGCTTGTATTGCACCAAATGATGGTTACTTTAGAGATGTACTGGATGAATCTGGAGCCTTTCTTTTCGATTCCACCCAGGAATATGGCTTATTACATGCGATGAAGTTAGCAATAGAAAAGCAAGATAGTCTTCTAGATATGGGTAAGCATAATTTTAATTTAGCTGAGCAATGTAACTGGGAATATGTTGCTGAAGAAACTTTGAATGTTTATCAAAAATGTTTAGTAATATAACTGTTGGGTTGAGGCACGTAGACGCAGAGCGGCTTCTCGAAGAGTAACCCAAACCGTCTTTCTACAGTTTAACATTGCGATCGCGTTTATATGTTGGAGAAAGGGCGGGTAGTTCAGTCAGGGAGTTATCAAGAGGTAGTTTTAGGTCATGTGTAATTTGATTAAATTGGAGAGGGAGCAGCTAAACCCCCATTTTATCGTTGCCAATCCGGTTACTGAATCGATGTACAGAATTGTGATTGGGAGAATTACCAATGTGTTGTTAAACCTATTCCTTATTCCTACTTATGGGGCAATTAGTGCAGCGATCGCTACGGTAATCTCTTACGCATTTTCCGGATTTTTTATGAATGCCACTCATCCAAAAACTCGGAAAATATTTCAGATTCAGATTAAATCATTTCTACCTCTTCGGTCATGAGTCATCTCAGTCTGAGTATGTTAGCTAATTTTAGTTTTAAAGCTATTAGGCTGTTTTTTTTATTTTGTGTCTGTAGTTAATCGGATTTATTAATAATGAGTCAAATAATAAAGAAAAATATTATTAATAATTTGACATTCTTTTACAGATTATTCTTTTTGAGAAAGTCACTATTTAAATTAAATAAATTAATTTTTACTCTCAGCTTAAGAGGTATGGGAATCCTTAATTACGAAAATAATAGGCTAAGTGGTGAAGAAGATTTTCTCAAAAAGATATCAGAATTATTGAATAATTCTGTAGTATTAGATGTTGGAGCGAATGTAGGTAATTACTCTAATAAAGTTAGAAGTCTTTCGCCAAGTGTAAAAATATATGCATTTGAACCTCACCCGAAAACATTCAGAGAGCTTGAAAATCAGGCTAATCAACATAATTATGTGGCGTTAAATGCAGCATGTAGTGATGTAGAAGGAAAGTTAAAACTCTATGACTATCAAGGTGACAAGGGTGCTTCTTCTCATGCTTCTCTCTATCAAGATGTCATTGATAAGATACACAAAGGATTTTCAGAAAGTTGGGAGGTAGATGTAACAATAATAGATGACTTTGTCAAGCTTTATAATCTTCCAAAGATTAGTCTACTAAAGATAGACGTGGAGGGTAATGAACTTAATGTTTTACTCGGAGCAAAAAAAAGTATAGCAGAGAGAAAAATTGATATTATACAATTTGAATTTACTCAATTAAATGTTGTGAGCCGAGTTTTTATGAAGGATATTTATGAATTATTAATTGACTATTTTTTCTATAGAATGCTTCCAAATGGTTTAGTATCTCTGGGAGGATATGATCCTATATGTTGGGAAATATTTGCTTATCAGAATATTGTTGCTATAAGAAAAGATTTTTTCCCGATTGCAAGTAAATATATGGGTATTTAATTAAGAATCAATCAAAAATATTCTGCTGCCAGATAATTTGTCAACCAATAGCAAAAGTAAAACGGTCAAGATTCATGATAAGCAATTCACTAGCTGAAGAAAAATATAGTATTCTTAACAAAGATAACCAAGTGAATTTCAGAAAAATATTGGATTTTGAAGTCAGGAGTTTATATGGAAGATTTTTCCTAAATTACAAACCGAAATTGAAAGCCAATACTAAAAATTTGTTACATTTAGGCTGTGGTCGAAACAAATTTGACAATTGGATAAATGCTGATTTTTTTAATGGTCTTAATTTTTTGAAAATATCTAGAAATCGACCTGAATGGATGCTGGATTTGAGGTTTCCTCTTAATTGTGATGATAATGTATGGGATGGAGTTTTTACAGAACATGCTCTTGAACACTTATATCCCGATCAGGCTCTGCAATTACTCAAGGAATTGAATCGAACAATGAAGCCTGGTGTTTGGCTCAGAGTAACTGTTCCTGATTTGAAAAAATATGTGAAATACTACTGTGGTGAAGAGGTACACGAAAAATTTAATAAATGGCAGACAGGCTGTGAAGCAATTAGAACTTTGACTCAGGATCATGGTCATCTGTCTCTCTGGGATAGTGAGCTGCTGGCAAGGTTTTTAAAGGAAGCAGAATTCATCAATGTTAAAGAAGTTTCTTTTATGCAAGGAACCGATGGTTTACTAATTAAGGATAAAGAGGGTAGATCTTGGGAAACTTTGTATATGGAAGCTCAAAAGCCTGTGAATATAAATATTAGTTAGCTATAAAATTAAAAATGAAAACTCATGTTGCTTTTATTATCTTCAAACGCCCAGATACAACATAAAAAGTATTTGAAATAATTCGCCTTTAGCTCTTATAGGACTTACGCAAGAGTCACAAAATAATCCTAAATGGCACTCATATTTAAATTTGATGTAAAAGTTTATAAGCTTTGATTTGTAGGTATTAGAGCTAAATCAATCCTATGTGACAGTTTTCGGATAAATGTGCCAGTTGCGTAAGTCCTGTCTTAATTTCATTAACGTTAATTCCTGTTATCAAAATACGAATATGCCATATAATCAAGAACAAAATTGGCTTTTCATACACATTCCTAAAACTGCTGGAGGCAGTATAGAGAAAGCACTTGGAGTATATTCTGAGCTGAATCAAAATGACAAGGATATTTATAAGAGTTTGAGAGGAGTATCTCAAAAATTCAAAAGGAAAACCAAACAGTTCTTGTTCCCTTCCAGAAATGATAAGAACAACTAGCAATTGAACTATCTTAAAGGTACTTACACGTATACCCTATCACTCGAGCATTTAACCTACAGAGAGATTGAACTTCTTAATCTGATACCCTCCAATTTACTCGAACCTACTTTTAAATTTTGTGTAGTTAGAAATCCATGGCAAAGAGCAGTTTCTTCGTTTTCTTCCCATAATCGATATAAGCACTACCAATCATTTAGAGATTTTTGCTATGAATGGTTCGAGGAAAAAAATATAATCAAACATGGTGAAATAGCTCAGCGCAGATCACAGCTTGATTTTATTATCAACTTGAAAGGAGAAAATGTCATGGATTATATTCTGAGGTTTGAAAATCTTCAGCAATATTTTGCTGTTTTAATGAAAAAACTCCAATTAAACAACAAGCAGTTACCTCATATCCATAAAGATGCAGGTTCTGCAAGTTTGAATTACAGAGATATATACACAACTGAAACAAAAAAGAAAATTCAACAATTATTTGAATGTGATATTGACTATTTTCATTACTCTTTCTAAGAATGTTTATTTGATAATTAAATCTCTATGAAAACACCCGTTGCATTTATTATCTTCAAGCGCCCAGATACAACTAAAAAAGTATTTGAAGCAATTCGCCAAGCCAAACCGCCAAAACTATTTGTAATAGCAGATGGACCACGATTAGACAAACCTGGCGAAGCAGAAAAGTGTGCTGCTACCCGTGCAATTATCGATCGCGTTGACTGGGACTGCGAGGTGTTCAAAAACTATGCTGATGTAAATATGGGATGCAAGGAGCGCGTATCGAGTGGATTAGAATGGGTTTTTAATAATATTGAAGAAGCAATTATCTTGGAAGATGATTGTTTGCCCGAACTTACTTTTTTCCGGTTTTGTGAAGAGCTATTAGAAAAATATAGAAATGACCAGCGAGTTATGAGTATTACTGGTACAAATCTATTGGGTGAATGGAAATCAGAGATTCAAAGTTATCATTTTTCTTACTACTTTAGCTGTTGGGGTTGGGCTACATGGAAAAGGGCATGGGACTGCTATGATGTGGACATGAAATTGTGGTCAATGCCTGAAATTAAGAATCGAGTAAGAGATATAATTGCTGATGAAAAACAATATCTTAATCGCAAGCAACACCTAGATAATACATACAACGGTAAGACTAATAGTTGGGCTTACCAATTTTTATTTATGTGTCTGGCTTATTCAGGTTTTTCTGTTACACCCTCTGTTAATTTAATCTCAAATATAGGTTTTACAGCAGAAGGAACGCATACAAACTCATCTCATGACGAGAGGGCTAATATGCCAACATTCCCGATTAATTTTCCTTTGCAACCTCCCCTAGGAATAGCTGTAGATCGAGAGTATGACTATCTTCGTTATAAAAAAATATGGGCAGAAACTTGGCAACAAAAAATTCGCAGGACAGTAAAGTCTTTAATTAGACATAAGTAGTTGAAAGATAAACTTCACCCATAGTTACTACCTGGAATTTCTAATTATTTTATACTTTAGCAAATATGATCCCCAACTTTCTCATTATAGGTGCACAAAAAGCTGGAACAACTGCTCTATGGCATTATTTGAATCAGCATCCCCAGATTTACATGAGTCCTGTAAAAGAACCAGGTTTTTTTGACTTTGAGGGTGAAAAACCAAACTTTTCTGGACCTGGTGATGCAGAATTATACAATCATGTAGTAACTGATATAGAAGAATATCGTCAACTTTTTCAAGGTGCTGCAAATGAAATCGCTATTGGTGAAGCAACTACTTGGTACTTGTATAGCCAGAAAGCTCCTGAACGCATAAAACACTACATACCTGATGTCAAATTGATTGTCATCCTGCGTAACCCAGTGGATAGAGCTTATTCTAGCTTTATGCACGCCATCAGAGATGAACGTGAGCCACTAGATTTTGCTAAGGCTCTGGGAGAGGAAGAAATACGTATTAATCAAAATTGGGAGTATCTTTGGCGTTATAAACAAATGGGATTTTATTCTATCCAGTTGAAGTGCTATTTTGATAATTTTGATATTAGTCAGATTAAGGTTTACCTTTACGAAGATTTGAATAATAATCCTGCTGAGCTAATCAAGGACATTTTTCAATTCCTGGATGTAGATGATACATTTATGCCAGAAGTTTTCACCCGTTTAAATATATCTGGCACTCGTAAAAACAAAACTATAGATGCTCTTCTAAATACAGAAAACCCAGTAAGGAATTTTCTTAGACCAATTCTTCCAGTTAGGTTAAGAAAAAATATTGCCAACTACCTTAGAACTCAGAACTCTTTGAAGCCCCAATGTCCCCTGGATATACAGAAGGAATTAATCGAAGTATTCCGGGAGGATATCTTGGAACTCCAGAACCTAATTCAGCGAGACCTCTCAAAATGGTTAGAAGCATAAGGTACTTCAATAATCGAATATCAATTTAGTACTATACAATCTTATTCGATTAACAATGCCAAAGAAAAATATCCGGATCGCTATTTTTAGTTTCTTATCTATCCTTCTTGGGCTACAACTTACTAGTTGCCAAAATTGGATAAAGAAAAACTCTGTCCCTAGCAATCAGGTATATAAATTAACTAGTGCTGCTGACCAGAACCCTTCCCAAATTCTGAATACCAATGATATTACTGGTGCTCAAATCGATGAAAGTAAAATCAATCAAATCATCCATGTAGATATTAATCATCCTGCCGCATCGGATGAAAATTCTGGATTAAAGCAAAATCCCTTAAAAAGCTTTAACGCTGCTATTGAAAAAGCTAAGGGTTATTTAAAGAAAGGGGAGGGGACTAAAATCCTCATCTACCCTGGTGTATACCGGGAAGGAGAGTTGGTGATTGATGGCAAAGCTCTTGGATCTAAAGCTAAAGATGCCCTGTTAGTTATTGAAGGTACTAAAAAAGGACAAGTAATATTCAGTGGTTCTGAAGTTTGGCAACCGGATAGTTGGAAACAAGTTAAAGATGCAACAGATAAGTTTATCTATTACGAACACGACTGGCAATATGATTTCGGTAATAATGATGGAGCCTGGGGTAAATATGGTCCTAAAGAAGTAATTGCCCATCGCAGTGAGATGGTTTTTCTGAATGGAGAACCTCTGAAGCAAGTTTTGTTAGAAAAGTACAAATATACCTGGCCAGATCAGTTTAGTGGCAAGGGCAATCACAAATATGTTGGTTTTGAGGAGCCACAAAAAACCCTGAAACCTGATACTTTTGGAGTAGCAGAGTTAGAAGAAAACGGTAACAAAATTTATGTCCGCCCAAAGGAGGATGTTGAATTTTCCAAAGCAAAGATCGAAGTAGGTACCAAGAGATTTCTGCTTCGATTCTTTCATATGGAAAATGTGGTGCTACGCAATTTAAACTTTCAGCACAGCAGTGGTAAAACAGCAATTACTGGTGCAGCAGTGATGTTTGGACCCTGGTACGGTGAAAATGAATTCCGGGGTAGCAATATTCTCATTGAAGACTGTGATTTTCGTTGGAACAACTCCAAAGGCTTGAGTTTACTAAACACAAAAAACGTTACCCTTCGCCGCAATACCGCCAACTATAACGGTTTTATGGGAATCGGCGTTCATGTAATGCTGAACACAATCTGGGAAGACAACAAAACCAGCTTTAACAACTGGCGTGGCTACAGTGGTAATTTTATTGGATGGGCAATAGCAGGAGCCAAGATCCACCAGACCCGGAAAGGCATATTTCGCCGTCACCAGTCTATCGGGAATATTACCAAGGGATTGTGGTTTGACATTGCCAACAAAAATATTCTTATTGAAGACCTAACAGCAATCCATAATCTTGACGGTTTACATCTGGAGATTTCACCAGGGCCATTCCTAGTACGTAACGCCTTGCTAGCTGATAACAACAGGAGCAATCTTTTAATTACCGATGCGACAAACATCTTTGTAGAAAACTCGATTATTCATGGAATTAATGCAGGTGATACTGTACAGTTAGTATCATCTAAATCACGCAAATTCTCTGACAAACTAGGGGAAATACTTGGTGAGAATGATGGTACAGAAACCCCCATTTTCCTCGGAGCTACCCAGTTCCGTAATAATGTTATTGTTGCTGGCAATAGCAATCAAGCTTTGATTGTCCAGAAGACTGGAGATCCTAAAATCTACCGTGATGTTCTAGAAAACAAGTATGTTGGCTTGAATAATGTTTACTGGGCACCTCAAACAAAAGTATTTGGCTTAGGTTTTAAGAAGAATAGGATGAGTGACATCAACGGATGGGTAGATTTTACGGGAGAAACTGATTATCAATGGATAGCCCCCCAGTTTGTGAAACCAGACAATTATGATTTCCGCATCCAGAAAAATAGTCCCCTGAAAGCAAGAGAAAAGAACCTACCAACGCGGAGGTTAAGTTCTGCAAAAGTTCAGGAACTCAGAGATTATTTGGTATTTGTTGGTTATGAAGATAAATAAAAAAGCCTGAGTGGTAATGATTAAGATAAGGAATTTTTAGCAAAAATCAATCATTATCTATGAAAACTCCTGTTGCATTTATTATCTTCAAACCCCCAGATACAACTGAAAAAGTATTTGAAGTAATTCGCCAAGCCGAACTACTAAAACTTTTTGTAATTGCAGACAGTTATATATATTACATAGATATTACATAAATTTGGAAAATTAATTGCATAATCCATCCATATGTATCAATCTAAGTATAGAATCAATTTATATTTATTTTATGTCACAATCAACAATCTCTACTTTTCTGAACAAAATAAAAAATATTCCACGAAAAGTATTTGGGAGAAGACAAATCGAGTTTTTTCAAAATTTTGGTATTCATGTAATGCCCGATTATTTTTATTCTTCAATACCTAACATAAATAAATTAAGGAACTCATATTCATGGCGAAAACCCTATTCTCTATTAGGTGTTAATGGTACGGATTTAGAAGAACAGTTGCAGTTTGTGAGAGCTTGCTGTTCAACAAAAAATAGAGAAGTCTTAATGTCGAAAGATATTCATTTTTTATCTTGCCAAGACAATGAATATGGCTTTGGGAAAATTGAAGCAGATTTTCTTTATTGTTTTATTGCAACTTTTAAGCCAAGAAAAGTAATTCAAATTGGTTGTGGTGTATCAACCAAGACAATGCTAATGGCTGCTTCAGATTCAAGCTATAAAATAGATATCACTTGCATCGATCCGTATCCCAATCCATATCTAGAATAATAGGGGGTAAGATAAAACAAGCATGAAAATGACTGGCATATCATGCTAACTACTTTTCAAAAATCCTCTCAGAGGTTGCGACAAAACAGTTATTCGTAAAAGATTCTCAGGAGAATGAATTATGTCACAAGTTTTATTGCCAAATCAAAATAAACAGATTAGAGATTACTACCAGGAGAATGGGTATGTAGTTGTAAAAGATGCAATTTCACCGAATCAAATTACTGACTTCATGAATAGCTATGAAGCTTTGAAAGGTTCAAATAACTATTACTTCAGGTCTCAAGATACTAACAGAACAGAAAAACTCATAGTTAACGAACAAGGATTTATAGAGCATTCGATTCTTAACCCAATAGATTTAGTTTCTCAAAGAGATTTTTGTCAATCAGCATTAAGGATCATCTGTTCAAATTCTGTTTCTCAGGTATTAACAAGGCTTACTGGTAGGCAGAAACATACTATTTGGCAAACAATGTTTTTTGACAAATCTACCGGAACGGTAGCACACCAAGATCACTACTATTTAGACAGCGATCCTGCTGGTCACTTAGTCGCGTGCTGGTATGCCCTTGAAGATATCCAAGAAGATGCAGGTGCTTTTTTTGTCGTTCCTAAGAGCCACAAGGGACCTTTAATTAGCAGAAATGCGGATATTCCAATGTTTAGCGATCACGAAGAATATGTGCAAAAAATTCAAAAAATAATACAAGAGGAGAACTACCAATTCCAGCCAATGCTACTGGAAAAAGGTTCTGTTCTTTTCTGGCATCCCTTTCTAGTGCATGGTGCTTTTCCAAACATCAATCCGAAGCATTCCAGAAAATCTTTTACCGCTCACTTTTTACCGGAAGGCTATGGTCAGTTGGAAGTCCCTCAAGTTAAATCCACTGTCGCTTCGGTGAATCCAGATATTCTGGTTTGGAAGAAAAGTTTACTTCAACGTGCAAGAGCCAATTTTCGGAATTTTTACTATAGTTTACAGGTCAGTTTAAGATCCAAGTCTCAACGTCCTTACATGGAAATGCGTTCAGGACAGTATACAGAAATTGAGTAATTACTAAGCTATTCAGGATGATTCGTGACACTTTAAGGTCACTGATGAGATGCTAGTGCAAGAAAAATCAAATGAGACACAAGGAATGAAGGTTTTACATCTGAGCAACTCTGATATTAATGGTGGGGCAGCTCGTGCTACTTATCGCTTACACCAAGGCTTACGAGGTATTGGTGTCACCTCTCAGATGTTGGTGCAAAATAAATCTAGTGGGGATAAGGCAGTAGCGGCACCTAAGACTAGGCTCTCACAGAATATTGCGAGAATGAGAGTTGCTGTTGATGTCTTACCCTTAAAGCTTTACTCTCAACGTCAGGGATGTTTTTCTACTCAGTGGCTTCCAGATACAGTCATCCCCAAAGTTGAGCAGCTCAATCCTGACATCATTAACCTGCATTGGATTCGTGAAGCGTTTGTTCAGATTGAAACAATTGCCAAGTTTAAGCAACCCGTTATCTGGACGCTTCATGATATGTGGGCATTTACTGGGGGGTGTCATTACAGTTGGGATTGCTCCGGCTACACTGCATCTTGTGGAACCTGTCCTCAACTTGGCAGTAGCAAAAACAGGGATTTATCTCGTTGGGTATGGCAACGCAAAGCTAAAGCTTGGAAAAATCTCAACTTGACTATTGCTACCCCTAGCTCATGGTTAGCCAAGTGTGCTGGCTCCAGTTCCTTGTTCAAGGATTTACGAATTGAACTAATCCCCTATGGTCTCGATACGGAAAATTACAGACCAATCAATCGACAGGTAGCAAGAGAAATACTACGTTTACCTCAAGATAAGCAACTGATTCTATTTGGGTCATTAAAAGCAACCAGTGACAAAAGAAAAGGATTTCACCTGTTGCAACCAGCACTGCAAGAGCTAAGTCAATCTGGATGGCAAGATAGGTTAGAGTTAGTGATTTTTGGAGCTTCTCAACCAGAAAATCCGCCTGAGTTTGGTTTTAAAACTCACTACCTAGGTACATTCAGTGATGACCTTTCCCTAACACTAGTATATTCAGCTGCCGATGTATTTGTCTTGCCTTCAGTTGAAGATAACTTACCAAATACCGTGCTGGAGGCTATAGCCTGTGGGACTCCCTCCGTTGCCTTCAACATTGGCGGTATGCCAGATATGATTGAGCATCAGAAAAATGGCTACTTAGCCCAACCCTATAAAATTGAAGATTTGGCTGAAGGAATTGCCTGGGTGCTAGAGAACGAAGATAGGTCTCAGAAGTTGTCCCACCGCGCCCGTGAGAAAGCAGAACAAGAGTTTACCCTGGAAATTCAAGCACGCCGTTACTCGTCTCTTTTTAATGAGATTTTGACTGGATGCAAGCCCTGAAAACGTTAGACTTAAGCTATTTGTGAGCTACTTTAAATCATTGGAGGATAGACATTGAATCTTCAGGCATTTCAGCGTTTGGCGAGGAGGTTAGAACCAGCTATAACTGTTCTATTGCTTCTAGCTTTCCTGGGTATCTCTTTGCCTCCTTCCATGAGCCAACTTCTTAAAGCCGCAAGCTACGGAATTCTTGGCATTTTAGTTATTGGGAGCTGGAAACGTTTCATCTATGTTTCTACAAGAGATATCTTGCTACTGCTCTTGCTCGGGGCTTCCGTAACTTCAATTTTATGGTCTGCTGCTCCAGACTATACCCTAAATGAGGTTAAAGCCTTAGTGCGTTCGACAGTATTTGGGGCATACTTAGCGACTCGTTATAGCCTTAAAGAGCAGATACGTTTATGGGCTTGGGTTTTTGGGTTAACCATCTTTCTTAGTTTAATCGTTGGAATTGGTCCAATTGATGTTCCTTGGAGAGGTATCTTTGCTTATAAAAATCATCTGGCTAAAACAGTTACCTTTGCAGCGATACTTTTCCTGACTACTGCTCTCAAGAGAGGGAAGCAAAATTGGTTTGCTTGGTTTGGATTCGGTATTGCCGCAGTTCTTATTTTTCTTTCTCAGAGCAAATCAGCTTATCTAATTTTTGGTGTCTTAGTATGTATGTTTCCTCTTTATAAAGTTGTCATGCAACATTATAAAGTGCGGGTAGTTCTGTTCTCTATTTCGTTATTGTTAGGTGGCAGTGCTATTGTATTATTGTTGGGAAATTTGGAAACTATTCTAGTTGATATTTTAGGAAAGAGCCTAACATTCAACGGACGTACAGATATATGGTATTTAATGTTCGATAAAATCTGGGAAAGACCTTGGTTAGGTTATGGTTTTGCCGGATTTTGGACTTCCGATCACGCTTTTTACGTCTTGGACAATTCATGGGCCCTAACAGGAATAGGTGGTGCTGACTCGGGAGTAAGATTTAATGCTCATAATAGTTTTTTGGAAGTACTTTTACAGTTAGGATGGATAGGGCTATCTCTATATGTTATTAATTTTTTATTGCTTTTTATAAGAAGTATTCGCCTATTTAATTTAACACCGAATATAAATGAAAAAATGGCCATATTTTGGATGTTCCAAAGTTTAGTTGCCATCTTTTTATTTAATTGGTCTGATAGTGGTGGTGTTTTGGGAACTGGTTCAATGTGGTCTTTTTATGTAGCGATATGTCTCTCTACACTTGTTCAGCAGCATAGAATCCGAAAACAATACCACTTGAGTACCGCTATAAAGAAAGTAGCTTAGGCTATTCAGGACTTGATAATTAGTTTCGACATTTTTTGGGTAAGTCCTAATATACAAGGGTGGGCATTGCCCACCATATAAGGGTTTTCGTGGGCAATGCCAATTTTTTTATTGATTTAGAGAGATAATAGCAATGAAGATATTGATCGCTGCATACGCCTGTATACCAGATGAAGGGAGGGAAGAAGGAACGGGCTGGAACTACCCGTGGCAGCTTGCTAAGCTAGGACACGAAGTTTGGGTGATGACTCCTGTAGAGAACCTGGTCAAAATTGAACAGGTACTAACATCTCAGCCCCAGGCAAATTTTCATGTCATACCTGTTGCTCATCCGGCTTGGATGACACCCTACAAGCGTTATATCCCCCAAAAATTATGGGGCATTTTGCATTACTTAGCGTGGCAGCAGCGAGCATATGATGCAGCGCAGCAATTAGATCAAGTGTATGGATTTGATGTAGTCCACCATCTGAACATGGGCAGCCTACAAGCTGGCTCATCGCTTTGGCGTCTCAACAAACCCTTTATCTTTGGTCCTTGTGGCGGAGGGCAAGTTGCTCCAGCAGTTTTTAAGAAATACTTCCTCAAAGGGTGGATTGCAGAAGCTCTGCGTTCTTTGGTTTCTACCCGATTAATCTTTCTAAATCCTCTGTTGCGTCAAAATTTTAGTCAGACTGACTTGGTTTTAGCAACTAACCAGGAAACAGCTAAGCTAGCTCGGCAATTGGGTGCTCATCGTGTTGAATTATTGTTGGATCTTGGCTTACCTGAGGAATACTTTCTTCAGGTTCCTCCAACCAGATCAGCCTCTCAAGAGCTACAACTGCTTTGGGTTGGTAAGGTAATTCCAAGGAAGGGATTACCTCTGACCTTTGAAGCACTATCGAAGGTCAGTCCTTCGATCCATTTTAAATTGACGATCTTAGGTCGTGGTTCTTTAGACCATTACATACCTAACTGGATCAAAGAATATGGTTTAGAAGGTAAGGTAGAGTATCGTGGTCATATTCCCTGGACGGAAGTCAAGAAAGCATATTTAGACAGTGATGTTTTTATCTTCAGTAGCTTACGCGACTCTTCTGGGGCTCAATTGCTGGAAGCTATGTCGCAAGCACTACCAATGATTACTTTGAACCATCATGGAGCAAGAGATTTTGTGCCTAATGGTGCTGGTATAAAAGTGCCAGTAACAAATCCGAATGAGAGTGTTAGGGCACTAGCTCAAGCTGTCGAGTATATGTATAAAAATCCAGAAGAACGTCGAAAAATGGGCAGAATTGGCTATGAATTCGCCAAGACGCAAACTTGGCCTCTGAAGGTAAAAGAAATTTCTCAATACTATACTATGAAACAATTCAACTTGAGCAAAATTTGAATAGACCCAAGGATTCTACGCAAACTTCTATGGTCATTTCCAACTGAATATGTAGGATATATGCATTGAATATTTTTTTGAATCAATG
>JAAUYD010036159.1_pt1 | contig 17571 bp, 15 predicted proteins | sample 7278101 | NCBI WGS metagenome assembly JAAUYD01 (sample SAMN14350128, study PRJNA611818) | marine sediment metagenome | isolation source: surface marine sediment (0.6m) | place: French Polynesia: Moorea | collected 2018-08 | reverse complement strand
TTCATGCTGCAGCAGGACTTTGCCGTAAGTCCAGCCTTTGCCTTCCTCACCGACCAGGTTATCGACCGGGACCTCGACGTTGTCGAAGTGAATCTCGTTGACCTCGTGCGTACCGTCCAGAAGGATTATCGGCTTGACCGTGATGCCCGGCGAGTTCATGTCGATCAGCAGGAAGCTGATGCCTTCCTGGCGTCGTGCAACGTCGGAACTCGTGCGCACGAGGCAGAAGATCCAGTCCGCGTGCTGGCCGAGTGTTGTCCACGTCTTCGTGCCGTTCACCACGTAACGGTCGCCGACGAGATCCGCCTTCGCCTTGAGCGAGGCAAGATCGGAACCGGCGCCGGGCTCGGAGTAGCCCTGGCACCACCATACGTTGCTCGCGAGGATGTCGGGCAGGAAGCGCTCTTTTTGTGCCTCGGAACCGAACGTGTAGATCACCGGGCCAACCATATTGAGCCCGAACGGGATAACGATAGGGGCGTTGGCGAAGCCTTCCTCGCGCGCGTAGATGTACTTCTGAACCGGGGTCCAGCCCGTGCCGCCATGCTCGACGGGCCAATTGATGCCTGCCCAGCCCCTGGCATGGAGAAGCTTCTGCCAGCGAACCTGATCCTCGGGCGACAATTCCTCGCCGGCGTCGACTTTGGCGCGGATATCGGCCGGGTATTCATCGCGGAAGAACGCGCGAACGTCCTCCTGGAACGCGAGTTCCTCGTCGCTGAACGTTACATGCATGTGGTCCGGGCCCCCTTATTCGAGCGAGGCAGCTTACCAAATCGGGCCGGCAGGCGTGTTGCGGTTTGTAACCTTGGCGCTTTGCGGCAGAATGCCCGCATGAGTACGGATCCGACAGCGAACCCGCAGCACGCGACAAAAGTCACTCGCGATGCGTTGCAGCGTCCATTGCACGACCTGCGAATCTCGGTTCTGGATCAATGCAATTTTCGGTGCCCGTATTGCATGCCCGAAGACGAGTTTCATGCCGACTACGAATTTCTGCGGCGGTCGCAGCGCCTTTCCTACGAGGAAATCCTGCGGGTTGCCGGCGTTGCGGCCCGGCTCGGTGTCAGCAAGATGCGATTGACGGGAGGCGAACCGCTGCTGGACAAGAACATCACCACGCTGATCGAAGGACTGGTCCGGATTCCGGGCGTGAACGACATTGCGCTGACAACCAATGGCATGCTGCTGGCGAACCACGCCGAGCGGTTGGCCGCCGCCGGCCTGCATCGCGTCACGATCAGTCTCGACAGTCTGGAGGCGGAAGTCTTTCGCCACATGAGCGGCGGGCGTGGTGATCTCGGCCGCGTGCTCGAGGGCATCGACGCTGCGACGGCTGCCGGGCTGACGCCCATCAAGATCAATGTCGTCGTGCAGCGCGGCGTCAACGATCACACCGTGCTCGAATTGCTTGAGCACTTTCGCGGCAGCGGCCACATCGTTCGCCTGATCGAGTTTATGGATGTTGGCAACCAGAACGGTTGGCGGCTGGACCAGGTGGTGCCATCTCGACAACTTCTCGAACAGGTGCAGGCGCGCTGGCCATTGCGCCGCCTGGACCAGAACTATCCGGGCGAGGTTGCGCGGCGCTATTCCTATGTCGACGGCGCCGGAGAGATCGGATTTATCTCATCGGTAACGGAGCCGTTCTGCGGCGACTGCTCGCGAGCGCGCCTTTCGGCCGACGGCGTGCTTTATACTTGCCTGTTCGCAAACCAGGGCACTGACCTGCGCGAATCGCTGCGGGTCGCGACCGATGATGACGAACTGACCGATATTCTGTCGCAGATCTGGTTACAGCGTGGCGATCGCTACAGCGAACTGCGCCGGCCGGAGTTGGCCGAGGCGCACGTGTTGCGCAAGGTCGAGATGTACCGCATAGGGGGATAGCATTGGGCAAGCTCAGTCACATCGATGCACAGGACCGGCCCACCATGGTCGACGTAAGCGACAAGGGCATCACGCCGCGCGAGGCGCATGCGCAAGCACGCGTGCGCCTGCCCGACGCGGTGCTGGCGCTCGTAACGGGCGACGACATCGAAACGAAGAAAGGGCCGGTATTTGCGACCGCAATCATCGCGGGCGTCATGGCGGCAAAGAAAACCCATGACCTGATTCCGTTCTGTCATCCGCTCGGTCTCGAGAAATGCAAGGTTGAAATAGGGCTACAGGATGCCGAGGTTGTGATCGACTGTCGCTGCAAGGTGCATCACAGGACCGGCGTCGAGATGGAAGCACTCACCGGTGCAAGCGTGGCCGCGCTCACCGTTTACGACATGCTCAAGGCCGTGTCGCACGACATCGTCATTGCCGAGACCAGGCTCATGGCAAAGACCGGTGGCAAGCAGGATTTCCGGCGCGGTGAGTAACGCTCCGCTATTCGGGCTCGTCCTGGCAGGCGGGCAGAGCAGGCGCATGGGCCAGGACAAAGCCCTGCTCGAGCGCGACGGCACGTCGCAACTTGCCCGCATGATGACGTTGCTGGGCAAGCACGTGGAGCGCGCATTTGTCTCCACGCGCAAGCACCAAAGCGACGAGCCGGAACGACGTCGCTTCGAGCAGGTGGTCGACCGTTACGACGACATGGGGCCGCTGGCGGGCATTCTCTCTGCGATGGATGCCTACCCGGAGGCCGATTGGCTGGTAGTTGCCTGCGATTTGCCCAATGTCGATGATGCGACGCTGACGTTCCTGCTGGAAGAACGCTCGCAGGACCAACCGTTCACGGCATTCACGAGCAGCTATGACGGCTTGCCAGAGCCTCTTTGCGCAATCTACCGTTCCGGGAGCAACGCGATTCTCAGCCGGTTCGCGGATGACGGCATTCGTTGCCCACGCAAAATCCTGATCAATTCGCGCACTCACTTGCTCCAGCAGCTGAACCCGAGTTCGCTGGACAACGTGAATACGCCGGAAGATCTTGCCGGCAGCGCACTCGAGGCGGCCTCGTGAAGACCATTACCGTCTGCTATTTCGCGATGTTCCGCGAACATGCCGGAGTCGACGAAGAAACGCTGCGTCTCGACGCAGCGACCGCCGCCGACGTCTTCGAATTAACGCGCGATCGGCATGGTTCTGCCGAGCCAAACGGACACTGCAAGGTTGCGATAAATGATCGCCTGGCCAGCTGGGGCACGCCGGTCAATGACGGCGACACTGTGTTGCTGTTCCCGCCTGTGGCCGGCGGCTGACATGATGGAGATGACCGACGCGCCTATCGATACGGCGGACCTGCAGAAGTCGCTGGCGAATACGGGTGCCGGCGGTTATTGCGCATTCGAGGGCTGGGTGCGCAACGAAAACGAGGGCCACGAGGTAGAGCGCCTCGAGTACGAAGCGTACGAACCGTTGTGTATCAGCGAGGGCGAGCAGGTTATTGCCGAAGCCAGGGCCAAGTTTCCATTCCTCGAAGCGCGTTGCGTCCACCGTGTCGGATTGCTCGAACTCGGCGAGTGCGCCGTCTGGATCGGTGTCGCCGCGAAACACCGTGATGAGGCGTTCCGCGCCTGTCGATACATTATCGACGAGATCAAGGTACGTCTGCCGATCTGGAAAAAGGAACACTACGTGAACGGCGATTCCGGCTGGGTCAATTGCGAGCGTTGCGCCAAGCACGGAATGGCGCGCGGGATTGAGAAATAGATCGGCATCAGGTATCACTACCGCGATGAAAGTTATCAAGTCCATTGAAGATGCGAAGGCGCTCGAAGGCGAAGAGGTCGGTCTGTCCGACTGGGTCGTCATTGATCAGCACCGGATCGACCAGTTCGCCGAGGCGACGGCTGACTATCAGTGGATTCACGTGGACACCGAGCGTGCCGCGCAGGAAATGCCTGACGGCAAGACCATCGCGCACGGTTACCTTACGCTCGCGCTGATCCCGGCGCTTACGGGCAAGTTCGTCGAGGTCGAGAACCTCGCCCGCGCCATCAACTTCGGACTCAACAAAGTGCGTTTCTATACGCCTGTGCCGGTGGGCGCGAAGCTGCGGGCCAGGGCGACCGTGCTGCAGGCACGACGCAGGGCCGGCGCGCTTCTACTCACTTCGGAAGTCCGGCTCGAAGTCGAAGGCGAGCGCAAACCGGCCTGCGTTGCCGAAACCCTCGGCATGTATTTCTTTGACGAATAAGCTAGCGCGTGTGCAGCCACTTGGGCAGGAACGTATAAGGGTCCTGATTTGCCGCCTGGTTCCAGGCGATGTGTTTGCTCGCGAGAAGCTCGGTAATTGAGCCGTCCTTCATCCCGTCGAACAGGTCTATAGCGCCACCGACATGATCGCCACCTATGTAGATCTGTGGAATGGTCTTCAGACCGGTCTCGGCTTCGAGCGCTTTGCGAATCTTGCCGCCCCAGTTGTCGTCCTGGTAGGCCACCGAATCGAGATCTACTGAACGATACGGAATGTCGTAGTGCGCGAACATCTTGCGCACAGACCAGCAGAACTCGCACCACTCGAGCGCAAACAACACGACCGGATTGGCGTCGTCGCGTTTCGCCTGGTCGAGGAAGGCGATGGCCTCAGGCGCTGCCTTCACGACCTCGTTCTCCCGCGCATCATCTTGCGGCGCCGGTACGGCGGCACCGAAGCGGTAGTTGGGCGTAGACTTCGAGATCTCGACTTCAGCATCGTTCATCTCGACAGGAATGTCCTCGAACAGCGGCGTACTCAGGTAGCGCTCACCTGTGTCCGGCAGCATGCACAGGACATTGGAACCCGGTTCCGCTCGCTCCGCGACGGCCAGGGCGCCTGCGAGTGTCGCACCGGCAGATGTACCAACGAAAATGCCCTCCTGCTGCGCCAGTGCCCGCGACAGTCGCAGCGCCTCGTTGCCGTCGACGGGTACGATGTCATCGATATGTTCGGCTTCCACGACGTCCTCGGCGAGCTTGGGAATGAAATCCGGGCTCCAGCCCTGCATCAGGTGCGGACGAAACAGGGGGTGACTCTCTTTGGGTGTGCCATCTGCGAGTCGCTCCTGCGGAATGCCGCTGCCCAGAATCTGGGCGTTGTCAGGTTCGCATACGACAATCTTCGTTTCGGGACTACGCTCCTTGAGGACGCGCGATACGCCCCGCAACGTCCCACCGGTCCCAAACCCGGAGACCCAGTAGTCCAGCCTGAGATCACCAAAGGCTTGCAGGATCTCCGGGGCCGTGGTGCGCGAGTGCGCATCCGCGTTGGCCTCATTCTCGAACTGACGTACCAGGAACCAGCCGTGCTCTTCGGCGAGCTCCGTCGCCTTGGCCAGCATGCCGCTGCCCTTGAGCTCGGCCGGCGTAATGACGACTTTTGCGCCGAGAAAGCGCATCATGCGACGCCGCTCTACGCTGAAGCTCTCCGCCATCGTGACAACCAGCGGATAACCTTTCTGGGCACAGACCATCGCCAGGCCGATGCCGGTGTTGCCGCTGGTGGCCTCGATGACGGTCTGGCCAGGCTTGAGCGTCCCGTCCCGCTCGGCGGCCTCGACAACCGCCAGCGCGAGCCGGTCCTTGACCGAGCCCATCGGGTTGAAGGACTCGACCTTGACGTAGACGTTGACGTCCCGCGGACCGAGGCGATTGAGTTTGACGATCGGCGTATTCCCGACCGTCTCGAGGATGTTGTTGTATAACGTGTTCATTTGTAACGCCTTTTGTCGCGTAATTCGATGGCGCTACAGTACTGCCAATACGGTGGTAAGACATGACCATGGCATGTCTATTTCGTGACTTTTTGCTCGCGTGGGTCTTCAATGTGAACAACAACACCGAAAAGGGGAATTATCATGGGCGATCTCGGCTTCGTTGGCCTGATCCACCTGGCGATCGTCATTTACGCCGCCATCAGGATCTGGAACAGCTCGGCTGACGACATTAAGAAGATCCTGTGGATCGCGATCGTCGCAATCTTCCCGATAGTTGGGCTGATCATCTGGTTCTTCATCGGCCCCGGAACGCCGAAGGAGTAACGACGCGCTAGTCGTCGAATTCTGCGGTCGTCTGGCGCTTGCGATTGACAACGAGGCGCGTGACATCCGGGCGCGAATAATGACCGACGACGTCGAGGCTGTGCCGCTCCTCGAGGACGCTGTGGTGGTCGATCTCGACGATTTCGAGCACCTCTGATCCCGTTGTTGGTTCGAGTACCCAGACACCGTCGGGGCCGGCAACGCACGAGCCGCCATTCGCCATGATGTCATCGGCGCGATCGAGCAGCAGGTCCGCGTGGGGCAGGGATGCGTCGATGTCCTCACGACGCATGAGACCCGCAACGCTGACGACATAGGAGCGGCTCTCGCGCGCAATGAAACGCGTGATCTCCTCGGTGTTGCGCAGGCTTCCCGGCCAGATGGCGACATGCAGATCTTCGCCTTGCGCGTAGAGTGCAGCCCGCGGCAGGGGTAGCCAGTTCTCCCAGCAATTCAGGCCGCCGACCGTAAACGCGCCGAGTTTGTGGGTGCGAAGTCCGTTGCCATCCCCGATCGCCCAGACGAGCCGCTCTTCGTGAGTTGGCATCAGTTTGCGATGCACCGAGCCGATCGCACCCGCGCTATCGATATAGACCATGGAACAATAGAGGCTGTGTCCGCCGCGGCCCGCGGCGCGTTCCATGATTCCGACATAGACCGCGATGTTGTGCTCACGCGCAGCCTCGCAGACGGGTTTGAGATCGCCGTCCTCGATGCACACTCCCTGGCTGACGTAGTGGGCGAACAATGATTTTTGCAGCGGTGATTCGAACACCGCGCCATCGGTTCGCTCTACCCAGAACGGATAGCCGGGCAACAGGGCCTCACCAAACGCGACGAGATCCGCGCCTGCGGTGCCGGCTTTCGCAATCCAGTCGACAATCTTGGCCGTCGTTGCCATGCGATCCAGCCAGACCGGTGCAATCTGGGCGAGTCCAACGCGTAGAGTCGAAGCAGGCATGTCGGGTCCCGAAGTCTTGTGACAAAAAAAGGGCGGCAGGAAATCCTGCCGCCCCTGGTCTAATGCGGTCTTAGTCCCAGTTCTTGCGGAACGTCAGGCCGTAGGTCGCAACCTCGGACGGATAGGAATTCAAACGTCCGTTGTCCAGTAGCGGCGGATCGAACGAGCCGTTGTAGTAACGCTCATCCGTGACATTGCGGCCCCAGAGCGTGACCGTCGAGTTCCACTCGTCGAGGTCTACACCGAGGCGGACATTCAGGATCCCGAAATCGTCCTGTACCGTCAGCGGATCATTGTCGCCATCTGTCGTCGTGTCCGACGCCCAGGCGTATTCCGCGCGGAAGAACAGGTTGTTGTTGCCCATCGGGAAATCCTGGGTCAGCGCAATCATGAAGCGATCCTCAGGATTGTACGGCAGCGATTCGCCGCTGCGGTTGCCATCGTCGGTAACCGTCGGGTCATGGAAAGGCGTCGCGTCCCAGGCTACGCCGTTCTCGAACGTGATGTACTCACCCTCGTTGCGCGCGTAGTAGCCCGTCACACTCGTGTTGTCCATGACCTGCCAGAGCCACTCGAGCTCAACACCCTTGATCTCGAGGTCACCCGCGTTGCGCAGAATGAAGCCCGAGCCTTCAAACGTGTTGGCCTGGAAGTCGTCGAAGTCCGTCTGGTAAATCGAGGCCGAAAGGCGGAATCGATCGCCGATGTCACCCTTGAAGCCGAGCTCGATCGACGTCGACGACTCTGCATCGAACAGCTGCGAGAACAGCGGGTTGGTCGGGTCATCGGGATCGAACTCGATTCGGTCCGCATTGGTGCCTCCGGACTTGAAACCGGTTGCGTACGACAGGTACAGCATCGAACTGTCGTTGGCGAACCAGGTGAGCTTCGCAGTACCCGTAACCTGGTCGTCCTCGAGCGTCTCGACGACGTCAGGACGTGGTGAGAACGGCGGCAGTGTCCATGCGGCCCAGCCCGGCTGTGTGATCGGGAGGACCGGCGAGAGATCGGGCGGCGGGCCCATCATGCCCGTGCCGGCCCAGATCTGGAACGCCGTAATCGCCGCAATGACCTCGCCAGGTGTTTCATCCGCATCAAACCGGAACACGCCCGGGTTGGTTTGGGTGTAGACAGCGTTGATGTCCTTGGTCTCGTCTGTGAAACGGGCGCCGAGCGTCAGTGTCAGCGCGTCGCTCAGGGCCCAGTCTACCTGCCCGAACACTGCGAAGCCGTCGTGGTCCTGCGTGACGTTGTCGTTGGCAAAGGCACCGGCCGGGAAGGGTTCCGCGCCCGGCGGAACCAGGCCGCCTGTCGCAACTGAGAGCGCCGTTACGGCATCGCGAAGCGCGGTCAGGGAGTTGCCCTGTGCCGCGTCAGCATAGGCCTGCAATTGCGTACCGCCAATCGTGATCGTGTTGCTCTTGATCTCCTGGGCGAAGTAGTAGGCACCCACTACCCAGTTGCTGCTTTCACCAAACGTGCCCGCGAGTCGCAGTTCCTGTGAAACTGACGTTTGCTCTGCCTGGTTTTCGCGTTCGGCGATCGACGTGTCGGTGAAGTCTGCGTCGATCAGGTCGTACGTGTCGAATGCACGGTAGGCAGTGACCGAGGTCAGCGTTGCGTTGGCGAAGTCCTTGTTGAACTCGACGGAAATGCCGCGATCCTCGTTTTGCGATACTGGCGCGAAGTTGACCGACGTGACGTAGTCATCCCAGGAAACGCCCTGAATGACGTTCGGTGGGGTCGGGATGTCGACGCCGAGGATTGGCGTGGTCGGCAGTGTCGACCCGTACGGGAAGTCGGTGAACACGATGCTGCCGAGCCCCATGCGAATGAAGTCCGGTCCAGGTGTGGCCGCTGTGCCGCCCGTTGCCTGGAACTCGCCATGTGAAAACAGGCTGTCGACGTTCGACGTGCCGATGCAGCAAATCTCATCGATTTCCGAGTAATCGCCGATAACGCGGAGATTGAAATCGTCGCCGTTGTCATAGCCCACCTGCAGGCGAACGCCGAAACGATCGCGATCGTTGAACAGGTCTTCCTGGACCGTCGTTGACGGTACCGGTCCGGACAGGTCGTAGATCAGGTTGTCGACGTAACCGTCGCGCTGGGAAGAGAAAACCGTGCCGCGGAACGCGAGATTGTCGGTCAGCGGAATATTGACGGCACCGGAAATGCGCTGCAGGTCGAGACTGCCTGCCGTCACATCGATGAACGCATCGTAGCTGTCGGTACTTGGGGCGACCGTACGAACCTGGATCGCGCCGGCGGCCGTGTTTTTGCCGAACAGTGTGCCCTGCGGGCCGCGCAAAACTTCGACCGCTTCAACGTCGACCAGCTCATTGATCAGCGAGCTTTGTCGAGACCGATAGACGCCATCGACGTAGAGTCCGACGGACGATTCGACGCCAAAGTTGTTCGAGGTGGAACCGATGCCGCGAATCGAAAAGTTTGAAGTCGTGGTGGTCTGGCTGCCGCCGACGATCAGACCGGGGACGTTGAGCTGCAAATCGATCATGTCCTTGATGCCGGCATTTTCGATCTGTGCACCTGTGACCGCCGTGATGGCAACCGGTACGTCCATGATATTTTGTTCGCGCTTTTGCGCGACGACGGTTATTTCTTCGAGAATGCCACCGGCGTCCGCTTCCTGTGCTGATGCCGATGTGCTCACAATGAGTCCGGCTAGTGGCAGCAAAGCCATGCGACCTAGATTGAGTATGCTGGTACCAATCCGCTTCATGTCTCCCCCCTTGAAGGATGTATCGTATTATCGGGCGCAAGCATAGCATGGTTTCGGGCGACAGGAATGTCCGATAACCTTATGAAAAATTGATGTTTATCAAGTCTCGAACAAGCTACAGGAATAACCCATGCGTGGACTAATGATGGATACACCGCTCCTGGTCTCGACGATCGCGGAGCACGCCGAGAAATTTCACGCCGATCGCGAAATCGTTTCGGTAACGACAGACAACCCGGGACACCGCTGCACGATCGGTGATGCGATGAGCCGGGCCCGCCAACTCGGCGCCGCGCTTGCGAGACTGGGTCTGGAGCAGGGCGATCGCATCGCGACGATTGCCTGGAACGACTACCGCCACCTCGAGATTTACTACGGCGTCAGCGGTATGGGTTATGTCTGCCACACGATCAACCCGCGGCTGTTTCCCGAGCAGCTCGTGTTCATTATCAACCATGCTGAGGATCGCTGGATCTTCACGGACGCGATGTTTGTTCCTCTGCTCGAAAAGCTCCTGCCGCAGATCGGCAATGTCGAGGGCTTTGTCGTCATGACCGACGAGGCGCACATGCCCGAAACGACGTTACCTAATGCGGTGTGCTATGAGACGCTGGTCGGGGCAGAATCGGCCGACCTCGAATGGCCGCAGTTCGACGAGCGCACGGCTTCCGCGCTGTGCTACACCTCGGGCACCACAGGTGACCCGAAGGGCGTTTTATACGATCACCGATCGACGGTCCTGCACGCGTATGCCAGTGTGGCGCCCGACGTCATAGGGATGTCCAGTCGCGACACTATCTTGCCGGTAGTCCCTCTCTTCCACGTCAACGCCTGGGGAATTCCTTACTCCGCAATGATGACGGGCGCAAAACTCGTAATGCCCGGACCGAAGATGGGGGACGGTGAGGCGCTCTACGAGCTCATCGAATCTGAGGGAGTCAATATGGCGATGGGCGTGCCGACGGTCTGGCTTGGGCTACTGCAATACTGCGAACAGGCGGGTAAACGACTCGACTCACTGGAGCGTACGTTGGTTGGTGGTGCCGCAGTGCCGCGGGCGATGATCCAGGCGTTTCGCGACAATCATGGCGTGCAGACCGTGCAGGGTTGGGGCATGACGGAGATGAGCCCGCTCGGCACGACCAACACCGTGAAGGCAGGTCTCGAAACGCTGTCCGACGAAGAGAAGCTCGATCTCGCCACGAAGGCCGGCCGCGGCATTTACGGCTGCGACCTGCGAATTGTCGATGATGAGGGCAAGGAGCTTCCCTGGGATGGCGTGGCCTATGGGGCATTGCAGGTCCGTGGGCCCTGGATCTGCAGCGATTACTTCAAACTCGCCGGTAGTGCAGGCACGCATACGGACGACGGCTGGTTCGAAACCGGCGACGTCGCGACGATCGACGAACAGGGCTATATGGCGATCACGGATCGGACCAAGGACGTGATCAAGTCGGGCGGCGAGTGGATCAGCTCCATCGAGCTCGAGAACACGGCGATGGGCCACCCGGCGGTTGCTGAGGCGGCGGTAATTGGCGTCGCACACCCCAAATGGACCGAACGGCCGCTACTGATTGTCGTTCTCGCCGAGGGACAGGAGCTCGATAAGGACGGCATGCTGGCGTATTTTGACGGCAAGGTTGCGAGCTGGTGGATTCCCAACGACGTCGCGTTCGTCGACGAGCTGCCCCATACTGCGACCGGAAAGGTCAAGAAGATTGAATTGCGCAAGCAATTCGCGGACTATGCGCTTCCGGAATGACGACCCCCTGACAAGGACCCTGCATGGCTGATCCCAAGCGCCTCTATGGTCTCAAGGCTCTCGTACTCAATGCCGGTGGCGGCATTGGCGAAGCGATTGCACGAACCCTGCTGAAACACGGCGCGTCGGTCGTTGCCGCAGACACACCGAACAGCGGCGTGGAACAGTTGTTCCAGCGGGTCAAAGGTATTGCAGGCGTTGGGGCGCCGCTGACAGACTCGGACCGCTTGCAGTCCCTGATCGACGATGCTGTGGAGAAACTCGGCGGTCTCGACATTCTCGTCAACGATTTTCCAATGCGCCAGGACGGGCCGTTCGAGAAAGCCGACGAGGCGCTCGAAGCCCATCTTAAACAGCGCGCTGTTCTGACCATGGCGGCCTGCCGGGCCGCGTTGCCCCACATTCAAAAGAGTCCCCAGGGGCGCATCATCAACATGGGTTTTTTGCGCAGCTGTTTTGCGGCTGGCGGCGGTGATGCGCAGGCCCGCGCCGAACAGGATCTCGCGAACCTGACGCGGGCGCTGGCGGCGGAAACCGGCGAATACGGCATTACGGCCAACTACATCCAGCCAGGCGCGGTCATGACCCCGGAAAGCCGCGAGGTTTTTCGCAAGGACAAGGAGTTGCGCGATCACTGTATCCGGAGCTCTGTGCAGCGACGCCTGGGCGAGCCGGTTGACATTGCCAAGGTCGCGCTGTTCCTGGCCAGCGACGATGCCGTCTTCGTGAATGGCACGGGCGTTGCCGTCGACGGCGGCCGACTCGGCGACTGATGCACGCGGTACTCGAGGACCTGATTACGCTGCTCCGCCTGGAGCGCATTGAAGACAACATCTTTCGCGGCGCAAGTCGCGACATCGGCAGTCCGCAGGTATTCGGTGGTCAGGTACTCGGCCAGGCGCTGTCGGCGGCCCAACACACCGTTGAGGATCGCGTAGCACATTCGCTGCACGCGTATTTCCTGCGTCGTGGGGACATGAACGCGCCGATCGTCTATGAAGTCGATCGCGCGCGTGACGGTGGCAGTTTCTCGAATCGCCGCGTCGTCGCGATTCAACACGGGCGGCCCATTCTGAATCTCGCGGCCTCGTTCCAGTTGCCGCAGGATGGGCTGTCACATCAGTGCACAATGCCGGATGTACCGGAGCCCGAAGGACTCAAGGATCTCACGCATCTCGCCCAGGACGTGCTCGATCGGATTCCCGTCAAATTGCGGCGTTTCATGACCGATCAGCGGCCGTTCGAGTTTCGTCCGGTCGAACAGTCGGATCTGAACGAGACACGCAAGCGGCCGCCGGTCAAACACGTTTGGATTCGTGCCGTCGACGGGGTACCGGATGGGACTGCGCTTCACCAGAACCTGTTGGCCTATGTTTCGGACTTCGAGTTGCTGACGACCTCGACGCTCCCGCACGGTTTACCATTCACGCGTGGCCATCTGATTCTCGCCAGTCTCGATCATGCGATGTGGTTCCATCGTGAGTTTCGTATTGACGAGTGGCTGTTGTACTCGATGGAAAGTCCGAATGCGTCCGGTGCGCGCGGCTATACGCGTGGGCAGATTTTCAAACGGGATGGCACGCTGGTGGCGTCGACCACCCAGGAAGGCCTGATCCGGGTTGTCGATCCGGACCGCGTTACGAAGCGTTCGAACCCGAAAGATCAGGAATAGGTTCGAGCTCAGTTTTGAAACGCGCCGCGTTCTTCACGTAGACGTCGGCTGACCAGCCGATCTGTGTGATTTCCTCGTCGCTGAGCGAGCGCACGACCTTGGCCGGCGAACCGAGAATCAAAGAGCCGTCCGGAAACGTCTTGTTCTCGGTTACAAGAGCGTGCGCGCCAACTATGCAGTTGTTGCCGATTGTTGCGTTATTGAGCACCGTCGTGCCGATGCCGATCAGCGAATTGTCACCGATAGTGCAGCCATGCAGCATGACCTTGTGGCCAATCGTCACGCCATTGCCCACGACCAGTTCGATGCCGGGATCTGTATGCAGGACGGCGCCATCCTGCACGTTGCTGCATGCGCCGATAGTCAGCCAGTCGTTGTCACCGCGCAGCACGGCGTTGTACCACACGCTGGCCCGGTCCTTGAGGCGGACGCTGCCTATGATGGTCGCGTTGTCGGCGATGAAGTGACCGCCACCCTCGAATTCCGGCGCGTGCTCACCCAGCGCGCAGATCACTTGGCCTTGCCCTGAGCCGCGACAGCCGCAGCCGCCTTGGCAATCGCCTCCGGGTCACCGAGAAATTCGCGCGTGATCGGCTTCAGGTCGTCATCGAGTTCATAGGCAAGCGGTACGCCCGTAGGAATATTGAAGCCGGTGATTTCCTCGTCCGATACTTCGTCCAGCATCTTCACGAGCGCACGCAGACTGTTGCCGTGAGCAGCGATGAGGACGTTCCTGCCGGCTTTGAGGTCGGGCGCTATCACGTCTTCCCAGCAGGGCATGACGCGCTCGAGGGTCAATTTCAGTGACTCCGCACCGGGCAGACCCTCAATGCCGGCGTAGCGCGGGTCGTGCATCGGATGTCGGTCGTCGTCGGCCTCCATTTCAGGCGGTGGAATGTCGTAGCTGCGACGCCAGATGTGCACCTGTTCATCACCGTACTTGGCAGCGGTTTCGGCTTTATTGAGCCCCTGCAATGCGCCGTAGTGACGCTCATTGAGGCGCCAGTCGCGCACCACCGGAATCCACATCAGGTCCATCTGGTCCTGGATGTGCCACAGCGTGCGTATGGCGCGCTTCAGTACCGATGTGTAGGCGATATCGAAATCGTAGCCGAGGTCTTTGAGCAGCTTGCCGGCCTCGATGGCCTCCGAGTTGCCCTTGTCGGTCAGGTCGACGTCTTTCCATCCAGTGAACAGGTTTTTGAGATTCCAGTCACTCTGGCCGTGACGGCAGAGTACGAGCTTGCCAGCCATGTTTGCTCCATGTTGTGGGCGACGGTGTCGCGATCAGCTTGATACGAGGTTTCGCAGCTCCTGCACTGCGACCGAGAGGGTAGCAAAATCGACCTTGCGTAGCTTCATTTCCTCGATCATTTGCAGGTATCGCGCGACCTCGTGCTCACGCTTGGCGAGCCACTGGTCGACAACCTGTCGGGGGTCGCGTTTGCTGCGCTGAGTCAGCAGCCGCAGACCTACCTCACGACGAAGGCGATAGATCTGGTCGCGCAGATTGCTGCGCGCCATGGCCTGCCAACGACCCTGGACGCGGAGGTCCTCGGCCGAGTTGTGCAGCCAGTAGAGACCGAGCGCATCGTTGAGTCGCGCATACAACCGCGCCGAGTCGATGACATCGCGGCGCCGTTCGGCGGCGATATCGACGATGTCCACGGCCGGTCGCGTCAGAATCAGCAACGCGACACGCTTGGCGAGCTCCTCCGGGACGCCCATGGCGACCCACTCACGCTCCGCCTCAACCATGCGCGCATGCGTTGCGCGCGAGACGTACGTTGCAGAGCGCGAATAGACGCGGTTCATGCCGTCCTTGAGACGATTCACGACCTCGACGATGTCGAGCTCGTCGCCGTATTGCTCGATGAGCCAGTAGCTGGCATGACGCAGCGTACGGCTGACTTCAAACATCATGCGCATTTGCGCGGTGGCGGAGATCTTGTGATCCATCGCCTCGATCTCGTGCCACAAAGGGGCTGCGCGGCATATGATGCGCGCCGCTTCATAGGCTCTGGCAACGGTCACGATGTCGGCGCCGGTATCGGTCTGCGCCCGCTTGACGAAGGCAGGACCCATGCGGTTGACAAGATCGTTGGCGACCAGCGTCGCCAGGATCTGGCGGCTCAGGCGGTGGTCGGGGATCAGGTCCTCGTAGCGGCGTCGCAGCACCGACGGGAAGTACCGCTGCGGATCGATCTCGAGGAAATCGGTCAATGGCGCGCCCGAATCGATCAGGCCGTCATACAGGTCGATCTTGGCGTAGCTGAGAACAACAGCGAGTTCCGGGCGCGTGAATCCCTGTTTGCGATTTCGTCGGTCTTCGATCTCCGTATCGTCAGGCAGGAACTCGAGGTCACGGTCGAGCAGTCCGGTTCGTTCGAGGTGCGTAATCAGGCGTGCAACTTCGTCGATACGTTCGGGCGAGAGCATTTCGCTCATGCTGATCGACTGCGTCTGCAGGTAGTTATTGCGTAGCACGAGGTTCGCGACGTCGTCGGTCATTGAGGCGAGCAGCTCGTCGCGCTTCTTGCGCGACATGTTCTTCTTCTTTGCCACGTCGCTCATCAGGATCTTGATGTTGACTTCCCGGTCCGAGCTGTCGACACCGGCCGAGTTGTCGATGAAGTCGGTATTGATACGGCCGCCCGCGAGGCTGAATTCCACACGTGCGCGCTGCGTAAGTCCGAGATTTCCGCCTTCGCCAATGACGCGGCAGCGAAGTTCGTTTGCGTCGACGCGTACCGAATCGTTGCTGCGGTCGCCGGCATCCGAGTGACCTTCATTCGATGATTTCACGTAGGTGCCGATGCCGCCATTCCAGACCAGGTCGACCGGCATTTTGAGAATGGCGCGAATCAGCTCATCGGGCTGCAGCGATGCCGCTTCGATATCCAGCAGCTTGCGCATCTCGTTGCTCAGGCGAATCGTCTTTGCCTGGCGCAGGAATACGCCGCCGCCCTTGGATATCAGTTGCTCGTTGTAGTCGTCCCAGCCGCCCATCTTGCGGAACAGGCGTTGCCGTTCCTTGAAACTCGCCGCTGTATCCGGGGCCGGATCAATGAAAATATGGCGGTGATTGAACGCGGCGACCAACTTGATGTGCCTGGACAGCAGCATGCCGTTGCCAAACACGTCGCCGCCCATGTCGCCGATGCCCGCCACGGTGAACGGTTCGCTTTGCGTGTCGAGGCCCTGTTCGCGGAAGTGACGCTTGACGGCCTCCCACGCGCCGCGCGCGGTGATGCCCATCTTCTTGTGGTCGTAACCCGCGGAGCCGCCGGATGCGAACGCATCGTCCAGCCAGAAATCGTAATCCGCCGAGATGCCGTTGGCGATATCCGAGAACGTTGCGGTGCCCTTGTCGGCCGCTACGACCAGGTACGGATCATCGCCATCGCGGCGAATGATTCCATCCGGCGTCACGACTTCGCCGTCGACGACGTTATCGGTGATGTCGAGCAATCCCGAAATGAACATCCTGTAACAGCGCACGCCGTTTTCGAAGACCGCGCTACGGTCGCCTTTCGGTACGCGTTTCGGGAAGAAGCCGCCCTTGGCGCCCGTCGGCACGATGACTGTGTTCTTGACGACCTGCGCTTTCATGAGGCCCAGCACCTCGGTGCGGAAATCTTCACGACGGTCGGACCAGCGGAGTCCGCCGCGAGCAATATCGCCGCCGCGCAGGTGTACCCCTTCGACTTCGGGCGAATACACGAAGATTTCGTACTTGGGTTTGGGAAGCGGCACTTCGGGCAGGCGGTCCGGGTCGAGCTTGATCGAGATGTACGGTTTTGGCTCACCGTCGTCGGTCAGGTAGTAGTTGCTGCGTAACGTCGCTTCGACACCGCCTGCGAATGCGCTGAGAATGCGGTCTTCGTCGACGTTGGCAGCGCGCTTCAGCGCGCGCTGAACCTTGCTGCGCACCTTGCGCAGCTCGCGCGCGCGGCGCGATTTTGCCACGCCTGGATCGAACTGCAGTTCGAACTGCTCGACGAGAAGGCGGGCAAATTCCGCATGGGCGACCAGTACGTCCTCCATGTAGTCCTGACTAAAAGGCAGGCCAAGTTGCAGGATATGCTTGGCGTAACAACGCATCAGGGAAACTTCGCGCCAGTCGAGGTTGGCACCAACGATCAGCCGGTGGAACCCGTCGTTTTCGGCCACGCCGTGCAAGACGGCCATGAAGCATTCCTCGAAGCGCTCGGACACCGCATCGACGTCGATCTCTTCGCCACTTTCATGCCGCAGGTGAAAGTCCTGAATCCAGAACGCCTCGCCCGACGATAGGGTCGCTTCGTAGGGGCGCTCGGTATACACCTCGCAGCCCATCTCTTCGAGAATCGGGAGCGCGTCGGACAGCGCGATGGGCTCGGAGACGCTATAGACAATGAAGCGCAGATGACCGGGTTCCAGCCCGCCCGCCTGATACAGGTCGACCGAGCGGGGAATGCCACCACGCACCATGGCGTCGAT
>JAAUYD010026648.1_pt1 | contig 17577 bp, 12 predicted proteins | sample 7278101 | NCBI WGS metagenome assembly JAAUYD01 (sample SAMN14350128, study PRJNA611818) | marine sediment metagenome | isolation source: surface marine sediment (0.6m) | place: French Polynesia: Moorea | collected 2018-08 | reverse complement strand
CAGGTCACCAATCGCCCTTGCCAATGCCAGGTGATCCCGGGGCGGCACCAGGATGCCGGCATCGCCGACCACTTCGGGCAGGGCGCCGCCGGTGGTGCTGATCACCGGTACGCCGCAGGCCATGGCTTCGCCTGCCGGTAGGCCGAAGCCTTCGTAAACCGACGAAACCACGGCCATGGCGGCCCGGGCATACTGGCGGACGAACGCATCGTCGCTGATGCGGCCGGTGAAGGTAATCAACCCTCCGATGCCCAGACGCCGGATCAGCCGGGTGATGCCCCCGTTTTTTTTGGGCGTTCCGACGACCACTAGGCGAATGTCACGGGTGCGGGCGATCTCGGCCACCGCGTGCAGCAGGTAAAAGAGCCCCTTCAAGGGCACATCCGAGCTGTTGGTGACGATGATGCGGCCCGGTTCGCGCGGGATATCGGCAATGGGATAGAACAGACCGGTGTTGATGCCGTTGGGCACCACCCGGAAGCGTTTTTTAGGAATTCTGAAATCCCGGGCGATATCGTTCTGGGCGCATTCGGAGACGGTGATGATCCGACGCAGGGTGCGCGATACGCGTTTTTGCATGCCGATGAACGAGAACCAGCGCAGGTGTTTGAGTTTTTTCCAAAAAGGGCGCACCGCGCGAATGGCAATATCCCGGTCCACGGTAATGGGGTGGTGGATGGTGGCCACGGTGGGTATCTGCTTGGCGATGGACCAGATGCCGTAGGAGAGGCTCTGGTTGTCGTGCACGATGTCGTAGCGCTGCAGACGGCGACGCAGGAACTGCTGGGCGCGTATGCCGAAGGTAAAGGGTTCCGGAAACCCCATGGTGGAAACCCCCACCCACTCCATGATATTGACCGGATCGGACAACTCCCTCAGGGTCGGCACGCGAAACAGGTTCTCGGGATTGTACAGGTCCAGGCAGGCCAGGCGATGGATGGGAATGTCCGCGTCCAGACCGGGATCCGGCGGACCGGACACCACGTCAACACGATGGCCGAGGTCGGTCAGCGCCCGGCTCAAGTTCTTCAGGTAGACGCCCTGGCCACCGCAATGGGGATTGCTGCGGTAACTTAGCAGGCAGATGTTCAGCGGGCGATCCAGGCGGCTATCCATCAGCATTGCAATCGGGTTCCTTCCCAACGGGCGAAATTGAACCACATACCGCCGGCCGGCGCCCAAGGTCAAGCCTTTTCATGGCGGGGGCAGCCCCATGCCTGCCGACGGTTTTGGGGTGACAGCCGGGCCATCGCGGTGTATGCATGGATGAAAATGTCTAGGTTAAATTCTGATAAACTGGTAAAAAGTCTCATTTCAGATGGTTTCGTAAAAAGCGCCGAGATCAAGGCTTGCGAATCCCGAGGAATGAGGCGTACTTGCGGGTACTCCGCAATGACGAGGGATGAAGCGTAACGCAGATATCGGACTTTTTACGGAACCATCAATTTCTTAGCGGGAGGATATGTGGCACAGACGACCCCCGACGCAGTGACCCTGGTGGAGGTGGGACCGCGCGACGGCTTCCAGTTTGAGAAGACAGTGGTACCCACCCAGCGCAAACTGGCGGTCATCGCCCGCCTGATTGAATCTGGCCTGAAGCAGATTCAGGTGGCCTCCTTCGTCCATCCGGCCAAGGTTCCCCAGATGGCCGACGCTGACGAGCTGGTCGCGGCTTTGCCTCCGGTCGACCATGTGACCTACTCGGCACTGGTACTCAATCGGCGAGGGCTGGATCGGGCCTTGAAGTCCGGCATCGGGTCCGTGGAGATCTCTCTGTCGGCCAGCGATACCCACAGCCGCAAGAACGCCGGCATGGGCCATGCGGATGCCCTGGAGGCCGGTCTGGAGATGATCGACCGGGCGCTATCCGCCGGGATGGTCGTCCGTACCAGTATCCAATGTGCCTTCGGCTGCGTCGATGAGGGATCCATTCCCGTGGGGCGGATCCTCGGGATCGTCGAACGCTTTGTCGATCACGGCGCCCATGTCGTGTCCCTGGCCGATACCACCGGCATGGGAACCCCGCCGCTGATTCGAGAGGTGCTGGATGCGATCCTTCCCCAGACCGGTGGCCTGCCCGTGGCGCTGCATCTGCACGACACCCGCGGCCTGGGGCTGGTCAATCTGATGACGGCGCTGAACCACGGCATCTCGATCTTCGACACCGCTCTGGCCGGTATGGGCGGGTGCCCCTTTGTTTCCGGTGCGGCAGGAAACATCGCCACCGAAGATACCATCCACTTGTTGGATACACTGGGTATCCGCACCGGCGTGGACCACCGGCTCGTAGGTGCGGTGTCCTACGACCTGGAGGCATTTTTCAACAAGACCTTCCCCGGCCGGATGCACCGCCTGACGGCCCCGCCCTGCTGACAACCGCAGGTTGCCGAACCATCGCTTCGGTCTTGGTCTATTTCCCATCTTGAAAAGCGAGCCCCACTAAATTACCAACCCAAGTTTATGGCATGCTTTTATGCAGCGATGGGGTTTAGTTTGATATCCATCTGCCGATATCAGGTACATGACAGGCACGACCGCCATCTGCGGGCAAACCCCGGGGAACCGGTTTATATTATATATTTAGACGCTTAAGACGCTAATGACAGACGTACCCAAAGAGACCCTGCTGTTCGTGGATGACGAGGAGAGCATCTTGGAAGTGGCCTCGGAATATTTCCAGGCCAAGGGGTACCATATCCTTACCGCTGAAAACGGTCGCGTTGCTGCGGACCTCATCGAACAGCACCGGATCGACTGCTGCTTCACCGACATCAACATGCCCGAGATGGACGGCCTGGAACTGGCCGAACACATCCGCACGGTGGACAACACCATTCCGGTAATCATCATGACCGGATATCCCTCCCTGGACAACACCATCCGCACGCTCAAAAACGGCGTGGTTGACTTCCTGATCAAGCCGGTGAACCTCAATCAGCTGGAAATCTGCGTCAAACGCGTTCTGCGTGAACGGCAGCTGTTCATCGAGAACATTTTCCTGTCCAAGGAAGTCGAGAGCAAAAAACGGATTGAACACCTCAATCGGGAGCTGACCTACAAGGTCGAGGAGCTCAACACCCTCAACCGCATCATGACCGATTTTACCACCATCGGCACCAGCGTCGACCTGTTCAAACGGGTGGTGGACCTCTCCACTGAACTGACCCATGCCGACGAGGCCAGCTTTTATGTCATCAACGAAGCCATCCAGCAGCCGGTTCAGGTGGCGCGCTCGGTCGCACGGGGCAACGGCAATGGCCAGGATCGCATCCCAACGGTTAAATCAGCCTCCGGCGGCAACGGATCTTGTGGTGGAGGCCTGGACATCAGCCAGCTCATTCTGGAGAACTGCGAAGAGGACAAACCGCTGTTGATCCAGGAGAACAGCCGGGTGCCGGGGCTGCCTGAGGCCATCCGCTCCATGATGCTGGTGCCACTGAACATCCGCAAAAAAGTGTTCGGCGTGCTGGCCGTATCGGTAGTGGACAGTGATCTCCGCTTTACCGAAAAAGACCTGTACTATATGTCTTTCATGACCAACAAAGCGGCCTATGCCATTGAGAACATCGCCCTGTACGAGAACATCTATGACAACCTCTTTGCCACCTTGTACGCCTTCGTCGGCGCCATTGAAGCGCGGGACCCCTATACCGAACAGCACTCCAACCGGGTGACCCGGATTGCCATGGCCCTGTGCCAGGCCATGGGCGGCAGCCAGGAGGATCAGGATATTCTCAATGTGGCCGCCCAGCTTCACGACATCGGCAAGATCGGCATCCGCGATGACATCCTGCTCAAGCCCGGCCGGTTGACCGAGGAGGAGTTTCGCGTCATCAAGGAACACCCCGTGATCGGCGCCAACATCGTCGAACGCCTGGGATTGTGGGACCGCGAAAAGCACATCATCCGCTGCCACCATGAACGCATGGACGGCAAGGGGTATCCCGATGGGTTGATCGGAGAAAATATTCCCATGTTGGGACGTATTCTCTCCGTGGCCGATGTCTATGACGCCATTGCTTCCGACCGCGCCTACCGCAAAAAAATGGGTGAAGAGAAAATTCTCCAGATTATGTACGGTGGGGCCGGCACCCAGTTTGATCCCGGGGTCATCGATGCCTTCCGATCGCTCTACGCTAAAGGGTCGCTCAGGCAGATCATCGATGCCAGCCGCTGACAGTCATCTCCTCGAACACGTTTCTCAACTCTATCTTCAACACTCTGGTGAAACGCTTTATCGTTGCCGCGGCTGCGGTATCATTGTATGACTTGGCCTTTCGTTCGAATGCCTGCGACCTGCGACCGGAGCATATGATGCGCCTTTTCATCATTCAGCTGCTGTGTATCGGCCTGACCTGGGTCAGCTGCCCCGATCTGTCTGCCATGCTCACCATTGAGAATGGGGGCATACGGCTCCATTTTCCCGAGGACGAAACCGCCATCGCGGAACGGCTGAATCGGAATCTGCCCGACTTTTTGAGCTTTCTCCGGGAAAAGGGCCTGCCGGTTCAACGACCGCTGCACATCATTCTCGACCCGGACCTGGATGAGCCCGACGTTCAGGTTGACATGATCCCCCATCGTGAGATCCGCATTCCGCTGCGTGCGCCCGGCGTTTTGGAGGAAGGCTACACCGAAAGTGATCCCTGGACCTACTTCATGTACAAAGGTCTTTGCCTGCAGGGGATCTATGGATTGCGGTCCGGCATCCCCAAAATGCTCTACCGGGGATTCGGGGCCATCATGTCGCCCAATCTGGTCCTGCCGCCCTGGATCGAGAGCGGGATTGGCCAGCTGCTGTATGCCGAATACACGGGCAAGGCGATTCAGGATCCGTTCGAGTCGGCTCTGTTTCGGGCCACCCCGCCGCCGGATCTGGAGTTGATCAGCCACCACCCTCAGATTTGGCCCGGTTATTTCGCTTCGCGCATCTATGGCAAACCCTTTATGCAGTGGCTCAATCAGGAGTACGGTTGGTCGGCCATTCTGGATTTTCTGCGCATTCACGGCGGCGGCGTCATTCCCATTGAAATCGATTTGAAAGCCCGCGAGGCCTTCGGCAAAACCTTCGCCGCCCTATGGCGTGATTATCAGCGACCCTATGGCACGCCGCCGTTGGCACCGCCGGGCATGCTGGCCATCGGTTACTGGGCAGACCCCATCGTCTACTGGAGTCGGGCAGGGGTCTTTCCCGGCAAGCTCCGGGTCAGGAACCGCGGCCGCTACGGAGCCGTCGATCGCCAGGGAACGCTGTGGCTGTCCGAGTTCGATTACCATGCCCGGCTGGTAGGCTATAGTGGGGGGCGGGCGGTGTCCACCACGGCCGAACACGTTTGGGATCCGGGGCCGGGCCGGGTCGCCGTCACCCGCATCGGCCGTCGCCCCTGCCTGATGGTGGTTCCCGACGACGGCCAGGGGGGATTTCGCCAGGTCTCCACCGTTGCCGACACCAGCGTGTTGATCGAGGGGCCGCCGGGCGTGATGTCCCTTTCCGGGCCGGTCCGCAACGACAAGGGTGCGATCGCCGTGGCAGGCAACACCGACGGCAACTGGGATATCTGGATCTATGACAGCGGGTGGATGCGACTCACCCGATCTCCGTCTATCGAACTGGATCCCTGGTGGGAGGAAGATTCACTGGTTTACGCCTCCAACGCCACCGGCCGCTTCCAGATCCACGAGGCCAGCCAGGCGCCGATCACCAGCGTTGATACCATGGCCCTGCTTCCGCGACAGGGCAGGTTCTTCAGACTGACCGCCACGGGATGGCGTTTCGGCAATTACAAGGTTGACCGGCGGTCCTTTCAACCGCTGATCGCTCCCCCCATGGCAGCCGCAAGCCCGGATGAAGGCGCTGATGGTTCGCCCGGTGTTGACGCGCATCCCTACACGCCTTGGAGCAGTCTCTGGCCCAATTACATTCGTCCCGACCTCTTTGTCGATATTTCCGATCTGCAATTTGGTGTGGCCACCACCAGCCGAGATGTGAGTGGGGATTACCGCCTGGATGCCGGCCTGCGCTACACCGTCGACAAGGATTATTTCGCCCTGCGGGTCGGCGCCCAAGTCGGATCGGTGGGCACACAGTTCACCCGGTATCCGCTCTCCTACACCACGGAAATCGGTCAAACCGTCGACGAGTCGCGTCATGAGGCCCGATTGTTTTGGCGGCCGCTGAAACTGGTGCGACCCGAAAGCGACCACCTGCTGCGCTCATCCAGTGGATTGGACCGTTTTGAAGGGCTTGAACTCTCCATGAACTGGCGCAACTGGGAACCCCTGGATGAAGATTTTGCGGGCGGATCGCCATACACGTCGGGCGATGAGCACTGGTTAGGCATTGGACTGGCCAAGCAACTCGACGAGCTGCGGCTGTGGGGCAGCCTGGAGTTGTTTTCTCAAGACCGTCAGTCGCTCACCCTTGGCGGTCGCCTGCTTTACGGCGAACAGACGCTGACGTCGCTGCACCTGCTTCTCGGACGGGGGTGGGGCGATGAACCGGATCTGGGTCACACCACCTACCGCATCGGCGGCAACGTCTCTGAGGGCTACTTCACCCGCCTGCCGCCCAAATTGTTCCCGGTGCGCGGTTTCGAGACCAATGTGATCGAGGGGTCCAAAGCGGCCGCCGGCGGCATCGAAGTCTTCTGGCCCCTGGCCAACCTGCAGCTGGGCTATGCATCCCTGCCGATTTTTCTGCACCGTCTGAAACTGGGAACCTTCATCGATGCGGGTATCGCCGGCGATCGGCTTACCCAAAAGGATTGGTTGGTCGGGGCCGGTTTCGAGTTCGTCCTGTCGGCCGAGATCGCCTGGGGCGCGTTCTCCGCATTGCGGATCGGGGTAGCATGGCCGCTCATCTACCCGGACTTCGTCGAGGATGACGGTGCCAAATTCGTCATTCAACTCGGCCGTCCGCTCTAATATGGTCGCTTAGCGGTCCGATCCCATTGACCACGTAACAGCCAGTCATGATCTACCTGCTCACCCGACACCCTTTATCAATTGGGTAGAATGGTGTATTAGGCGGAGCATCGGTGACCGGACCGCTGATTGCCGTCCGGCTTCAGATTCGACAACCGTAAAAGGAGGCCTATGCCGGCCTGGACGGAACCGCAGGATGTAAGGGCGTGGATGACGCGCGGATTGAGTTTTCGGGGCACCGTGCTGATGCTCGCCGCTCTGGCCGTGCTCATCTCCGAAATCCGTTTCAGCTGGGTCGAGCTGCTGGTGGGGCGGTATTTGGCGGTAACCAACACCCATCGGCCGGAATCGGGAAACGTATGGGAGCAGGGGCGCCTGAAACAGGTGGCCACCCAGACACTAGAGCAGATCGTCACCCGCCAGCTCTCTGCCCAGCGGGAAGCCCGCGAAGCCACGTCGCTGGAACAACTCATCGAAGGGCTCTCACCTTCTCGCGGGACCATGATCTCTGCGGAACACTTCAAAAAGCTCTATACCCAGATTCCCGAGTCCGTGGGGCGGACCCTGTTCTCGCCCATTCTCATGCTGCGTATCAGCGCCGAAAAGCGCTGGGAGCGGGTCTACTTGGAACGGGAAAACGGCCAGGTGGGCATCTATCTGCTGGATCGCGGCAACACCGTGCTCAGCTACACCACCCTCACCGACCAACAGCTTCAATCGACCGGTACCGCACCACCGGTTGTTGCCGGCCGGCTGGACGACAAGCCGGAGTTCGCCGACCGCATCTACCCGGCGGACCGCTTCTTTATGGCGCTGGGCACCCTTCCCGCCGAGATGCAGCAAGGCGTGTTGGCCAATCCCGGTGCCGTGCTGGCCGCTGACGGTACCCCCGTACGGGTGGGATTCAGCGATGAAGTGGTGGCCGATACGATCCGCATCGGCATCGAACTGGAGACGCCTCAAGGCCCTCAAATCGTGATCGGGTTGGGGCAGGAGTGGGCAGTGTGGCAGCTTCGTACGCTGCTCAACCCGCGGCTTTCCCGACCGGCAGCCCGAAATAGCCGCTGGTCCGGCGACCAGGTGGATCGATGACCGTGTCCCTGCGGTTGTTTAAAGGCGCTGCCGCGCTGGTCTTCATCGCGGCCGGTGCCGGCGCTCTGGCGGTCACGGCGCTGTTTTTCATGTTCTTGGTTGCCGCCAAGGATCTGCCGCGGGTTCCCGAACCCATCGGGCGCATCAACGATACGCCGGCCACCGAGATTTTCAGCGCCGACGGCAGTCGCATCCTGACCATCGGAGGGTGGCAGACGGTGGCCCTGGAGGATGTGTCCTACGCCTTCATCCAGGCCATACTGGCCACCGAAGACCACCGATTCTGGGAACATCGCGGTATCAATAAACTGCGCACTCTCAAGGCGCTGTGGATCACCCTGTTCGAGTCCGGAAAGGTCCAAGGGGCCTCCACCATCACCCAGCAACTGGCCAAAAACCTGTTTTTCAGCTTCGAGCGGACCTATGTGCGCAAATTCAGGGAACTGTTGGTGGCCCTGCAGATCGAGGCCCAGTTCTCCAAACAGGAGATTCTGGAGGCCTATATCAACCAAATCCCTTTCGGTGTGGGGGCCTATGGCATCGGCGAAGCGGCCCACACCTTTTTTGACAAAAGCGCTGGTGAACTGACCCTGGCCGAAGCATCCCTGCTGGCCGGTCTGCCCAAATCGCCCACCCGTTACAACCCCTTTCGCTATCCGGAGCGCGCCCGTGCCCGGCAACGGGTGGTGCTGCAGCGTATGGTGGCTACCGGCATGATCAGCAGCGAGGAGGCTGCCGCCGCTGCTGCCGATGCGCCCGACCTGCGCACCCGGGGGCGCTCGATCCGTGTCGACAGCTATTTCCTCGACGCCGTCATGAAAGCCCTGGAAGAGACCTACAGCCCGGAGGTCGTCTACCACGGCGGGCTGCGGGTTTATACCACCCTGGATGTGGGGCTGCAGCAGCTGGCGGAAACCGCGTTGCAGGATGGCATCGCCCGGCTCGAGAGCCAGATGGCACCTGCAGAACCACTCCCGGAGAGCGAAGCCGCCGAAGACAACGGCCTTCAGGGCGCCCTGGTGACCCTGGATGTCCACACCGGAGCTGTCAAGGCATTGGTGGGTGGGCGAGATTTCTTTGAGACGCCGTATAACCGGGCGCTGCAAAACCATCGCCAAGCGGGTTCCGGATTCAAGCCATTTCTTTACTACGGTGTCCTGGAGCGTTTGGGTAAGTCACCGGCGGATGTGATGGCGGACAAGCCGGTAACCATTCCCGTGGCCGGCAGACCACCCTGGAAGCCCCGCAATTTCAGACGGACGTACGACGGCCCCATGGTGATCAAAAAGGCGTTCACGGAATCGGTCAATACCGTGGCGGCCCAATTGGTCGAAGAACTGGGCCCGGATACGGTCATCGACGTCGCCCAACGCTGCGGCATCACCAGCCCGCTGCGCAGTGTCTACTCTGTTGCTCTGGGCACCTTTGGGGTCAGCCCCCTGGAGATGGCCGGCGCATACGCCACATTCGCTTCTGGAGGGGTGCGCCACCGGCCCTATTGGATCCACAGGGTGGAGGATGTCAGCGGCCGGGTGCTCGAAGAGCACATCATCACCGGTGAACGGGTGCTGGACGAATCCATCGCCTATCAGCTGGTGGACATGATGGCAGGCGTGATCGACGAAGGGACGGGCAATGCGGTCCGCCGAATGGGATTCAACCTGCCGGCCGCCGGCAAGACCGGAACCACCAACGAACACAATGACGCCTGGTTTACCGGGTTTACGCCCAACTTGAGCACCTCGGTGTGGATCGGATACGATCGGGGGCAGGGCATGCGGGACAAACAGGGACGCGGCATCACGGGCGGTCGCGCGGCTGCGCCCGTGTGGGCCCGATTCATGAAGCAGGCCAATGAGGGCCAGCCACCCAGAACCTTCATGGTGCCTCCCGACATCTATTTTAAAAAGGTCAATCCGGAAACCGGTACTTGGGCCGGATTCTGGACGCGACATCCAGTCTCGGTGGCCTTGCGCAAAGGAGGTTCTGGGCAGTAGCATGGGACATCTGTTCAAACACTTCGCCGTTCGTCTCTGGACAACCCTGGCCTTCGGCAGTCTGGCTACGCTGGTATTGCTACCGCCCTTCGCCGCTAGTTTTGGCCCCGGGTGGATGATCGTTCCCTGCGTGGGGGTGTTTGCCCTTGTCTTCTGGCTGTTGGGCCTGATCTTCGCCGCCCTCGGCCACCGACGGCTGGCGCGTCTGCTGAAGGAGGTCAGCGTATGGGACCGGGCCGGCATGACCCGCGAGGCCAGCCAGGCGCTGGCCCGAGCGGCCGACACGGTGGACAGCTTTTTTTTCTCTCCCTTGAACAGACGGGCACCGGCGGCGCGGCTGCTGGCCAAGATGGCCCATTTTCAGCTTGCCCAGGCCGCTCCCGAACCGTCTTCCGATGCCATCGTGGGTGCCTATCTGCGTGATTTCCCGCGCGATCGAATTGCCGCCGTCAAGTGGCTGGACGGTGTGCTGGCCGGCCGAGCGCTGACCGCCAGATCCCACGACATCGCCGCCCGCATCGGTGCGGCCCATCCCGAAGACACGGAGCTCCAGCGCATGCTGGCCCAATTTTACCTGGCCGAGCGCCGAACTGATTTTGCTGCCCTGCACGCCTATCGGCACCTGCTAGAGACGCCAGCGGATTTACCGAACGCCCTGCTGATCGATCTGGCTGATCTTTTTATCTCTCAGCCGCGCTGCGACGGTCTGGCACTGGAGGTCTACCTGGCCGCCGTCGAACGAGAGGTCAATCGACAGCAGTTGCTGCCGGCCATCGCCGCCTGCTGCCGGCTGATTCATCCCAGTCCAGTGACCCTGCCCTTGCTGGTGCGCGCGGACGAGGTGCTGATGGGTATCGAGCCTGCCGAACGCAAGCGCATGTCGCTGGCCTTCATGCCCGACATCGCCGATATGGACCGCGGACAGCGTCCAAAAACCCCGCGGCCGGCACGGTCAGTCCAGATCGTGAAAGCGATTCGTGCGCTGGGCGGATTCGGTCGGGCGGCGATGGCCGAGACCACCGGGATGATCCACCGATTGCGCCGGCAGCTGGCGGCAATGAACACCCACCGGACCAAATCAGTGTTGAAATGGGTGGCCACGGGCGCGTTGACGGCTGGCCTGGCCTGGCTGGCGATCAGTACCGCGCTGTACTTCAAATCCAGTACCGAACCGGTGGCGCCCACCCCGGCGCCGGAGGCCGCGCCTGCGCCGGTCACCGATCCTTTCACCTTGCAAGTGGCGGCCTACCTCAAGGAAACCGACGCCCAACGGTTCGTGGACCAATTGAAAGCGCTGGGATTGGATGCCTACTGGACCCGTGCTACCGGATCCAATAAAACCTGGTACCAGGTGCGCATCTCCCATTTCAAAACCAAGGCGGAAGCCAGAGCGTTCGGCGAGGATCTGAAAAAACGGCAGCAAATCGGTGATTATTATGTTGCCAATTACAAGCCCCCTGACGTACCATAATGCACCGGCTGGAATGTTAGGCAGTATTGAGACGTCGCCCGTCGTCCGATTCCAGTCCGCCAACCGCTGCGGCAACTCATGGCGTAATACAGCCACTGCACCTGACCTGAATGCGCACAAAGGAATCTGACCATGAACGCCACCATCATGACCCGGATCGTGGATCAATGTTTGCGGATGGACAGCCATGCCACCCGCCTTTACGCCAGCCTGGCCAGAAGTGCCGCCAGCCGTGACCTGAAAGGGTTCTGGCAGGATATCGCCGAGAAGAACGACCAGCACCTGCTCTACTGGGACCGTTTGCAGAGCTGGGCCGAGAAGGGCGTACTCAACAACCTGTTCGATGATTCCCCCAAAACCCTCGACGAATTGACTGCCCTTCAAGCGCGGGTCCACGATCTGGCCGATAGCTGCGTACAGGTCCATCAAAAGGAAAAGGCCTTCACCCTGGCCTTCAAGCTCGAATTCTACCTGCTGCATCCCGCCTTCGAGACCCTTTCTCAATATGTGGCTACCTTTAACGGGGACGGCGACTCGGATTTTTCCTACGAGCGTTTTGTCAACCGGTTGTTTGATGCCCTCCAGCAAAATGAACTCAGCACCCTGGAGCTGGAACTGGTGGGGGAGGTCATCCATCGCCTGTGGAAGGAAAACCGGCGCATGGCTTTTCTGAGCAACTACGATGAACTGACCGGCGTATTCAATCGGCGGGGGTTGTTCAACGCCATCACCCACCTGGCCCACCTGGCCCAGCGCAACCAGAATACGGTCAGCGCAATGATGATCGATATCGACCGTTTCAAAACGGTCAATGACAATTTCGGTCACCAGTTCGGTGACAAGATATTGCGCCGGGTGGCCGACTGCATCCGTGAGTGCATCCGGGCATCGGACGTGGTGGGGCGCTACGGTGGAGAAGAGTTCCTGGTCTACCTATCGAGCGTGGAAGCCGATTCTCTCAAGGATGTGGGTGAAAAGATCAGGCTGGCCATAGCGGCGATGCCCGATGACGAGGCCGGGGTCACGGTGAGCATCGGGATCGCTTACGGCCATGTGGGACGTGAGGTGGACGCCGACATCAAGGCCCTGATACACCGTGCTGACGAGAAATTGCTGGCCGCCAAAGCGGGCGGGCGCAACCGTATCGAATTGTAGTCGCGGCCCAAGCCGACCGCATTCCGCGGACAACGCTCCCGTCGGCATCGCACTGGCCGGTGACACCGGTCTCTCCGAGGCGCACGACCATAAAGATCCGTTGCCGGCGGCATTATCTGACGAACGGGCCGAACGGGATTGTCGGCATCCGGAGCGATTGGAGAAATGGCTTGTCACCGGACTTCAAAGGGAGTAGACTGGCCCAATCTGGATACGGCATTGGCCAACTGCCATCGTGCACGGGGGGAGTCCATCATGGAAAAACAGGATGTCATCAGGATCGCTGAGGGTCTGCGCAAGATCGAAGAGGGCGTGGAGACCATCCAGGCGGTGATGAAGGAAAAGAAGATCAAATCGATCAAGGACGTGGCCGAAGAACTGATTCCCTTTTTCAAAAAGGACGACGATTCGCTCACCGACTCCATCATCAGCCATCTCGAATAATACGGCGGCAAACCCATTCGCGTGAGCCTGATCTACGAAAGAATAGGCCGGATTTCCCATGAGCGGAAACCGGCCTTCGTTTTTTTTGATTTAAACGGAGCGAGAACGCCGGGCTGGGCCGAAAAATGCCGTTCCTCCTACCTATAATCTGCACGTAACTGCTTCTTATTAATCTTCCCCACACTCGTCTTGGCAATGGCCTTAACGATCAGAATCCGGTCCGGTACCCCATATTTGGGAATGACACCGTCTCGGGCGAATTTGGCAAAGAAGGCTTTAAGCTCATCGCCATCGGCATGTGCGTCTTCCTTAAGTACCACCAGGGCCAGTGGACGTTCACCCCATTTGGGATCGGGAACCCCGATTACGGCCGCTTCGCTGACCGCCGGATGACGGCTGATGATGTCCTCCAGTTCCAGTGAAGAGATCCACTCGCCGCCGGTTTTGATTACATCCTTGACCCGGTCGGTGATCTGCAGATAGCCTTCCTGATCGATAAATCCGATGTCACCGGTGTGCAGCCAGCCGTTGGCCCACAACGCCTCGCTTTTGTCCGCATCTTCGACATACCCCTGGGTCAGCCAGGGCGAGCGCACCACCACTTCACCGGCGCTCTGGCCGTCGTGGGGCAGGGGGTTGCCCTGGGTGTCGACCACGTCGAGCAGCACGTTGGGTACCGGCAGGCCGGTGCGGCAGCGCATCTCCACCTGCCGGTCGGCGTCCCAGGCCTGCATGTGCGGTTTCAGGTTGGCCACGGTCAGCAACGGGCAGGTTTCACTCATCCCATAGGCGCTGTACAGGTTGATCCGGTTTTCCAAGCCAGCTTTGCAAAGCCCTTGGGACATGGCGCTGCCGCCGATGACCACTTTCCAGCGCGACAGGTCCAGCTGCTTGACGGCCGGGCTGGAGACCAGCATGTGGATGATGGTGGGTACGCAGTGGGAGAAGGTCACCTTCTGGGAGACGATCAGCTTCAGCAGCATCTCCGGCTCGTATTTGCCCGGATAGACCTGTTTGGCGCCCAGCATGGTGAACAGGTAGGGCATGCCCCAGGCGTGGACATGAAACATGGGTGTCATGGGCATGTAAACATCTCCGGAATCGACGCTGGCCTGGGATTCGTAGGCGCACAGTCCGGACATGAGGCCATAGGTGTGCAGCATGATCTGGCGGTGGCTGAAATAGACCCCCTTGGGCATGCCGGTGGTGCCGGTGGTATAGAAGGTGGTGGCCATGGCGTTCTCGTCGAAATCGGGGAATGCATACTCAGGTGATGCCGCCGCCAGCAGATCCTCGTACTCGCCATCCAGAACCACCGGTGACGCCCCTGCATCGGCCCCGTCGGTAAGCAGGACGACGTTTTTGACGGTCTCCATCTGGTCTTTCACCGCGTCCAGCAGGGGAAGGAAATCGGCATTGACCAGGATCACATCGTCCTTGGCATGATTGATCGTGTAGATCAGTTGCTCCGCTGACAGGCGGATGTTGATGGTGTGCAGCACCGCCCCCATCATGGGCACTGCGAAAAAACACTCCAGGTAGCGATGGCTGTCCCAGTCCATCACCGCCACGGTGTCGCCCTGGCCGACACCCAGCGATGCCAGGGCATTGGCCAGACGCTGGATGCGCTGGTTCAATTCGACATAGGTGTAGGACATCTTGTCCCGGTAAACGATCTCGCGGTCCGGGTAATAGGTCAACGGGGTAGTGAGGATATTTTTGATCAGCAGGGGAAATCCATGGGCGGACGGTGTCCGGGGGATCAATCTGACGGGCATGACGCACCTCCTAGTGTGGAACAGCGGGTTGTGGTGGATGGTGCCGAGGCGTCGACCGGTACCGTGATGGTTGCTGCAGGGCGGATCACCGCCTACTGCGCAAACCGAGCACCGATGTTGAGCGAGAAGTCGATGGGTCGACTTCAACCCAATCTGAGCGATTGTCGAGCTTGCCGCAGATTAAAGGCAGGTATCGTCGCGCTATAGTGAACTATGCGCGGCGATACTTAACGCCGAAGATGGGGTGAGATCGGCAAACCCAATGGGTTTCACCTTTCAAGAACAACAATCGGTGTTAGCCATACGTTATTATTACCAAGATCAATCGCTTCGAGAAAGGTGAATCGCTCAGTTTGGGTTCAACTTAAGTGGTAGCCGGGGCCACTGTCAAGGCAAACGGTGGTCGCCGCTGTCCGCGACGAAGATTTGTGCGCTCAACCCGCTGGCAGCCAGAACCGCGCGCGCCCGCTCCAATACGATTTGGCGATCGGTTGTTTCGATGAAGAGGGTCACCACACCGCGGGCATAGCGGCCGCCGCGCCAGCGCCCGGTTCCCGAATGGCGCAGTACCTCATCCAGGCTGCGGGACAGCTCCCGGCGAAACTGGGACAGGTCTGTATCTCCGGACGGCGGGTGTTTGGACATATCGACATGCAGGACCAGCGTCTTCATGCCTGCCTGCATACCAGACCCGTGTGACAGATGCGGTCACAGCGTCGAATCGGACCTAAAATAGGTTGCCATGCTGGCCATTGGACCGGTCGATGATTACGATTTCCCCATTCGAAAGTTCGCACCCCGCGGCTGCGGAGCGGCTCGAAACGCTACCTTTCTCAGAATCACCTAAAATAGAAGATTCAACAAGGAGATGAGCCTCGACGATGCAACCTACCCATGAATCGGAACTGACCCACAGCCACAGTTTCGGCCAGGAGCGCAAACGGCCGGGTGAAAGCCGCACCCTGATCGTGATCGTGGTTACCGCCGTGATGATGGTGGTGGAAATATCCACCGGGATTCTCTTTGGCTCCATGGCCCTGCTGGCCGACGGCCTGCACATGGCGTCCCACGCGGCGGCCCTGTCCATCAACGCCTTTGCCTATATCTACGCCCGCCGCCATGCCCATGATGCACGCTTCAGTTTCGGTACCGGCAAGGTCAACGCCCTGGGCGGCTATACCGGTGCGGTGCTGCTGGCGGTGTTTGCCGTGATGATGGCTGTGGAGAGTGTGATCCGCATGGTCAATCCCGTGGCCATCGCCTTCAATCAGGCCATCGTTGTCGCCGTGATCGGCCTGGTGGTCAACGGTACTTGCATGTTCATCCTGGATCAAAAAGGCGACCACGATCACGGCCATGACCACCACGATCACCACCACGATCACAATCTGCGGTCGGCTTACCTGCACGTATTGGCCGATGCGCTGACATCCCTGCTGGCCATCTTCGCCCTGTTGGCCGCCAAATACTTCGGGTTGGTCTGGATGGACCCGCTCATGGGCATCGTGGGTGCCGTATTGGTGTCGCGCTGGTCCCTCGGCTTGCTGAAAAGCACCAGCCACGTCCTGCTGGATCACCAGGCGCCGGAAGCCATTTGCCACAAAGTGGTGGACGCTATCGAGAAAATCGGTGATAATCGGGTTGTCGATCTTCACCTGTGGGCCGTCGGCCCGGATATTTATGCGGCCATCATCTCGGTGGCCACGCAGCGCCCCCAACCACCGCAGCACTACAAACAGCTGATGCCCCGCGACCTGAAGCTGGTGCATGTGACCGTGGAGGTCAACCGGGAATGATCGATCCATCCTCGAAGTTGCGGCTACTGCGGTGTCACCTTGAACCATTCGGGAAAACGGCCTTTATCCATTGACTTCACCAAAGGAGGCAACACGTATGGCAGCCAAGAAAATTCTCATGCTGGTAGGAGACTTTGTCGAAGATTATGAAGTGATGGTGCCGTTCCAGGCCCTGAGCATGGTGGGTCACACGGTACATGCGGTGTGCCCGGACAAAAAAGCCGGGGATACGGTGCGAACCGCCATCCATGATTTCGAGGGCGATCAGACCTACACGGAGAAGCCGGGACATAATTTCGGCCTCAACGCCACCTTCGACGAGATTCGCGCCGAGGACTACGATGCCCTGGTGATCCCGGGCGGCCGGGCACCGGAATATATCCGGCTTAACGCCACGGTACTGGAGATGGTACGGCACTTCTCACAGGCCGACAAGCCGATTGCCGCTGTCTGCCACGGCGCCCAGGTACTGGCCGCCGCGGGGGTCATTCAGGGCAAAAGCTGTTCGGCCTATCCGGCCGTGGGGCCGGATGTCGGCTGCGCCGGCGGCACTTTCGTTGACATCGAGGTGGATCAGGCCCACGTGGACGGCAAGCTGGTTACCGCCCCGGCCTGGCCGGCCCACCCCCAGTGGCTGGCCAAGTTTCTGGAGGTGTTGGGTACCCGGATCGAGCTGTAATAGAGTACTTTCAAAAATAGATCCACGCGATCATGACGGCGTAATGCGTCGCCACTACGACGCTTTATGCCTTGTCATGAACGCTGATCCTTAATTGTGAGATAGGTTCTATAATCGCGTTGACATTGATCGACTGGAATACAAGCTAGGGTCTTTCTAAAAATACAAACTAGCCGGAGTTGCCAGGAGATCACGTATCGTCGGCAGCGGTGTGAAGCGCCAAAGGAGTCGGCAGAGTCTT
>JAAUYD010141185.1_pt1 | contig 17580 bp, 14 predicted proteins | sample 7278101 | NCBI WGS metagenome assembly JAAUYD01 (sample SAMN14350128, study PRJNA611818) | marine sediment metagenome | isolation source: surface marine sediment (0.6m) | place: French Polynesia: Moorea | collected 2018-08 | reverse complement strand
CTCGGTCTCGTCCTCGGCCGGCGCCTCGGTGGTCTCGGTCTCGTCCTCCGCCGGGGCCTCGGTGTCCTCGGTGGCGTCGCCGTCGTCGTCGTCACCGCACGCAGCGGCTACCAGACTGAGCGCGATGAGTGCGCCGGCGAATCGTCGTGATCGCATGGATCCTCCCATTTGGTGTGTTCACGTGCTGCCGCACGCATGACGTGCGGCTCGACCCGAGACTACTCGGCGGTAACAGCGAGGTGATAGTGATCGAGCTGCGCCTCGAAGTCCGACCAACCCGCGACATCGACCGCACCGGCGTGCGAGCGTGCCCACGGGCGGACGTACCGGCACACGAGCGCGTCGGGGCGCGCCGCCACCAGCGCCTCGATGTTGTGGTCGGCGTCGTCGAGGTACACGTCGCAATCGACCGTGGTCTTGTCGTCCACGATGTGCACCTCGCGGGTCGGGATCCGGTGTTCGGCGAGCCACTCGAACGTGTCGTGCACGGCGAACCGGGGCTTGGTGGTGACGATCACGATGTGGTGGCGGCGGTCGAGCCGCTCGAGGGCCTCGACGGCGCCCTGGTAGGGCTGCAGGATGCGGAAGATCGACGCGCCACCACCCGCGGTGCGCGCCCACGACCAGAACTCGCGCATGTTCGTGAAGTGGGTGAGCATCGTGGGCGCATCCCAGATGTCGACGTGCTCGGGCAGCAGCGACGCGCCGAAGTGTGCGTTGTAGCGCTCGATCCAGCCGGCGTTGAAGTCCGCGACGACACCGTCGAGGTCGATGCCGAGACGCAGCCGGTCACGTGGGCTCATGGGTCCAACTCTGGCAGGCTGGACCCGTGGCCACCGCTTCCGACACGTTCATCCTCGGCGTCGACCTCGACGGCGTCGTCGGCAACCACACCGTCCGGTTCCGCGAGATCATGGCCGAGTTGCGCGGCATCGACCCCGAGTCGTTGCCGCTCGACCGCTCATGGGACTTCCACGAGTGGGGCTTCGCGCCGAACGAGTACTCGCGTTACCACCGCATCGCCGTCATGGAGCACGATCTGTTCCGCACGATGCCGGTGATCGAGGGTGCCGCCGACGCGCTCTGGCGTCTCTCCGATGCCGGGATCTGGATCCGGATCATCACGCACCGCCTCTACGTTCACTGGGGTCACGAGAAGGCCGTCGGCGACACCGCGGCGTGGTTGGACACCAACAAGATCCCGTACCGCGACCTGTGCTTCCTCGGTGCCAAGCCGCAGGTCGAGGCCGACGCCTACGTCGACGACGCGCCGCACAACATCGAGGAGCTGCGGGCGGCGGGCAACACCGTGATCGCGTTCGAGCAGCCGTACAACCGGTCGATCGGTGGCCTTCGTGCGTCGTCGTGGCCCGACGTCGAGGAGATCGTCACCGAGCTCGCAGCCGCTCGCCTCGGGCGGTACGAGGCGCAGCTCCCCGGCATCGACGCGGGCGCCGACCGCATCGAACGCCGTCGAGGCTGACTGCGCCCGATCCGGCCTGTGCTCTTTCCTGGTGCGCTCGTACCATGAATAGTGCCGTAGAACACCGGCTCCGAGGGCGCGAAGCCGTTCTGCTACGGTGCTACCAATCGAGAACCGGTCGTGCGCGCCCGGTTGGGGGAGAACAGCATTGAGCGACAAGATCGAGCTCAAGGGCGTCTACAAGATCTTCGGAGACCAGCCACGCGGGCGAGCTCTCGAGCTCGCCAAGGCGGGCGTCCCGAAGGACGAGGTGCAGCTCCGTACGAACCACGTCGTCGGGCTCACCGACGTCAACTTCAGCGTGAGGGAAGGTGAGATCTTCGTCGTCATGGGCTTGTCGGGCTCCGGCAAGTCGACGGCGATCCGCACCGTGAACAAGCTGCACGACGTGACCGACGGCGAGGTGCTCGTCGACGGCGAGGACGTCCAGCAGATGACCGGCACGACGCTGCAGGCCTTCCGCCGAGAGAAGATGGGGATGGTCTTCCAGCACTTCGCGCTGTTCCCGCATCACACCGTCATCGACAACGTCGGGTACGGCTTGAAGGTCCAGAAGGTCGACCGCCACGTCCGGGACCAGGCGGCGCTCAAGGCGCTCGGCCTCGTCGGGCTCGAGCGGTACGCCGGGAGCTACCCGAGTGAGCTCTCGGGCGGCATGCAGCAGCGCGTCGGCCTCGCCCGGGCGCTGGCGAGCGACCCCGACATCCTCCTGATGGACGAGGCCTTCAGCGCCCTCGACCCGCTCATCCGCCGCCAGATGCAGGACGAGATGATGGCCATCCAGGACGACCTCAAGAAGACGATCCTGTTCATCACGCACGATCTGAACGAGGCGCTGCGGATCGGCGACCGGGTGTGCATCATGAAGGACGGCGCCGTCGTCCAGATCGGCACCCCCGAGGAGATCCTCACGCAGCCGGCGACCGGGTACGTCGCCGAGTTCGTGCAGGACGTCGACCAGGGCCGCGTCATCCAGGTCCACGAGATCATGGTCGAGCCGAGGCCGCTCAGTGCGACCGAGACGCTGCAGGAGGGCCTGCAGCACCTGGGTGATCGGGCCGGCGCCTTCGTGCTCGACGAGCGCGGCGCCCCGGTGGCCGTGCTGACCACCGGTGACGGCATCCGCGCCAGCGGGATGGGCAGCACCAACCTCCAGGACGGCCTGCGCTCGGACTTCGCGACGTGCAACCCGCACCAGACCCTGAACGAGGTCTATGCCGCCGCCGGGCGCGGCATCCCGATCGCCGTCGTGGACGAGGACGGCCGCTTGGTCGGCAACCTCGATCCACGCCACATCATGGAGGAGATGGGCCGAGTGGAATCACTCATCGACGATTTCGAGCGCGAGGTGTTCATGTGATGTTCGTGCAGGCACCTGACGATCCCGGCTTCGGCGACAACGAGGTCCTCGACGAGTTCACCATCCCGTTCGGCAGCTGGATCGAGCAGGCGGTCAACTGGGTCACGCTCAACCTCGACTGGCTGCTCGATGCGATCGCCTGGCCGTTCGAGTTCCTGCTCAAGAACATCGTCGACCGATTCCTGCTCGAGATCCCGTGGGTCTGGCTGGTCCTGATCATGTTCCTGCTCGCCTGGCTCGTCCGGAACCTGACGGTGGCGGTCGGTGCCGGCATCGGCCTGGTGATCTGCGGCCTGCTCGGCAACGAGTACTGGATCCAGACCGCGCGGACGATCGGCTTCATCGTCGTCGCGGTGGTGATCTGCGTGATCATCGGCATACCCGTCGGCATCCTCGCGGGACGGATCGACGGCGTCTGGTCGGTGATCAGACCGACGCTCGACGCGATGCAGGTCATCCACTCGTTCGTGTACCTCCTGCCCTTCATCTACTTCTGGGGGGTCGGCCGCATCGGGGCGACGATGGCCACGATGGTGTTCGCGCTCCCGCCCTTGATCCGCCTGACCAACCTCGGCATCAGACAGGTGCCGGAGGACGTGGTCGAGGCTGCGCGCGCCTACGGCGCACCCGAGCGACGCGTCCTCATCGACGTCCAGCTCCCGCTGGCCCGCGCCGCGATCCTCACCGGCATCAACCAGACGCTGCTCCTCGCGTTCTCGATGCTTGGTGTCGCTGCGATCATGGGCGCCGGTGGTCTCGGCCAGCTGCTGTTCCGGGCGCTCGGCCAGCAGGACGTGTCGCTCGCTGCGTCGAGCGGACTCGCGTTCTTCCTGCTCGCCGTCATCCTCGACCGCATCGCCCAGCCGACCGGCGCCGCCCAGGCCAACCTGTTCTCGCGCATCGTCGGAGCGTGGCGGGCGCGGCGCACGCCCGAGATGCTGCTCGACGATCCGACGTTCAACCCCGAGGCGCACCTGATCGAGCCGCCCGCCGAAGAGCCGGAGGACGAGCACGAGGGCCATATCGCCCCGGTCGCAGGGCGTGAGCGGCAGGCGATCATGGGTGTGATCGCCGGTGCCGTGCTCACGCTGGTGTCGGTGTTCCTCACGTGGAGCCAGGACTCGGGCCTCGTGACGGGCTACTCGCGACGCGACGACCAGGACCTCGCTGGCGAGTCGTTCAACGGCCTGGCGGCTTCCGGTGGGTCGTGGTTCGGCATCTTCATCGTGCTGCTCGCGCTCGTCGCGCTGGCGGGGGCGATCACGATGCTCGTCCGGCCCGGCGCCGGCGGTCGCTGGCTCGCACCCGACGGTGTGCTGTTCGCCGCGCTCGGGGCGCTCGGCACCGCTGTCGCGTACTGGCTGATCCAGCCGCCGGACCTCGCCGTCGGCCACAGCCACGGGCTCGGCGTGTACGTGGCGATCGTCGGCGGGCTCGGAATGACGGTCGCCGCTGCGCTGTGGGTGGCCGCCGCCCCGTACGGTCCGCGTCGACCGTTGAAGCCGAAGGTGGTCGCCGCGCCGATCGTGCTCGCCGTCGTCGCCGTCCTGCTGTCCGTGATCGCCATCTTCTCCTCGTGGACGCTCGACGAGCGCCAGGACGCCGTCATCACGCCCGAGATCCAGGCCGAGCTCGACGAGATCATCCGGCAGGAAGCGGCCGGCGAGATCGAGAGCGGCGTCGCCGCGTCGCGCATCCAGACCATCCGTGCATCCGCCGTCGCCGACGAGGCGATCGTCATCGACGGCATGTCGTCGGAGGGGTCGGGGCTCGGGATCTGGGCCCTGATCTTCACGGTGCTGGCCGCGGCCGGTGCGCTCGTCACGGCGGGTGCGGCCGGCCTCGACGACCGCCGGCAATGGATCGGCGGGATCGTCGCGATGGGTCTCGGCATGGCCGTCGTGGGCATCTTCGTCGGCTGGACCGGGTCCCTCGCCCGCGCCACCGATCCGAACTTCGCGAGCGGTGTCGGCACGATGGTCGCCGGTCTCGGAGGCGTGTTCGCGTTCCTCGCCGGCCGTCTGGTCGTCGGCGGCTTCGAACGGTCGCGGGTGTACGCGGACAGCCACGTCGACGCCGCCGCGCCCACTGGCGGATCAGGCGCTCCGCGCAGTATCGCCATCGAAGATCCCGTATCCTCAACGATCGCGCCGTGAGCAGCGTGAACTGCCGCAGCGTGAGCACACCACCCAGGGAGGGGTAACCAACACCATGATCAGGAACCACAAAGCGCTGGTCGCCACCGTGGTCGCGTTCGGGCTCGTCGCCGCAGCGTGCGGTGACGACGACGACAGCGCGACCGACGACGCCGCGACCGACGACGCCGCGACCGACGACGCCGCCACCGACGACGCCGCCACCGACGACGCGGCCACCGACGACGCCGGCGCCCTGCCTGGCACGGGCGTGTCGATCACGATGGCCAAGGCCGACTGGAGCACCGAGGACCCGAACGCCTACGTGGCGCGGGCGGTCCTCCAGGAGTTGGGGTACGAGGTCACCGATCCGAAGGAGCTCGAGCTCGGCCCGAGCAACGCCTACATCGCGATGGCGCAAGGCGACGCCGACTTCTGGATCAACTCCTGGTACCCGGGCCACAACAGCTGGCTCGAGAACGAGCTGCCGGACGGCTCGAAGGTGGGCGACCACCTGACCGTCGTCGGCGAGATGATGATGGCGGGCGGCCTGCAGGGCTACCTGATGACGAAGTCGTTCGCCGAGGAGTTCGGCATCTCGTCGATCGACGAGCTCAACTCGAACCCGGACGCACTGGCGGCCTACGACGCCAGCGACCCGGTCCCGGGCAACGGCGTCGCCGACATCTACGGCTGCCAGGAGAGCTGGACGTGTGACGACATCATCACGAGCCAGATCGCCTTCTCCGGTTGGGAGAACATCGAGCAGACGATCGCCGGCTACGACGCGATGTTCGCCGAGGCCGTCACGAAGGCCGACGCCGGCGAGCCGATGTTGATCTACACCTGGACGCCGAGTGCCTACATCACCCAGCTGCGTCCCGGCGACAACGTCGTCTGGGCGACGGTGAACGAGGTGGTGGACGACTCGAACCCGACGGGGGTCGAGGGCGGCGAGGAGCACGACCAGCGTCCCGGCATCGCCGGCATCGGGCCCGAGGAGTGCCCGGGTTCGACCGGCACCGACTGCCAGCTCGGTTGGGTCGCCGCCGACATCCAGGCCACGGCCAACTCCGAGTTCCTCGATGCCAACCCGGCCGTTCGCCAGTTCCTCGAGGACTTCCAGATGTCCGTCCTGCAGGTCTCGCTGATGAACGTCGAGATGGGCGACGGCACCGACGTCGAGCAGCTCGCCGCCACCTGGATCGAGGACAACCGCGCGACCGTCGACGGCTGGATCGCCAGCGCAGTCGCAGCCGCCGGCTGATCCACCCGATCACAAGAACCAACGACCACTGAGAACGGCCGGCCCGAACGGGCCGGCCGTTCCGCGTCCCCGGTCAGGGCAAGGGTTGTAGCGAGACGATCATGTCGCCGACCGATCGCGTCGCAAGCCGGAGGTGGGCGAGCGCCGAAGCGAAGCGGCGGCGGCGAGCGCGGGAGGCGAAGCAGCGCCGGTCTGGTCAGTCGAGTCTGCCGCGCTGGCCGCGCCCGGCGAGGAGCGCAGCGCAGCGAGCCCCGAAGCTCCCGGAGGCGAGGGCTGCTAGCCCGAGCCCGGCGAAGCCCGGACATTCGGAGCACCACAGCTCGGGAGGCGTCGAGCCATCAGCTCGACCCCGGCGAAGCCCGATCAGAACGGTTCTGCACGTGCTGGTAGCCGAAGCGACCCTTGATGCACAGGTTGCCGTGGGTGATCGGGCTGTCGGGCGGCGAGGAGACCTTGACGATCTCGTTGTCCTGCACGTGCAGGGTCAGGTTGCAGCCGACCCCGCAGAACCCGCAGACCGTGTCGGTCGTGGTCTGTCGCTGCTCGTCCCAGGTGCCGGCGGCGCGCATGTCGAACTCGCTCGTGAACATCAGCGCCCCGGTCGGGCAGACCTGGATGCAGTTGCCGCAGTACACGCAGGCCGAATCCGGGAGGGAGACGTCGTGCTCGGTGGAGACGTGCGCGTCGAAACCGCGCCCGGCGATCTCGATCACGAAGCTGTTCTGCCACTGCTCACCGCAGGCGTCGACGCACTGGTAGCACAGGATGCACTTGGCGTAGTCCCGCACGTACAGGTCGTTGTCGACCTTGACGGGCTGCGACACCGTCGCCGCTCGATCGCCGTAGCGATCCGGATCGGCGCCGTACTCGGCGTTCCACTCGTCGACTCGTTCGGTGAGCGAGAGGTCGACGGACGAGCCGAGGAACTCGAGCACCATCTTGCGGGCGTGGTCGACGCGCTCGCTGCGGGTCCGGACCGTCATCCCGTCCTCGACCGGGCGTGAGCACGACGGCACGAGCACCCGTGACCCCTCGACCTCCACCATGCACACCCGGCAGGCGTTCTTGGGCGTGATGGTCTCGCCGTAGCAGAGCGTCGGGATGTCGCATCCCCGCCCGCCGCACGCGTCGAGGATCGTCGTGCCCTCGGGCACGACGACCTCGGCCCCGTCGATCGTGAGGCGCACGTCGCGAGTTGTGCCTGACACGAGTCGCGACAGGTCGTCACCCATCGGCGAACACCCCCAGGCGATCGATGGCGGTTTCGATCGCGTTGAACGCGGTCTGGCCGAGGCCGCAGATGCTGGCGTCCTGCATGGCGGCGCCGATGTCGCGGAGCAGGTCGATGTCGCCGTCGCGGGCGCCCGCTGCGAGCCGCTCGACCGCCTCCTCCTGCCTGACCGTGCCGACCCGGCAGGGAACGCACTGCCCGCACGACTCGTCGCGGAAGAACGCCGCGATGCGGCGGATCTGGTCGACGAGATCGACGTGCTGGTCGTGCACCATCACGACGCCGGAGCCGAGCGTCAGCCCCGCCGCCCGGGTCGATTCGTGATCGAGCACCAGGTCGAGGTCGGCCGGGCCGGCGAAGCCGCCTGCGGCGCCGCCGAGCAGCACGGCCTGCAACTCGGCACCCGTGCGAAGCCCACCGGCGAGGTCGATCAGCTCGCCGAGGGTCAGCCCCAGCTCGACCTCGTACACACCGGGTCGCACGACGGCGCCCGAGAGGCAGAACAGCCGCCGGTTGGCCGCTGCGCGGTCGCGGATGATCGGCGGGACGTTCATCAACGTCTCGACGTTGTTGACGACGGTCGGCTTGCCGAACAGCCCGACCTCGAACGGGAACGGTGGCTTGTTGCGTGGCTCGCCCCGGTAGCCCTCGATCGAGTTGAAGATCGCGGTCTCCTCGCCGCAGATGTACGCGCCGGCGCCGCGCACGATGGTGATCTCGAAGCCGGAGCCGAGGTGGCCGACGTCGCGGCACCGTGCGATCGCCGTCTCGAGCATCTGCTCGGCACGGGGATACTCGCCGCGCAGGTAGATGTACCCGTGTTCGCAGCCGGTGGCCAGCGCCGCGATGCACATCGACTCGACGAGTGCATACGGGTCGTTCTCGATCAGCGTCCGGTCCTTGAACGTGCCCGGCTCGGACTCGTCGGCGTTGCAGACGAGGTAGTGCGGTGTCGCCGGCTGCGTGCGGACGGCTTCCCACTTTCGGCCGGTGGGGAACGCCGCGCCGCCTCGCCCGGTCAGGCCCGAGTTGCCGACCGCTTCGACCACGGCCTCTGGTCCCATCTCGCGAGCGGCGTGCAGCGCCTCGAACCCGCCATCGGCGACGTAGGCGTCGAGGTCGAGCGGATCGCTGCGGCCGGCGCGCCGGAGGAGCACCAGGGAGGGATCGCCCGCCTGGGGCACCGACGCCGCCGGGTCGACCTCGGGCGGTGGCGTGCCGCCACCGGCGAGCCCGCGCAGCTCGTCGGCGGTCGTCGAGCCCGCCGGCCGGCGGTCGGCCGGCGCGCCGGCGACGGTCACGTACGCGGCCGGCGCCTGCTCGCAGAGCCCGAGACACGGCGCCGGATGGGTGCCGTCGGGCAGGTCGTCACGCGGGCCTCCCTGCGCCCGGCACGCCAGGTCGACGCAGACGTGGGTCTGGTGAGCCGGGCGTTCCGTCGTCGAGAACAGTGCGTAGAACGTCGTGACCCCGTAGATCTCGGCCGGGGAGACGTCGAGCCGCTCGGCGATCGCATCGATCGCCTCGGGGCTGATCCAGCCGACACGGTCGTTGACGGCGTGCAGCGTCGGCAACAGGAGGTGCCGCCTGGCGCGCCGACCGCCGGTCCCGTCGTGCGCCCGATGCCCGGTCTCGGCGCTGAGCACGGAATCGATCGCGTGGTTCTCCTGCGCGGTGGCCGGTCGCCCACGGGTGACGATGTCGGCCATCAGGCGATGCCGTCCATCAGCCGCGTCTCGTCACTCACCGGTCACGACTCGCGGGTCATCAGTCGCCGGCCACGGGTGCCGGGAGCTTGTCGACACGCACCGCCGCGGCCTTGAACTCGGCGGTGCCGGCCTTGGGGTCGGTGGCGTCGATCGTCAGGCGGTTGACGTCCACGTCGTCGGGGAAGTGGAACGTCATGAAGACCAGCCCGGGGCGGAGACCGGGGTCGACGCGCGCCGGGGCCTCGACCGCGCCGCGAGCCGAGGCCACGCGGACGATCTCGCCGTCGGCGATGCCCAGCCGGCCGGCATCGGCGGGCGAGATGTCGAGCGTCTCGCCGATCCGGTTGGGGCTCGAGTAGCCGCCCGACTGCACCCCGGTGTTGTACGAGTCGAGGCGGCGTCCGGTGGTGAGGCGCAGCGGGTAGTCCTCGCTGAGGTGCTCGACCGGCGGTTCGTCGACGACGACGCTGAACGGCGCCCGCCGCCCCCGTTCGGCCGGGTCGTCGGCCCAGAGCCGGCCGTGCAGGAACGGCGGCTCGAGCGAGTCCTCCGAGAAGCACGGCCACTGGATGCCGCCGAGCTCGTCGAGCCGCTGCCAGGACATGCCGGCGTGCATCGGGGACAGCCGGCGCAGCTCGTCCCAGATCCCCTCGTGGTCCTCGTAGTGCCAGTCGTGGCCGAGCTCACGTGCGAGCCCCGTGATGATGTCGATGTCGTCGCAGGCATCACCGGGCGGCTCGAGCGCCTTGCGAACGCGTTGCACGCGACGCTCGGAGTTCGTGACCGTGCCGTCGGACTCGCACCACGACGCACTGCCCGGCAGGACCACGTCGGCCATCTCGGCCGTCTTGGTCAGATGGATGTCCTGGACGACGAGGTGATCGAGACCGGCCAGCAGCTCGACCGCGCGCCGGCCGTCGGCTTCGGACTGGGCCGGGTTCTCGCCGATCACGAACACCGAGCGGAGCTCGCCGCGCTCCATCGCGTCGAACATCTGCGTGAGGTGCCAGCCGTTCTCGGGCGGCACTGCGACGCCCCACTCGGCGTCGAACTTCGCGCGGGCGGCGTCGTCGGTGACGTCCTGGAACCCCGGCAGCTTGTTCGGGAGGGCCCCCATGTCGCCGCCGCCCTGCACGTTGTTCTGCCCTCGCAGCGGTGTCAGCCCCGCCCCGTATCGGCCCACCTGACCCGTGAGCAGCGCCAGGTTGCACAGTGACAGCACGTTGTCGACGCCGTTGTGGTGCTCGGTGATGCCGAGTGTCCAGCACAGCTGCGCGGCATCGGCCGTGGCGTAGGCGTGGGCCAGTTCGCGAATCGCGTCGGCGGGGACGCCGGTGACCGCCTCGCCCCGCTCGAGCGTCCACTCCTGCACCGACGCGGCGTACTCGTCGAAGCCGGTGGTCGCGCGATCGACGAACGTGGTGTCGACGAGGCCGGCCTCGATGATCTCGCGGGCGATCGTGTTCGACAGGGCGATGTCCGAGCCGACGTCGAGGCCCAACCAGCGGTCGGCGAAGCGGGCGGTCTCGGATCGGCGTGGATCGACGACGTAGAGCTTTGCGCCGGCGTTGAGCGCGGTGAGGACGTGGTGGAAGAAGATCGGGTGTGCGCTGCGGGCGTTCGACCCCCACATGACGATGACGTCGGCGGCCTCGGCCTCCTGGTAGGACGACGTGCCACCTCCCGCTCCGAAGACCGTGGCCAGACCGACCACCGACGGCGCGTGTCAAGTTCGGTTGCAGGAGTCGATGTTGTTGGTGCCGAAGACCGATCGCGCCAGCTTCTGGGCGAGGAAGTTCATCTCGTTCGTCGATTTCGAGCACGAGAACACGCCGATCGACCGGCCGCCGTGGACATCGCGGGAGGTCCGGAAGCCGTCGGCGGCACGGGTCAACGCTTCACCCCAGGTGGCCGGCCTGAGCTCGCCACGCTCGCGGACGAGCGGCTCGGTCAGCCGTGCCTTCGGCCGGTGTCGATGGCGCCCCATGACCCCGGATCGTACCGCACCCCCGTCGTCGTGTTCCACCATGCAGAACGATTCCGTATTGTGGAACAGATACGCTTGTGGCACACTCGACGCCGTTCGACACAGTTCGACACGGCACACAGTTCGACACGCAGGGGGCTCGAACGCACCATGTCCTTTCCGACCGATCTCGACATCGCTCGCGCCGCGACGCCCAAGCCGCTCCCCGAGATCGCGGCGTCGATGGGCATCGGCGAGCACCTGTTGCGGCCGTACGGGAGCGATCTGGCCAAGATCGATCTCGGTGCCGTCGACGAGCTGTCCGACCGCCCGAAGGCCAAGTACGTCGTCGTGACGGCGATCACGCCGACCCCGCTGGGCGAGGGCAAGACCACCACGACGGTCGGTCTCGGGCAGGCGATGAAGCACGTCGGCAAGAACGCCGTGATCTCGCTGCGTCAACCATCGATGGGTCCGACCTTCGGCATCAAGGGTGGCGCCGCAGGTGGGGGCTACAGCCAGGTGATCCCGATGGAGTTGCTCAACCTGCACCTCACCGGCGACTTCCACGCCGTGACGGCCGCGCACAACCTCCTCGCGGCCATGGTCGACAACCATCTGCACCACGGCAACGACTTCGGTCTCGACATCGACAACATCACGTGGCGGCGGGTGCTCGACGTCAACGACCGGGCGCTGCGCAACATCGTGATCGGTCTCGGTGGTCGCATGGACGGTGTGACCCGCCAGTCGGGCTTCGACATCACCGCCGCCTCCGAGGTCATGGCGATCCTCGCCCTCGCCGTCTCGGCCGACGACCTCCGCGCACGCCTGGGGCGCATCGTCGTGGGATACACCCGCGACGGCGAGCCCGTGACCGCCGAGCAGCTGCAGGGTGCGGGATCGATGGCGGTCATCATGCGCGAGGCCTTGGCCCCCAACCTGCTCCAGACGCTCGAGCACACCCCGGTGATCGTGCACGCCGGCCCGTTCGGCAACATCGCGCACGGCAACTCGTCGGTCATCGGCGACCTGATCGGGATCAGGGGCGGCGACTACCTCCTCACCGAGGCGGGGTTCGGTGCCGACATGGGCGCCGAGCGCTTCTTCAACATCAAGTGCCGTGCGTCCGGGTTGACGCCCGATGCCGCCGTGCTCGTGGCGACGGTCCGGGCGCTCAAGGCGCACTCGGGCAAGTACAAGATCGTCGCCGGCCGGCCGCTGCCCGACGAGCTGCTCGAGGAGAACCCCGACGACGTGCTGGCCGGAGCCGCCAACCTGCGCAAGCAGATCCAGAACGTGATGGCGCACGGCGTCACGCCCGTCGTCGCGATCAACGGGTTCCCAACCGACCACGAGTCCGAGCACGACGCGATCCGGCAGGTGGCCGACCAGTTCGGCGTGCGGGTCGCCGTGTGCACCCACTTCTCCGACGGGGGCGCGGGCGCGACCGAACTCGCCCAGGCCGTCATCGACGCCTGCGAGGAGCCGAACGACTTCGCGTACCTCTACGACGACGCCGACTCGCTCAAGACGAAGATCGAGAAGGTCGCGACCACGATCTACGGGGCCGAGCGTGTCGAGTACACACTGGCCGCGAACCGGCAGCTGCAGACCTACGAGGACAACGGCTTCGGCCGGATGCCGGTGTGCATCGCCAAGACGCACCTGTCGATCTCGGGCGACGCGTCCCTGAAGGGCGCGCCGACCGGCCACACCCTGTCGGTCCGCGAAGCCCGCGCGTCGGTCGGTGCCGGCTTCGTCTACCCGATCTGCGGCGCGATGAGCACGATGCCGGGTCTCGCCAAGGCGCCGGCCGCGTCGCGCATCGACGTCGACGGCGAGGGCGAGATCGTCGGGCTCTCCTGATGGTCGGGACTGCCCTCCGCTGCGCTTCGGCTGCTCCCTCCTGCCGGCAGCGCCTCCCTGGCGGTCGTGTCGCTGCGGCCGCGCTTTCGTCGTCGACCGGCACTCGATGCCGATGATCGCGACGTGTCGCCGGATGGCGATGCCCGACGGAGTCAGGGGTCATGATGGTGCTCATGGCTGACTTCGAGCGGACTCCGGGTGGGGCGGTGTTGATGGACGGCAACCGGTTGCGCGACGAGATCGTCGTCCGGTTGCGTGACGAGATCGAGTCGCTCGGCTCACCGGCCGTGTGCCTCGCGACGGTGCTCGTCGGCTCCGACAAGCCGAGCCAGATCTACGTGCGGATGAAGCATCGCAAGGCCGAGGAGGCCGGCATGGTGTCCCGTCAGGTCGAGCTGCCCGAGGACACGTCCCAGCAGCAGGTCGAGCAGGCGGTCGCCGAGCTGGTCGCCGACCCGTCGGTCCACGGCATCCTCGTCCAGCTGCCGCTCCCCGAACATCTCGACGCCGAGCCGGTGCTCGCGCTCGTGCCGCCCGAGAAGGACGTCGACGGTCTGACCGAGCGGTCGATGGGCCGCCTGGTGAGGGGCATCCCCGGCCACGTGCCGTGCACCCCACTCGGTGTGATGCGCCTGCTCGAACGGTACGGCGTCGAGACATCGAGGCGGCGCGCCGTGGTCGTCGGTCGCTCGACGCTCGTCGGCCTGCCCCAACTGCTGCTCCTCGGCCGGAAGGGCATCGACACCACGGTGACGCTGGCCCACTCGCGCACCGCCGACATGGTGGCGGTCTGTCGCGAGGCCGACATCCTGGTCGCGGCCGCCGGGCAGGCCCACATGATCACCGCGGATCACGTGAAGCCGGGCGCCGCGGTCATCGACGTCGGTGTGTCGCGCACCGAGGACGGCATCGTCGGCGACGTCGACTTCGACGCCGTCGAGTCGATCGCCGGCGCCATCACGCCGATGCCCGGAGGCACCGGGCCCATGACCATCGGGTGCCTGCTCGAGAACACGATGTCGGCGGCCAGGATGCTCGGCGCCGCCTGAGCGTCCGATCGAGCTCCGTCCCCCCGAGCTGGCGCCCCCTGGTGTTCGGTGGACCGTCCGAGCCCCGCACGGCCGGGGGCCGACGGTGTTCGGAGGTTGGGACGGTAGTCCCTGGTCACGGGGCGTGGCCGGGCGCACGATCGGTGGTGGACAGCAAGGAGACCCAAACATGGCAGTCACCAAGATCATCGAAGTGGTCGGCCGCTCGAGCGAGAGCTCGGACGCCGCCGTGAAGAGCGCATTGGCCGAGGCGACCAAGAACCTCCACGGCGTCAAGGCGCTCGACGTCGTCTCGATCGGGCTGCGCGGCGAGAACCTGGACGAGTGGGGCGCACACGTGCGCATCTCGTTCCTCGTCGACAGCGTCGACGGCTGACACGACCGGGCCACGCCGCACCCACCGAGCCGGACCGAGCTCGGGGCACCGGGCTCGGCACCTGCCGAGCTCGCTGACGATGTCGCGGCGCCCGCGCGCCGTCGCGTCGGCGCTCGCCTGCGTCGGGGACGCGGCGCGTCCGGTCGGTCCGATGACCGCGCGGTGACCGGCCGGGACGGAGCCGGATCGTCGCGCCCGCTGGCGCTCAGTGTGTGCCGGGCGGTCGCCGCCGGCGCCGCATCGGCCGGAGACGTCGCCCCATCGCCACGGCGGTCGCCGGTAGGTAGTGCAGCCTGCCGGCGGTCGGCACCGCGTTCCACGGCTTGGCGCGGACCGCGGCCGGATGCTGCAGGATGCGGACCGTGAGGAACAGGGCGATCGTGGCGTGGGACCCGATCGTCATCCACACGAAACCGTCCGCGCCGACGGCTCCCATCACCAGCGCGCCGATGACGGGGCCGAGCAGCGCGCCCGTACCGAACATCAACACCAGCTGACTCGACGCGGCCGTCAGCTTGGCGGTCGGGACCCAGTCGTTGGTGTAGGCCCCCGCGATCGAGTACAGCGGATAGGTCGTTCCCCCGATGACGACCATGCAGAGCAGGCCCGGCCAGCCCTCGGGGCCGACCTGCAGCAGCACGGCCGCGGCGCCGCCCGCGACCGCAGCCGCCAGCGCACCGACCAGACGCCGGTCGACGCCGTCCGACGCGGACGAGATCGGCACGCTCAGGATCAGGCTGCCGAGCGTCGGCATGGCGACGAACAGGCCGATCTCGGGGACCGACAGGCCCGATCGGGTCGCGTAGACCGCGCCGAGACCCAAGAACGCGCCGTGGGTGACGCCCACCAGCTGCGACGTGACGAGTCCGGTCGGCACGATGCTCCAGAGCTCGCGAAGGGTCATCCGTTCCGGCGCCGCGACCACGGGCGGCGCCGCTGCGGCGGAGAGCGCGACCGGCGCAACCGCGACCGAGATCAGGATCGCCGCCGCGCCGAAGCCGGCGAGCGCGTTGGGATCGAGCCTCGTGAAGCTGAACTGCCCGACGCCGTAGGCGACGACCGTGACGAGCGTGTAGATCGACAAGAGCCGCCCCCGCTGCTGGTTCGACACGAGCTGGTTGAGCCATGACTCCGCCACGACGAACTGGCCGGCGAGGCAGGCGCCGGCCAGGAACCGCAGCCCGATCCACGCCACCGGATGGGTCGCGAACCCGGCGGTCATGATCGCGGCGGACAGCAGCGAGGCGAGCGCGGCGTACACGCGGATGTGGCCGACGTTGCCGAGTGAGTGCAACGTGACGCGCGAGCCGGCGAGGAACCCGGCGTAGTACGCGCCGCTGACGAATCCGATCGAGAGGGAGCTGAAGCCGTCGAGCTCGGAGCGGACGGCGATGAGGGTGCCGAACAACCCGGCGCCCGTGAGCATCAGACCGAGACCGAGGAAGAGCGCCCACGTGGCCCACACGAGCGACTCGATCGCCGGTCCCGGTGCCGGGTCGGACGGCGATCGGGCGGGCGGCTCGGTCGCCGGTTCGAGGTCGGCGTCCGGGGCGGCCGGCGCCGGTTCGACATCGGTGGTCTGCTCGGTTGGTCCGTCGCCACCGGCGACCGGCACCGTGCTCACGGCGCGGCACGATATCGCACCCGACGGCGAGCCCGCGTGGCGGATTCGTGCCGGGGCCGGTTTGGCGACCGTTCCGCATTGTGGAATGCTGAGCGGCCGGAGTTGATGACATGTCCACGGTGCAATCAGTCGAGCGAGCGTTCTCCATCCTGCGATGCCTCGCGAGCGGACCGTTGGGTGTCAGCGAGATCGCCGACCGAACCGACCTCCCGAAGAGCACGGTCTCGCGGCTGTTGGGCACGCTCGTCGAGACCGGAGCGGTCGAGCAGAGCGATCTGCTGGGTGTGTACGGCCTCGGCGAGCTGATCATCGAGCTGTCGTCGTCGGCGAGCCCGGGGAGCAACCTCGTGTCGATCGCTCGCCCCTTCCTGGTCGAGCTCGTCGAGCAGATCGGCGAAGCGGCCGGGCTCGGCATGCTCGACGGCGCGCAGGTGTACTACCTCGACCAGGTCGACGGCGATCACGAGGTGCAGGTCCGGGACTGGACGGGCGAGAGCGTCGACGCCCACGTCGTGTCGTCCGGGTTGATCCTGATGGCCCATGTGCCACGTGAGCTGCGCGTCGAGTGGCTCGCGGGCCCGCTCGAGCCGCAGACCGAGCACTCGGTGACCGATCCTGCCGTGCTGGCACGCCGGCTCGACGAGGTCAGGCGCGCCGGCTTCGCGTGGGTCTACGAGGAGATGTCCGAGGGACTGAACTCGGTCGCGGCCCCGATCGTCAACCCGGCCGGTTCGGTGATCGCCGCGGTGCATGCGCACGGCCCGTCGTACCGATTCCCCGAGCCCGGGGGTGCGGCGTCCGTGGCGGCGGCCGTGGTCGACACGGCACAGCGGATCTCCGACCGGCTGTCCGGCCGGCACCGCCCCGAGTCCGCCGCCTGAGGCGCGCCGCCCGGCGCCCCGGTCCGATCGGTGGTCACCGTGGCGCGGCCGCGCTCGGACTGGCGCCGACGGCGACCGGGAGTGCTAGTGTTCCACGATGCGGATGCGTTCCGTATCGTGGGCCGGATGAGGAGCCGGTCGAGCACCTCGTGGGGGATGACGTGAGCGACGACGACTACGAAGAGATCGATCTGGCGACGCTGCCCGACGACGAGCTCGTCAAGCAGATGCACGACGACCTCTACGACGGGCTGGCCGACGAGATCGTCGAAGGCACCACGATCCTGCTCGATCGCGGGTGGACGGCTGATCGGACGCTGAACGACGCCCTCGTCGAGGGCATGCGCATCGTCGGCATCGACTTCCGCGACGGCATCCTGTTCGTGCCCGAGGTGCTCTTGGCTGCCAACGCCATGAAGGCGGGGATGGAGATCCTCCGCCCGCTGCTGGCCGAGACCGGTGCCGAACCGATCGGCAAGATCGTCATCGGGACGGTCAAGGGCGACATCCACGACATCGGCAAGAACCTGACCGAGATGATGATGGAGGGCGCCGGGTTCGAGGTGATCGACCTCGGCATCAACTGCGACGTCGACAAGTACGTCGCCGCGCTCGACGAGCACCAGCCCG
>JAAUYD010247978.1_pt1 | contig 17581 bp, 19 predicted proteins | sample 7278101 | NCBI WGS metagenome assembly JAAUYD01 (sample SAMN14350128, study PRJNA611818) | marine sediment metagenome | isolation source: surface marine sediment (0.6m) | place: French Polynesia: Moorea | collected 2018-08 | reverse complement strand
TGAGAATCGTTAATCAACTCACCGATCGTTTGCCTTTCTGGCTTAAGTCTCTCTTTGACCCAATGAATAGACCAGCTGCTCAGCAGCGGTTGGATACCATATCGACGACAGTCATCATAATTTGCATAGGCGAAAGAAGGCTTGGTGCCTGGCAAATTGCTCCACGCGGTAAGATTGGATTGGTTCATTGGCTCAACACGAACACCGGATAGTTGGAATGGGACCCTCCCCTTTTAATTGCACCATGCGTTGTCCCATTATCGGTAAATCCTCATTGTGTTCCGATTGAGAGGATTTCACCATTTACGAGCATAATCTTATTCTCCATATCGGCGTGTGCAGCAAGAAATGCGTTTGCAGCGCTACTGGCTTCCTCGTAGGTTCTAAACGATTTGATTCTACGGCAGCCTTCCACCGGCCAATCGTTGATGACCATCACATATTTCATTTTTTTCATCATTCTTGTCCGCGCAAGGGGCCAATCATTAGCCAATGTCCGGCATTGCGAAACTGGCCGAAAATTTGCTCTACCGGAACCGCAGCCGCAAACCATCCGACTTTATCGACAAACCTGCCAATGATCTCAAGGTCCGGATACAACGACTCGTATTCACGCCAATGAAATCGTTGCGGACGACCAGTATTTAGACCGACATCATGCACAGCCACGATAACATCGCGATTTGCCAACGGTGGGAGCATTTTGGAGACTAAACGCTCAGTGGCATCACGATCACTTAAATCCCAAAAGATGAACAGTTTATCCCATTGGCCGCCGGTGACCGTGTGACAGTTGAAATCAGCAAAATCCTGGTGCAATAGCGCATGTGGTTCAGCTTTTTCCAATATCGCTTGCGGGAGAAGCCCGGCACTGTGTTGATGCCAATTATCATATAGGTCAACACTGATCAGTCTGGCATGCGAATGACGATGGCAATAATCCAAAAATACGCAAGTTGTATTTCCCGCTCCACGTCCCACTTCCAGAATCAGACTGGGATTATAGTTTTCCAATAAATGGAACAAAATCTCCCAATCATCAAAAGGAAAATCGTTGGCCGCATCCAGCCGTTCACACAAATCCTGTAAAAAGGCCTTTTGTTTTTCGAAGAGTCGACGACTCTTCTCCGTCGGCAACGCCCATTTCGTCGGCATCTCATTGTGTCCATTCTATGGTTTCGGCTGAATTAAAGAAAATCCAGGTGCGGCAAGGGTGCGATACCATTCGCCGGTGGGCTCGTCGAGTTGATAGCCGGGCGGATAGATCAAATCAAACACCTGGTAATTCTTATCCTCGCGGATCCGCTCGAGCAGCTTGCGAACGCCGGGTTGGGTCACACTGTCATGCAAAATCCATCGATCGGCCAATGTGCGCGCGAAGTTCCAATCCATGGACACGGATTCATAATCGTGTCCGCCGTCGACAAAGCATAAATCATATTTCTCGTTTGCCGCCTGCATGCGTTTGAGCACTTCAACCGATTCGCCAACAATCGGTAATATGGACCCGATAACATCGGGGAACAGGCGCATGTTTTTTTGTATATCCTTATCTTGCCGGTCGATCGTCGTTACCATGCATGTATGACCGGTTACCATTGCCCCCAGAGCAATGGAAATCGCTCCCAGTCCACAACTGGTTCCTATTTCCAACACCTTGGCGGGACGTACTAGCGCAGCAAATCCGAATAAAAAGGCATACTCTTCCAGAGCGCAGGACTCACCATACTCGGCGTCCAACATGGGGGCCAGAGGAAAACCATTGCTCCAACCGGAAGGACGCCCTTTTTGACTGGCATTCATTCGTTCATCACCTCTTGAGGGGCCTGATATTCCCTGGTGGGAAATCCATACTTGAATCCATAGCGTTCGGCGCCCCGAAAACACTTTAATGAGGCGTCTTGAAGGATTTCAGGAAAAAAATTCGCCGTTGCCTGGGCATAAACCCCGCAGTTAAATGCCCATTTGGCCACCTTGTCCGGTGAGGCACCGGGCTTTAGGGGGTGGCTGTATGGGTGTTCAATGTGAAGCATGGAAAACTGTTCCGGTGGTATCAGGACCCGGTCCCAGCCCAGTTGGCCGGTTTTGGTCACGATATACGAATCCATGGAACCAGCGGTGAGAATATACGGCGGAAAAGGAATCAGTTGCTGCCTTCCCTCGGTGGCCCGCAATGCATAAAAATCGACTGCCGTCCACTCTTCGGGGACGGATGCCTCCAGTGCCTGTTCATAATCATCTACGGTCTCGAGGGGATGGCTCCAGTTCCAGTTGTGGCGCGGTAGCGAAAAAAGCACGTTGCGTTCCAACGCATTTTCCTGCAGCCAACGCAGGATGCCGGGGCCAAGGACAATATCGCCGTTGATGTAGATGAACAGCTCCGTATCGCAATCCATGAGCATGGCTTCGAACATATTCTTGAACGAACGGAGCTTGCCCGGAAAAAGGTAGTGCCGCCAGAAGCCGACCACCAGCCCTTCGTAGCCATTGTCGGTTGCATATTGCAGGGTTGAAATTTCATCGGGGAAAAAGACCAGTTTGACGGTCAGCCCTTCCACATCCTGCCACTTCAACGCATTCAGGACGGTCTCCTGTTTTTCGATCCACTCTCCTTCGAACGGCCTTACGCCGACGTAAACCGTAATATCGCGATCGCCGCGTTTTACTTTCATTGAATAAAACCTTTCTGGTCGATACGATGAATTAACATTTCATCAGTTCCTTGAAAGCTGTCATGGGAAGCCTATTCCCAGAAGTTGAGAATCGTGTGCCTGGCATCAAGCCTGGTTTCCCATTGAACGTTCACAAATTCGGGCCAGGGAGTAAGAATGGCGGCCACGTGAGCACCGTCAACACATACCTCTATGTTCTCGGCGATGGTCCAGTCGCCGTCACAGCGAGCCATGGGGTCATACACCCGAAGGTCTATCTCGGGGTGTTCGTGGGCCAGGCGCCGGGCAATATCGACAGACTGGGATCGTTCAGCAAGATAGGTGTAAGGCTTATAGGACATACCGAGCAGGGCAACGCACTTGCCGTATGTCTCTGTCGCCCGTGTAATCTTCTTCACCGCGAGATCCACTTGGCGCTGATTGACATCCACTACGGCTTGTTGCAGCGCCGGTGTGCCACCGGCCCCCTTAAGGAAATTGATAAACGCTTCATTGTCTCTGGGAAAGCAGGGGCCGCCAAAGCCCAGCCCAGGCTTTATATACTTGTCGCCTATTCGACTGTCGTGGCCGATAATTTCGCAGATTTGGGCGGCATCAGCCCCGTGCATCCTGCCGCAGACCTCCCCCAGATTGTTGGCAAAACTGATCTTCATCGTACAGAAGCAATTAATCGACAGCTTGGCGATCTCTGCATTGATCAATGAGGTGCGAGCAATGTGGGGGGCGTTTTGGCAAGTACGTCGATAAATATCCGCAATAATCGCTCCCGAGCGTTCATCGGACTCGCCGATCAATACCACATCTGGGTTTAAAAAGTCATTGATCACACTACCGATGGCAATGAACTCCGGGTTGTAGGTCAGTCCGATATCTTCGCCAACGCGCATCTGTGTTCTTTTCTCAATCAATGGGATGATTTCACCGGAGCAGGATCCCGGCATGACCGTGCTGACAACGTTGACCACATGCCGGGACGCTTTGGTCCTTAGAATCGGCGCGGCCTCGCTCAATACATCGATGACAAATCGGTTGGAAAAAGCGCCGTCGGAATCGGATGGCGTCGGCACAATGATAAAACTGACATCACTATGCGAAAGTGCATCGCGCAGGTTGCTGGTGAAGGTCAATAGATGGCGGTGCCGTTGAATGTACCGTTCCAGGTCTTTTTCGATAAAAGGGACGTGACCGGCGGCCAACTGACCGATGTAATCCGCCCGGTTATCCACACCAACGACCGAATACCCGGCTGACGCCAGGCACACAGCGGTGCACAATCCCAACTTTCCAACGCCAATAACAGCAATCTGCATGTCAGTCGACACCTTCTCGTTCCGCCAGAAAGCGTCTCGCCCGCCTGGCGCAGGTTGTACTTTCCAGAATCAGGTTCTCATAGCCATTGCCGCGCCAGGATGCCGGCTCCGCCTCATTGTTGGGGTCATGTTTGCGCGTACAATACAACACCTTCGAAATGTGATGGAAGCGTGCCCCGTCCATGGCGAATCGTAAAAACATATCGTAGTCGTTGGCATTTTTGTACTCGGGATCGTAATACCCCGACCTTCGATGCAATTCCCTGAGATACAGCCGACTCACCCCCAGATGGAACCAGTCCGCAAAACATGCCCGAAAAGAGTAATCCGGCTTGTTCAACTGCTGTAAGATCCGTCCGGCATCATCGACAACCAGCAGATCCGAATAGACCACGTCAGTATCCGTCTCTTCCAGCGTTGTGACCATCACGCTGATGGCATCAGGCAAGAAATAGTCATCGGCCACCAGATAGGTGCAATATTTGCCGTCAGCAGCCTCGAACCCCCGGTTGTATGAGTTGGTGCCGCCGATGTTGGTTTTACCCTCGAGAATTTTAATCTTACGATTCACGGGAAACCGCTGTTCATGCTCTCGGAGATAAATTGCTTTTCCCATTTCCTCCTTAAAACAGGACAGGAAGCTGACCGAATCATGCAACTCATCGTTGACGTAGGACTGGATGATTGTGGAGGTATTGTCGGTGGAGCCGAAATTGCAGATGATAATTTCGATGTTCGGATAGCTTTGGAACATGACGCTGTCCAGGGCAATCGGGAGGTATCGGCCTTGATTGTACGTGGAAACAACGATGCTGACCAACGGGTATGTGCACATCAATTAACCACGTGGCCGACTTGCTGCTGGACTTGCGCATGGATCCAGCGATAGGTTTTTTTCAAGCCCTCTGCCAAGGAACCATTAGGCGCCCACCCCAATTTTTCTTTGATCAGCGTGTTGTCAGAATTTCTGCCTCGCACGCCTTGCGGCCCATCGATGTGATTTTTTAATATGGTTTTTCCGGATATCTCGATCACCATATCGGCCATGCGGTTGATGGTAACCATCTCCTCGGACCCTATGTTGATGGGCCGATCGTAGTCGGAATCCATCAATCGCCGCACACCTTCGAGGCATTCCGAGATATGCAGAAACGATCGCGTCTGGTTGCCATCTCCCCAGATCTCTATTTCACCGTGGTTATTTGCTAAGGCCACTTTTCGACAGATCGCAGCGGGCGCTTTCTCACGTCCGCCTTCCCAAGTACCCTCCTCACCGAAAATATTGTGGAAACGCGCGATTCGGACGGGAATGTCGTAATTTTTTGCAAACGACCGGTACAACCGTTCACTGAACAGCTTTTCCCATCCATACTCGCTATCCGGACAGGCCGGATAGACGGAATCTTCACTGCAAACGGGATTATCCGGATCCATTTGATTGTGCTCCGGATAAATGCAGGCCGAAGAAGAGTAGAAAATTTTCTTCACTTTCACCTGACGACTCCGTTCGAGCACGTTCAAATTGATCAGGGCCGAGTTGTGCATAATGGCTGCATCGTTGTCCTCCACAAATACGAATCCCGCCCCGCCCATGTCAGCGGCCAATTGATAAATCTCATCCAAGGGGCCATCCACCACGTCCTTGCAGAAATCCGGATTTCGCAGATCCCCCATAATGAACTCATCCGCCTCAGAACGGCTGAATTCAGGATGTTTCAGATCGACACCTCTGACCCAAAAACCGTCGCGTCTTAGTTGATTGACCAGATGATGGCCGATGAATCCGCCGGCGCCACATACGAGTGCCGTTTTTTTCATCTTACACTCCCCTATGACGCATTAAAGTAGCTGAACCAAATCTCTTCCAACGCCTCATACCCGGGTTCTCCTCCCAGCCACGGTTTTCCACCAACAAAATGAATTACATGGTGATCAATCTTGGCCCAATGTTCGGGTGTCTCGCTGTAAATGCGTTTACCGGCATTGTATTTGATGTCCAGCTTGCACCATTTCCTAAAATAGGAATTCAAAAAACCCTGATCGCCGCCGTCATAGGTGTAAAGTGTGTCTTTTTGGGCCATCATATCCTCGAAAACAGCCTGGTCCGGTTTGAGGACCATCACGCCGCTGTTGAACCGATCCTCCCAATAAGGTGTGCAGGCGCAGGCGGCAAAATCATCGGTGACCTCGGAAAAAAGATGATCAATGCTTTTAACCACAACCAGGTCACTGTCCAGATAGATGATTTTGTCGTAGGCATCATAGCTGAATACGTGAAACTTGGTATAGGTGTAGGTAAAATCGGTCAGGCGGGGTTTGTTATCGCCGATGCCGGCCTTTGCCGATTCGATTTTCTCAACCGGTTGGCAGATGATGCCGTGACGGGTCAGTTTTTCTTGGGCACCGGCTGAGAGCTCATTGGTCATGGCGATTAACGGAAACCGGGTCTTGTCCCTCAAGGATTTATACATGCAAACGGCACCATCCACATACTTGTCCCTGGCAACCAAGGTAAAGTAGGCGAACCTGCAAGCTCCTTGCGGCTGAAAATGGTTAACGCTGCTCATAGCTCCGCTTCCTCGTTTACATATCGCCATGTCGGCGGCCGTCAACATCCGGACCGTTAAACGGCATCAGGAGTGAATCGATCTGATTGATCGGCGGGCTGCATCAGATGGTCTTCATCCTGCCCGGACCGTCCACTCAGTGAACGGTTAACCTGGTTATCGCCATGCTTCAGAAAAATCTTTAATGTCCTTCGGACCTTCGGGAGAATTCGGTTATCCGAATAGCCGATGAAATATTTGCAAGGCATCAGACATTCGTCGGGTTTGGCATGATATCTGACCTGCATCTCAATTTTGCCAACGTTTCCATTTCACTATCATAAACCCGTTTCAACCCGTCGCCCATGGCTCTTTCTAACAATCGGATGTCACGCACCATTTGCGACAACACGAGCGGTTCTATCGAGACGGCATGATCGCTGCCCCACATGGTCCGGTCCAGCGTGATGTGACGTTCCACATAACATGCGCCTAGCGCCACGCTGGCAACCGTGGGCACGATGCCGTCCTCATGTCCCGAGTAACCGATGGCACCGCCAAATTCCTTCTTCAGGGTATTAATCATGAACAGATTCAGTTCTTCCGGGTTACCGGCATAGTTGCTCGTGGTATGCACAATCAGCAGTTTATCGGGGTCAAGCAATGAAACCGCACCTCTGATCTCATCCATGGTAGACATGCCCGTGGAGAGAATGACGGGCAGGCCTTGTGATTGCGTATAGGTGAGCAGGCTGGCATCGGTCAGGCAAGCAGAGGCAATTTTGAAGCATGGTGGCTGGTACGCGTTGATGAAATCCACCGATGCCTCATCCCAACAGGAAGCAAACCAATTCATTCCAGCTCGTTGGCAATGCCTGTCAATCGCATCGTACTCATGAGGACCAAATTCTACGCGATGGCGGTATTGCAGGTAGCTCATGGTTCCCCACGGGGTATCGCGGGGGACGGCCCTCTGGGGAGCGGGTACACAATGGTCTGGTGATCGTTTCTGGAATTTAACCGCATCGCATCCAGCCTCGACAGCGACATCGATTAGTTCCAGGGCGGTATCTAGGGATCCGTTATGGTTGATCCCGATCTCAGCGACAATGTACACGGGTTGACCCGGTCCGACTTTTTGGGAAGCGATCAGCAAGCCATCTGAACCAGTGGCGTCGTCATTTACTAAAGGATTCAAGTCAGTCACAGTCATCTTTCTCGAAGCAGCGATGATGCCGTACCTTCTCCTTGGCGATCAGATATCAGACAACTTTCTGATCCTGATCGTTTCACCGGATATGGTGCGCACCTGTTGGAAAATTTCCTCCTGGCGGCCAAACGAAGTGATGACAACGGCATCCGGTTGAATGTGGTTTATATCTTGCGGTGAGCGGATTTCCAGGCCGTTGAAGATCTTGCCTTGTTTGTCAGTATCGCTGTCCACGACGCCGATAATGACCAAGGCGGTCCGTTTGGCAGCCGCGTATACGATCTCAGCTGTTTCGGCGACACCGAAAAGCACAATCGTGCGGATACCTTCTTCATAAAATGCGTTTAAAATATTCGCGATTTCATTTTTAACCGAACCGTACAGACGCACGATTTCGGCAGAGTAATCCAGAAGAGACTGCCTAAGTATGACACGACCGGACTCGGACAGATGGTATTGATGGGTGCGATTCGTATCACCTACCACCGTAATGAACCCCTCCTGTTTCAACCATTTGACGTAGTTGTTTACCATGGAACTGCTCAGGTTGGTGTCGGCCGCAATTTTATGCTGGCTGGTATCGGGTTCATCATAGATCGAAAAGAGTACAGAGAGCATACGGGATCGTTTGGTAGGGCTGAGAAACTTGAGCTGGAAGGCCTTGATCATCGCATGGATTCCCGCGTCCTGGTCAGTTTTGAGGGTGTTTGCGCAACCGCGAGTCAGGTTAAAAAAGGCTTGGATCGTTTCAGTTGATTAGTATCAGATGCAGTCAAACGGGCGTCTGGGTTCGATGGTCATCGTTAAGGACGACTGTTAGGGACTACTGACCGTACACTGCATGGACGGTCCGTTAGTTTTGCAATTTCCACAATTAAAGTCAAGTTGCCATTCACCCCTTTATCCAAATGATGCGTTCTGCAGCCCGGGAATAGCAGCATCCCGCGAAATCGGTTCTCATTTTTCACCTCGGGTAAAGTATCCATAGGGTTCGGCCGATAGCTAAATAAAAAACGACTACCTAAAAACCTGTTGGGGATCTGCCACTGCAAATGAACACCAGCGACCATGACACCATCCGCCATCATGAGCTAAAGCGCCGATTGCGTCAATTAGAATCCATCGCCGCCCTCTCCGGTGGCATCGCCCATGATTACAACAATCTGCTCACAGCCATCATTGGAAATATTTCCCTGGCCATGGAACACGCCCCTGCCGACAGCCGGCTTTCCAATCTGCTCAACCAAGCCCTGGCGGCTTCACGGATCGCCAAGGAACTCACCCGCACACTGATCACCTTCTCCAAAGGTGGACAGCCGTCCAAACATCCCACTGATGTGGTGCGCGTGGTAAAAGATACGGCCGGCTTCTCACTGAGCGGGTCCACCATTGGCTGTGAGTTCGGTCCGTCTGACGACATCTGGTGTACTTGTGCGGATGCCCGTCAAATCGGCCAGGCCATCCATCACCTGTTAGTCAATGCGGCAGAGTCCATGCCTTCGGGCGGGATTATCTCAATTCGCTTCGATAATATGTGTTTGGACAGCCCCGACGATTCCCTATTGCCGGGCCGATATGTCGATATCACCGTACAGGACCACGGTGCGGGGATTCACGACGACCACATCGACAAGATTTTCGATCCTTATTTCTCAACCAAACCCAGAGGCGGTGACAGAGGTGCCGGCCTGGGTCTCTCCATTTCCCAATCCATTATCGCCAACCATGGCGGTCATATCTCCGTCCGCTCGTGCCGAGGAGAAGGAACGACCGTCCGTGTCCGCTTGCCTGCTTATGACGGTGCTGAGGGTGCCGACCTGCCAGTTTGCGAAGCAAGACCGCCGATAACCTCTACCCAACCGGTCCATGGTCACGGTAAAATCCTGGTCATGGACGATGAAGCCATGATCCGCGAGTTGGCCAATAACATATTGGCTCATTTGGGCTACGAAGCGGATTTTAGCGCAGAAGGAGAAAGTGCAGTACGCAAATACGAGGCGGCGCTGACTGCCGGTCGACCGTACGACGCGGTCATCCTCGACCTGACCATCAAAGGTGGGATGGGCGGCCTGGAAACCATTCGGATGCTGAAATCTGTCGACCCGGAGGTCAAGGCCATCGTGTCGAGCGGCTACTCCGATGATCCCGTCATTGCTAATTTTCATCGATATGGGTTTTGCGAGGTTGTCGCCAAACCATATGAAATGATCGAGTTCAGCCAAAAACTCCATCGCGTCGTCAACCCGTCCGCCAGCAACTAACCGGCGCAACATCCCGCACCCGCATTATTCATCATCGCACTGAGTTGCCTTCCTCCCGTTTGTATCTATAATCTTAGGTGTCACAATAAGATGATGAAATGTACAAGGCGGTGTGCCATGAAACTTAAACCACTCTATCCCACGTCTCTCTTAGCGATGTTTCTATTGGGCGCGGTGTTGATGGGTTGCAGCCAGGGCATCCGATCGCCCCTGTCTGAACCGCCCGGGACGCACCCGGATGCGTTCATTGAAACCATCACCCCGGACATCGAGGCCCTCTACCTCTCCTGGCATGAGTTGGATCAGATCCACAAAGACATCAACTATCTGAAACGCGGCTTCATTTTCGATCCCGACGATCGCCAGCTGGGCTATATCCAAAAAGTGAGCCTCTATCTGCAGGATGCCTCGGTACGGATCCACAATCGCTGGCAACAACTCTCCGTGCTCGATTACATCCACCCCGCGATGTTAAGGGATTACCTGACGATGACGGCAAAGGGATTGGCCACCACACTGGAGGCGATGGCGTATGACGAGAAGTTTATTGAGATATATGCGGCCTTCATTGAAAAGGATGCCGTAATTGCCGATTTGGATCGTGCCCGCAACCAGATGGACCACATCAAAGGTGTGCTGCATCGGATTAGACAACAGCTCGTCCCCATCGCCAACAATACCCGTCCTTCAACAGCAACATAGGCCCAATGCGACCTGCCGCGATGGTGTCAATCGGACGACTGCCGGCTAGCGCCGTCAACAAGGGATGCGATGGTGGGTGGGCCTTGCCGACACGTGTGGTCGTCAAACCGATGGCGTCAGGCAATGGCATCGGTGGCGCCTGGTGAGTTGATCGTGCCATCGGCAAGATGATCACACAGGGCGAAATCAGTTGGGTTCACGGTAAAGCGCAAGTATGCCCGATCGGGCCACTTTCTTGATGCCCATGGGGCCTAGCAAATGGAGCATGGCCTCGATCTTCTCCATTCTTCCCGTCACTTCGATGATGTAATGACTCAGTCCCGTATCAACGATTCGCGCCCTGAAGTTATCAACAATACGCTGGATCTCCGGCCTCTGGCGTTCCAGGGCCTTGACGCATATCAACGCCATTTCTCGCTTAACCGATTCCTCTGTGGTCATGTCGCGGACCTTGATCACATTGATCAATCGCCGCACCTGTTTCATGATCTGCTCGATCTGATCCGGTGTGGTATTTGTCGTAATGGTGATCCGCGACATATCCGGATTGCCGGTGGGCGCACCGCAGATGGTTTCAATGTTATATCCGCGACTGGCAAAAAGTCCTGAAACCCGGGCAGTCACCCCGGGTTCATTTTCCACCAGCATGGTGATGGTATGCTTTTCGGTTGTCATGCAGATCTCCACCAAGGCCGTCGGGCAGGTGTCCGGCAAAGGATTTTGGTTTTTGTAACACCCAAGCTGAGCGATTGTCGAGCTTGCCGCAGATTCAAGGCAGGTATCGTCGCGCTATAGTGAACTATGCGCGGCGACGCCTAACGCCGAAGATGGGGTGAGATCGGCAAACCCAATGGGTTTCACTTTTCAAGAACAACAATTAATTGTTACCCAGCGGTTACCATTATCAAGCCACGCTCTTCGAGAACGGTGAATCGCTCAGTATGGGTAACAGAAAGGCCGTCGCACAGCAAACCGGCCCGATAGGGAGCCATGACATGCCAATTGTCTCTCAATTGGCAAATAGATCGCTGGTGAGACTGGCCAGCCGCCCCCAGGATTCGGTTCGATCGGTCTGTTGACCAGAATTACGTAGCTCTTCCAATACCTCTTCAACATAGGCCGCTTTTCGCATACCTACGAGTACGGTCGAAACGCCGGCTGTGGATCGCAGCGCTCGGATTGCCATTTGGCTGAGGCTGCCTGATTGCCCCCAGAATGGATCGGCTGTGACGATTCGTTCGAGAATTTTCTTCTCAAGCGCAACAGCATCCTCGGCATAAATTGATGCCACGGCGCGCAAGGCGCGGGCAACGATCCGCTGGTGAGAGGCGATCCAATCGTCCAGATCGGTAGAATGGTCGGTATGCTGACGCAAAAAATCCATGACTCCCTGAATGCGGGGCAGGAATATACCATCTTTGGCTTGCCGGAAGCGTTCATAGGTACCGAAGCTGCGCCAATGGTGTTTCAAGGACTCGGCAAAACATGCCTGCTGCTTGATGCGGACCTTGATGCCATCGGGAATGGTGTCGACGTCGGGAAGCAACCGGCGCCACAAACGGGTTTCGCTTTGCGCCAGGTCTTTGATGCAGTGGATAATCGACTTGTAGTCCATGCGGGCGTGGACGTCGATGCTGGCCAGGCGAACCATGCGATTGGCGGTAAATGCATTCAAGGGGCGATTGATCAGGAGCCCGATGTGCCTGTCCCGAACCACGTCGAGAACCGTCTTGCCACCCGGCTGGTTTGTCTCAACTGCAGCACCAGGTTCAAACAGGTTGAACGGTAGTTGAATCGCTGCAAAGTGGTGATCGACGTCAACCGTCGTGGCGATATCCCAGAGCCGATGCAGGGACGTGAACTCAGGATCTGCGCTTGCGGCCGGAAATGTGTTGGAACTGACGCCGTAAAAGCGGATGCGCCCTTGTCGGACCTCGGTTTCCAAATAGCTGAAGGCCCGCTCGATTCGCCGATAGTATTCATTCTGCGCCTGAATCGGATCGCGCCCCTGCTTAGCGGCCCATCCAAGGTAGTATTCGGGGTTGTGCAGCAGGTACCCGTCCAGCCTATCCAGACCCAAACGCTCCAGGGAGCGACCGATCTGGTCGTTGAGAAATTCCGGGTGGATGCAGTGTTCCAAACCGTCTGCGTACGCCACCAGATCCTGGAAGGGGCGCCCGTCGTTCTTGCGCTGCTGACTCAAGGTGTAGTTGCTGCCCTGAAGATAGCCGCCTTTGGAGACAACAACCACTTGATCTCTCTTTATCCGCCCGGAATCGACCAGGCCGGCGAGGATGTCACCGACCAATTGTTCCGATCCGCCGTCGCCATAGTTGGCACTGGTATCGATGAGGTTGACCCCTCCGATCAAGGCTTTTTCAAGCGCCGCGGCATGATCGGCAACCCCAATGTTGACGCGGTAGCAACCGAAACCGACACCACTGACCACGAGGCCTGTATTGCCCAGCGGATGGTAGGCCATCTCTGGAAATTGCCCGGCAGCCCGACGGGTGCCGGAAGGGGTGGCGGATCCTGAGATCATCGGGTTTTCTCTTGTCGAGGTGAATCGACCCTGTAGCAAACGCGGTCTATCAGATGGGTCGAAAAGATGACGCTTTAGCGTTTATTTGCTTTTGCCAGGGCGTCACGTTCAGCTTGCAGTTCATCGAGCAATTGTATCAACGGCCAGGTTTCGGAAGTTGGCGTCAATACAGCCCATAGGGCCTGTTGCATGCCTGCCTGACGGCAACTGCTCATCAGCGTATGAAGCTGATTCTCGGTGATGCCGCAGACAACAATAGCCCTGGGCAGGGTTGAATCGATGCCGGCACCAACATCGTCAGGCAGGTCAAGCAACGCAGCGATGGGTCGATCCCTATCGTCCTGGTTGGCCCACACGACGGGCACGCGCATGAGGCCGGCCATCTGGCGCACAGCGTTGAATTTGGGCTGGGCAGCGGCAGGAAAGCCACACACCAGCAATTTTTGAGGGCCATACAGGCGATTGTCGGAATGCTGGACCTTTTCGAAGGTTCCGTCGGTCATTGGTCGCTCCTGAGTTAAAGCATCTAACCGCTGATGAATCGTATCAACAGGCGATGGTTTTGGGCCAACGGCTGATAATCTGCAGCGTCTCTCTGACATAGGCACAGCTGCACTGTTGCGGACAAGGCGAAAATTCCGTTTTGTTCAGGCAATAGCCGGGGCACTCCTGACCACCGTGTCGGTTGGTTTCATAAACCGGCCCATTGTACAGGTGTTCAAACTGATCCACCGTGCATGCCAGGGTGGTGCCGCATGCATGGTTGAAGAGGAACAGGCCCCTGAGCAAATCGTCGAAGGTGGGCATGTAACCCACCAGCTGGATGCCAGGATCCTGCATGAAGGCGTCGATGGTTTTCCACTGTTCGTCACAATTGCTGCAGTCTTTGAAGGTCGAAGGCGCGTGAGCGGTCGAAATAGCACTTGCGGTCATCGTTGGGCGTTCTCCGTTTCAGGTCAGCTGTGTATTTGGTCTTAATACGATATTTTTGGCGGCGTTGCAATCGGATGGGATTGGAGCGAGTATTGTTTAGGTAGTGCCCATCCACAAATGGCCAATTTGCCCATTTCTGGACGGACACTAGGTAATGGCCTATCAGCCGAATTGCAACAAAGCATGATACCAGCGACGTCAAACACCACGGCATCCGGTCATGCGCGCGTGCTTGCGACTACCGGGATATTCCCGACAGATGGTGGGACGGGCATCGTAAATGGTGCATGCGTATCGGTTTTGGCCGTTTCGTTTTTTCAACCATGGGCAGTGCTCTGCAAACTGATTGGTTCCCGGCACCATCCAAATTTTACAAGCAGTCACTTCTCCTTCGGTCCTGGTGGTTCCGACCCATTCGAGAATGTCATCGCGACCCAACTGCCGCCAGCGGCGGTAGTCGGCGACAGCGCAGCCGTCTTGATAGTTAAGCGTTTGGCAGCAGTGACCGCATTGACGACAAGCATAGTCATCCATGGCAGGATTGATCCAAACCCCGACAAGATCCCCGTCTCCACCACGCTTATGACCAATTGCAGGCGTTTGGAATACCAAACTGCAGATCTTGGCCAGGCGTTCAGGGGATGTGTCGGTCTGCTTCAACCAGTGGACGATCCTTTTTCCCAAATCCGAAGGATGGACCTCTACCGGCCGTTTGATTGCCGGCATCTTGACCCACATGGTCGATCCGGCGGCGCCCGGCATGAGATAGGCGCTGCGGCCGTAAACCACGGGCCAAAGCGTTGTGTAAAGCGTTACCTGCGGCGGGTAATGGGCGAAATCGCGGGCGATCGCATCGATTGCTTGGTCAACGGTCAAGTAAAGCCAATCTCTGTCAGGCATGGGCGTCACCGAGTTACTACTGAAATGTAATCCTTATACCACTTTCTTGGGAAGCGTTAAAAGCAATTTCTGACTTTGCGCCCACTGTTCACTTGATCTTGACCTGCGGCTGTGGTAGACAACCGCTGGCGTTCCAAAATCTAATTCCGCAATAACAATTCAATACGATTTAAATGGGTTGTCAGACCCAATAGAATAGAACTAGAGAAGGAGGACCAAAAGTGAAAAATGAATTGGTGAAGGACCTGATGATACCCTTATCGGCATATGCGACGGTATCAGAAGAGGCCACGCTCTGCGAAGCCGTTTTGGCCTTAAAACAATCCCAAGCGGATTTCGATCAGGCCAAGTACCGCCATCGGGCCATCCTGGTCATGGACAGCAACCAAGACATTGTTGGCAAGGTCAATCTCCAGGCGATACTGAAATCGCTGGAGCCCAAATATGATGACATGTTTTCCGACTCGGAGCCGGCGCATATGGGCTTCACCCGCAAGTATCAGAAAGCGATTTTCGAATCCATGAAGCTGTGGCAGGATCCGCTGGACAAAATTTGTGAAAAAGCCGAGCAGATAAAAGTCAAATCCCTCATGGTTCCCCCCAAAGAAAGCGCGATGATCGAACCCGACGCCCCTCTGGGCGAAGCCATTCATCAACTGGTCCTGGGCAACCACCAGTCTCTGATGGTGACCAAAGATAACCAGGTCATCGGTGTACTTCGATTGACTGATGTATACGAGTTTGTCAGTGATGCCATTTTGGCCTGTAATATCTGATCAATTGGGTTTAAAGAACAGCAATTCATATGTCTGCAATGGAGGGAAAAATAGATGAGTAATGACGCAGCAGCGACCCCGGCTTTTGGGCTGAGCTGGCAAAAATATCTGTTCATGGCCATTGGTATCTTTCTATTTGTGCTTGTATATTATTCGCCACCCTGGCCGGATGCCATCGATCCACAAGGCAAGGCGTTTGCGCTTTCTCCCCAGGGCAAAGGTGCCCTGGCGGTATTTTTGCTGGCCGCGACGTGGTGGGTATTCGAGGTGGTTCCCATCGGCGTAACCAGTCTGACCATCGGCGTTCTCCAGGTTCTGTTTTTGATCCGGCCGGCCAAAGACGCCTTCAAAGATTTCATGGACCCCAGTGTACTGTTTATTTTCGGATCCATCGTAGTGGGTTTGGTGTTTACCAAAACCGGTTTGACCCGCCGGATCGCTTACAAGATGCTGGCCATCGTGGGCGAGCGGACCAGCATGATATACCTGGGATGCTTCGTGCTCACATCTTTGCTGACCCATATCATGGCCCATACGGCCGTGGCGGCCACCATCTATCCCCTGCTGGTGGCCATTTACGCCATGTACGGCGAAGGCGATAAACCGACCAAATTCGGCAAGGGCCTGTTTATCGGCATGGCCTATGTTGCCGGTGCCGGCTCCATTGTCACCCTGCTGGGAGCTGCGCGTGGCGCTGTGGCGCTTGGTTTTTACAACGAGGTCGCCGGCAAGACCGTCGGATTCTTTGAGCTCTCCTATTACATGTTCCCCGTCGGCTGGTTGATGACCTTTATCCTGTGGGGCTTTTTCATGGTGGTGATGAAACCGGAAAAAGACACCATTCCCGGTTTGAGAGAGAAAGCCAAGAAGCTGAGCCTGGAAATGGGATCCATCACCAAAAGTGAGGTCGTTGCCGCGCTCATCGTCGGCACTGCCATCCTGGTATTGGGCGTCTCCGCCGTTATGAAATCCGCCGTACCCGGATTCGTTCCGCCTCACAAAACCGCCGTACTGCTGACCTCGACGATTCTCTTTTTCGCTACCGGCCTACTGGATATCAACGATCTGGAAGAGATTCCCTGGAATATCATTCTATTGTTCGCCGGGGCCATGAGCATCGGTTTCTGCCTCTGGCAGACGGGTGCCGCCGAGTGGATGGCCGTCAATTGGCTGACCATGTTCAAAGAGTCCAGCGGGTTCGTTTTCATCATGAGCATCGCCTTCTTCGTCATGATGATGACCAACTTCATCATGAACGTAGCAGCCATCGCCATCTCCCTGCCGGTAGCCCTGGTCATCGCCCCATACCTGGGCGTTGCCGGTGAAGTCATCGTATTCTCCTCCCTGGTGGTGGCCGGCATGCCTTTCCTGTTGCTGGTGGGTGCAGCGCCCAATGCCATCGCTTACGATTCCAAGCAGTTCACCACCGGAGAGTTCTTTCTATGGGGCATACCGGCCAGTATCATCCTAATGATCGTCACCGGCTTTACGGTTAAATTTCTCTGGCCCATCATGGGCATGCCCATAACGACTGGGGGGTAAGTGATACCGGAGGTCACCTACATTGACCACAGCAGCCTAGCCGCCGTCGGCGGCTAGGCTGCTATCAGCACATGGGCGACACAATAAGCCGCCAGTCCCTTAATAACAGTGAGGTAATGCGATGAAACAAATTTTCGTCAAAGGGATAATGATCCCGATCTCGAACTATGTGGCCGTGAAAAAGACG
>JAAUYD010057263.1_pt1 | contig 17590 bp, 11 predicted proteins | sample 7278101 | NCBI WGS metagenome assembly JAAUYD01 (sample SAMN14350128, study PRJNA611818) | marine sediment metagenome | isolation source: surface marine sediment (0.6m) | place: French Polynesia: Moorea | collected 2018-08 | reverse complement strand
TTCTAAATTCTAAATTCTAACTCTTAAGTCCTAGCTATCAAAACAATTCCAAATTCTAAATTGGTATTGGTAACTCCTAACTCCAAATTATTAACTTCTAAATTCTAAATTCTAAATTCTAAATTCTAAATTCTAAATTCTAAATTCTAAATTCCAAATTGATATTGGTAACTCCTAACTCTAAATTATTAACTCCTAACTCCAAATTATTAACTTCTAACTCCTAACTCCTAACTCCTAACTATCTATTTTTGAGATTTAGCTTCCAAGTTTTCTAGACGGCTTTTGAGTTCTTGGTTTTGTTGTTTAAGTTGATCCAACTCTTCCCGCAGCTGACGCAGGGTTTTGTCTGTACCAAGATTCTTTTGTACCTTAGTAATTTCTTCGTCAGCATAGCGACGCACCCGTCCATCAGGGGTTTGTTCTCCTAAAGAACGCAAAATTCCAATGGCTTTGGGAGTTTCCATTTGTCCTAAGGCTGTTACCACCGCTACCTGAGTTAAAAAGAAAGTTTCTTTACTCAGTTGTACCAATTGTTCTAAAATTCGTTCTAGATTTGGGGGAGTTTGACCGACAGAAATCTTCCCTAAAGCCCGAATTGCTGCTAATCGTAAGGGTTGGGGTATGCCAATTTTGGTATATTCCACAATCAAATCTAAAGCTGCTTCTGAGGTTTTGAGTTCTGCTAATCCTGCGATCGCACCGCTACGCACAACTTCGTTCCAACCAGCTTTTTGTTCTAAAACAGTTTTCAGTAGCTTTAATACCTTTTCTTCCTTAGGTTTCTCTGTAACTGTAAAGCCAGCTATTTTGCCTATGGCAGTACAGGCAGCTGCTTCTACATAGTAACTATCATCCCCGTCTTTTACCAAGCTTTTTAAAGCCTTGTAGCTGTTATAGGTTTTAATTTCTCCCAGTGCATTCACCACTGCACGTCGCACCCGGGGATTTTCATCTTTTAAGCCGGGAACTAAGGCATCAAAAGCTTGATCTAATTTAATTTCTGCTATTTGTTTAGCAACTTCACCCCGTACACCCCAAAATGTATCATTTTGCAAAGCCCCAGACAACGCTTTCAGTGCTTCTAAACCGCCTTTTTTCCCTAAAGTTTTGGCTGCGTGGATACGTGCGATGGGGTCAGAATCAAATTCCAATTGTGCCTTTAATTCGGGGAGGGGATACTCCAGGGAAACTGTTTTCAAGATATGATTGCCAACATCAAAGCTGACAAACTGGGGTTTTTCTGGGAGGGGGAAGTAAAAAGTTTGTTCCACCTCATGTACCCTGACCTTAAAAGTTGTCAGTTGTACCTCCTCACCCATATAACCAAAACCAATGGGGATTTTCAGGTCAAATAAGCTGTTAGTGCTATTTTTACCTTCTTTAGCCTGGGTTTGAGTTACCGTTATTTTTGCTATATTACTATCTTCATCCCAAGAGTAAGCTACCTTGTAGTCCGGATGTCCACCACGAAAAACATACTGGTCAAATAGAAACATTAAGTTCCGTCCCGTGGCTTTCTCAATTGCCCTCAACAAATCTATGGTTTCTACCGTACTATGGGCATTATCTCGGACAAAAGTTTGGATTGCTCTCCAAAATAGTTCTTCCCCTAATTCTGCCCGCAGCATATGATAAACACAACCGCCTTTCTCATAGAGGTGGCGATCGTAAAGTTCAATGGCTTCCCGGTAGACGTGGGTGACTATGGGACGGCGATAGCGTTCGTTATCTTCGCTGAGATAATTGCGAATATCTTGTAGACGATAATAGGCTGCTTCATCACTGCCATATTCATGTTCTGCCCACATCACCTCGGAATAGGTAGCCATTCCTTCCTTAATCCAAGCATGGGACCAATGTTTAATTACTACCAAGTCCCCAAACCATTGGTGTGCTAGTTCGTGAACAACCAACCTTTCGGTATTACTGTTATCCAATGCTGCCCTTGCATCAAGCAAACATCTATCAGTTAACAGGGTGGTGGAAGTGTTTTCCATACCACCAAAGATAAAGTCATCAACGCAGACTTGGGCATATTTGGGATAAGCATAGGGATACCCATATTTTTGGCTGAGAAACTCCATCATTCGGGGAGTTTTACCCATACTCCGGTGAGCATCTTTTTCCCGTCCCTTGTCTACGTAGTAGGTAACTTGCTTATCATGCCAATGGTCGCGTATTTCTGCGAAATCACCTACAGCTAGAGTCATTAAATAGGTGGGATGAACTTGGGACTGAGACCAGTGATAAATTTTATCATCGCCATCTTCATCGGTAGCAATTAATTCCCCATTAGAAATTGCCATTAACTTTTTGGGAACCCGGACACGAATTTCACTCTTTGATAACTGTCCGGGATAGTCAAAACAGGGGAACCAGAAGCGGGAATCTTCATCTTCTCCTTGAGTCCAGACTTGAGTTGGTTTGTGGGGATAGTGGCTATCTGGTTGAATAAAGTAAATTCCCCGTTGGGGTTGTTCTACCGAGTAGGCGATCGCAATTTTTAATTTTTTGTTCACCTGGGCAGGTGGATCTAGTTGCACAACCAGTTCTTCGCCGTCATAATTAAACTGTTGTTTGACATCATTCACCTGCACCGATGGGATATTTAAGTTGACAGCATTTAAATTCAAACGGTCAATACCATCGCGAATTGGTGCTAAAGTGATAATGCAAGTTCCTTGTAGGCTTTGTTTGGGGATATCCAAACTCAAGTCTAAAAAAATATGCTCTACCTGTCCAGGACGATCTGGATTGTAATGTGGTTTTGACCCTGGTAACTCAAAAGATTTGTGCTGGTTACTATCTGTATCAAAATAAGACTGTAACATTGATAGTTATTGACCTTATAATCCAAAAAAAGCCTTGTTAGATTTAGTTAAGACAAAAAGCAATATAAGCGTGTAGATTTTAAAAATACAACAGTTTTAGGGAAATATGTAAAAGTTAGTTTTCCCATTCCTGTTCCCCTGATGCTTTATGATATTATGCACCCTCTACTAATTGCATCGACAGTCTTAGACATTAATCAGTAATTTATGAGTTGTGAGTAGAAATACTCGCAAGCCTTTTTCTAGCTTAAGATAGTTTGGCGCTTTGTTGGGGGCTAATTTTTGCCAGTTAACAATACAGCGTTGCTAGATTTACTGATTTGGTGCGTTGTCTGTCAAATTAATTTTAGTTTACTAGATTTTATAAGTACAAATCGCATCAGTGAATACCGATTAACCAATTATTAGTATCTCATTAAAAATTTAAAATTAAAAATTAAAAATTTAAAATTGTTACATACTAGGCTTTTGTGATGTTTCAAATGGTTGGTTTATTTACTTTGCCTTCTTTCCTAGTCAAGGAAAATAGGGCTTTTTGACGATTAAAGTCCTGACTACAAATTAAGTAAAGTTTATTTGGCGACCTATAGGAGTAAATAGATCCGAAAACTCCACAATGACGGTTGTAGCTAATTGAATGACAATGTGGTCAGCAATTCATAGGATTCACAAAAATGCTAGAAACTAAATCAAAATTTTTAATCCCTATTTTGGGAGTTGGGGTAATTGTGGCAGGAAGTATAGCTGCCTATATGTACTTCAAAGCAGGACCATCAGGAAGTGCTGACGGTGTTGTTGCAAGTGCTAAAATAGTACCAGATGAAGCCCTGATGGCTACCTATATTACCACTAATCCACAAGCTTGGGCAAAGTTACAACAGTTTGGCACCCCACAAGCGCAAAAGTTGGTAAGTCAAGGTTTAGAAGATTTGGTCAGTAAACGTCTGCAATATTTCACTAAGAATACATTTAAAAACGGTAATATTTCTTACGAACAAGACTTAAAACCTTGGATAGGGGGTGTTACAATTGCTATGCTGCCATCAAATTCAATCCCAGAAGCACAGTCTCAAGGGTCAAAATCAGCAGCAACCCAAAAGCCTAATATCCTGATGGTGGTGGGTATAAAAGATAAACTCAGCGCCTTAAATTTTGCCAAAAAATTAAAGTCACAAAAAGGCGTCACATCTAAAGAAATTGACTATAAAGGTGAAAATATAGTAGAAACTACTACCAAAGGCAAATCTACTTATAGTGCAGTTTTAAATAATACTCACATTGTGGTTGCTCCCGAAAAATCAGCGGTAGTCCAAGCAATAGATACCTTTAAAGGAGAACCTTCCTTTGCAAGTAAAAAAGGTTTCAGTAGTCTTCTTGCTGGGGACATTAAATTAGAAAATACTGTTGCTCAAGTTTATGTACCTGATTATGCAGCTATGATGGAGCAATTAGACCTCTCCAGAAATGATATATCAACCCAGATTGCACAAAGCTTTTATATTCTTTTTCAAAGAAGTCTATTGCTAGGTAACAAAAACCCCGCGCAGTTAAAGGAGATAAAATCAATGGTAGCACGTGTGGGTGTGGATGATGCCGGGGTGCGAATGAAAGCGATCGCTAATTTAGATCCACAATTGAATAAATACGAGTATAAAAATACTTCTGGCAAGATAATATCTAAGTTTCCGGCAGATACCCTGGCTGTAGTTACTGGGGAGGGAATTAGCCGTTTGTGGTCAAAAACGGTAGAACAATCCAAAGATGACCCACAATTGAACCAAATAGTTAAGCAAGCGCGCACACAAGTCAAACAAACAGTCAATCTAGACTTAGATAAAGAAGTTTTTGGCTGGATGGATGGAGAATATGGCTTTGCTGCCATTCCCACCAACCAAGGACTACTAGGACAGTTTGGTTTGGGGGGAGTATTTGTATTGAATACTAGCGATCGCAAAACTGCTGAAGCTACTTTTACTAAATTAGATACTATTGCTAAAAAACAATACCGACAATTCCTGAAGATAGACCAAACCAAGATTGGCGATCAAAAAGTTACAGAATGGCAAATTCCTGGACAAGGAACTTTAATTTCCCGGGGTTGGCTAGATCAAGACACCATGTTTGTCGGTATTGGTTCTGTTGCAGAGGCAATCGTCACTCCCAAAGGACAGTCTTTGGCTGAAAGCAAAAACTTTAAAGCTGTTACAAGTTCCCTCCCCCAGCCTAACAACGGCTATTTCTACCTGGATATGGACAAAAATATGACCATAGTTAATAAATCTGCTGGTCTAACTCAACCCCCACCACCAGAATACATTACTGTTCTCAGTTCCATTCGCGGTGTGGGAATGGCTGCTACCAACCCCGATAAATCCACCTCTGAAATTGAGATGTTGCTAGCACTGAAAAAGAATACTGGGAATTAACAGTTATCAGTTATCAGTTAGCCTGCAACAGGTTTCATTGTACCCGTCTACACCTCTATAGTGGCTTTCATGGTTTGTACAATACAGTCTGAACCTCACCCCCTTCCCCTCTTTGCGACTTCAAACAGGAGTGTCCCTGTATAACTCTTAACTCTTAATTGTTAACTCTTCCCCACTAGCCAATCCCTAGAAACTGTTAAAATCAGAATATTCACTGTCAATCTTACACTGGTTTTGGATACTGCAAGCTGCCCTCGCTGTCATCAACCTGTTAATCCCCAGGCTGTCACCTGTCCCCATTGTCGTACTCAGTTAAAAGCCTATGGGCATCCTGGTATTCCCTTGCACCGTGCCACAGGTGAAGAATATCTCTGTGACAGCTGCATCTACCATGCTGACGACACTTGTAACTTCCCCCAACGTCCCTACGCTAAAGAGTGTACCCTTTACCAAAATATCGAAGCCCATGAGTTGGAATTACAACAGCAGCGTGACAATAATAGCTTTGGTGTAACCTTCAATAACTGGGTAAAGCGCAATCAGTCTTTATTCTTGTTGCTGGGATTGTTAGTAGTATGTTTACTGATAGCGTTGTTTTCTAACTAAGAAACACAGGCAACAGGCAATAGGCAATAGGCAACAGGGCAAGATGAAGGAAGTGTTTTTTTGATATGTTGCCAGGAGGTTTAATACTTTCTTTTGATTTGATCCTGTGCATTTTAGATTTTGGATTACTCTGCCAGAAGCCGCTTGCCCATCTGTGGAAAATGGAATTGTTTTTTGGTATAGGTCTCCACTCCTTGTGGGTCGAACAAATCTAAAATCGTCAATCTAAAATCCAAAAATGGTTGACTTCCCCCTTATGGGAGGCTCACCGGAATGTACTATTGGTGCAACACAAAACTTACACAAATCGCTCTGACCAAAAAAACGGGGTTTATAAACTTTAAATCAAGGTTTTGAGACTGAGAGTAACCCGCTACCTCGCTTTTAAACCTTGGTGCAAGATGTGTGCCAAAATACTCTAGATGTTGCATGAAAAGCATATTATTTGTATTTTGTCAAATGCAGGGATTGAGGAGGGAAATTGGGGGGGTAAAAATTGGTCTTTCTCGATGTTATCAAAATTTGACTTTTAGGTTACAGACTACGAAATATGAGGCTTGTAGCTGTTTTAGGGGGAGAATGGTCAGGGAATTGCCAAAATCACTTTTCTCTACTATAGCATCAAATAACGAAATTACGTCAACAATTCTTCGAGAAAAATTCGAGAAAAAATGAGTGAGTATTTGAATTACAAAACTAAAGTAACTAGAAGATAATTTTTGATTATATTTTAACGGTGGCAGTAAAAATAGGGTCTTATCTTACATTAATTATACCGATCTACTAACAGAGCAAGCACCAATTACTCTAGATCCTACCTCTGTCAAGGTGCTCATTCAAAACCATTACTCATATTGTCCAAAAACTCTCTTACAGTCCGATAAACCGGGTTTATTGGGGCAAAACATCGAAAATTTTTGTATTTAGTCGAGAACAAACCCGGTTTCTAACATTACCTTGGTAAAAGGGTAAAAGCCCCCCGCAGTTGCTTTACTGTGCGAGAGGTTCGGCTTACCCTACCTAACATGAGTATAGGTAGGGACTGCGCTCAAGATTGTCGTTCAAACAGAATTGAAATCAGGAGTTCCTTGGATCATCCCAGGCATTGTTTCTTGTTCATATACATCTAAGTCAAACCAGAAGGTAGTCCCCACACCAACTTCACTCACCAGATGAACTTGACTATGATGCTTATCTTCAATAATATTTCTGACAATCGATAGTCCTAAACCTGTTCCTTCTAAAGTGTGAACCCGGTTTTCTACCCGAAAGAAGCGGTCAAAAATTGCTTTTTGGTCATCTGGGGCAATACCAATACCAGTATCGGAGATTTCCACCCGTACTTTAGATGGTTGAGTATGGGATTGGGGATTTAATTCCAGGGGATAGGCACGAATACCAACTTTGCCACCTGCTTTGGTAAATTTGAGACCATTACCAAGTAAATTAGCCAAGACTTGCAGCAGTAAGTCATAATGACCCATAACAGGTGGCAGGTGGGGACTAATATCTTGTATTAATTCAATGCCTTTATCTTTAGCATTAAGTTGGTAAGTCCGTAGAGTTTGCTCAATTGCCTGTGCCAAATCAATGCAGTCCAAGTTATAATTCCGACCGGATTCTAACCGTGACAAATCCAAGACATCGTTAACTAAACGGGTGAGGCGATCAGTTTCATGATTAACAGTTTCTAGAAATTCTTGCCGTTGCTCTATACCTAATTCTTCGCCATATTCGTGCAAAGTCTCGATAAAAGATTTGATGTTGAACAAAGGGGTGCGCAACTCGTGGGAAACGTTGCTAATAAATTGACTTTTTGCCTCGTTTAGTTCCACCTCTCGCGTAATATCTTGTACTGTAATGGCAATACCTTTAATACTTTCCCGTTGCAAATTCAAAACAGTGGTGAGCAAAATCCGCACAGTACGGTTAACTGGTTCCGTAAGATGAATACGAAATTCCGCACTTTCAGATTCTCCGGATGCCATTTGGTATAGAGGACGGGTAATTTCTACTTGCACCGCTGACGGTAAGTAATGCAAAATATTACCACCAACTACTTCCTCAACCTCTTCCCAGCCGAAAATCCGCTGGGCTGTGGGATTAACTAGAATCACCTGCATGTTGTTGTCAATCAACACTGCGCCATCAGCAATGGTAGAAACTAGGGTTTCTAACTTAGCTTTTTCGGCAGTTAGTTCTTCAATATTTTGTTCTGCGTAACGCTCTAAACGCTCTGCCATTTCATTAAAGCTGAAAATTAGCTCTCCTAATTCCCCACCTAGGGGTAAATCAATGCGCTGCTTAAAATTCCCCGCAGCAATTTGTTTAACCCCCACCAATAGCTCTTTAATGGGCTTAGTAATGGTTAAAGCATTAATTACCCCTCCCAAAATCACCATCACCCAAATAGAGACAAACACTGCGATAGTGACATCCCTAGTGAAATTAGTAGAAATGACAGCGGTGGGGTTGGGGTTGATGCCAATCGCCAATACACCCAAATATTTTTGATCGATTTTCAGGGGGACAAACACATCGGTAACAACACCATCTGGGGTTAGATGTTGACGTACCATTGGCTTATCACCATGACTAGCGTAATTTTCTGGCAATTGTATCCGTCGTTCAATTGTCAGAGAGGTTTCCACCTCCGGTTCCCAAAAGGGTATACCAAAGAATAACTCCCCCGTTTCATCAGCGTAGAGCATATAACGGACGCTCTTAGTGCTACTGTAAAACCTCTGGGAAAACTGGGCAACCTCTTCGTAATTATGATCAGCAATTAGGGGGGCAACATTAGCAGCCAGAAGCAGCCCCAAATCACTACCAAAACGAGTGTCATTGTGACGGGCATCTTGCTGAATGGTATTTACTGCCCAAAAGGTAAGACCACTCATTACTAAGGATACCACTAAAGTAGCAGCAGCCAAAAGTTTAGTCTGGAGGGTGAACTCAGACCACCAATTGGCGATCGCTTCTCGGATTGTTTTCAAAACAGCGAACATTTTAAAACAGTTGTTAGTAGCTTTTTGTTATGAACAAACCCCAACAACTTCAAAAGTAACAGCTAATTTGACAAGTAGGGAATGGGGAGAGGGGGGAGAGGGGGGAGATGGGGGAGATGGGGGAGACAATTAACTTGTAACTCCTAATTCCTAACTCCACGCCTTCCTATTTTCCTGTGACTCGATGACCTATATCCCGACGATAATACATTCCCTGGAATTGAATACATTCTATCCCCCTATATGCCTGTGCCAATGCCTGCTGGAAATTTGCCCCAACTCCGGTGACATTTAACACTCTACCCCCATCTGTCAACAATTGTTGTGCTTGCAATTTTGTTCCAGCATGAAATACAATTGCTCCCTGTGCTTCTGCTGAGGAAATTCCAGTAATTGTCTTACCCTTTGCATATGCTCCGGGATACCCTCCAGAGGCAGCTACCACGGTGACTGCTGTCCCCTCCTTCCAGGCTAGGGGTGGCATCTCCTGCAATCGCTGCTGTACGCACGCTAGCATTAACTCCTCTAAGGGTGTTTCTAATAGTGGTAGAATTACTTGGGTTTCCGGGTCGCCAAAGCGACAGTTAAATTCCAAAACCTTAAATTCCCCTACCGGAGTAATCATTAACCCGGCATACAATACACCCCGGTAATCAATTCCCCTGTTCCGTAAAGTAGCGATCGCTCTTGACAAGACTTCCTGTTGCACCCGTGCCATTAATTCTGGGGTAGCGATGGGTGCTGGGGCATATGCTCCCATTCCACCTGTATTGTCCCCTGTATCTCCTTCACCAATGCGTTTGTGGTCTTGTGCTGGCAATAAGGGTCGAATCGTTAATCCATCGGTCAGTGCCAATACTGACACTTCTTGCCCAGTCAAGCATTCTTCAATCACGACAAAATTCCCGGCACTGCCAAATTGTCCTTGGAATATTGCCTCAATTGCCGCTTCGGCTTCTGTTACTGTTGTGGCAACTATCACACCCTTACCCGCAGCTAAGCCATCTGCTTTGACGACAATTGGTGCCCCTTGTGCTTTGACGTATAATTTTGCATCCTTTGCCTGAGTAAATACCGCAGCTTTGGCTGTGGGAATTCCTGCTTCTTGCATCAGACTTTTTGCCCAGGCTTTACTTGCTTCAATTTGTGCCCCGGCTTTATTTGGACCAAATACCATTATTCCCTGGGCATTTAAGTAGTCAGTAATACCTTGTGCTAGGGGCACCTCTGGACCGACTACAACCAAATTTATGCCTTCTTTGTGGGCAAATTTAGCTATACCTTCAAAGTCATCCACCCCCAAAGGCAAATTTTGGCAGCCTGACAGAATTGCCGTTCCACCATTCCCTGGCGCACAAATAACTTTTTCCACTTGCTGAGATTGCAAAAGCTTCCAGGCAAGAGCGTGTTCGCGTCCTCCACTACCAACAACTAGAATTTGCACTTATTTCCTCACCGAACAAAAGCCTTGGGACACGGTTTCATTGTTTCATCAATTCTTGTGCTGATGCAAGCCCCGTGAGGGATTTTTCTTTGTGAAGTACCCACAGTGACGCTATGCCTTACGGTAGGCTGAGTCCTTTGGACACGCTGCGCGGTAAGCGGAGCTATGCCGTAGGCTTTACGCCAACGCGTGCACAGTAGGCTTCCCGTCTCATCCACCGTTGCCTCATTAAACTCTACTAGTAGTCCACCACATTAGTTACGAGGGGTCACAGATCCCCGACTTCTTTAAGAAGTCGGGGATCTAAACACCCGCGACTTGTCAAAATTAATGTGGTTGAGTACTAGTAGTCTGTCACACCAACTTTGCGGGGTAAAGGCAGAGAGGGGAAAGAGGGGGAAGAGGGGGAAGAGGGGGAGAAAAAACTTTGTTCTTTCCTTATTAACCCCGCATAGTTTACTTGGTGGAGTACTAGGGATTAGGCATTGGCAAGAAAATATTGCTAGAATTACCGTGTTTTAAATCAAGTAATTTGATGTCGGTATTTACTGAGATTTTCATGGAAATTTAAACTTATTTTCAATACTTTTACTTAAGAAGGTTATAGAATATATAAAAGATGAAGATGAGAAAAACAATTAATCCAATCAATAATAGTTATTACCTACTTTTGCCAAAGGTGCCAATTAACTTGGCACTCCTGCAAGTCCCGTGACAATTAGGTTAATTTGCAATTAAAGTTAATTATTCCAATCTCATTCACTGTGTAATTTTTGTAATCTTTCTTTTGCAGAATAATCAATAAATAATTATGACTAAAGTTATTGTCACTGGAGTTGCAGGATTTATCGGTTCCCACTTAGCAGAAACCTTGTTGAAGCAGGGTAAAGAAGTAATCGGTATTGATCAGTTCAATGATTATTACGATCCTGTTTTCAAACACAAAAATGTTGCTAACTTGCAAAGCAATCCCGGCTTTCAATTAATTGAGGGTGATATACAATTTTTAGATTGGCAAAGTCTCCTCAAAGATGTTGATGTAGTGTATCATCAAGCAGCACAAGCGGGGGTGAGGGCTAGTTGGGGTCAAGGTTTTCGAGCTTATACTGAACGTAATATCAATGCTACACAGGTTTTGCTAGAAGCAGCAAAAGATGCCAAAGATTTAACCAGGTTAGTATTTGCCTCGACTTCTAGTGTATATGGTGATGCCGAAACTTTACCTACCCACGAAGGGATTCCTCCCCAACCTGTTTCTCCTTATGGGATTACTAAGCTAGCAGCGGAAAGGCTGTGTGCCCTTTATCACAAAAACTTTGGGGTGCCATTTGTATCGTTACGTTATTTTACAGTTTATGGTCCCAGACAACGCCCGGATATGGCATTTCATAAGTTTTTCAAATTGGTGATTGAAGATGAGGCGATCGCTATTTACGGTGATGGACAACAAACACGGGACTTTACATTTGTGAGTGATGTTGTAGCAGCTAATTTAGCCGCTGCTACCGTACCAAAAGCGGTGGGGGAAATCTTTAACATTGGTGGTGGTAGTAGGGTGGTTTTAGCAGAGGTATTGGATATGATGGCAGAAATTGTCGGCAAACCTATTAAGAAAAACTATATTGAAAGGGCGATGGGAGATGCGCGTCATACCGCTGCAGATGTATCTAAAGCGCGACAAATTTTGGGTTATCAGCCGCAAGTTTCCCTTAGGGAAGGTTTAATTCAAGAATGGGAATGGGTAAAGTCTTTGTATTGAGAAATAATTGGTAATTGGTAATTGGTAATTGGTAATTGGTAATTATCGTTGCTATGTTCCAAAGGTGTTGGGGCAATCCAATTGATCCTAATACCGTTTCACTTTATTTGTGATAGAAATCATGAACTTGGGCGCAAGCATTGCGCCCCTACATATGTATCAATATTTTCGTGAATTGGTAAGCTAAAACACATCTTGTGAAAGCCTAAACAAAAATCATCAGTTTCTTGTGGAATGGGCGTCTTGCCCGTCGGTCATATGCAAAAATGTGGAACAGCTTATAACTCCTAATCCCTAAAACCTAACCCCTATTGAATAATATTTGAAACTCTCTTTATCCTGTTCCCTGTTAAGAGTTTGCTGTTCCCTAATCTTAACAGTTAATGTTAGTTTTGTCCGCCTATTTAATTAGTGATTTTCCCAAAGGCAATTGCGAAAATAGCACTTAACATCAAACCTATTCCTAACCATTGGGATGTGGAAACTTTCTCATTTAAAATCCAAGCCCCAGCAATTGTGGTAGCGATAATTGTTAATCCAATAACTAGGGGATAGGCAATAGATAAATTAAACTTACCTAACACAAGAATATAGAAAATTGTGCTAATGCCGTAAGCGGTAATACCACCAAGTAAATAAATATTTATAGGATTTTGACCAGAACCTAATTTCAATAGAGTTTGAGCAACGGTATTGCAAGCCACTGAAATTAAAATCAACAAGCCAAAAAAAAGCTGGCTAAACATGATAATTGTCTCTTTTGTTGTTGAATATTGGGATATAGAAATCTGCTTTGATTTTTGAAACAATATAAGTATATGTAGGATGGTAAGCCACAAAAATTATTATGTGGTGGTCACCCTATATGTATTTCAAAAGTCAAATAGTAGCCCTATTTTATATAAACTCTATGGGAATAAAACCATCAATTTAGCAAATTTATAAAAAACTTTGATAGGCAGCAGGATAAAATTCCCAAAGTTCATATCCGGTTGGATAGGGTGTTTGCACAAATTTACCCGCAAGTCTTTCCCACCATCGGGGTGGATGGGGTAATGTGGCAACTTGGATACAACTGCATCCACAAAATTTTGCTCCCATAACATCGGTATGAAAACTGTCGCCAATTACTATTACTTGTTTGGGTGGTAGTTGCATATAAGTCATTGCTTTGCGAAATGAGTGGGGAAATGGCTTTTTGGCTGGATTAATTGCCTGAATATCTAGACGTTGAGACCAATATAAAACGCGGTAGCGACGTTTCCCATTGGAGAGGATAAAAAAACTCAATCCTGCTAATTTTGCCTGTTGAATCCAATTTTCTGCTTCTGGGGAAAGGTAACGGTCATCTTCGGAGATAATAGTGTTGTCTAAATCAAGAATGATACCTTTTATACCACGATTTGTCAGCTGGTCAATCTCGATACTCGCCAGTATATCGGCTTGTGCTGTGAATCTGTGGCGATTTCTTTGAAGACTACGTCGTTTTTTTACCTGACTCGATTTACGCCACCAAAAGGTAAAATTAGACATTTGCATACTCTCCACTTGTTGCTATTAATTTCAGGTGCCAGGTTATTTATAAAGTAAACCTTAAGACCCAAGAAACCGGGTTTCTTTGAGACTAAGTACGATGCGGATTCGATACTCCACTCATAGAAACCCGGTTTGGACCTACACCCATAGACTTACATATTTACTTTATAAATGGTCTCTTATGGGCAGGAATTTTAATCAATAAATCCTTGTTGTTTTAGATATAGAATTACTGAGCAGGTAAAAACCCAACCACAGACAGTAATCAAAATTGGCATGTCTTTTAATAGAACTTCTTCTGGTCGCTCACTACGTCCCCCATGTTCGATATCATTATCATTGTCGCTGTTACGAGTAATTTCGGAGGAGTCACTCAGAAGTTGGTAGCGAAAAATTCCATACAATACAAAGGGTAAAGTCAGTAGCATCCAGGAAGTGGAAGCACCGCGAACTACTGGTCCCGAACTCCAGAGTGTATAGGTAACTACCGTGCCTGTGGTAACTACATTTTCCATGCGGTGAAGTAGTGGGAGGGAATAGCGTTTGAGGACTGCACGGGGTTTGATGCCTTTAATTTGCGTTAACCGTAGTTCCGCTTTGCGCTTTTCAATTGCTAAAAATAGCGCCAGCATTGCTGTACAAATTATAAACCAAGAAGATAAAGCAATGTCAGTAGCAGCTGCACCACCATTAGCCCGCAATACAAACCCAGCCGCAATTACACCAATATCTAGGATTGCTACCCTCTTTAAACGCAAGTTATAAGCCACTTGCAAGATGGCATAACCAAGAATTGTTGCACCTAGTGCAGGCGATCGCATCCAAGCAATTGTAATGGCACTAACTAACAGCACTACCGCCATTGCTAATGCTATTGGTATACGAATTAATCCTGCAGCTATGGGACGTTTACACTTGACTGGATGCTGACGGTCTGATTCGACATCAACGATATCATTAAACAAGTAAAAACTACTAGATGTAGCGCAAAAAAGCATAAATGCTAGTGATGCACCCCACAAAGATTGCAGATTAATGCTAAATGCAAATAAGGGTGCAGCAAAAACTACCAGATTTTTTGTCCATTGTCGGGGTCTCAAAGCACTTAAATAAGCAAAGTTTTTGAAACTACTGGTTAAATATTTTTTTTTCAGGGAGTTATGTCGGGATTCCATAGCTTTCTATTAAGTATTTTTATTTATGCAGAAACCGAGACAGCTAACTTTTCGGCGTTGCTGAATTTAGCCATGAATCTTAAATACAAACTTCACCCCCTAACCCCTCTCCTACCCTCACGGCTTTAGCCCGGTTGAGGTGTATTTTATAAATTCATACTCTCATTCAGCAACGCCAACTTTTCTCTACCTTAGAGGACTATTAGGTTTGTAACCCGCAATTCTGGGGGTTTTGATTGTATAAACCACCTTAGCATAAGGAACTCTAAGGAGCTTTTTAAATCTCTTGACTGCGCGGTGTATTCCAAACTGAGGGTCTACCTCGATTAATAAATGAACCTGGTCAGGCATTATCTCCATTTCTAATATTTCAACCTGAATTTCAATTGCTATTTGAGCAAGTAGTTCTTTGAGTCTAGATGCAAGGGCAGGCTACGCCAACAAAAATCAAATATGAGTCCTATATATGATAGAATACTGAAAAATAACAAAAAAGCACAAAAAGGTAATTTTTGGCAGCAAAAACATCAATTTTTCAAGCACCAGTCAAGCAAGTCAAAAATCCAAAGTAAATATGTTTGCTGTACTTTTTCATCAATATTACTAGTAATATGAGCAAAAAAAACAGCTATATTCGCAGTCGTTATTTACATTTTTTCAGGGTCGCATTAGTTGTATTAGTGCTGTTATTAGGCTTATTTTTTTTACCTGTAAATGCACAATCTAATGCTACTAAAGAATTTGCTTCCGTCACTATAGACGGTCGGGAGTTATTTAAAGTAAGTCGTAATGAAAAATTCAATTTAACTGCCCAAAAACGAGCTCAAGATGTGATTGAAGAATTGCAGAGGGTTGCTAATTCTCAAAATAAGCCAGTTGTTGAGGTAGAAACTTTTAAAAATTTGCCTACCATCGCAATCAATAATCGCTATTTATTAACTGTAACTAGCAAAGATACAGTTGCTGATAATACACCAGAAGAACAAGCCCAGATTTGGGCTAATAAAATTACTGATGCTATAGAAAAAGCCCAAAAAGAAAGAAGTGCAGAGTTTATTCGCAAGACATCAATACTGAGTATTCTTATACTAATAGGAACATTTTTTCTCCATCAAATTTTAGGGATTTTATGGAAAAAAACACAAAAGCAATGCTCACAAATACTCACAGCAAATGATTCCTCTGCTAGTAACTATATACAGACATTAAACTTTCTATTAAAAACAATACTTTTATTCGCACGAATAACACTATGGGTAGGAGTCATACTTTATATTACTAATTTATTTCCCCTCACCCGTCAGTGGAGTTACAACATCGCTAAAACTATTGTTGCTAGTTTAACTTCCCCAATTTTACAACCCGGACAAAATTCATACTCTGTCATCGATATCTTAATTCTCGTTGGCTTATTCCTAGGACTATTTATTATTGCAGGGGCGATCGCTAATTTGCTTCGTTCCCGGGTTTTGCGAATAATACACATTAGCGTTGGTGTTGAAGAAGTCATCGCTGTTGTTTTTAAGTACGCGCTGATTGGGATTGGTAGTGTAATTCTTTTGCAAGTCTGGGGAGTTGATCTCAGTTCTCTAGCAATTCTGGCAAGTGCGTTGGGTGTAGGTATTGGTTTTGGTTTCCAAGATATCGCCAAAAACTTTGGTAGTGGACTAGTACTGCTATTTGAACGTCCCATTCAAGCAGGTGATTTTATTCAAATAGGAGAATACATGGGAACGGTAGAACATATTGGGGCACGCAGCGTAGTTATTCGTACATTAGATCGAATTTCCATCATCGTCCCCAACTCCCGTTTTCTAGAAACTGAAGTCATCAACTGGAGTCATAAAAACCCTGTTTCCCGAATTCATTTACCCGTTGGTGTTGCTTATGGTTCCGATGTAAATAAGGTAAAAACTGCTTTGTTAGAAGCTGCACGGGAGCATAAAAATATCCTACAAACGCCACAACCCCATGTATTTTTTAAAGGCTTTGGTGACAGTTCTCTCAACTTTGAACTACTCATATGGATTAACCAACCCAGTCACCAAATGGATATCAAGAGCGAACTTTATTTTCTCATCGAAGCTGCACTTGCTCGATATCATATTGAAATTCCCTTCCCACAACAAGACTTGCATGTCCGTTCTGGAAATTTACCCATTAAGCTTTCTCCTCAATTGGAGAAGGCTTTACTGCATATATCTGAGCTATTGAATGGAAAAATCTCTAATAACTAATAGACATCTGGTGAAAAAGAATGTAGAGACGCGATATATCGCGTCTCTACAGGGGTTCTGGTTGACGCATATGTAATTTCCACCAGATGTCTAATAGACCTAGGCGTGGAAATTAAATATGCGTTGTCCAAAACCGTTTTTCCAGACGTTGCATTGCAACGTCACCGAACATTCTTTTCCACCAGATGTCTAATAGTAAATGCTAAATGTTAAAATTCCTCGCCCCCTTGTGGGTGACGAATTTGGTCAAAGGGAAGGAAGAGGGTTTGAGCACAAGAGGGTTTGAGCGGTTTTATGTTTGTGTTGAAGCTTGCACTCCTGCGAAACTTTACCCGTCTTTTACGACGCTTAACCTATATCCACTTGAGTTGTTAGAAGATTGGTCAATTTTTGTTAATTTTACAAAAAAAGTGCTTTCTCTTCCCAATTAGCCAAATTCCCAAGAATTTTTATTCTCCAAAACTCACGAGATTTCAGGGTTTACAAGCTCATATTTTGTTGCTACAATATAATTTGGTGGGGTTGTCCTGGAATTTTTTTTGTCAAAGTTTGATGACATATAAAT
>JAAUYD010058607.1_pt1 | contig 17595 bp, 16 predicted proteins | sample 7278101 | NCBI WGS metagenome assembly JAAUYD01 (sample SAMN14350128, study PRJNA611818) | marine sediment metagenome | isolation source: surface marine sediment (0.6m) | place: French Polynesia: Moorea | collected 2018-08 | reverse complement strand
CTCTCTCAGGGTATAGCCCCACAAATGTTTGGCCACGATATTGTTTGATATGCTTTCCCAGCGCCGGGTCTCGGGGCGGTTCGCCACCACCCCGTGAATGCGCAGGCTGGCCACGGTCAACGACTCAAATCGGCGCACCATGGAGTCGGCCTGCCGCTCACAAATCCACTTCGACAAGCTATACGGGTCCTCGTTGTAAGTGGGATGGTGTTCATCAACCGGGAAGTAATCGTAGCGGGGCCACCGGCTGTATGCGCCCCCGATGGCGTTGATGCTCGACGCCTGGCAGACCCGGGTGATCCCCACTTCAACCGCACCTCGTAAGGCGTTGTAACTGGAGACCGTGTTGTTGTTGTGCACCACGTGGTCGGGATGGTGCCCAGGTGCGGCAATGGCGGCCAGATGGATCAGCGCCTCACACCCATCGAGGGCTTTGACAAACGAGTCAAAATCGGTGGCGTCGGCCTGCTGGTAGGATACGTTTGACTGTTCGATGTCGGGCGGTACGCGATCGATGTTGACAATCGTATGGCCCTGGTCGAGGGCCAATTCGATGACCGCTTTTCCTATCCGGCCGTTCCCGCCTGATAATGCAATTTTCATGAAAGTAACCTTTTATTGGTACACGGCCTCGCGCAAACCGTGAATATAACCGAGGGCAAAGAGCCGGCCGAATGAGGAGTATCCGGCATTTTCATTGCTGTCACCGGCGACGGTTGGCACATGGTCCGGCCGCAACACCCCATCAAACCCGATTTCTTTATACGCCTGCATGCACGCCAGCATATCGGTTTGACCCTCGTCGTGCCACGCTTCCGAGAATTTTTCCGGCGTGCCGCGGACATCGCGAAAGTGCACAAAAAATATTTTGCCCTGCTCTCCAAAATGACGGATCACCTGAGGTAAATCATCGGTCATCAGGGTGAAGTTGCCCTGACAGAGGGTCACGCCGTTCATGGGGCTGGGAGCGAGATCGAGAAGGCGCTGGAAGTTTTCGACGCTGCGCATGATGCGGCCAACCCCGCGAATGGGAGACAGAGGTGGATCATCAGGGTGCATGGCCAGCTGAACCCCCCATTGTTCGGCCACCGGGAGCACCTGTTTTAGAAAATACTCGAGATTAACCCAAAGTTCTTCTTCGCTGATCGGCCCCAGTGCGGTGGGGGGCGCATTTTGCATCAGGGCGTTATCAAAGCTGGTGACCAGGGAGCCACCTCGTGAGGGAGTGCTGGTGTTGGTGCGCATCCAGTTAAAATCTGTCATCCACTCATAACACCACACCGGAATGCCCAGACGGCCCATATTTTCCAGCAGGGTGCAGACGGTGGCGATTTCTTCATCGCGGCCGGGCAGCCCCCGTTTGGCGTTGTTTAGCGGCGGCCGGGCTTCAATCACCGCCAGTTTAAACCCTCCGCTTTCGTAGCGTTCCTTCATGCGCAGCAGGGGCAGGTAATCCCATGGGGCATCATCGCCATTTTGTGGATCATCAAAGGGCAATCCCCCCACCGCCCAATCGGCTCCGGCCTGTTTGGCCAGCTGCCAGAGCGGGGTTGGTGTCGGGGGAAGAAATTCGGCAATTTTTATCATGTTTAGGTGAGATACAAAAAGTTCTGAAGAAGGTGTCCGCAGATTACGCAGATGGCCGCAGATTAGAGGGAGAAATCTGTGAAAATCTGTGTTAATCCGTGGCTTTTTTTAACAAATCTTTTTGTTAACTACTTTATCTTTATTTAAAATCCGGTAAAAAACCAGAATCCAAAACAGCCACAGGGTGCTGCAAAAATGATGCCCAGAATGATGGCGATTAACCGCTGGCCACCAACGCCACCTTCTACCGACAGCCGGCCGCCGACCAGACCGCCAATCAGGGCTGCCGGGGTGATTAAAAGCAGGGTGATGCCAATGATGGTGATCAAGCCCGGGCCGGAGCCGTAGTAATTTTCGATATTTATGATGGCTGGAAAAATGATTGGCCAGATTAAGCCCAGCACCACGGTTGATAGCACGCCAGCGAGCCACCCGATTGCCGCAAAGGAAAGTTGATGTCGCACACACGTCTCCAGTCGCCCCGCATCTCGTTAAACGGGCAGCAGCTCCGTTAACCTTTCTGAGGCGATTTGAGGGTGTTCATCAAATAAATAGCAGGAAGCGGCCTGCTGCTCGTTGATTTGAAAGAGAGGGGGCAGCGTTTTGCATTTATCCATGGCAAAGGGGCAGCGGCCGTAAAATTTGCAGCCGCTGGAGACCACGCCAATATCTGATTCCCGCGCTTTAATTTCGGTTTCACCCCAGCGGCGATTTAAATCTGGCCAGGGGATCGAGTCGATCAGGAGACGGGTATACGGATGTTGGGGATCTTTAATGATCCGGTCGACATCACCGGCTTCCATCACCGTGCCGCGATACATCACCAATATGGATTTGGCCACATGATAAGCGGTCGTTAAATCATGGGTGATATACAAGATAGAAACCCCGTGATCTTGCTGCAGGCTCTGCAAAATTTCCAGGATATTGGCTCTCAGAGAAGCATCAACCATCGATACCGGTTCATCCGCCACCAGGATTCGAGGTTTTAAAACCAGGGCGCGGGCGACGTTGATGCGCTGCCGCTGCCCACCGGAAAGCTGGTGAGGAAAGCGGCCGAGTACATCCTGGGGGTGAAGGCCAACGGCGGTCAGCGCTTCGACCATTTTATCGCGAATTTCCGCTTTTGATCGGGCCAGTTTGAACCGCTTGATGGGCACCGTCAAGAGATGATCAACGGTGTAAAAGGGGTTAAAGACGGCAAATGGATCTTGAAATACCGCCTGAACCTCTCGGCGAAACGTCATTCGATCCGGGCCGCGCAGGTGAGTGATGTCCTGCCCCTTGTACAAAATTTGCCCTTCCGTTGGTTCGATAAAGCCCAAAAGCAGCATCGCCAGGGTGGTCTTGCCACTGCCGCTTTCCCCGGCAACGGCCATAATGGTTTGATCATCTTCTTCGATCTTGAACGACACGTTGTTTAAGGCCGTGGTCGAGGCCCGGCTCAACAGGCCGCTGGAGTAAACCTTGGTTACATTTTTAAATTCTAATAAGTCCGCCATAGTTTGCCTCTTACGCTGCCTGATTCTCCTCTTGAGAAAAAAGATGACAAGATACAGTTCGGCCGTTTTGCAGGATCGTTTCCGGACGCTCGGAGCGGCAATGATCCATCACTTTGGGACAGCGCGGGTGAAAAGAGCAGCCCGGTGGAAGCCGCAGGAGGGCCGGGGCAAGCCCGGGAATCCCCTGAAAAACCCCTTTGTTTTCCAGGTTGGGCAGGCTGTTAATCAGCGCTTCGGAATAGGGGTGAAGGGCGTCTGTAAACATTTCCTTTACCGTGCTCAATTCCATGACCTGCCCGGCATAGAGTACCGCTACCTTGTCCACAAATTGAGCCATCAGCCCCATGTCGTGGCCGATCAAAATAATCGCCGCGCCGAGCTGTTCGCGCACCTTGTCTAAGGTTTCCATGACCTGACGCTGGGTCACTACGTCCAGGGCGCTTGTTGGCTCGTCCGCCACAATGACTTTGGGCTGCAGCAGGATACCGATGGCGATACACACGCGCTGTTTCATCCCGCCGCTTAATTCATGGGGATACATTTGAAAGACGCCGCCGTCGAGATCAACCGACTCAAGCGATTCCCGACAGCGCTTTTCTATATCGTTTTTGGATAACGGGGTTTTGTGAGCGATGACGGCATCCATCATCTGCGCCCCGATGCGCAGGACCGGGTTAAGGGAGTTCATGGCACCCTGAGGAATATAGGCGATTTTGCTCAACCGGGCCTTGAGCATTTCTTCATCAGAGAGGGCCATCAGGTCGGTGCCATCGACAATGACCTGTCCTCCTTCAATCCGGCCGGGAGGCTTGATCATGCGCATCATGGCCAGGGCCATTGTGCTCTTGCCCGACCCGGATTCTCCGACCAGTCCCAGCTTCTCACCGGCGTTTAGAGATAGGGATACGCCGTCAAGGGCGTCAGCCCGGCCGGCATCGGTATAGTATGAGACGTGCAGGTCGTTGACCTCGAGGACTTGAGCGCCCGCTTGACCCGCTGGAGAGGATTTCCGATCTGCCATAAGTGAGTTTTCCATTGCCGTTTACTCCGATCGGCGAACGCGAGGGTTGGAAAGTTCATCCAGCCCCATATTAATTAGGGCCAGCGACCCCAAAATCAAGGCCAAACCAACGGCGGGAAATACCGGCCACCACCACCAGCCGTTAAAAAACGCTCCCTGCCCCATCGCCGCCCAAATGATGTTGCCCAGCAGCGGCTCCCGCAGGGGGCCAAGACCCACAATCGCCAAATAAAACGAGGCAAATACGGCCGCAAAAACCTGGGTCACAAACTGGGCCACGATGAAGGGGAGGAGGTTTGGCAAAATTTCGGTGAAGATGATTCCGATATCCCCAACCCCTGACAGTTTGGCAACCGCCACATAAGGCCTTTCTTTCATCGAGAGCACCTGCGAACGCATGACGAGCGTCGGTCCCATCCAGGCTAAAATCAGCACGATAAAAGCCATGGTGTAAATGGTGACGTCTCGCTTGTCCAGAGAACCGGCAATGACAATTTGGATCAGAAAAACCGGGATCGGCATGAGAATTTGGCTGATTCCCTTGATGGCGGCATCAATAATGCCTCCAAAATAGGCGGAGATAAATCCTAGTAGCACCCCGACCAGGGTACCGGCGCCACCGGCAATAATGCCGATCAGGGCGGTTTGCCAGGTGCCATAAACCATGACGGCCAGCATATCCCGGCCGAAGAAGTCGGTTCCTAGCGGGAACTCAGCGCTGGGCGGCTGTTTCGAACTAACGGCCAGCGCATAGGCGTTTTCCGACTCAATTGTCAACATACCAACAATCGTAAACACAATCAGAAACAGCATGATGAGCAGGCCGATCGTCAAGCTCATGTTGCGCCGCAAATAGCGGAAAAGTAAGGTCAGACGGCCCGGCTGGGAAAAAACAGGGGCCTGAGCCTGCGGTTGGGGAAGGGAGATGTTCGCCATAATAAATTATTGGTCCAGCCGAATGCGGGGATCCAGCAGGGGATAAAGTAGCTCAACCAGTACCATCAGGGTGGCAATGGCGATCGTAATAAACAAAACAATGCCGTAGATCACGAGAAAATCATTAACGCGAATCGCCTGAGCCAGCACGTTGCCCAGACCGGGTAAGCCAAAGATCTGCTCCACGATAATGGCTGAGGTCACCACATTACCCAGGGCCAGGGCAAAACCGGTCACCTGGGGCAGCAGCGCATTTCGGAGATAATAATCTCTGAAGATCGTGCGGCTGCTTAACCCTTTGTGCTCCGCAAAGAGCACGTAATCTTCACCTTGAATGGTGATACCCATCCCGCGCATGCTCAGCACCCAGCCACCAACGGTGCCAAAAATCAGGGCCAAGGCGGGCAGGATCTGGTGTCGCAAGACGTCTATGGCAAAGGCAAACGACCATTCGGGAACCGATCCGATACTGTAGGAGCCGCTGATGGGCAGCAGGTTGGCGCGAAAGGCGATAAAAAATATCAGAAGGACCCCCAGAAGAACCGGCGGCACCCCCTGCAGCAGGACAAAAGAGGTAGAGATGGTGCGCAGCCAGTTGGGCGCCTGCGGCCAGGCGGCCAGCGCCCCCAGAATATTCCCAATAATAAACGATAGAATGGTGGTCACGATTAACAGGCCTATCGACCAGGGGAGTGCTTCCACAATTAATTCAACCACGGTTTTGGGGAAGAGATTGAGAGAGACCCCCAAATCAAATCGAGCCAGGCTGGACATATAATCTACATACTGCTGCCATAGAGGCTTATCCAAGCCAAACTTCTGATTGTATGATGCAACGATTGTTTCCAGATCGCCCGGTGAAAATCCCCCGGTACGGGCCAGCGTAGCAAAACGTTCGCGGATTGGATTTCGTGACGATAGACGGGGAATAAAAAAAGTGATGGTTGCCGCCGCCCAGATCACCATTAAAAGAAAAAGAATGCGCCTGCCAATAACCCATAAACTCATAATCGTTTCACCTGGAAGAGCGGTGAGGCCAGCTGGTACAAAATCAGCTGGCCTCACCGACTCAAACTATGCTATTCGGCTTTTTCCAGACCGGTCACGACGAGCATGCCGGTATGGGCCCAGAAGGCGCCGTTGACCCCGGGGCCGAGGTTGTCGGCCGTTGGCCAGTTGGTCCAGTAAGTCTGGTTGTAAGCGATGCGATGCAGCCACTGAATAACGGGCACATCGATCTGCTCCGACCAGTAAATATCGATCGCCTGCGCGGCCAGTTCCTGGAAGCGCGGATCATTGGCATCCAGCGGCGCCATCTCGTCGAGAATGGCGTCGTAATCCGGATTGCTGTAGCGAGAGAAGCGGTTGTTACCGGCCGTGGTGCCGATCGATTCGCTAAAGCGGCCGTGGAACAGCTCAAGCGCTGCATACGGATCGACAAGCGACGCGCCGTGGCCAAACATGTACAGACCGGGTGCCCCGTCTGCCATCTGCTGGAACGAGTCATCGCCAAAGTTGATGGTGGCATCAAATCCGGCGTTGAGCAGCATCTGCTCCAAAACCGGCACGATGTCTCCATGAATGCCGGGGAAACCATGAATGGTGGCATTGACCGTTTCACCATCTTTTTCCCACAAGCCCGAGCCGTTCATAGTGTAGCCGGCTTCTTCCATTAGGGCGGCGCTTTCTTCAAGGTTGAATCTGCGCGGATCATGTGTCTCAATCGATGCCTGGACATCTTCACGGGCGACAAAGTTCTCCAAACCGGGATAAAGCGGGAATGGATAAATCGTCGTTACCTGTGCCCCCGAGTACACGATTTCGTCAATCGTATCGCGGTCAACGGCCAAACTAACGGCACGGCGCACGCGAGCATCGTCATATGGGGGAACCAAGGTGTTCATCCACAGAGAATTGGGCCACCAGTCGAGATAGCCAAATGGCGGTTGATCGCCGGTGTGCGACGTCACGGCCGGATTTTGCTCGATGATGCTCTGGATAATATCCTGGCGGAAGTCGAGGGCGGTGTCCATCTCGTTGTTCACGATACGCTGGGCAACCGCTTCCATATTGGCTCCGACCTGACCACCGAGGTTGACCATCACAATCCGCTTCACGTCTGGCGTATCGATGAGACCGGCTTCAACGGCCCACCAATCTTCGCGTAAATCGAGGATTTTCTGGGTGTTGTCCCAGGCCACAACGCTGTACGGGCCGGAGTGCGGCATTTCAATGCCGCCCGCAAAGCCGGCGATGTCTTCCTGCTCTTCGAGAACGTGAGCGGGCACGATATTAATGCCGGTGTCAAATTTCAGGGTTAGCACCTCAAATTTAAAGCGAGGGGCCGGCTGATTAAATGTCACCACCGTCGTCAAATCATCAACGGCTTCGATGGAGTCGACAAACTGCACAAAAGCGGCATGATAAGCGAGGGTGTCGCGATTGAGCTGCCCTTCCAGAGTAAAGACGACGTCGCGCGAGGTGACCGGCGTGCCGTCACTCCACTTCGCTTCCGGCCGCAGGGTAATGGTCAACTCGGTAAAGTCATCGTTGTACTCCATGCTTTCAGCCAGCCAGGGGGCTTCCTCATCGGCAAAAATGCGGAAGTAGGACAGCCCTTCCCACATAAACGCGCCGGCGTCCTGATGGGTGTAGCCAGGAACGGCCCACGGATTGGTCGTCCCAATCGGCGTAGCGTGACTCCAACCCATGACCAGGGTATCTTCGCGAGCGATATCGGCTAAATCTTCGGCCGAACCGATGCTTTCAATGACTTCTTCTTCCGCTTCCTCAGCCGGTTCTTCCGCCATTTCCTCAGCGGTTTCCTCTTCCGCTTCGGGGGCCACTTCACCTTGCTGTGGATCTTCGGCCGGGGGCGTATCTGTACCGCATGCTGAAAGCAGTAATAAGAGAATGACAAAGGCGCTTAATATTTTAAATTTCTTCATCTTGATTTCTCCTCCAGAGAAGATTGTTGTTAACATGCTTTTGGGAATTGGGTTGTAGTGGTTGTAATATTTGGTGAACAATTACCTCCTGCCAGATTGGCGTATAACCACTTTGAGTGACACGCCTTTCCTACTTGAATCATGAAATTTATGGAATCAGCAAGTCCGTTTATGGTGGCTGCTGACCGCCGTCAACCATCATTGAATATTGTCTTCAAGCGCTTTTAGGGCCGCTGCCTTGTCCCCTTTTTTTATGGCATCCAGGATGCGGCTGTGCTCATGATAGCTTTCAATGAGATCCCCTAAACGGTTATATTGAATCAACATGCGTAAGGCCATCGGCCGCCAAATAGAAAAGAGATCCTTCTCGTCATGTTGCTCAATAATCGCTCGATGAAAATTTAAATCCTGCTCGAGCAAGGCCCCCATATCGTCGTTTAGACAGGCCTGTTTGATTTTTTCCAGAATCTTTTCGAGCTGGGTGATGTCTTTCTGGGTGATATCGTCAAAAACGCTGTCGAGGACGAATGATTCAATCTCAGTGCGGAGTTTTACCAGCAGGGCGCGAACCGGACCGCTGGGTTTTTCTGCCACCTTGACTCCCTTATTAGGCACGGCGACCAGCAGCCCTTCCTGGGTCAGCTGGCGAAACACTTCTCGAACGGGGCCCCGACTCACACCATACCAGTCGGATACCTCTCGCTCGCGCAAGGGCGCTCCCGACTCCAATTCACCGGACAGGATACTGTATCGGAGACGAACCGCAATCTGCTCTGGCATTGTGTGGAAAATCGTTTTTTCAAACATCATTTCACTTCTTAAGCGGTAAAAAATGAGGCGAAAAATTCAGCCGGTATTGGTGGCTATTTGGTTTTGTTTTTGGTGATCAGTGATCACAAAGAGATGGTGCCGCTGGATTTTTTTGATTATGGGTTCGAGTATATGGGGTAAGATGTAAATTGTCAACAATTTACATCTTGTGATTTTCTAATAATTTGGAGCCTGCTTTTGAATGGATCACTACTAAAAACACAGCCGCGGATATCACAGATTGACGCTGATTTTTTTCCTTGCTCCTGCGGAGCTCTGCGAACCTACGGGGTCTGCGAATTTTACAATCCTGTACTTAAGTACCACGGCAGGCGGCGAAATTTTCTTTTTTTTCACCAAAATTAACGCCATTTAGCTGGTTCTATCCGCCCCACCTGCCATAATCAAAGGTACACCAAGCGACGTTGATGGTTTTTCTGGCGCATTCAAGCCAAACGGCCGCCCGGCCCTTAAACCCATCAGGGAAAAGAATTATGAAGCAGTATTTAACCAGGCTATCAGCCGTATCGATAATCAGCGCCTTTTTGTGGGCCTTAATAGCTACCCTACCAGCCGCCGCTGACCACCCAAAACACCCGTTTGCTGAGCAGACCAACCAAGATGGTTCGGTTATTTTTATGCCTATTATTTTTAAGGCGCCGTTTGAGGGAACCATTGACATGGTTCAATTTCTCAATGGCGATCCCATCCTCTACGAAGTACAGCACAGCTCGGGCTCTCAAGCACGCCATCAAACCCAGCGCCAATCAAACAGCACCACCTTCTTTCATACCAAGGGTGAAAATGTCGCTGAATGGGAAGAGCTTTGGTACGATGAGAGCTTTATTTACCGCGGAACCGACACCAGCCCAGGCAACGGTCAATTTTATACCCTGCGCGATCCTGGGGTGTACGGTTCAAAGTGGGCCCCGCGCTATTGGGAAGTTGGAGATATTTACGAGCGCAATCCTTTAGTCACGTTTTACCGGAAAAGCGATTGCGGCAAAGATTTGGAAGGCACGCAGCTCAGCTATCTAAAATTTGATGCTTATTATGAGCGCTACAAATTTAACAGCGGTATCGAACTCAACGACGTGATTGAGCTGTCGTGGCGACTGACGCCGGATAGTGACCCGATCGAAAGCTATTTTTATGCGGCCGGCTATGGGCTTGTGGGGTGGGGAAGTAACGATCGTGGTCTGAGTTATGTGAGTGAGATTCATTCTCCAGGGGCGCGGCCGGACAACGTCAGAGAGTCGATCGGGTGTCTCAATCGCTCAGCCGCGGCCGATTTCCGGCTGTTTGGTGAAGAAGCAATTGGTCCACTCCCATATTGGCCCGGAAATCACAGGCGGTAGCTCCCTCTTAGGTCAGTTACCAAATATTATCTGAAGCAAAGGTGTCCGCAGACTATCGCGGATCACAGAGAGAAATCTGTGATCACCCGTGTTAATCTGCGGGTCTTTTTTTTTACTTCTTTTTGTAAGTCACTTAGGTAAGTTACAAAAAGTTTTCTGAAGGAGGTGTCCGCAGAGCGCGTAGCGCAGAACCGTAGGTTCGCAGATTTTCGCAGATTACAGAGAGAAATCTGTGAAAATTCGTGTTAATCCGTGGCTTTTTTTAACAATTCTTTTTGTAAACTACTTAGATCAATCTGCGGCTAGGTTTTTAATACATTTTGTGGTTTACTCGATAGGGATAGATAATTTGAATCATCACCACATAGGTTACATTGACCAGAAATGCCGAATCAAACGGAGACCGACCCTTTTTCAAAGGAGCGCCTACAAGTCGTTGAATCTTTGGAAGAGTGGCACTTTTGGTTTTGGGGCAGACAGGCGTTGGTGGAGAAACTGCTGCGTCAATTCCCCGTCAAACCACATCATCGCGTACTGGATTTAGGGTGCGGAACCGGCCGCTTTTACCGATCGCTGCAGCAAAAAAACCCGCTTACTTTTGGCATCGACATCCGCCCTGAGGGTCTCCGAGATTCAAAAAGGGCTGTTCCTCGTGGACTGCTGATTCAAGCGGATATCTCTTCTCTACCCATCAAAACCGATACATTTGATTGGATCATCATGCAAGATGTTATGGAACATATTGAAGATGATCAAAAACTCAGCCGGTCGATTTATCATCTTCTACGTCCAGGAGGGCATCTTTTGCTGACCGTGCCCGCATTTATGTCTATGTGGAGCTATCGCGACGTGGCTGCGGGGCATTTTCGTCGATACACCAGGGATGAACTCAAGCGGCTTTTAACGGCGGCCGGTCTACAAATTCATGAATCGCGCTACTTCATGTTTTTGCTGCTGCCATTTTTGTGGGTGATGAGAAGATTGGGACGGCAGAAACCCAAAATGCGAGATTTGGAAGAGGTAAAAATGCCGGTGATCAACGAGGTTTTAAAAAAGGTTTTGCTTGTTGATGTCACCCTGGCCGGTTGGCTTCACTGGCCGGCCGGTTCCTCAATTGTCATTGTTGCTTCAAAGCCTGAACGCACATATGGTTAACGGTTTTCAACTACTGCTATTTTCAACAAACAGTGAACTGATCCCCAGAGCGGTTGATGCTGGCGTTGCCGGTATCATCGTCGACTGGGAAAATATCGGTAAACGAACAAGACAAAAAAACGCAGATACCGAAATTAATTTTAACGGCCTGCACGATCTACAGCGGGTTAGAAGATGTACCGACGCCCTGGTTATATGCCGGATCAATCACCTGGCCTCATGGACCAGGGATGAAGTTGAAAAGGCGATCGGTGCCGGTGCAGATGAAATCCTGCTCCCGATGGTCAGATCTGCACAGCAGGTCGAGCAACTTCTTGAGATGGTCAACGGGCGGTGTGAAGTTGGCGTATTAATTGAAACGATCGATGCTGTGCGTCACGTTTTTCAGATTCGCCAGCTTCCTTTAAGGCGCATGTATATCGGGTTAAATGATTTGGCTATTGAGAGGGGATCGGCAAATATTTTTTCCGCCTTGCCAGATGGTACGGTTGAGCAAGTGTGCAAAAAAAGCGTGACGTGCAAAGGGTTTGGCGGATTAACTGTTCCCAATCGCGGATTTCCCATTCCCTGTCGCCTGTTGATTTATGAAATGGCCCGGCTGCAATGTCAATTCAGCTTTTTGCGTCGGTCTTTTCACCGGGATATCAAGGACATCCCGGTGGAGAAAGCGGTCCCTCAAATTTTGACGGCCGTTCAAAATGCGCAAAAATTGCCTTTGGACGATTTGCTGCTCAAGAAGCAGGAACTCGACCAATTGATTAGGCGGGGAATAAGCGTTTCTCCGGAATTAACGAAGTAGACTTTATGTTTTCCGGCAAAAAAGTTCTGATTACCGGTGCAGCTGGGTTTATTGGCTTCAATTTGGCCCATTTCCTGGTCAAGACGGGGGCGGAGGTTCATGGGTTGATCAGACCCAGCTCTAGAGCATGGCGACTCCAGCTGAGAGCGTCAAACTGGATGGTTCATGAAGGTAATATCTTCGATGAGCAAAAAATGCTTGACCTCGTTCAGGCGGTTCGGCCCGATTTTGTCGTCCATTGTGCGGCCGCCGGTGTGTTGCATCAGCAGCAGCGGTTAAGCGATCTTTATCGCAACAACGTCATCGGCACGATCAATCTGCTGGAAGCGGTACAAAAAATACCGTTTACCCGCCTGATTCACATGGGCGGGTCGTCTGAATATGGGTCACACGATATCCCATTAAGTGAATCTTTGCCGGTACAGCCGATTACCGATTATGGCGCTTCCAAAGCGGCCGCCACCATCGCCTGTCAACAGGTTGCCAGGTCTCGCCAGCTGCCGGTCACGATTTTGCGGCCGTTTTCCGTATATGGACCCGCTGAATCTGGGCATCGGCTGATCCCCACCGCAATTTTGGCCGCATTGACCAATAAACCCTTACAGTTGACCGCTCAACCTGCATATCGCGACTTTATTTTTGTAGAAGACGTGGTAGAGGCCGTGCTGCAGGCGCTTGCTCAAACGCTGCCACCAGGGGAAATTGTCAACGTCGCCTCTGGCAAACAATATTCAAATCACGACGTGATCAAGATGATTGGTCAGCTTTGTCAAAAAGAAATTTTAGTGGCCGATGAGCCGTTTCCACCCCGGCCGGCGGATACCAAATTTTGGGTAGGCGACCGGCGTAAAGCGTTTAACTCATGGGGCTGGGAACCTCGCTTCACGCTCAAATCCGGCTTAGAAAAAACAGTTAACTGGTTTCGAAAAAACCTGAGCGCTTATGTCTAAAAATCACGCGCCGCAGCTGAGCGTCGTTTTACCCGTTTATCGCAGCAAGGATATTTTACAGGCTTTGGTGATGGCCCTGACGAAACATCTTCAGCTCATCACCCCGCATTATGAGATCATTTTTGTTAATGATGGATGCCCGGATGGCTCGAGCGAGAAGCTGCGGGAGCTGACCGGCAAATTTCCGCGTCTGACGGTGATCGATTTGGCCAAAAATGTTGGTCAGCATCGAGCGGTATTAACCGGTCTGGCCCAGGCCAGCGGGCAATATGTAGCGATCATGGATGCTGATTTACAAGATCCACCGCAGGCGTTGCCTTTGCTGATGGCCAAAATAGATGAGGGGTACGCCGCTGTTTTTGCCGGCCGGCGCGGTCGTTATGAGCGGGCCGACCGCCTGTTAACCTCTCGCGTATTTAAGAGGGCTTTGCATCTGCTGACCGGCGTTCCGGCTGATGCCGGTATGTACGTCATGCTTGAGCGCTCATTGGTGCAGCAGGTGATTCTTATCAACTTCTTTTTTCCTTTTGTGGTCGCTATGATTGGCTGCGTTGGGCGGCCGATAACCTCGCTGCCGGTTGTTAGAAACAGACGGCCGGTCGGTGAATCCGCCTATTCCTCTCTCAAAAGGCTAAAAACCGCCGTTTTGGCTCTTTCTGCCGTGCTGGTCTGGAAAGTCAGAAAAAGAAAGCGATATTTACAAAAGCCATATCAGGCCCCTATCAGTCAAATTGTCACGCCCTCAAAAGATGAATATCTAAAGGAAGAATTAAATGCCGTTCTCTCCGAATCACCGTGAGAAACACAACGCGGCCCAAAAACATTACTACGATGGACCACCCAAAAAAAATATGGTGCCTAAGAACTCAAATTATTTGTGGCGTCATGTACAAAAATTTTTGGCGGCCGCCGGCATTCAGAAACAGGCGCGCCTGCTGGAAATCGGTTGCGGTATGGGGCGCTATACTCTGCTGCTGGCCGAACAGGGATTTCATGTGACCGGCCTCGATATTTCCCAAAATCTTTTAGAATATCTGAAAGGTTACAATAACAAGCGGTTTGACATCGCTCTAGTTTGCGGCGATATCATTGCCGATGAGCTGCAGTTTGCGGAAGAGTTTGAGGCGGTTGTCGGCTTTTTTGTTCTTCACCATTTGCACGATCTGACCCTCTGTTTTCAAAGCATGAAGCGGTTCTTAAAAAAAGATGGTTTGATCGCCTTTTTAGAACCCAATCCCTTTAATCCGCTTTATTATGCCCAGATGGTTATCTCTCCAACGATGAGCTGGCAGGGGGACAAAGGGATTTTGCAAATGCGAGAAGCCGTGATTCGAGAGAGTATGCAGCGGGCAGGTTTTGCTTTAATAAAGGTAGAGCGCTTCGGTTTTTTTCCGCCGTTTGTTACCAACGGCCGCTATGGCTTGACCCTGGAATCCTCGTTTGAAAAAATAGCGCTTTTAAAACCTTTTTTCCCGTTTCAGATTTTTGTGGGCAAAGCAGCATGAATCGCCAACCCCTGACCGTTTTTCGACGTGAAGCATTCCTGCATTTGAGTCGTTCTACCGGTTTTGGGTTTGGGCTTGTAATTATTTTCGCTCTATTCATTCTGTGGCAGTATGATCCTTTGGATCAGCCCGTAATTGGTGATCGCGCCTACTTCCTCTACATGGCCCAGGCCATGGTTCGGGGTGAGAACCTTTATCAAACGACAACGCTTGGATATCCCCCATTGGGCATTATGCTGTCGGCCGGGTCGATGTGGATTGGACAATTCACCGGCTGGCCTTCTTATTTGTTACCGCGCATGACCAGCCTGTTTATTGCCGCTTTAAGCTGCGGCTTTTTGTTTCTCTTCACCCGGCGTGCCTTTCGGTCAACCTGGTTTGGGATGTTTAGCGTATCCTCCCTTCTCGTGCTGGACTTGTTTGCGGTTTTTTCGGTCATTAATCTAGAACCAAAGCTGCTGGCGCAGTTTTTTGCCGTGCTGTTGATGTGGGTGACGCAAAAAAAAGCGTGGTTTTGGGCTGGTGTTTGTGGCAGTCTGGCTGCTTTGTGCTGGCAGCCGGCCGTTATCATTCTTTTGCCACCCTGTCTCATCTTGTGTTACAAAATCTTAAAAAAACGATTAGACCGCCGCTCATTTCTGATTTTTTTTATGGGTATTTTGAGTGGTGGGATGCCGTTAATTATTTATTTGTTATGGACCGGGCAAATACACGATTTTATTTCACAAGCCGTTATTTTTAAGCTGCTGCCCAGACCTCATTTTGCTGATTCCAAAACCCTACGGCTGGTTATTCCAACTTTAATTGCTTTTAGATCCGGTAACTTATTCATTCTCTTTTTGGCTGTTTTCGGGATTTGTGTATATGGTTTTCGTATTACTAAATTGAGATGGTCGAATAGATTTGCATTTCTTTTTAGAACACAAAATGGCGGGATATTTCTTCACACTTTCGTATGGTTTGCCTACCATATTGCATCCAGTTTAAGTTCTATCGAAGGCCATGATCTATCCGATTTTATGCCGTTTGTTTTTCTGTTTTCGATTTGGGCTTCGGTTGGCTTTTTTGCGCTTATCAAACGCTGGCATAATAAAATTCGTTCTCAATATCCCTGTCAACAAGATTGGTTCCTGTATACAAGTTTGGTTGCATTAATTGCTCTAGTTGTTTATCAGGCATTGGTATATGAACCTGACTTTACTTTAGAGGATGAACTCACCTTTTTTGCATCAATTTATGAAGACCAAAAGTCAAAGGATATTCTGGCTGTTAATTTTCCAGAACTCTATGTCTTAAAAGGTCAGGCTTCTCCATGGAGGTCAATGTACATTGACCCGTATTTTATGGATTTTATCAATTGGAAGCAGCCGGCCGGCTGTCAGGGTTTAATGAACGATATCGATCAAAACGCCTATCCAGTGATTGTCATCCGTCAACCAAGCGAAGAAACGGAATGTTTGGAGGCCATGGTCGATAATATTGGCCAGAAATATGATCGTGAAGTTTTTAATATGGAGCCTATAGGCTGTGGAAGTTCACAAGCGATACAGCAATTAACTGCCGATGCAGTAGGCTCTTTTTTGCAAGAGGATTTTTTGCCATTAGCCCATTGTATAGTAATTAAACAACTCGATCGCACAAACTATCAGCGATTGTCCGGCCAAATCACTATCTACAACCTGACCGAATCGAACTAATCGATCCAATCGAGCTAATCGAACCAATCTCCTCACAACACCGCATCTAAAGCCTCGATCAGCTGAGTCACCTCTTCCTCATTTGTGTAGTGAACAAACGACAGGCGCAGCACGCCGGGGTCGAGGGGGATGCCCATCCCTTCCAAAACCCGCACGGCGTAAAAATGACCGCTGTTGGCCATGATTTTGTGTTCGGCCAGCTCGCGAGCCAGGAAATTTGCCTTTTTATTTTTAGAGATGATCGCCACCGTGGGGGCGCGCTCGGTATCCGGACCAACAAGTTGCACATCGTCCCGCCGGTTTAGCCACCCCAAGAGCGGAGTTAAGCGAGTTTGCTCCGTCTGGCGAAATAAGGTGTGCAGCCGCCGGCCGCGCTCGGCCGCCTCAACTTCTTCCTGAAAATGATGGGCGTAAACCGCATCAAAGTAATCGGCGATACCGGCTGCGGCGGCGATTTGGGCATGATCCGGTCCGGCCGGGATAAGCTTCTTGCGCGGAGAAGAGGCGTTAAAATAATGGCTTTGATTGGTTAATTTTTCCAGAAGCGGTCGCCGCACCACCATCAACCCCTGATGCGGCCCGAAGGTTTTGTAAAGGGAAAAAAGATAAATATCTGCCCCCATCGCATCGATGTCTGGGAAGCCGTGTGGGGCGTAGGAAACCCCATCGACCACCACCACCGCCCCTACCTGATGGGCTTTGGCGGCGATTTCGGAAACCGGATTGATGTGACCAATGATGTTGGAGGCGTGAGGAAAAGCCACCAGGCGAGTATTTTCATTGAGTAGGTGATCGAGATCGGCCGGATTAAGCACGCCGGTGTGCTGATCGATCGGCCACTCTCGCACCACGATCCCGCTCGAGGAGAGCCGTCGCCACGCCCCTGAATTCGCCTCGTGATCCTGGTTGGTCACCACAATTTCATCCCCATCCTGCCACAGCGGCCGGAACGCCTGGGCCAGCACGTACGTGTTTTGCGACGTCGATGGTCCGAAGTGTATTTCATCTTCATCGACGTTGAGATAGCCGGCCAGTCGGGTGTACGCCTCATCCATTTTGGCTCCGGCCGCGGCCGATACCGGGTAGGGGCCGTAAGGCTGCACTTTGGTCTTTTGGTAAAAGGCATTTAGCCGCTCGATGACCTGTCGACAGGGGTATGAACCACCGGCGTTTTCAAAGAATCCCCACCCCTGCAGATCGGGATCGGTAAAGGCGGGAAATTGCTGGCGAATAAAGTTGACGTCAAGCGTTGTCATGGGGATGGCTTCTCCGGAAAAAGATTTCAGAGGGAATGGTATCTGCATTATCGTGCCGTGCCAATGCTTTG
>JAAUYD010207996.1_pt1 | contig 17598 bp, 16 predicted proteins | sample 7278101 | NCBI WGS metagenome assembly JAAUYD01 (sample SAMN14350128, study PRJNA611818) | marine sediment metagenome | isolation source: surface marine sediment (0.6m) | place: French Polynesia: Moorea | collected 2018-08 | reverse complement strand
CGCGGTGAGTCATATTCTGATGAAACTACGGCAGAATCCGAGTACCTACGTCGGTGGTCGGGTGTGGGAATGGATTCAGCTCCTAAAAGCGCAATAGGAAGGGTACGTCCCTTAACCCTCGTCCTTAACCCTTCGTCCCATAACCTCCACGTCCCTTAACCTCCACTTGACATTTGGTTCAGAACCTCCATCACCTCTGTCTTTTTTGAAAACGACCCGTACAAAACATATTATATATCAATAAGAGGCAATGCCGTCTCGCCATGGCTTTTGCCATTATTCCATCTCTGTGAGAACGGTCGTTCAAAATACCGGTGGGACGTTCGCCAGATGTCTCCCTTCGAAAGCCCATTTGCGATCGGTTTTTGGCTTCAGTATCCATTATTGGCAAACATGAGAAGATGAGGCCTCTTGAAAAAATGAACATTAAGTCCAAGTGAATTGAAAGGAGGAATGCTATGTACTCAATATGACATAAATTATCGGTAAATTTATGGTAGTGCCGTTTTAAAACGAAATCTTGTTAGTCTTTTTATATTTTTGAACAGGAGAAAAATCATGGAAGCCATTTTTAAAAGAAAGACCTGTAAAACTGCATACGCGGCAATCATTTTGGTCTCTATTGTATCATTTAATTCCTCCTCCTTCGCATATGAAGCATACGCTATTACCGAAGCCAGTTTGTGCTCAGCGGACTGTGGGGGTAGCTGGTCAACCTCATACGCATCAAGTTGGATAAATGAGATGAATGACATGCCTGGGTGGACTCAAACTTGCAATGACTGTACAATATTTGCCGAGGAAATTCATGACTCAGCACATTGGTCATCTGGAATAGATCATCTCAATAGAAACATGGATGACGGGGATGCAATGTTGTTGGTCACACATGGTCATTGTGTTGGCTGGGATGGAACTGTCGGTGATTGGGATAACTGTCTGCACTGGAGAAGTAGACTCACAACAGCGGCTGGTCATTATGACTATCCACCATACGATGCCCAGTGTTATACTAGCTCTTTTTACATGCTTTGGGGAGACGATGACGCTGAGTCTGTCCATACACTTTCTTGCAACTCTGCGCAGTTAGACTTGATCATAGAGAGTTTCTTTGGGCGCCACCCATCCCTCGATGGAAAACTTCATCAATTCGGTGGATGGCATGGAACCTCTAATAGTAAAAATTACAATAAAGTGGACGACTTCGCAGCAGCTTCAGCTATCTCCGAAGGCGATCCAATCGCCTGGGCCTGGTTAGAGAATTTAACATATTTCAATGCATTTCCAGATGCACCTCCAGGATCCAGAGATTTGTGCCCTGTTTCCATTACTCATGGCCACTCAATTGAGGATGTGTATAATAGACGCGATAACGAATCCTATTACAACATGCAGAACTATAGCGACCCACCAACAATGACATATGAATGGTCGATATTTGCCTATTCCAGATGCGATCCTCCAAATGGACTGGCTGTATGGACATATTTTTAGTCTGGATAGTATACGAAAGAAAGGAAAAGAAAATGGAATATAGAAAAAGAAACAATCTTATCATTTCGGACGTAAAAAACATGGCTCTCCTTATCTTGATATTTATTTTTGGAACATCTTGTGAAATCGACAGTGAAAACCTCAACGTAAGCATGGAACATCAGGCCCTATCTGCAAAGGGCGGCATCGTTCCCTCGCTTGATAACTTGCTGAACGATGCCCTGCCTTTATGGTCTGACAAAGTGAATGTCACGCCAGAAGGTCTTTCTCAGTTTACTGTTGCCAGCCTGAAAGATGCGATTCGAAAAACCCAGGGAGCTGTCGACTTTGGCTGCGATGTGAATTTTCAAAGTCTGCCATCGTACTTAGACGAGGATGGCATGAAGGTAATCAAAGAAAATGCCACGACATTTCGAACCAATAGCCGTAGAGATTATATAAAATTCGTCACGCCGGTAAATTTAAGAACGACTGAGCTTGAGGCATATACCGCTGAAGCTGCTGAAACAATGACGAAGCAGCTCTTCTCTGCACTCTCCCTCCCCAAAGCAGAGCAAGGAAAAATATTTTCATCACCGGTGATACAAAAAACGAGCGAAGGTTCCAGAATCATTGCGCAACACTCCAGAGTTATAAGGGAGATCAACGGGCTGAGGGTTGAGGACTCTGTTCTGATGGCAACATACAATATGGACGGGACTTTGTTCAGGATGACCGTCAATTGGCCCAAGTTTCAAACTAAACCAGGTAGTAATGCAAAAACTAGACAGGAGGTTATCTCCGATTTAAAGGCGCATTTAACGGAAGAAAAAATTGACAGCATAATAAATATAACTGATAAGGGGCCGAGTCAGAATTTTAAATTAGGTATGCTGTCAACGCTTTCTTATGAGAGAGACAAAAGCGGTGAGTATTATGAACCGATTCTTTATGTTACCTTGACTGACAGTAAAGATCAGATTTTTCCGCAATCGGTAAGGTACTCTCTGACGAATGGTATTCTCGAGGATGATCATTCCGGAGATGATCTCTAGAAAAACACTGCATCTTTGATGAAGCGATCTACTGGTTTTTTGATTTCTTGATCACTAGGAGGAGAGGTCATGAAGAATGTGGTTAAATTTCTGTTGGGAAGAGCGTTCTTTGTTGCGACCTTGATGATCCTTCATTGCTGCCTGGAGGAGAAAGAACCTAACAGCGATACGGACTCACCCTCGGAGGACGACGGCTCGGATTCGGATACCGAGACAGATTCGGATACCGAGACAGATTCGGATATCGAGACAGATTCGGATGGTGGTGGATGGATTTTGATGCCCAGTGGCGTGGCATCGAATCTGACAGCCGTATGGGGGAATTCGGGCTTGGATGTGTTTGCCGTGGGAGAAGGTGGAACCATTATTCACTACAACGGAACAAAATGGACCGCCATGGAGAGTGGTACACTCCACAATTTGCAGGATGTGTGGGGACTTGGTCCACAAGCTGTTTGGGCAGTCGGTGGCGGTTCAGGAACAGGTATCGTGCTGTACTACAATGGGAAGAGTTGGACAGAAGTGCTGAATGTCCCGGCCGACGCATCGATTCACGCGATCTGGGGGACTTCACCAAACAATGTCTACGCATTCGGCGAGGATGGAGAAACCGTAGCCTATCAGTTCAACGGTGAGAACTGGTCGTTGATATCAGGTAACAACGTTCCAACAGGCGGTACTGGTATCTGGGGAAGCTCGGAAACCAACGTGTTCGTATCGGCTTTTGACGGCATTTGGTATTACGATGGGAAAGAATGGTTGTCGCAACTCCAATATCCTGAAACTTGTTTTGGGATCTGGGGTGCTTCATCCACAATGGTTTTCGCTGCATGTAATGTTGAACCCCTTTTCCAGTACGATGGCGCGAATTGGGAGGCCTCCAGTTTTGAAGAAGATGTTTTCGCCGCAGAAGCTTCTGATGATACGTCTTATCATTTTTATGATATGATTGGATTTTCCGATTCGGATCTATGGGCCGTCGTCGGTTTTGACGAGACTGACCAGAGTTGGTCGACACGCGTTTTTCAATACAATGGATACCTATGGTCAGAACAGACCGTCCCAGAGCTGGGATCAATCAACCTTTGGGCCATTTGGGGGCCTTCTCCCGGTGAGCTCTTTGCGGTAGGAGAAGCGGGAACCATCTACCACAAAGCTTCTGAGTAAAAACGAACGGGTTCTTTGTCTTTCATTGTGAAGAGGTGGCGTATTTTAAAACACTCCCTTCACGAGTTATCGCGAATAACAGGTCGTCTTCCTGGCCCCACAACGCCTCGATGGGATCCTGGACATCGCAAGTAAGCACGTCCCATTCGCCATTTACAATTTTTAAGACCTCTTTTTCCATCCTTTGATCTATTGTGTTCCATCGGCTCGCTCCAATGTAGACCTCGCTTTCAGATACTGCCCAAACACCGTCAAATCCCCTCTCATCTTGAAGTGTAGTGTTCGTCCACGCAATACCGTTGAAGTGCATCACCGCGCCGAACGGAAAATCGTTGTTAAAGCGAGCGGCATCTCGACGTCCCACCGCATAGATATTGTCCGACGAGCTGCCATGTATGCCAAGCAACCCCGTATCGTAATCGTCTGCTACGATGGTCCAATTGTTTCCGTCGAAATGTAAAAGGCGCCCAAAGGCCTCTTCTGCTTTATCTTCGTGCGTCCAACTCACCGCATATATATTATTTGGAGATGTGCCCCATATGGCTTTTAGCCAGCCATCGATGCCCACATGCATGTCCTGCCACGTATACCCATCCCAGTGTACTGCTAAGGCTTGGCGCTCTCCCGGTCCCTTGGGGCCATAACCAACGGCGTATACGTCGGTTGCTGAAAACCCATGCACATCCCAGAGAACCCCGGGAATGTCGACTTCCATTTTAGCGCAGTCATTGCCGTTGCAGCGCACTACCCTTACAATGCCTGCGTCACTATCATGTCCAACAGAGAAGACATTAGCAATGGACTCGCCCCATATTCCGTTCTGGCTTCCCGGCTCGGTTTTCGGCCAAATCAGATCAACATTAACTTCGTCAGTGACGCGCCACACACCAACAGTAGAAAAGATAAACAAGTCAGACGGTGATGCACCCCAGATACCGTAGAATTCGATTCCGCTTTCCGTCAGCAAAATCTGACAATCGTAAGTATCCATTCCAGTGTCTTCTTCGGAGGGGTCACAGCCGTAACGTAGAATAGTACCTCCATTGCCCACTGCGAACACCTCCTTGCCCGAAACGCCCCCAATACTGTTCAAGTTAGATGAAATTCCGACATCGACGCTTCGCCAACCTTTGTGGCCTTTCTGTAGCACAAGGCCGTGCTCACCCACAGCAAAGAGATTATCTGGATGATTACCCCACAGGTCGTTTATCACTGCTTCCGAATCCACGTCCATAGGCTCGAAGTCATGCCCGTTTCCAGTTAGAATGATTGCCTTTGTCGCTCCCGGGGCGTTATTGGACGAACCACCCCAGATATAGATCTCCTCGTCGTTCAGCCCATAGATTCCTTTGAAAACGGCATGTTGCATGGTGAGCGTCGATGCGGTCGATCCAGCCGTGTACATTTCTACTTGCCCCTGCATTGTGCCTTCGGAGAGGTTCTGGCTTTAGCCAACAAAGAAAATGGTATGGTTCGAAGATCCCCAAGCGCCAAACACGGTCCTTAGTTCAGTTTCTATCTGGGTCCATCTAGTCCCGTCATAGTGCTGAATTAAACCTCCCGCGGTTCCGATCTCTTTTCCTGTCAGCCAAACAGAATCAGGTTCTGTTATCCAAAGGCTTTCCAGACTCCCAGTGAAACCGGTCTCTATCTGTACCCATTGCGAGTCGTTGAGATGATAAATCTTAACTTCGTCTGAGTCTGAACCGCCGATCCAGACACTATTTGCAGTCAATCCGTCAATACAGTTGAGAGACTCCGAGATCCCGTATACGGGCACAGACCACGTATCACCATCGTAGTGAAAAACAACGCCGTGCTTCCCCAACACCCATATATTGTTAATAGACGTACCCCATACAGCGGAAAGATCTGCCGAGCTAGGACTCTGAATCAAAGACCAATAACCGCCATTCTAACAATAGTCATTGAATGGGTTATCTGAGTCGCTACCTGTATCTACATTTTCATCGGAGATGCTGTCCGAACCAGACGCCGTATCTAAGTTTCCATTACCTGAATTGCAATAACAACACACTGAGAAGACTAGAAATACAGTAACATAGATATGCTTTGTCACGTCGAATCCCTGTTTCCTATCAATGATTATAAATGCATCCACGCGACCTTACAAATATGGTCAAGATGGGCCTAACGCAAAGCTTCATGCAATAGGTAGCGCTCAATCGCGAGGTCGCATTCTCACACAAAATAAATTTCCAAAGAGGAAATGGAAATGTGAGAAATGGGGCCAGGCGCTGACAGGTGCCTATTTCTGGTCCACCGGGCGGACTGGCCGGCCCTCGATGTAGCCCCGGTAGCCCACTGGCTCGAGCTGAAATCTCGGGCCATCTTCGTCGGCCCATTGGTAGCCGATGGTCTCGGGGGTGTACCCGTCGATCACGTCCCACAAGGAAGTGATGGCCTGCTCGAAGGCCTCGTCGTCGAACGGCTGGCCCTGAAAGACCATCATCCTACAGGGGGGCAGGTCCAAGGTGTCGAACCCTTCTGGCACGGGCCCTGCGTAGTTTGTGGCCACCTCCACCCCCTGGACGTACTTTGAAGTCCCCTCGGGTCGGAGCTTGTCGGGCAGCCACAGGCCCATTGGCTCGTGGATGGTCTCTTTGATGGCCGCCAGGGTGTTCCACACCTCGCAGCCCACCTCTTCGCAGTAGTCGAAGTAGTGCTCGGCTTTTTGGCCCCGTTTGACGATTAGCTTTCGCGCCGGGCGCTCGAGCACCTGTACGAATACGGTGTTGGTTTCTGTCTTTTTCTCATTCATGACTCGTTTTCCTCGCTTTGGGGTTGTGTAGTAGACCCGCATCTGTTCGGGCATGAAGGGAGATACGGGGGGCTTGGCCCGTCTGAATTCCGACGGGGTCATGCTGAAGTGCCGTGAGAAGGCCCGGGTGAAGCCCTCGTGGGAGTCGAAGACGAAGTCAAAGGCCACATCGATGATCTTTGCCTCAGACCCGTGCAGCCGATTTGCGGCCGCGGCCAACCGGCGCAATCGGATGTACTCGAACGGGGTCTTGCCCGTCACCTCTTTGAAAATTCTGGCCGCGTAGTAAACCGAGTACCGGGTACATCGGGCCAGCTCGTGGAGGGTGATGGGATCGCTCAGGCGCGCCTCGATGTGATCTTGCATCGCTTGTACGGCTTTTAGCTTTTCAGCCGGGTTTGCCATGGCACCTCCTTGCGATTTTGAAGATAGCAGGAATGGGCGGGGGGATCTTGACCTGGATTGCGATCTGTAAAACTCACTGGCGCCGGCGTCGGAGTGATCCTGGAAGACCCCGCCGATTCGAACAATTAACCGGCCAATCAGGTGGGATATAGTTCAAAAATCGTTTTGACGATATTTGGGTCGCTTAATCTGCGTTCGTTATAGATCTTCTAGTTACCACGTCTCTGAAAAAGCAATTTGGTGAATGAGTGAATGGGTGGTCTGTTTTTGGGGGATGAAGCATTGCAGGTGAGCAGGGGTAAATACATACGGATTATTTAGGGAGAGCTCCATATCATCGAATCCTTCATTGGAGTATTTCCAGGAAGTGTATCGCCAGTTTTCGAGATGCTGCGTTACATTGTAGAGACGGCAAATAATATCAGAGCTGGAATTGTTGTCTGTATACACAACTGTGGCACTGATATTGGTTGTATCGGCTGGCCGACGGCGCGCGAGGGGAATGGTCACCCGCACGCGGCGGCTCGTGCTTTTGTTGTAAACACTCCCATATTCGTCGATGATGATATCGTTGCGATAGCTATCAGAGTATGACCGCGCCGCGGCCCCTGGAATCGTAAGACGGAGGGTGACGGCAAATGCGGCCGAGGCAATGATCGCGATCATTGAAACAGCAATGCCTGCCACAATGAAACGTCTATGTTTTGTCATTTTATTCTCCTTACTCTAAAAATGTCTTGTTCCAATTGTGTGATGCTAATATTCCCAAACCTCAATTTGATAGACATGTCCGGTGACCTGTCCAGAGACCCTGTGCGGCAACGTGCACGTAAGAAAATAGCCGCCATAACCCTCGTCTGGATCTACAAGTCCCTCGTGTAGATCTACAGTAAAAGACATTGAATTGTCCCCAGGAGATCCAATAATATAACGGGTGACCCAAATCGGCGTCTGGCCGCCGGGGAGTGGCCGTGGATCGAATTCCGACACACCGACTCTGCAATTGACCCGGGTGCTTGTGGATTGTTGCCAATAATGCACAATGACATATATCCCGTCAGTTGCCATTGGAAACCGGCGGGGTAATGCTGCGATTACGATGATATCTTCATTAGAGCTATCATTGTACACCGAGCCGCCATACGAATAATTAACACCCCAATCTGTAGTGGCGTTATGGCCGACCATAATTCTACCGGGATATGCCGTATGAATGGCCGCGAATGCCGATTGCGTCATGGAAATGGTCATCACCAGCGCGATCGTCAAAACCGTTGTAAAACGGATTGTCTTCATTTCAATTTCTCCTCATTGGAATTCCAAATGGATTATTTAAACCCACTTTGTTTATTAATGAACCGGTGGCAGCGGCTGCCCCGGAACCGAATAATAGAGATATGTACCAAACCCACCTTCTCGATGAGTGACCCCACCAAATTGGTCGGTGTCCCATGGCGCCTGGTTTAGGGCATATTCTCTGAACCTATCTTGACTCTCCCTATCGTCGTGGGATAGCTGAACCCGGCATAGCGTCTTTGCGCAGCGCACATCCGAAAGTGCCGTTCCTCGAAGCGTTTTAGTACCATCGAGCAATCTTTCGATTTGACGGCGGTGCCGCGCCGCTTTTACGTGATCGATACCTTCGTGCTCAATGGCGCCATCATATACCCGAATGCTCTGCTCTGTTTGCTGTCTCTGGAGGGTTCGAATTTGCTCTAGACTCAACATTGGTAAGTCGCCGGTGGACGCTAGACCCATATGCTCAATGCTAGTAGCCGACTGCATCGATTTAAGCGAGGGAATCGATTTTTTTAGGATCTTTGCCCCCAACGACGCAGTTGACTGAACGGTGTCGACTGTTCCGATATCAGCCGCATTATCCTCTGATACCTCCAAGGGTTTGCCAACAGCAATTATGCCGACGATGACACAACCAATCAGCAGCAACAACAGGGTCAGTTTGATCATGAACATTAGTATGCCTCAATAACTCTTAGACTCCGTATCCTCGGACCGAGGGCACAGCTATTTCACGAAGACATTTCGTCAAAGGGGACGTCACATCGCACGATTATCCGCGAATCATCCTCGGAGATATCGATGCTCATTGCCAGAGTGATAGGCCCCTCCCCTGTGGTCTCCGTCTCATCGTCGTCGCTATTGCGGGAAATGTTCGGTGGCGAGATTTCTTCTAGTTGGCACCAAACCGTTTGGCTGTTCGTCAGTGTATCCTCAATCTGAATTTGTACAGAAACACTGACAATATCGGATATATTGGAATTCCAATGGCGCTCTATTGGAGCGATAAAAACTTGCGAAACGCCGGGTTCCAAATAGCAACTATTGGCCGAAAGCGACCCGATATAGTTGTAGAAATCCATCCCATTAACAGGAGGGATAAATCCTTCAACGTCCATTTTCGTAGCGGAATACGCTATTTTGTAGAAATTCCCATCATCAGCGGCCCGAAAGATGGAGCCAGGATAGTCGACGATGATTTCTCCAGCGCTCAGGCTGGCCGTCGTACATACAGCAAGACAGAAGACCAGTGCAGGCAAAATTTTTGGCAGATTGTGACTGTTCATTTTTACTCCTTTTTACGAATAGCTTTACATATCAATACATCGCGGTCGCACTGCTACTGAAGAAAACCGCTCACCTACAATAATGCGATCCAGCAATGTTCCATTGTGTCGCATGGACCATGAAAGAATCATACCAAGCCGATCGATCATGCTAACGAACGCTTAACCATCCGATACCATGAAGATATCCCTGATAATCAAAGTTTGGGGAGGTAAACATTGATACAGAAGCGCCGATAGCGCGTAACAAATAGAAACCGTATGTCTATCAAAGTAACAAGTAATAACTTTCGGAAATGTCGGAAATGGGAAATGGGGCCAGGCGCTGACAGTTGACAAAATTACCCTAGGATTTTTTTGCTCGGTCCTCCTCAATCGAGGACTGCCGCCAAGTTTTCACGGGTCAGTAGATGCCGGTCGGCCGGTCGTTCCAGGAATGGGGAAACGTCCTGGGAAAGCGACGCTATCTTGAGCTCGCTGAGCTTGTCTCGGATGTGATGGCGCCAGTCTGCCGCTTCATATCGTCCGCTTCCCTGCGTCTGGTCAAGGGCGTTCTGTAACAGGTCGATCTTCGGTTCGATGGGGGGACGCCGAGAGAGATACCAAATCAAGTCGTACCAGTCGCGACCCTTGGCATAGGGCCTTGTGATCAACGCATGGACCTTGCCTGCCATGAGCGATGTCAGCCCGTAATGCATCAGTGCTATTGTCATGTGCCGAGTGATCACGGTGCGCCGTATCTTGGCGCCAGCTGGCGGACAGGTATCGATCTCCAGCTTAATCGAGAGGTTGTGTTCCTTTTTGTCAGAAAGTCCTGCCTGCGCCAGCAATCCAGGGATGCGAATCCACGAGGTATTAACTGTCTTTTGAGTGTTTAAGCGGATCGAACAATCAAACCCCGCGAGCAAAAGATCCTGTTTTGTTTTTTTGAGCCACTGTGCCGGTGCATAGCCTTGCTTTCGAACCAGCGAAAAATCCAAGTCTTCGGAGAATCTCGGAAGATTCTCTATGAAGCGAAGCGCTGTGCCACCCACAAAGGCCATGGAGGAGAAGGCCTCGCTTTCGTGCAGGGATCTCAGGACAAAAGCCTGCACATATTCGCGAAGCAGGTTCAACCTGGCTGATGGGTCATCAATAGCGCTCACCAAGGCGAGGGCCGCGTCTCTCATAGTGCTATCTCTCCTTTTGCCTCTTTGTCCGCAATTGCGCTAAAGATTTCAAACGCGCGGTAAAGGCGCGGCTTTCCAATACTGTCGACCAGCAAAAAGAGCCTGTCCATATCGAGCAAATTGTTTTTCGAAATCCGCATCTCTCCCATCTTCTCCCAGGTCCATTCTCCCACTCCGAGATGCCACAAATCGACGAGCGCCTTTTCAGGTGTCGCGATCATCACTGGCCGACCCAGCATCTCTATTGGCTCATATCCGAAAAACAGCGATGGCTTGACGGAGCGATAGCGATACTCGCCGAACGCATTTAGAAACTTCTTTGGCGTGCGAGATGTGACACTCGTATGCACGGGCACACCCTCGGGAATGAGCCCGTAATAGCCGAGCGCCCACACATCGCTCAGATAGGATGGACGATACATCGCACCGGCCAACTCGGCCGGCTGTACGGCTACCTGTCGGTAGCGCTCGGCAAACACATACATACCGCGACGCAGGGAGATGATCTTACCGGCCCTGGAAAAACGATAGAGCTGATTGACAACAGTCTCCCGCCGTTCATCCACCAGTTGGGTCACCATAGCCAGCTCGAACCAGGGCAGGCCCCCGACAGCATCTAGGAGATCATCAAATTTCATTTCTATTAATCTACATTATTGAAGATTATTGTCAATATTATTCAGAAGAAATTGCCAGGCAGGCATTATCTCAATGGTGCCGGCACTGACCACTACACGTTCTCGGTCTGTGCGGGTGACAATGGTGCCGACTTGAATACCCAGCTCGGCCATAGCGTCGCCCAGGGATGTGATCTCCCGTTTGTGGGTGCGGGGATCGGCCAGGGAATCGCACACTTGCACGAGAATTGGCTCACGACGTTTTCCCGTTACGATAAAATCGACCTCTAACCCTGATTTGGTTTTGTAGTAATGGATGTCGGAAAAGGCCTGGCGCAGGGCGACAAAAACCAGATTTTCTAATAGATGCCCGGTATTGACCAATATTCCCGATGAGGTCGACGTGATCAGCGAGTGGTCCACGCAATATATTTTTTTCGGATTGGTGTTGCTGCGGTTGAGCGAGCTATCGTACAGCCGGGTGGTGAACAGAAAATAGGCGTCCTCAAACCAGTGGAGATAGTCCGACACCGCGGACTTGGGCACTCGGTGCCCCAGTGATTTGAGATAACCCGTCAAGCGGTTGATCGAATACAGGGAGGCCGCGTTGTCGATTAGCCAGTGGGCCAGATCACTCACCGCTCTGGGGTGTGAGATGTCGTGTCGTTCCACCAAGTCGCGGAATAAAATGGCGTTCAGGTATTCCTGGTGGATCTTGATCCGCAACCGTCGGTCCAAGCCGATCACCTCGGGAAAGCCGCCGGTTTTCCAGTACTTATCAAACGCGTTTTGCACGATCAGCCGTTTTTTTGCTGATAAGGCGCCCGTTCTCGCGATGCCCTGATGGTCGAGAAATTCGCCAAATGAAAATGGAAATATCTCCCAGGAGAGGGATCGGCCACGCATCTGTGTGGCGAGCTCAGTGGCCAACATGTTGGCCGACGATCCCGTGATGTAAATCTCGCAGTTTTCTGTGCGCAAGAGGCGATCGATAAATGCTTCCCATCCGGGCACGGTTTGAATTTCGTCAAAAAAACAGTAAATCTGTTCGGCGTTTTTTTTCTCTGGAAATAGGGAAAAATAGGCTTCGGTGACCAGCCCCAGATTATGCGGTCCCAGCTGGTGCAAGCGGTCGTCAAAAAAATTCAAATAGAGGATATTCTGCCGCGCGACCCCGTTGGCGACCAAGGCCTCGATGCGTTGAAAGAGATACGTCGACTTGCCACTGCGCCGGACACCGATACAAACGGTGGCTTTGCCCGGCACCGTTTTGATGCGCAAATGGCGCGGTACGCCGGTTTCTAGTTCAATCTCCCAGAAATCCAAGAGCATGGATTGAATCGTTTCAAGCATTCGATCACCCCAGAGCTGGACAAAATTGTTTCCAGTTTAAACCAAAACTGGTAATAAAAATTACCAGTTCAAGGGTTAACTGTCAAAAAAAATTACCGGATGACCGGCTGACGCGTGCCACCCTGCGAAGCTCCCCTTGGGAGCGAAGCAGGGCAGACGACAAGGCGAAGCAGGGCAGACGCAGATGTTTGTCCTGCTTCGCCAAGGCTTCGCAGGATAGCACGAGAACTTTTTCGAAAGAACTTACTCGAAATCTAGGGCGTAGAGGTAGACGCCGTCTATTACTTGGCTTTTCATCTTGAGGCCGGATTTGGCCAACACCGCCTGCATGGACCGGTTCCCCACCAGTACTTCTGCAGTGAGGCCGGAAATGCCGTTGCGACGGGCAACCGAGGCTAGATATCGACACATAAATGTGCCGATCCCGCGGCCCTGCCAACTGTCCCGAGTGATGAACGCCACCTCTGCGCGATTGGTGCGCGGGTCCAGGTAGTAGCCGGCCACAGCCACAATGGTTTCGCCGTGAGCCTCGGGCACAGTGCCCACGATATTGATCTCGCTGCGATGGTCGATATAGACGAACTGCTGCACCTGCTCTGATGGCACAGCTTTAATGCGGCTCATGAACCGGTAGTACAGGGACTCGCGGGACACATCGTAGAACATGTTTTTCATCGGCTCGACATCGGTCGGGTGAATCGGCCTGAAGTTGATTTGCGTGCCGTCCCCGAGCAACATGGTCGTCTTGAGCTCGCTCGACCCGGTGGCCAGTCGTCCCTTTACGCTGGCGAATTCCGGGCGAATGTACTTGGCCGCGATCGCCTCTTTGAGCAAGTCAGCCCTAAAGTCTGGATGGGCAATGCTGATCAGGGCCAAAGCGCGCTCCTGCACGCTCTTGCCGTGCAAGTAGGCCACGCCGTATTCGGTGACCACGTAATGCACATCACCTCGCGTGGTCACCACGCCGGCACCAGGGCTCAATTGGGACACGATGCGCGAGATGCTCTTGTTTCTCGCAGTGGCGGGCAGGGCAATGATCGCCTTGCCCCCTGGGGATCGGGCAGCACCGCGATTGAAGTCGACCTGGCCGCCAATACCAGAGTAGAACTTGGTCCCCAGGGAGTCTGCACAGACTTGGCCGGTGAGGTCCACTTCGAGCGCGTTGTTTATTGCGACCTGTTTTCGCTGCCGGCTGATGATCATCGGGTCATTGACGTATTCGGTCGGATGAAACGAAAACGTTGGATTGTCGTTGATGTACTCGTAGAGGGTTCGGGTTCCTAAGCAAAACGAGGCCACAACCTTGCCCCGATCCAATGTCTTTTGGGCGCCGGTAATGGTGCCTGATTCGATAAGGGGGATCATGCGATCCGTAAACATCTCGGTGTGAATACCCAGCTCTTTTTTGCCCCTGAGGAACTCCAGTACGGCTTGCGGGATTCTGCCGATGCCCAGCTCGATGGTCGATCCATTGTCTACGAGGGCTGCCACATATTGGCCGATCTGCCGGGTCACCTCGTCTAGATCAGTGGGTTTGACTTCGAGCAGGGGTACATCCACTGGGACCAGGCAGTCGATGTCGTAGATGTTGATGAAGCTATCCCCAAGGGTTCGCGGCATTTGCGGATTAACTTGAGCGATGACCAGGCGCGCGTTTTCCGCAGCGCTCTTAACGATATCTACGGAAATACCCAGGCTGCACATCCCGTCCTTGTCCGGTGGGGAGACCTGGATCAGGGCCACATCCAGCGGCAGGCGGCCGGAGTTAAACAGCGCTGGAATATCTGAAAGAAAAATAGGGGTGTAGCCGCCGAGCCCCTCTTGAATCACGTCCCTGACATTCTGGGAGATAAAAAAACTGTTGACCCGAAAATGCCGGGCCAGGGTCTTGTGGGCATAGGGCGCGTCGCCTTCGGTGAGCAGGTGAACGATCTCCGTGTCAGTGAGCTCGTCTGAACGGGCAGTAAGCGCCCGCACCAGTTCCTGGGGTTGACCGCAGCCCGTGCCCACAAATACCCGCTGCCCCGGGCGAACGTGGGCCACGGCTGCCGCTGCAGTGGTCACCATCGTGGCGTACTGTCCCTGCCAATTTGGATCATAGCTTTTTCGCGCGTTGTTATTCATGTTCACTTCCTGTGGTTAAGAGAGACATTCTCGCGTCTGCCACGATCGGTTCTGTACCAGCCGGTCCCACGATGAACGGATTGATGTCCACTTCGACGATTTGGGGAAAGTCACTGACCAGTTGGCTCAAGCGTTGCAGTCCATTGGCAATGGCTGACAAGTCCACTCCGGTCTGGCCCCGCACGCCTTCGAGCATGGCATAGGATTTGGTTGCCTTGAGCATCTGCATGGCCTCATCCGCCGTGATAGGCGCCAAGTGGAAGGTAACGTCCTTCATCACTTCGACGAAAATGCCCCCCAGGCCAAACATCAGCATGGGCCCGAATTGGGGATCCCGGGTCATGCCGATGATCACCTCGATACCCCGGTCTGCCATTTTTTCGATATATACCCCGCGCAGGTTGGCCTCTGGCATCTTGCGATTGATGCGGAGCATCATCAGGTCAAATGCATCTGCCACTGCATCTGGGGTAGAGAGGTTGAGCTTCACCCCGCCCAAGTCTGACTTATGGATAATATCGGGTGAAACGATCTTCATTGCCACGGGAAACCCTGTGCTCCGCGCAATCTCCACAGCCTGATCCACGTCCTGGGCGATCTGTCCGGTGGGGATTTTAAAGTCATAGGCGCGTAGAATTTCTTTGGCATCCACCTCGCCCACATTGTGCTGGCCACCCCGCACATAGCGCCCGATAATCCGCTCCACGCGGCGGCGGTTGACTGGAAATCGCGTCACCACCCGCGGGGGCTTGTGGCGCCAGCGATAGTAGTCGACCATGGCCTTGAGGGCAGCGACCGCCCGTTCTGGAGAGGGAAAGTCAGGCAATCCATAGGTGACGAGCTCGTCCCGGCCCGGCATCACTTCTTTGCCTCCCATGAATGCTGCCAGCACAGGTTTTTCTCCCCGAATCGCCTTGCCAATGGCGCGCGCGGTTTCAGCCGGCAGGGTCATGGCCTGTGGGGCCAGTAGAACGATGATAGCGTCCACAGCGTCATCGTCCTGGGCGGCTTTGATGGCAGTGGCATATCTCTCTGGATCCGCGTCTCCGAGCACGTCGATCGGGTTGCCCACCGAAGCAGCAGGTGGCAGTTTGGCCTTGAGCGCTGACGCTGTGGCCCGGTCCAGGATCGCCACTTCCATTCCCTGGAGTTCCACAGCATCGGCCGCCATGATCCCGGGGCCGCCCGCGTTGGTGATGATGGCCACCCGATCGCCCTGGGGCAGGGGCTGCATGGCCAAGGCAGTGGCGTAGTCGAGTAGGGCTTCAAAGGTATCGGCCCGAATAATCCCCGAGCGCTTGAACGCAGCACCGTACGCGATATCAGCGCCCACCAGGCTGCCGGTGTGAGAGGACGCTGCTCGCCCCCCGGCAGCTGAGGTGCCGGATTTTAGAATCACCACGGGTTTTTTTAGGGTCACGGCCTCGGCAGCTTTAATGAATCGATTGCCCGAGCTGATGCCCTCGAGATACCCGATGATCACTTTGGTCTGTTCGTCTTCTGCCAATGCGCCCAAGAACTCGATCTCGTCCAGATCGGCCTTGTTCCCCACGCTCACCAGCTTGGCCAAGCCCAGGTGACGGCCGACCGTCCAGTCCAAAATGGCAGTGCACAGGGCGCCGGACTGGGAGATGACCGAAACCGAGCCTGCACTTGGAAGCTGTGTGGCAAACGAGGCATTAAGGGCGTGCTGGGTATTGATCAACCCCAGGCAGTTGGGCCCCATCAAGCGGGCGCCTCGGTCCTGGCACAGTTTGGCGATCTTTCGCTCCATGACTGCACCCACAGGCCCGGTTTCTTTGAATCCAGCTGTGATGACGATGACGGCCCGCGCGCCTGCATCGAGTGAACTTTGCACCGCATCTTTGACCGCCTTGGTGGGCACGGCGATCACGCTCAGGTCTACGTTTCCCTTGTATTCCCGCAGGCTTTTGTAGCATGGCTTGCCCAGTATCTCGGTACTTTTTGGATTGATTGGAATTATCTGCTTGTTGCCCTCCGTCTTTAACAAGTTGTCGATCAGGGCATGGCCGACCTTGCCCTTTTTCTCTGTCGCACCTATTACCGCGACGGTTTCGGGATAGAAGAGTGCTTTGAAAACATCAGTATCCATGGTCATCTTATCCTCTCTGAAAGGGCCAAAATGAGCATCCCGCAAAAAGGGAGTGTGTGGTGGATCGGTGGCATTGGGGCTTAACTGGTTGCTTTGTCTATTCCGCTTTAGCAATCGTTTGAACAGCGAATTCGGGTGGGTTCAAAATCGCCTTTTTCACTGCGCACATATCAGCCACCCGCGCCAGTGGTTTTCGATATTTTTCTGGGAAATCCCTTGGCACCATGATGTCGAGCTCAATTTTTTCAAGTTTCCCTTTGGCATCGGCCTCGAGCCGTTGGACGATTCGAATGCCGCTGGTGTCGATATTTCGCGCCTCGCAAAAACTCTGAACATACACGCCTGCGCAGGTACCAATGGAGGCGAGGAAGAGAACAAACGGTTCAGGCGCAGAGCCGTCTCCCCCTGCTTTTACAGACTGATCCGTGCGGATCTCCATATCTCTGAAACGCGCCGTGACTTTTTTTCCACCGGCAAAATCTATGTAAATTTCGTTATCCATACCGCATCCTTTTCATCTGCTCTTATAACGCGATTTAAAAATGGGTCCAGCCCCGGAAATCTTTCCCCCTAGCCCCCTTCCCGCATCGGAAAGGGGGGATCGGAATTGAATAACTCAATGATTCAGAGTAGTTTTGCCGCCCCCTTCCCTTGCAGGGCAATGGCATTCGGTTAAGGGCAAATGTCGCGATTTTTGCTATTTTTATGCCGGGTAAAGGATCTCCCCCTTGAAAAAGGGGGTTAGGGGGATTTTG
>JAAUYD010019521.1_pt1 | contig 17598 bp, 9 predicted proteins | sample 7278101 | NCBI WGS metagenome assembly JAAUYD01 (sample SAMN14350128, study PRJNA611818) | marine sediment metagenome | isolation source: surface marine sediment (0.6m) | place: French Polynesia: Moorea | collected 2018-08 | reverse complement strand
GCTATGGTTGTGAGTGTCCCATTGAAACAATTCCTACACAAGGTTATCGCTTCAATTCAAACTAATGAACGGTTATCAATTATTTCGCCGCAGTCGCATCCGTTTAGCATTTTGGTATGCTTTTGTTATGGGAGTCATTTTAAGCCTGTCTGGGTTGGGAGTGTATCGCGCTCTGGTTCGATTCAAATGGGCATATTTGGAACGAGAAATCGAATCAATTGCTGGAACGCTACATGACAGCTTAGAACCAATGTTACCCCCTTCACAAACTCCTACAAAGGTATTACAAAAAATATTCCCCGACCTATGCTTAACCGGAAAATTTTGTAACCCCAAACCTACCCTAATTCAACGACATACCATTGGTATTAGCGATCGCAACATTTACTATCTTCGTTTATTTGACAGCAAAGGTAAACTTCTGGCTTTTTCTCCTAACCAACCTGCACAACTTTCAAAAGCTCTTAATTCCTCTAAATGGCAAACATTTAAAAGTAATAATATTCGCTATCATCAATTTACAATTATCTTACACAGCGCCCATACTCATCAAGACAATGGAAGCAACCCTCATTCATCCTGGGGTTACCTACAAATTGGACGAACCTTACAAAAGTATGATTCGGAAATCAGACAAATACAATTAATTCTTGCAGGAGGATTACCCATTGCTCTAATCCTAGTTACCATCTCCAGTTGGTATCTCTCTGGACTAGCAATGCAGCCAATTTACCAATCCTATCAACAACAACAACAGTTTACCGCCGATGTTGCCCACGAATTGCGATCGCCTTTAGCTAGTCTTTTAGCAACAGTAGAAGCAATCTTACGTCTGTCACCCACCCATCAACAGGATGCTTCTCCAATGCTTCAAAGAGTTGAGCGACAGGGACGACGCTTAAGTAACTTAATTGCTGACCTACTTTTATTAGTCAGTTTAGAGCAAAACTCCTCCCCAAAACCATTTACTACCTGCTGCTTGAATGATTTGATTGCAGATTTAACTGAAGAGTTTTCCGAATTAGCAACAACACAAAATATCCAATTAACAGGTAAAATCCCCGACTTGCAAATTGATGTTTTAGGCAATGAATCCCAACTTTACCGCCTAGTATCTAACTTAATTGCCAATGCCATCCAGTATACACATAGCGGAGGCTCCATAAAAATCAGCTTATCTCAGAACAGTAACAATGCAATTATCGCCATCGAGGACAATGGAATAGGAATATCATCAACCGAACAAAACCGAATTTTTGAACGCTTCTATCGAGTTAACAGCTCACGCTCCCGTAAGACTGGTGGAACTGGATTAGGACTATCAATAGCAAAAGCGATCGCCAACCGTCATCAAGGTCGTTTAAAAGTTCAAAGCGAATTAGGTAAAGGATGTATATTTACAATATATCTTCCCTGTATCGATGTACTATCAAAGTAAACCGGGAGTAGTTAATCGTCAGAAATCCGGGTACTGCGGTTGACAGAGCTTTTGCCTAGCATTAAGTACAGGCAAGGAACAAAACATAAAGCCAGAAAAGTTGCACCACCGACACCACCAGCGATCGCAATAGCTAAAGGAGGCCAAAAATCTCCCCCATCTAACCATAAAGGGGTAAAACCAGCAATCGTCGTGAAACTGGTGGTTAAGATATGGCGTGTTGAGCCGACAATTGTTTCTCTAATCGATTTCAGGTCTTTTTTCGTGGCGTAAGGATTAGAATGCAAACCAGCCAGAACAACAATAGAGTCATTAATTGCTACCCCAATTAAACCCACAATACCAAGTATGGCCATAAAACCTAAAGGATAATTAAATAGCCACAAGGAAAATAAACCTAAACCGATCGCACAAACCCCAACTAAAGCAATGATGGCAGCAGATCTAAACGAACCAAAGGAAAGTACAAGAGTCGCTGTCATCAGCACTAATATTACTCCCAACAAAGATATTAAGTTACCCACGGCTTTGTCACGTTCTGCTTCCTCTCCGCCAAACTCCAAAGAATAGCCTGGAGGTAAATTTTGCAAACTACTATTTTCCAGACGTTGTTTAAAGTCAACGAGAACTGTTGAGGGTAAAACCCCAGCAGGAATAAAGCCTTGAATTGAGTTTATTCTTTGACCATTACGACGATTAATACTAGCTATTTCGGGGAGTAATTTGATATTTCCTAAAGCATCAAGGGGTATGGATTGAGAATTTTCTTGATTGGAGAAAACATTAATAGAAGAAATTCTTTCTAAGTTCCCGCGCTCGTCTTTTGCTAATCTTGTCCTTACCTGTATTTCTTCTCTACTTTCGAGAACTGAGCCACCGAGAGAGCCTTCTAGACCTTGATTGAGTTGGCGGGCGATCGCACTTTTATCGAGATTAGCCAGACGAACTTTTTCTTCATCTAAATCTAAGGCTACTTGAGGTAGAGTTTCACTCAAATCAGCTTTAGTATGGATAATATTATTAACCTCAGAAAGTTCTACCCTAGCTTGATTACCTAAATCCCTGAGAACATTTATATCTGGTCCATAAATTCTCAGTTCGATGGGTGCATCAACTGGTTCTCCTTGTTGCAATTCTTTTACTAAAATCATCGCCGCAGGAAAAGCATTATCTAATTCTTGTTGCAAATTATTAATCAACTTGCGGTTGTGGGAAGTAGATTGAAGTGTGACTATTCCTTGAGCATAATTAGGAGAATTTCTACGATTTTGCTGGAGATTATAATAAATTTTCGGGGCGTTCCTGCCTAAAAACCAATCTATTTCCTTAACTTCTGGATGTTGAATCATGATTTCTCTGGCTTCTAGTGCAACATTTTGAGTCTTTTCGATAGATGCAACAGATTCTAGTTCAATTTCAATACTAAATTGATTACGTTCTGCTGGTGGAAAAAACTGCTGTTTGAGGGAAGAAGCGACAAAAAAGCCATTTAAAGGCAGAGCCAGTGCTAATATTATACCAATAATTGGTGCTTTTAAAATTAAATCTAAAACTATACGGTATTGATTAGTTAAAAATGGGTGATGAATCCCTTTGCTCAAGCAATGTTTTAGCTGTGCCTTAATAGTTTGAGGATAAGTATTTCTTTGCCTTTGATTGTTTTCTAAAATATTTGGTTTTGCGTATTGATGTAACCAAGTTGCCAAAGCTGGAACAACAGTTAAAGCTAAAAACAAAGAACTGAATAAAGCAAGAATAACAGAAATTCCAATACTATTAATAAATTCCCCTGTACTTCCAGGTAAAAGTACAATGGGCATAAAAGTTAAAGTAGTAGTTAAAGTGGATGCGAGCAGAGGAACAGTTAAACTTTGCAGCGTTTTTTTCAGTGCCTTGACTGGTTTTAGCCCTGCTTCTAACTCAGCTTGGATTTCATCTACTACGACAATGGCATTATCAATTAGTAAGCCCAGAGCAATTACTAAACCTGTTACAGATATTTGATGAAGGGGAATACCCAACTCCTTCATACCACCTAAAACCATCATTACCGATAAAGGTAAAGTAGAACCAACTACTAGAGCTGATTTCCAACCCATCAATAGAAAAGTAGTAATGAAAACGCAAAGAGCACCCAGGACAAGATTTTTAAATAAGCCATTAAGGCGATTCTGCACATAGCGGTTTTGTTCAAAGATAGTTTGAACACCTATGCCTTCTGGTAATTTTTGTTTAAACTCTTCTAGGTTCTGAAAAACAGTTTTAGTCCAGCGATCGATCCTTTGATTTGACTCCATCAGCACTGCTATACTTACAGCAGAACGACCATTAACAATTGCCAGTTCTGAAGCAGGTTGTGTAATCTCTTTTTTTACTACCGCAATATCTCCAAGTAAAGTAAATTGTCCCGAATCTTGACCTAATTGAATAGGAATTCTACGAATGCGCTCTAAAGAATCTAATTCTTTATCAATTTGGATAATTAACTGATTAGCATTGCTACGAAACTGACCAGCAGAAACTTTGGCATCACTCATTTTTATTTGTTGAGCAATATTCTCCGTAGTTAAGCCTAAAGCTGCTAAATCCGATAGCTGTACATCAACAATAATTTCTTCTTCTGGCGCACCAAATAATTCTACTTTTTCTGTACCCGATAAAACTCGTAGTCGGTTCTCTAATTCTTTAGCTTGGCGAGTTAATACGGCATAATTAACGGGAGAATCCAAGTTCCAAGTTAAGGAAAAAATTAACGTCGAAGCCCTAGTTATCCAATCTTCATATTCTGGTTCTAAAGCACCAGACGGCAAGAGAGGAGTTACATCAGACACTTTATCTCGTACTTTTGACCAGACTTTATCTACATCTTTGACGTTATCTTTGACTTCGACAACAACCATGGAATTACCAGCACGAGAGATAGATTTAACTGTGTCTATCTCTTCAATTTCAAATAATTCTTGTTCAATTTTTTCTGTAACTAAGGATTCTACTCGGTAGGCATTAGCCCCTGGAAATTTAGTTGTAATATAAGCTGCCGGTTGAGATAATTCAGGATCTTCCATACGGGGCAGAATTAAAAAAGAAGATAATCCCCAAACAATAATGAGACAAATAGTAAGGATCGATAATCTTCGATTGCGATAAAACAAAGTCAACATTATTACACTATTGCTTAACAGTAGTTACAAAAAAAGAGCTGCGAATCATGATATTTTTTGCATCAAAACAAAAATACATCCACATAATTAAACAATCGGATGTTATCTAGAAGATGTTAACTAAGTCTCGAGTACAGCACGGCGGAAAGACCTCAACCATTTAGAAAACGTCAAAGCAAGAGTCCACAATACTTTTGAATGCGTGAGTTTTGACTTTCACCCAGGGGCACTAGTTATTAAAAATAACTGCTATAAATTTCTCCGAATACACATTATTTGATTGTTTTGCTCTGGCGTACTAGTTGTCCTGGAACAAAACGGTGAATCCCATTGATAACCACTAAATCATTAGGTATCAGAGTACCTCGCACTAGCATTTTGTCGCCTTGAACATACAGCACCTCTACATCTTTTTGTTTAACTGTGAATACTTGATTTTCATCAGCAACACTTTTATTCCCAGGTGCTTTTTCTAAGACGTAACAAGACCATAAACCCCGTACACTTTTAGCTAAAGATGTCACTGGTAGCCAGTAGCCAGAGTCTCTGATTGTTTCTGTTAATTCCAATCTTGATACTTGCCCTACAGCGATGTTAGCCTGAAGACTAGTTTGTAGTTTAAAAACTACTGTAACAGTGCGAGTAGATGAATCTATTTCAGGTAAGATTGATTCGACAGTGGCTCGATAAGTTTTATTGGCAATAGTTAATTTTTGGTAGCTACCCTTACGTAAGCGATAAGCTGTAGCAGTAGGTAAGCCGATGCGAACCTCTAAATTTCCCATCTCTACCAGTCTTAAAATTGATGCTCCAGGAGAAACTACACTACCTTCATCAACTCGCCGAGCTGAGATGCGACTATTAAAGGGAGCTTTGAGGACACTTTTTTTGATATTGAGATTAACATCAGCAATTCTGGTATCTAATTCTTGAATTAAAGCTTTTTGAGCTGTAATACGTTCGATTCTTGTTCCTGATGATAATTCATCTAGTTTGTTTTTTTCTTCCTCTAAACGAGCTTTGAGAACACTAACTTCATTACTGCTCTCATCTAATTGTTCTTTGGAAATTGCACCCTCTTCATATAATTTTTGCCGTCGAGTATTTTTAGTACGGGCTAGTTCTAGTTGTTTTGCTAAGTCTTGAGCGGAAGCACGTGCAGCAGCAATAGTTTGAGAACGAGGTCCTGCCTCCATTTCTTGGAGTCTGGCTATTTCTCTTTTTCTTTGAAATGTTAACTGTCGCACAGTATTTTGTAAATTTCCTGTGTCTAAATATGCTAAAGTTTGATTTTTCCTGACAAAGTCTCCTTCTTCCACCAAAATTTTAGTTAATTTACCCCTGCGTTCAAATCCTAACTCAGTTGTACGACGCGCTGTAACTTTCCCTGTATAAACCCGTGAAACCTGATAGGAATTGATAGGTTTGATTGCTATTGTTTCTACAGGCAGAATTCTCGCTGATACCTCAGCCTTAACTTGACCTTCACTAGCAGTAGTAGGATTATCACTAGCAATTAATTCTCTATTCCAATAAACAATATTAGCTATCAAGAAAGTCATGATGATTAATACATATTTATTAGTCATCAACTTTTGCTTGATATTTGCTGCCGAATCATTATGTACTAAGCTAGTTTCATTTAAGATTTGGGCTTTTTGTTTTTCGGTATTGTTTGGTTCATTCACAACTTACTTGTCTTATTTAATTAATTGTGTAACTAAAAATAACCAATAAATAGCTCTATCAATCCCTTTATGGAGTTCAATAATAAATAAAACTGTCTTAAAGGATCTTTGTCAAGTCTAAAAGCTTACTTAAAACCTCTCTCATCCCCCTCTACCTCCCTTTTTAACGGGGGATAGCTCACTTTCATGAGTCGCGGGCATGAGCGATGCCCGACTTCTATCCTAGGAATTGGTACAATGTGCGGATATTGATTTAGAAGTCGGGGAACTGTCACCTAGCCCTCAAATACCTTTTTACAATTGGTTGTTGGTTAGACAACAACGACAAAGTGAGAAAGTAGACAAGGTAGGAAAACCGAACCAACTATTGTACGATTGCACAAAATAGAAACTGGTTCAAAAGGTAGTACGATAGTCTGAGCAACAAGGGAACCCCCGCAAACGACTGCTCTCAATGTCCACTGGACTAGCTCACCGCACTTACTGCCTCTATGACTTCCGCGCCATGGTGATAGTTATTTTTCTGCCAAGTTGTCTCAATTAGCTTTGCTACAGTTTTAGCTGATAAAAGTGATGCCCCTGCATGGTCACCGGGGGGATATACTGAATTACCGATGTAGTAAATATCAGTTTCAGGGTCGTAATTATCTGGCTTTTTGAAGTCGTGAGTCATCACCACAGGGGTTACTCGACTAGATAATCCTTGATGTATTTGGCTAAATTCTTCGGGAGAAATGAATTTTTTGTATTGCAGGGCTTGATTTAATCCTGGTACAAGGGTTTCTAGATTGGTAAATATATAATTTTCTACTTTTTCAATTACTTCTGCTGTTGGCCGGTCTAGATCCCGTGGTAAGTAGAAGTATATATTCATGGTGTAGTGATCTGATTTTTCGGGCAAATCACTCTTAAAGATATGGAACCCAAATTCTGGTGCTAATTCCCCTCTATCTAATTTTTCATACCAATCAGAAATCCCTGGAGGGTAATAAATCATGGTGTGAATATCCTCAGGAAAAGGTAAATCTTTAGTCACAGCAATACAAAATTTACTTAGTTTCATGCCTGGTTTAGAGTCTGGAGGATATTTATCTAAACGAGGCTGAGAAGAAATAACATAACGGCTGTAAAATTCACCTTGATTAGTAATTACTTTATGACCTTGCGCTACTTTTTGAATTTCATGGCATTCTGTATTTAAAGCTAAAGCACCCCCTCGATTAGTAAAAGTGTTGACCAACGTATCAACTAAAACTTGGGGACCGCCATCAGGAGTGCGGGGGTCAAGATAACCATAACCGTAAAATGAATCGTACTCTACAGCTTCTAATAACAAATCTTCAGGCGGTAAACCCATCATATAGGAAGGTATTTTTAAAAGATCGCTGAGGGTTTTATCCGCTGCTAATTTATCAACTACTGTACCTAGATAATAATCTTCAACTTGTTTTGGTTTGTTCTTTTTTAACTTCCAGATAAACTTAGAGAAAGCAATGGGATGGGAGAGAAATTTAACAATTGTTTTGCGATTAAAAGGGCTACAATAATCTTCTTTATTGTAGTGTATCCTGGTTTTTTTTGATTTAAAACTAAAAGGAATATTTAATTCCTCGATATCTTGTTCCATCCCCCGACCAAAATCATTACAGGCAATCACAAATTCGTAACCATCAATGATTTTTGTGCCACAAAGACCACCAGGCACATCTCTGCGGTCAAGTAATAGAACATTTAAACCAGCTTTTTGCAATCTGAGACTGGTAAATAAACCAGCTAAACCACAGCCGATAATAATCGCATCATATGTTTGTGCTAGTTCTTGCATAAGTGTAAATTTTTAAATTATGAGAATTTTGAAAAATTATCAATGATGTAGTCACTGGTCCTTAATGCCAAAGCATGAATGGTTAAAGTTGGACCTAGAGAACTACCACTCGGAAAGAGAGAGCCACCGGCAACAAAGAGGTTATCAAGAGAATGGACTTTACCAAAAGAGTCTGTCATCGAAGTTTTCGGATTTTTCCCCATCCGCATTCCTCCCATCGGATGAGTTTCAAAGGAATCTTCACGGATATAGGTTTCTACTGCACCAGAAGCAATGAGGATCTGACGCATATTTTCTACTGCTTTTTTGGTGAGCAAGTGATCATTATCGGTTAGTCGATAATTAATTTTGCCGATTGGTACACCAAAAGCATCTAGTTTATTGGGAATGACAGTAACTCGATTATTTGCAGTGGGCATACCTTCGCAAAAAGCAATCATTGCCAAAGACTTAGGAAACTTATACATCGCCTCCTTGAGGCTTTGCCCATAGAGATTGTGGAAAGCATCAACTGCCACTACTCCTGCACCAGAACCATTGAGAGAAACAAAAGTAAATCCACCAATATATTTCTTAGAATCTCTAGTTTCGGTAAAATCAAGACTGACAATATTACCCATGTTGTAACCAGCAACAACCGAGGTTTCTTGCTTTGTAACTCCTACGCCAAAGATAGTAGGATGAGCAAAAAAATAACGACCTAGTTGGTCGTATTTATTACCTAGACCATTGGGATGATTTTTATCCGCAGAATTAAATAATAATCGCACGGTTTCCATCGGGTTATTACAAACAACCACGACTTTGGCTGTTGCTTGGTGAGTTTTTTTGGTTTTTTTGTCGATATAAACTACCCCTTTTGCTTTTTTGCCATTACTAGAGGTGAGAATTTTGACAACTACAGATTCAGTTTTCAATTCAAAATTACCTGAATTTAACGCAGCAGGTAACATTACTTTATCTGCTTGGTATTTCGAGTCTACTCTGCATCCTGATCTGCAATAACCACAGTTAACACAGACTTCTCGGTTTTGATAAGGCTGAGAGTTGATGGCAGCAGGTCCAGCAGATGAACGAATCCCTAATTTATTCATCCCCTGCTCTAGCATTTTGGAACTGGGGTAGTAGCAATGAGCCGGATTGGGGTATTCTGGTCGTTTGGCGTGGTCCCAGGGGGCAATTGTACAGGCAACCCCCATATGTTTTTCTGAGATAGTATAGTAAGACTCTAAATCTTGGTAAGTTAAAGGCCAATCTGCTAAAGATAGTCCTGGGCGATTGCCATATTTGCTTTTCAGTTGGAAGTCTCGTTCAAAGTAACGAAAAGCCATCGCTGTCCAAACTAAGCTACCACCACCAACATTAGCTCCCAAGTTAGGGATTCCCAGAAAGCCATCTCCTTCAATGATATAATTGGTGTTTTTCCAAGACAGATTTAAAACACCAGCTTCATTCTCTACAAAGTCGTTGCGATGATCTTGGAAATGCTGACCATATTCGATGCCCAGAACTTTTAATCCAGCTTGACTGAGCTTATTAGCCAGGGTAGAACCAGCTTCACCCACACCAACAAGAATCACATCATACTTTTGAGTATTCAATTTTAATTCCTCTCTTTTTTAAGTACCACGGAGAATACGTTTTCCTAACCAAGGGGCAAAGCGATTAATCCAAACCAATAGTTTGACTTTACCCACATTGATTTCGTAATTATTTTTCTTTAATGCGGCTAATATTTCATCAGCTACTTGTTTGGGACTGATTTTGCCTTTTCCTCTACCTTTAGTCATGTCAGTGTCCACTAAGGGCAAAATCGCTTCAAACACTGCAATATTGGGAGCGTTATCTTCCATCTGATAGCGCAATGACTGACTGAAAATATGTACTGCTGCTTTCGTTGCACAATAGATAGGCGCGCTACTTTTTGGAGTTAAAGCTAAACCAGAAGAAATATTGATAATTCCGCTTTCCTTTTGTTGCTTTAACAAAGGTAAACATACAGTAGTTAACTTAGCAATAGAATTAAAGTTAACCTTAACTTCCCAATCTATATCTTTGAGGGCTTTTTCCGTATCGACTTTTGTGAACTGATAGTTCAATTGCACACCTGCATTATTTACCAGCATTGACAAGTCAGGAAACTTAGTATTAATCAGTTGTGCCAAATTTATAATATCATCATCTTTAGCTAAATCACACTGAATAGTCTCTATTTCACTCATTTCTTTCTTAGCAAGAGCAAGTCGTTCCATACTCCTGCCACAGATAATCACACGGTTACCTCTTTTGTAAAATTCCCGAGTCAGCGCGAGTCCTACACCAGCACTACCACCAGTAATCAAAATTGTATGACCAGATAATTTCATTTACTTATTTGTTTCCTGACAATATTTACATTATTTTTGAGCCAAAGATGACGGTTATAAACCTAAATTATGAACAATTTACATTGGGAATGCCTCCTCGATCAATAGTTGGTCCAGGTAATCCCACTGGCTTATAACCCATGGGTAAACTATAAAATCTTAACACACTCAGGGTTCTCAATTGTGTCCAAAAAGGTGCTAATTGTTTATCAGTAGCTAACCAATCAACTATTTGCTTTTGCTTTGTTTCTGATAATTGATTATATGATTTGCCAAATAACTTCATAGCCCGCAGTTCAATAAATCCTAAAACTTGCTGAGTTCTTTTAATAGCTTCTGGTCCTTGAAGTTTCAAATATTGGGCAATGTATTCGGCTATTTTTGCTTCTTTTGCACCTGGGTTTTCATCAGTAGGAATCATAATGCTGGTAATACTTCTAATAATATCTATCTGCTCAGCATTGAGTGAAGAACTGACATTTGTAACAGTTGCTTTCTCTACTACTTCGGTAGCAGAACTACTCACTAATTTAAATTCTCTACCTATAATCGATAGACTTAACGCTAACTGACTAGCTTTCCAGATAAATTCTCGGCGTTTAAATTTGTATTTGGACATGATTAATATTTCAAAATTGATAAGTACAAATAAAGTATGGGAATCCGGTTTGATTATTGAACGAAATTAGGTGTTTGTAGGGCACGTATAGCCCTCCGGGCATGGCTACGCTAAAGGGTAAGTGCGTTACGCTGCCCGACAACACACCCTATTGGACTGACACGCCTAAAAATGTAGGTTGGGTTGAGCGATAGGGAAACCCAACAAAGCTTTATTCACATCTTGCACCACATGATTATTGCGAAAATTATCGCCTGTAACCCTTGTTATTTCGTAGAGTGGGCAATGCCCACCTTACGCTTATTGAGAAGGTGCAAGATATGTGTTTACTGGTGTTGGGTTTCATTCTATTGCTACGCAACGCTAACGCGAACAACCCAACTTTTACACCTATTGCACTATTTTAGCTGTGTCAGTCCACTATGTATTTTTCCAAAAATCAAGTATGATTCCTATAGCTATTCATGGGGGTAAGTAAAAATGTCTGACCTGAAATCAGATGACATCTTGGTAAGGGTTGCAAGGTGTAGAAGATTTTGATCTACTGATAGTTCCTACTTAAATAAACTTGGCAACAAGCTGATTACAAGTATTTGTTATTACATTGCTAGTTTTAAATTTATTTTGTTCCTGATAAAGGAAGTTTTCTAAATCTGCATAAGGTTTTAAATCAGGGTGTTGAACAAAATAATCAGATAAATCAGGTTGGACAATTTGAGTCATTAAAGATCTGGCTAAAGTATGAGTCATAACACTGTTATTAACGTGTTTAACAAAATAAATTAAAGGGACAATTTCAGATCCAAGTAATTTTTTAGGCACATAATTAGTAATGCCAAAAGCCATTCTCTTTTTCTGGTGTTTAATCGCTTGTTGAACAGAAAGGACAGATGCTGCACGATATAAGTTAGATTGACGGTAGTGTTCAAAATCATAATTAACACCCCAATCTAAAACGAAATATTCATCGCCATTGAAGACATTGAGCAAGAAACCGACTATTTCCCCTTCATACCAGAAAGTAATAACTTCGCTTTTGCCTTTGAGTAAACGACTACAAGCAGCAAAAAACTTTTCATCGAGTATTTCACGCTTGTAATCTCCAGAACTGTGATAAACGTTCTCCCAAAGTCTTGCTAAATCTTTGGTTAAGTGTTCGTAATCACTCAGGATTTTACACTCAATGCCAAATTTTTCTGTAAACAAAAGACTATTTTTTAGTTTGAGGCGGTCTTTACTTTTAAAGCTATTCAGAAATTCTTGTAGGTTATTCCATTTTATATCTAGGACTGCGTTAGCAAAGCCTAAAGTAGGTAGATACCCTCTGGGAGCAAGGACACTTTTATAAGTTTCATAGGCTTCTAAAGGAATATCCCGAAAGAACAGAAAATCAACTTTGTCTTCTTTGCAGATTTGTTCAAGTTCATCGGCCACTGTTGCAATGGCAGTTTGTTTACTGTCAGGTTCAGCAATTTCTATACCTTCTCCTAGGGTAGTAAAGAAACCGCACTCTAACATATTAAAGTTCAGAAATCCAGGAAAAAGCTTTTTAATTGATTGAATAATTGTTTTCATAGAAGAAGACATGCCAGTTTCTACTGTGGCAAAATCTGTTGGCGCGATATAAGCATTACCACGACCTACGGGTTGTTGATTTTGACCTAATATGGTCAGATAAAAATGTTTGAGATTATTCACTTTTGGATCTTCAATCATCAAAAGTAAATCATAATCCAGTAAAGGTTGTGAGGCAGATGGAATATTCCACTGTTGGGGAGTTAATTCTTTCAAAGAATTACAACGTGAAATTTGTAGTTGATTATAACGTTTGAGAGTGGTGGTCATTGGCTTAAATTAAGGTTTATTTTGATTCAGGAAATGAAATATTTTGATTAGACCCTTCCATAAATTAAATTAGTCTAAAAATGGAATACAAAATTACATTCTGGAGTTTAGGCTATTTATGACTATGGTTCGATTGTGGGCTTTATACAACACTACGAAGTTAGTAGTTAGAAGAGTATTTTTGGCTGGCATTGCATAAATGCCGGATGAATTGGCGGTTGAAACCATTGAAAGCTGGTTACAAATTTGGCGAAATCATCCTATGATTCAGCAATGCCTTTTTGCTTACTGGGAAGCGAGAATCTTACCCAATTCTTCTGCTACTGTTTTCACAGTGAAACGAATTTGTTCCTCAGTATGGGTACAATTGAGGAAAAAGCGTAAACGAGCAGCATTTTCTGGTGCGGCGGGGTAAACCATGGGCATTACATTGATACCGCGATTGACCAAAGCTTGAGAAAGTCGCACGCAAGGTAAAGATTTTCCGACAATAATGGGAACAATAGGTGTATCTTTACTGTCACCAGTATTTAAACCTTCTGCCCTAGCTAACTCTAAAAAGAGTTTTGCTGTTTGATGCAAACCAGTAACTCTTTGGGGTTCGGCTTTGAGTAAACGGATGGAGGCTAATGCCGAAGCTGTGTTGGGTGGGGAAATACCTACGCTATAGACAAATCCAGGTGCGGTATATTTGAGATACTCAATCAGTTCTTGACAACCAGCAATGTACCCACCACAACTAGCGAAAGATTTGCTCAGAGTACCCATCCAGAGATCCACATCTGTTCTGTTAATCTCGAAATATTCGCCAATACCCTTGCCAGTTTTGCCGATTGTGCCGATGGAATGAGCTTCATCCACCATCAATAAGGCATGGTGTCGCTTTTTGACTTCGATAAATTTCGGCAAATCAGGAATATCCCCGTCCATGCTGTAAGCACCTTCTAGGAGAATAACTACTCTTTTGTACTTATGTCGTTCCTCTTGCAGAATTCTATCTAAGGCTTGCCAGTTATTATGGGGAAAGACAAGACGAGTAGTACCAGAAAGTACGGCACCTTGGTAAGCACTATCATGAATTAGGGAGTCATGAATAATCAAGTCCCCTGTTTTGAATAAGTGACCAATCGTGGTGACATTAGTAGAATGCCCCCCCACATAAACAACTGAGTCTTCGGCTCCCAGTAAATTGGCAATTTCTTGTTCTAATTCTCGATGTAAAGGAATTTCCCCGGAAATTACACGGCTGGCAGATACAGAGCTACCATAGCGTTGGGTTGCTTCTTGGACTGCTTGATTTATTATGGGGTCTCCAGACATACCGATGTAATTATAGCTGGAGAAGTTAATTAGCTCTTGACCATCAATCAGAGTTTTATCATTATTTACTGCTTGATGAGCTTTGAAGTAGGGATTAGATTCTCCGTTTGATTCAAACCCAGCTAGCATTTTTTTTAAGTCACAGTACTCAGGAAAAAGTTTAAAAGTATAGTACTCGGCAGGAATTTCCTGAGTTGTGGTAGTGGCAACAGCTTTTTGTTTTTGCTCTAGCAGTTGGGCTAAAAGAGTACGTTTTTCTTCAGCGGATAAATTAGATAAATTTTGGGGTTGACTAATCATGAATACTCTCCTATTACCTATTAAGAAATCATGGAATTTAAAAGTTTTTCTACTTCTAGGTCGCTGAGTTGATCGATATTTTCTAGAAGTTGTACAGAATCATCTGCATTTTTGGTTGAATTTTCAGGCATGGATTCAGCGAGATTTGCATCCCCTAAAAGTTGTTTAATTTCAGCCACTAAATCTGTTACTGTTACTCCTTGCATAAATACAATTATGGGAATATCTACCCCTAAATCAGCACTGAGGCGATTTTTCATTTCAGCACTCATCAAAGAATCAAGTCCCATAGCATCTAAGGGCTGATTTACTTGGAATTGGGAACGGTCTAAACCAAGAACTTTAACTACGGTATTGGCAACATAATCGAGCAAAATGTCATTGTAATCATCAACATTAGCTGCTTTCAATTCCCCTAAAAGTTGTTCATCCTGACGATTAGTTGCCTGTTTAGAGGTAGTTTGAGCAATTTTGTGAGTCAATGGGGACAACAAGGGAGTTTGGGTGCCGAGAGGTAATTCTTGAACAAATTCAGCCCAATTAACAACTAATATGCCTAACGAAGCTTCATGAGATGGGAGTAAATTTTGGAATATTTGTAATCCTTGTCGGGGAATAATGGGAGTGATTCCCTGCTTTTCCAGACGGGCTTGATGATTTTTTCCTAATCTTGTTGCCATGCCAGTTTCTGCCCAAGGTCCCCAGTTAAGGCTCATTCCTGGTAAACCTAAACTTTGGCGGTAATGAGCTAATCCATCGAGGAAAGCATTAGCTGCTGCATAATTGCCCTGTCCTGGAGAACCAACTAAAGCCGCAGCAGAAGAAAAACAAACAAAGAACTTTAGAGGTAGATTTTTTGAGAGAGTATGTAAATTCCAAGCTCCTGCTACTTTGGGAGACATGACTTTAGTAAAGCGTTCCCAGTCCAGTCCAGTTAACATACTATCATCCAGGACTCCCGCAGAATGAATGATTCCGCCCAGGGGTGGTAAAGTAGATTGAATTTGTTGGAACACTTGCTCTAATTGCGAGTAGTCGGCGACATCGGCTTGAGCGAGAGTAATTTTGGCACCTTGGGCTGATAATGCTTGTAGAGAATCCTGGACATCAGAATTAGGTTGACGACGAGAGAGTAAAACCAGATGTTTTGCCCCTTGTTCAACTAAAGATTCAGCTACTAGCATTCCTAGAGAACCATTACCACCAGTGATGAGATAAGTGCTATTGCTATCAACTGTCAGGGCAATGGTAGATTTCGGCAAAGAATAGGAAACTAAACGAGCCACTAAACGAGAACTTTGACGATAAGCAATCTTATCTTCGATTCCAGGAGTCAATAACTCTTCTAAGAGAGTCTTTGCTTCGTCTACTTCCTCTTCTAAGGAAAAATCTAATGTAGTACATTGCAGTTGAGGATGCTCTAAGCTAATGACACGAGCGAGTCCTGATAAAGTACTGTGTTGTAGTTGGATGGGGGTGGAACCTGTTTCAATTGCTTGGGTTCCTCTGGTTACCAGCCAGAGACGAAATTCGGGAGCAATGGTAGTGTGGTTGAGAGCTTGAACTAAATGGAGAGTACTACCACAACTTAAGATTTGTGCTTTTTCTAAAGATTCAACATCGCAGATATCTTGTCCATCGGATTCTAAACTCCAAAGATGAACTACACCTTGTAAAGATAATTGATTCCCTGGAATTTCCTGGAGTAATTGCTGAAAGTGTTCGGGTTTAGCAGGATTGATTGTATATTTGTGAGAGTCTAATTGTTGGTAATTGTCTCCAGATATAACTATAACAGGTTGATGACCTTTATCTTGTAAACTTTGGGCTAGTTTTACACCTAATCCTGACTTATCGGCAAAAATTAGCCAGTTACCAGGTTGTTGAGCGAATAAAGCATTTTCTGTTTTTACGATCGCTTGGGGTTGCCAATTTACTTGATATAAACAGTTACTTAAGTCTGGTTGCAAACTTTGCTGTAAAATTTGCTGAGGGATTTTCTTGGCTTGAAAACCTGTAATTTTAGCAATTAGTTGGTTTTGATCATCAAAGAGTTCTATGTCTACAACAATTTCTGCTGTTTTCTCTTCCAAGCTAGCTCGCTGGCGGGCATAACACCATAATTGGGAACTGGTAGGCGGCTGGAAAAATTGGAATTGCTCAATACTAAAGGGGATAATTGTTTCATTTTCATTACCATCTAGCATTGCTACCAACATTTGGAAACAAGAGTCAATCAGAGTCGGGTGAATTTGATAATCTGAAGTATCACTTAAACTCTGAGGAATTTGCATTTGGCATAACAGTTCTTCTTCTGCTTTCCAAATTGATTGAATCCATTGGAAGGTAGAACCTAAATTAATTTGCCGATGGGATAAATTACTGTATATTTGTTCCCCAGAAATTAGTTGTTGACATCGGGATTTCACTAAGGTGGGTTCGATTTGAGTTAATTCAGAATTAGCAAATTTTGTCTGGCTAACAATTCTTCCTGTTCCGTGAATTTTCCAAGAATTATTGGATAGAGTTGAATTTCGATCTAAACTGATTAGTTGGAAATCTCCTTGATGTTGATTACCATGTGATGTAATTCCCAATTGCACAAGACGACCCCCATCTTCAGGAATTACTAGAGCTTCAGGAAAAATAATTTGCTCTAAACTACATCTAGGAGTGTTGAAGGTGTTTGCGGCTGCACCTAACAGTAGAGATAGATGAAATGCTCCCGGTACAACCACTTGCTCGTAAATTTTGTGATCTGCCAGAAAAGGTAAGGAATCAACGCTCAAATAGGATTCAAATAATGTTTCCTTTAATAGAGGGGAATTGAGTTTTCGATCCAAAAGAGGATGAATCTTAGCGATTGTGTTAGGTGTTAGTTCTGGTTGTTTGACAGGAATGGGATCGAGCCAATAAGATTGACGTTGGAAAGCATAAGTAGGCAAAGGCACTCGTTGATGGGCATAATCTGCCTCAAAACTAGCCCAATCTACCTCTACCCCTGCTACATATAACTCAGCTAAAGTTTCTAGAATC
>JAAUYD010090669.1_pt1 | contig 17603 bp, 15 predicted proteins | sample 7278101 | NCBI WGS metagenome assembly JAAUYD01 (sample SAMN14350128, study PRJNA611818) | marine sediment metagenome | isolation source: surface marine sediment (0.6m) | place: French Polynesia: Moorea | collected 2018-08 | reverse complement strand
CGCGCGAGGTACCTAAACACTTACAAAATAGCTAATTTTATCGGAGGTGCAAGATATGAGTTTAAAGGTTAACTGACAAAAACAACTGCTGTAGGGGTTTAATAATAATTAAGCCCCTGCAAAATTTTAAACCTATGAGTGACAACCGTAGAATTACTTTTATTCAAAAACAATAATTATTAATCAAACCGTATAACCAAGTAATTACCCTCAATCCCATTTGAACAAATATTAAGACCCTGTAGTTTTTAACTTCCATTGGGGAATTCTAAGGTTAATCAGAGGAAGTTAAAAGTCCTCTTTGATCTCGTCATCATTACTGAGCAATACTGAGAAATTCCTATGTTAGCCACATCGTCCTATCACCCTATTGATAACAATGATTCTCCCCAAGTCACACCTGTTACAGAATCAGATAAAGAAGGTAACGAGATCGCTTCCGAGTTAGGGGATGGTTTGCTTGAATTAGAATTACAAAACATAGACTTTACTGAAACAGATACCTCAACTCATCGAGTGACTACAGATTTAGTGCGCTTATATCTTCAAGATATTGGTCGCGTTCCTTTACTCAAAAAAGAGGAAGAAGTCAGTAAATCAAGACAGGTTCAACGTTATGTTGAATTACTGGAAATAAGAAACCAAGCAGCAGAAACAGATGATCAGATCATGAGTCAATTTGTTCATGTTCATCGCATTCACGATCAACTAATGGCTTATTTAGGTCATCGTCCTTCCTGGGAAAAATGGGCAAAAGCGAGTGAAGTTTCGGTATTTGAATTAAAAGAAATTTTAGCCCAAGGTAAGCAAAAATGGGCTGCTTTAGCGAATCTTGATATCACTGAATTAGACACAATTCAAAAATCAGGAACCCAGGCCAAAGATGAGATGATTAAAGCGAACTTACGTCTGGTGGTATCTGTGGCCAAAAAATATCAACACCGAGGGTTAGAATTACTAGATTTAATCCAAGAAGGAACCCTAGGATTAGAAAAAGCGGTTGAAAAATTTGATCCCATTAAAGGATATCGTTTTTCTACTTATGCTTATTGGTGGATTCGTCAAGGGATTACTCGGGCGATCGCAACCCAAAGTCGCATCATTCGTCTTCCAGTTCACATAACAGAAAAGCTCAATAAAATTAAACAAGTTCAACGGAAAATTTCTCAAACTAAAAACCGTAGTGCTACCCTCGAAGAAATTGGCGAAGAATTAAATATGAGTGCTACACAGGTTCGAGAAGTGTTGATGAAAATTCCCCGTTCTGTTTCTTTAGAAATTAAAGTAGGCAAAGAAAAAGATACGGAATTAGTGGATTTATTAGAATCAGAAGATATTTCTCCTGAAGAAAATTTAGCCATTGAATCTTTACGTAAAGATATTGGACTGTTATTAGAAGATCTCACAGAACGAGAACAGGAAGTGATTAAACTACGTTATGGTTTTGAAGATGGGGTTTCTTATTCCTTAGCAGATATTGGACGAACCTTAGACTTATCACGGGAACGGGTTCGTCAAATCGAGGCCAAAGCTTTACAAAAGTTACGTCAACCTCGACGACGGAATCAAATTCGAGATTATTTTGAAACTTTGACTTAATTGGGTTAGGTTTTCAATTTTAGTTAAAGATGGTCATTGGAATTTTGTTAATATTGAGAAATATTAGTACAAGATTTCAAATGTCATCTCCTCAAGCATTTCACCCGCCAACAAAACTTAAGTTTTCAACGAAGTTAGCTTATGGTATTGGGGAATTAAGTGGATCGTTACCGAGTAATATTTTAGTTTTCTTTTTCCTCTTTTTCTTGACAGATATTGCTGGCTTAAAACCTGGGGTGGCTGGTATTATTGTGATGATTGGGAAAATTTGGGATGCCATTAATGATCCGTTGATTGGGTGGTTCAGCGATCGCACTCGTTCTCGGTTTGGCCGTCGTTATCCTTGGATGATTTTAGGCTCAATTCCTTTAGGGTTCAGTTGTGTTTTGTTGTGGACAATTGCTCCTTCTAATGATCAAACTATTCAGATTATTTATTATACGATTATTGCTTTAGTTTTTTATACAGCTTTTACCGCAGTTTTATTACCTTATAGTGCTTTATCTGCTGAGTTAACTCAAGATTACAATGATCGAACTAATTTAATTAGTTTTCGTTCTGCTTTTAGTATTGGTGGCAGTATTTTATCTTTAATTTTAGCGGAACTTATTTTTAGTTGGGTTAATAATGAACAAAAACAATATTTAATTTTAGGACTGATGGCAGGTTTAATTGCTATTATTTCGATTTATATTAGTGTTTTTGGAACTTATCAACGATATACTAAAGTCACACAAAGCTATCCTAATTATCATCGATCATCTTCTTTATCTTTCAAGGAAAAATTCCGCTTAATTTTAACTAACTTTCCTTTTATTTGTGTGATGATGATTTATCTTTGTTCCTGGTTAAGTGTACAAACAATTGCTGCCATTTTACCCTATTTTGTTATTAATTGTATGGGATTAACAGAAGAGCATTTTACTCGTATGGCTATTGCGGTTCAAGGAACAGCTTTAATGATGATGATGGTGTGGAATTATCTTAGCCATCGCTTAGGAAAAAAGGTGATTTATTTAATGGGAATTCCTTTCACAATTATAGCAGAATTAGGATTATTCTTATTGCAACCCGACCAAGTAACTTTAATGTATATCATTGCAATCTTGGCAGGAATTGGTATTGCGACTGCTTATATTGTTCCTTGGTCAATGTTACCTGATGTTGTGGATTTAGATCAATTGAAAACAGGAGAAAGAAGAGAAGGCATCTTTTTTGCATTTGTGGTTCAATTACAGAAAATTGGTATTGCTGTCGCTCTATTTGTAGTTGGTAAAATATTAGATAGTGCCGGCTATGTTCCTGGTAGTCCAGGACAACAACCAGATACAGCTTTATGGGCAATTCGGATGATAATTGGACCTTTACCCATTACTTTATTAATTATTAGTTTAGTTTTTGCTTATTTGTATCCTATCACCCAAACAATTCATCAAGATATCTTATCTAAAATTTATGAAAATAATAAACCCCATTATTAATTGGTCATTGATTAATTAATAATGGGTATTACGCTATCCAACATTATCTTAAAAATAGAACTTAATCTTTCTTTATACTAATTTTAACTAAGCCTGATAACCCTAAGCCAAGTAATGCTAAAGTCAGAGAAGGTTCAGGTACAGGTACAGATACAATTGTTTTTTCCTCTATGTTCCAATTCCCTGCATTAAAGTTCTCAAAATCATTCCCAAATTCAGAGGATGTACTAAAAAATGTAGAATCAGGAAACCCTAAATTACCGATAAATATTCCACTTAAACAATCAGGAGTCTGACAAGCCCCTAAGTCCATTGTGGTACCATTTAAAGTAACTATTCCCATGGAACTTAACAGTCCTGCACTATTACGAATAATAGGGGTTGCCAGAAGATCAATTCCATTTAATTGACTCATAAAAACAGATGTTACATTTATAGTATTACCGTCTGGTTCAACATCTCCTTCTAGCATTCCAGTGTAAATATTCCCTTCTGTCGTCTCATAAGACCAATTAAAAGAAGCAGCTAAAGCCGAATTGGTTCCTATCAATAAGGATGCAGTTGTCCCTGTAAAAATAACTAAAGATGGGATAATTTTGTTCATAGGTTTATTATCTACAAGTATAATTATAAGCTATTATAAAGAAAAAAAATAAATTATGCAACAATTGTGATTATTTCTTCTTCAAAATGTCGATTTTCTTTGAGTTTCCAGCTTTTTATGTTAATAAATTTACTTTGTCTTAAAGAAACAATAAGATAGGAATAGTCTGACCAAGCAATTTCACGATCAAAAGCGGATGGAATGGGAGGATGATCAGGGTGAGAATGATAAATGGCGATAATATTTAAACTGCGATCGCGCACTTCTTTTTGTATTTCTAATAAGACGGAAGGATCAATACTAAAACGATTTTTTTTACTTAACGGTTGCTGGTTAGAACTGGGGATATTGGGTAAGTTTTCATTCATCTCGTTTGTCCAACTATTTTCCGTTTCTCGAACGTCTATTACCCGTTTATTATCCCCTTCTAGGGTTCCTAAGAGTAAACCACAACATTCTTCAGGATAGGTCATTTCAGCATGACGGTGAATTTGTTGTAATTGTTGATTAGAAAGATAAATCATGGTTGTTAATACTTCTTAACAAATAACGGTTTTTTTGGGTCTGGCTATTTACAATAAAAAGGAAATTGTGAGCAACCATTAGATTAATGACCACTTGTCCCCGATGTCAACAACTTGTCAATCATCAAGCCATTGACTGTCCTTATTGTAAAACGACATTAAAAGCGTTTGGACATCCTGGAATTCCGTTATATCAAGCAACCCAAACAGAATTTTTATGCGATCGCTGTTTATACCATGAAGATGATAGCTGTACCTATGATAAACGTCCCTATGCTAAAACCTGTACGTTATACCAGGATAAAACTCAACCCATCATCAGCGAAGAAATTATCAAATTAACTCCTAAAAACCCAATAATTGTTATTAAACGTTGGTGTTATCGTTATCGAGGTGTATTATTAATTGTGGGATTAATTGGGATTAGTTTAGCGATCGCCTTATCTAACTAAAACAGTAAACGATTAGGATAGACATCAACGGTTCTGGGTAATATCGTTTCATTGTTGCAACCTTCTGATGGGGAACAATTATCTTCATAGAGGGCTAAATCAAACCAAAATGTTGTCCCTATTCCCACTTCGCTAATCAAATGAATTTGACTGTGATGTTTATCAATAATATTTTTGACAATAGATAGTCCTAACCCCGTTCCTTCGAGGGTATGAACTCGATTTTCGACGCGGAAAAACCGATCAAAAATGGCTTGTTGATCTTCTGGGGCAATACCAATTCCTGTGTCAGATATTTCAACTCTTACACAGGATTTATCGTTAAATTGTTTTGATTTCCTTTTAAAATGATAAGCCCGAATCACAATATTACCACCCGATGAAGTAAATTTTAGGGCATTTCCTACCAAATTAGTCATCACCTGCAACAGTAGATCGTAATGTCCTAAAACTAACGGTAAATCCTCTTCAACTTCTTTATTTAAGACTAATTCTTTATCCTTAGTATTCAATTGGTAAGTTCTTAAGGTTTGTTCAATTAACTGAGATAAATCTACCCCGTTTAAATGATAGGTTTTAGAAGATTCTAAACGGGATAAATCTAGAACATCATTGACCAAACGAGTCAAGCGATCGGTTTCATGATTAGCTGTTTCTAGAAATTCCTTTCGTTCTGTTTCTGAGAGATCTTCGCCAAATTCTGATAGGGTTTCTATAAAAGATTTAATATTAAATAAAGGGGTTCTTAATTCATGGGATACATTACTAATAAACTGACTTTTTGCTTCATTTAATTCTACTTCACGGGTAATATCTTGTACCGTCATAGCAATTCCTTTTAAAGTTTCCCTATGTTGATCAAAAACTTGGGTCAAAAGAACCCGAACAATTTTTGATGTAGGTTGACTCAGACTAATACGATATTCTCCTGGACTAACTCTGGGTTGGAAAGAAGTATTTTCTAGATTTTCATCTACTTCTGATTCATCGGAAGCAGTGGAATTTTGCTTGATCATTTGTTCTAGAGGAATTTGTAATTGATTGGTTAATTCTGGGGGTAAAAGTTGCAGAATATTTTCACCAATTACATTTTTTCCTTCCCAAACAAACATCCGTCTTGCGGTAGGATTAACTAATAATAAATTGAGATTAGTGTCTAATAAAATAGCCCCATCTACAATGGTAGACACCAATGTATCTAATTTAGCTTTTTCTGCGGTTAATTCTTCAATATTTTGTTCTTCATAACGTTCAAGACGTTTTGCCATTTCATTGAAACTAAAAATTAATTCTCCTAACTCTCCCCCAAAGGGAAGATTAATCCTTTGTTTGAAGTTTCCTGCTGCAATATTCTTAACTCCTACTAATAATTCTTTGATGGGACGAGTAATGGTTAACGCATTAAAAACAGCCCCTAAAATGACCATCGCCCAAATAGCGACAAACACAGCAATGGTAACATCACGGGTTAAATTAGATGAGTTAACCACCGTTGGATTAGGATTAATCCCAATAGCTAAAAACCCTAAATGTTTTCCTTCATGTTGGAGAGGAACAAACACATCCGTTACTTCCCCATTAGGACTTTGATGTTGCCGTACTAACGGTAAGATATCATGATCGGAAGGAAAGTTCGGCAGTTGTAGACGACGTTCAATGGTCAGGGAATTTTGGACTTCCGCTGATGAATAGGGAATACCAAAGAAAATATGCCCCGTTTCGTCAGTGTAAATCATGTAACGGACACTAGAGGTACTCTGATAAAAACGACTAGAAAAACGGGCAACTTCTGTTAAGTTATCTTCCGCTATTAAGGGAGAAACATTGGAAGCTAATAATAGCCCCAAATCTCGACCAAAGCGCGTATCATTTAATTGTGCGTCTCTTTGAATGGTGTTAACAGCCCAAAAGGTTAAACCACTCATAAATAAGGAGACGGCTAGGGTTGCTGCTGCTAATAACTTAGTTTGCAGGGTGAACTCTGACCACCAGCGTCTGAGAACCTCTTTGATTTTGTATAGGAGATTAAACAAGGCTAACTTACATTAAGATTTTGTAAAATACAATTAATTCCCTACCATACTATCTTAACCCGTCAAGACTCTAGCGGTAGAGTTATAGGTCTGCTCAGAAAATAAATTTTTTATGAATGGTTGAAATTGTAAGATTCCTATGCTATTATTAATAATTGTGAGATAAATGGGTCGATGCCCGAGTGGTTAATGGGGGCGGACTGTAAATCCGCTGGCTATGCCTACGCTGGTTCAAATCCAGCTCGGCCCACCACATAAAACATAAGCCCGTGTGGCTCAGTGGTAGAGCACACCCTTGGTAAGGGTGAGGTCACGAGTTCAATCCTCGTCACGGGCTTTTAACATATTATTCGTTTTGCCAGCTAACCACTTCTAAAGGGTTTCTTCCTGCTGTAGTAATTTTGAACTGTTTTCCGTTGGCATCTGTAAACGTAAATAAACAGAACCCCACTCCGGTTCCGGAACAAGCGTCTACTTCAGGATAATTATTACAAATTTCCTGCATAAATTGACAATCTTTTGAATTATTAATAATAGGAACTTGCCAACCTAATTCTAACATTTTCGTTCTCGCTTCATCATAAGGCATTCCTTGATAAAAGGAAGGTATAGGTAAAGCAATAGCAGGGGTTTGTTTTAACAAGGAAAAGAAAGATACAATGAAAGTGACAAAAGCTATTTTTTTCATTGTGGTAGAAGATTAATTATTTTAGCTGTAATAAGCTTAGCATTGCTCTCCTTAAACCCCTTGAAAGTTAATCTAATAATTAGGAAAATATTATGACTGAATCTGAACAACTAGCAGAAATTAAAGAATTAATCGAAAAAAACAATCGAGGACTTGAAGAAAGATTCGATCATCTTGAAGCTAAAACCGATGATATTAACGAAAAACTCAAAGAAATGGATGTGCGTTTTAGAGAGTTTGATATTAGGATTGAAACTTATCAAAAAGCATCTCAACAAGTGGTTAATTTGGCTTTTAGTTTAATTATTGCAACAGCAGCAGCTATTGTTATTCCGGCTGTTTTTGGAAAATGAATAATTAGATAACTTTTAAAAACTTAGATTAGTTAGTCGTTGATTCCATATATTGAATATTAATAACATTTCGTTCAATTTTTTCTTCCCCTGTTGCTGGATTAATTGATGTTAATTCTTCAAAAACAACTCTATAAAGATGTCCTATTGTTAAGTCAATATTTGTGTTACGTAAAACAGAATCTGAAATATCACCTTTATATTCATTACCATCTTCTATGCTGGCAATTTCAAGATAATTACGCTTACTTTTACAAGCTAATAATAGTTCTCCACAAACTGTAATTTGTTCAGGGTTTTCAGTCTCCATTTTGTTTATAAATTCAATAGTATGAACTGTATTTTCATAACTTAAATACGCATGACCACCAGATTCAGGATTAACTGATCCCCAATCAATGTAAAAATTAGATTCGGCACGAATTAACTCAGCTAAAAATTTCCGGTATCTAGAGGCAGTTCTCTTTTTTAATTGTAATAGCATATGTTTCAAATTTTCTTTATCTAGATTATTACTAAGGTTTATTAATTCTATAAACTTTTGCGATACTCTTTCTGCAAGAGGTCTTTCTAACAAGCTTAATTGCTGATTTAATTTAGAAAAAGCTAATTTAACCCCAAAAGAACCTTTAAACGTTTCAAATACTGAAATCTCAGTTTTTTCTAAAATTTCTTTGGGAATTCTACCTCTTGTACTTATAACTTCTTTACCAGTTTCTAATTCACCAAAAGCATCAAATAAATCTTGCAAAGAAACAAGAACGACTCCCATTTTTTTGGCTGATAACTGTCTTTGAGATTGATCATAAATAAATTGAAACCTTAAACTAAGGATTTCTGTTTGTTGTTCTAGAGCAATTTTGTGAGAATTTTCAAAACACTTTAAAATTTCATCTTTAGTTCTATTTTCTATAAATTCTAAGACTCTGAAAAGATCATACATTCGAGAGTCGAAATCAGGTATTTCTTGATCTAATGGTAGTAATAATGAATATTTTTTATTGTTTTTATAAATTGTAAATATAATGGCTCTTTCATCAATTTTTTCTTCTTCTTGCCAACCACTATTTTCCAAGTATGTGTGTACATAACTTGGATCTATTGAATTCATATTATCAATATCAGAAACTTTTCAAAGAATGAGCATATTATAGCAAAAGGATGAACTATATAAGCCCATCCGATTAAAAATGTTTAATAATAATCCATGAATGATTAAATTAACCCTTCTCAACTTCTGCCACCATTAACAATGTTTTCAAGACAGAATCAGGGTTTAAACTCATGGAATCAATTCCCAACTCTACTAAGAATTTAGCAAACTCTGGATAGTCACTGGGTGCCTGGCCACAAATACCAATTTTACGGCCTTTTTTCTTAGCCGTTTCTATTGCTAATTTAACCATTCGTTTCACCCCTTCATTCCTTTCATCGAATAATTGAGCCACTAATGCAGAGTCCCGATCTAATCCTAACGTAAGTTGAGTTAAATCATTAGAACCGATGGAAAAACCGTCAAACACTTCTGCAAATTGATCCGCTAAAATGACGTTACTAGGTAACTCACACATCACATAAATTTGCAACCCATTAACCCCTTGCTTCAGTCCATGTTTTGCCATCTCTGCAATCACTTTTTTGCCTTCTTCTGGGGTACGACAAAAGGGAATCATGGGGATAACATTAACTAAACCCATGTCATCCCGTACCGTTTTCATTGCCTGACATTCTAAAGCAAATGCCTCACGATACATGGGGTCATAATAACGAGATGCACCCCGCCAACCAATCATAGGATTATCTTCTTTTGGTTCAAATTTTTGTCCTCCTAATAAGTTAGCGTACTCATTAGATTTAAAGTCAGACATCCGTACAATGACAGGTTTAGGATAAAATGAAGCTGCAATGGTTGCCACTCCACGGGCTAATTTATCGACAAAAAACTGTGGTTTGTTTTCATACCGTTTCGTCAATTCTGTAATCTGTTCTTTAACTGCTTCATCCTCTAATTGCTCAAACTTCATTAAGGCTAAAGGATGGGCTTTAATATGGTTAGCAATGATAAATTCTAAACGGGCTAAACCGACACCTTGGGCGGGAATACTAGCAAGAGAAAAGGCTTTTTCGGGGTTGCCTACATTCATCAAAATTTGCGTTCTGGTGACAGGTAAATTATCTAAGGGAGTTTCTTCCACTTCAAAGGGTAATAACCCCTCATAGACCCTTCCTTCGTCTCCTTCAGCACAACAAACGGTGACTTCTTGACGGGTTTTGATTTTATCGGTGGCATCTCCACAACCAACAATGGCAGGAATACCCATTTCACGGGCTATAATTGCAGCGTGACAGTTACAGACAATAATGGGGGTATATTTAGCCGTGAAAACAACATAATTATGATGCTCAGCAACGGTAATATTATATACCTCTCCTTCACTTTTTTCTCCAACTTGAATAACACGCTGCATTCTAGTATCACCGTCAAGAAGTGCCTCAAATTCTCCTATTTCACGGAGTTGTTTGTCAGAAATTAAGTAATTGTTATCTTGACGGAGTTTAATTTGTCCTGTTTCTTGATTTTCAAACAGTTGACGAGTAGCAAAAAAGCGAGTTTGAATGGTTCTTGGTGTAACTTCCCCTTTAACTCTTTGGGTGTAGTGTAAAATTTCCTCTAGTTTTTCTACAATTTGCAAATGATAGATGTTGCGATTTTTCGTAACTTGAGGAACTGTATTAATTTTGAGACAAGCAATAATCACAGCTTGTAATAAGTTCTCTTCAGAGATATAGATATGAAGACGGTTATTATGATAACAACCATCTCCATCAATAACCCCTCCTAAAAAGTGATAGGATAGTTCAGCTTCATTTTCAAGAAGCAGTTGAGTAATGTTATTTTCTTTCTCTTTTACATCATAGGCGATCGCTTTAGAATGAAGACGATAAGCGGTTGCTTGTCCTGTAACTTGTTTGCCTCGAATATAACTAGAGGAAATGGGTTTTTCTTGAGGGGTAAAAGATTTCCCATAAATACTATTTGCCAAATCATTCATTTTGGTAATGAAAGCTTGTTTTTCAGGGACATCTTTTTGGATAAACTGGACTTCTCCACGGGTTGAACTGGTATAAATTGAACCATCTGTAATAATTCCCCCTAAGAAATAAGCGAGATCTGCTTCTTGATGTTTATTGTTACCCAAAGAGGGAATACTTTGAGCAACTGTTACCATTTCTTGTTGCTTTAATAGGTCTTGAATTTCTGTTTTTGTGTATTTCCCTCCTCGTAAATTAACCATTTTATGATCAGGGGTCAGACGTAGGGTATTATCCGTTATTCTTCCTGTTTGGGAGACACTAATATCAATCATTTGAGATTGACGTTTCATGGTATCTAAAATGGGTTTCCACTCAATCTTATGGGTTTTTGTATTGAGGGATAAAGTCGATAACCCTTCATATCCTTGTTCGTACACTTGACGCAACGTCATAAATCCTTGATTCGTCAAGATTTTTGTATTACCATCAAAGCAGGTTCTGCCCCCTTGGTTGGTGACGATCGCACTGGCTTTTTTCATGATGGGTTCCCAGTCGGGATCGGTGCGGTTGGTAATAAGGACTTCCCCTGGTTTGAATTGGTCAATTTTTGTCGCTTCAAGGATGACACGGGCTTTACCTTGACCAATAGCAGCCCCCACACTGCGTCCGATGGCAAGAACGTTACTATGGTCTTTCAATTGGTAAGTTTTGAGAACATTAGTTGCTTTGTGGGCTTGTACGGTTTCAGGGCGGGCTTGCACGATGTAAAGTTCTCCGATGCGTCCATCTTTTGCCCATTCAATGTCCATGGGGGTATAGGTTCCCCTGACTTGGGAATAGTGATCTTCGATGATACAAGCCCATTCTCCTAATTTTAAGATTTCTTCATCGTCTAGACAAAATTGTTCTTGTTCTTGGGGTAATACTTCGACATTTTTTGTCAGTTTAGATCCCCCTGTGTCGTAAACCATTTTTATGGCTTTACTACCGACTCTTTTTTCTAAAATGGGTCGATACCCCTCTTTTAAAGTCGGTTTAAAAACATAATATTCGTCTGGGTTAACGGCCCCTTGAACGACGTTTTCTCCTAAGCCGTAGGCTGCGGTAATTAAAGCTGCATTTTTAAAGCCAGTTTCTGTGTCAATGGAAAACATGACTCCAGCGGAAGCTAAATCGGATCTAACCATTTTTTGAACCCCTACTGAAAGGGCAACTTCAAAGTGATCAAATCCTTTGTTTTCACGATAGGAAATAGCGCGATCAGTAAATAAAGAAGCAAAGCATTTATGACAAGCTTCTAAGACTCCTTTGACGCTATGAATATTTAAGTAAGTTTCTTGTTGCCCAGCGAAACTTGCTTCGGGTAAATCTTCGGCTGTGGCACTCGAACGCACAGCTACATCAAGATTTTGGGTTTCTATTTCACATTCTTGGCGGTATTTTTCATGGAGTTGACTGCATTCATGACTGTAGCGATCGCATAAGATTTTATACGCTTTAACAATCGCTTCTTGTAATTCTTGGGGAAAGGGCGTATTTAAAATTAAAGAACGGGCTAATTGTCCCCTTTCTTGTAAATTGGTAACATCATTAACATCTAAATCAGCCAATAAATCTCTTAATCTTGACTCTAATCCTGCTGATTCAATAAAGTAGCGATAAGCATAAGCTGTGGTTGCAAATCCAGTGGGAACGTTAACCCCTTTCGGCTGTAATTGTTGGATCATTTCGCCTAAAGATGAGTTTTTTCCCCCCACCAAACCAACATCTTGACTACCGACTTCTTCAAACCAGAGAATCAATGCTGTTTCTCTGTTGAGTGTTGGGGTTATTTCATACGTTGTTGTTACCATAAATTGTTAACCCTAATTCTTACTTCTATTTTAACCAGTTTTCACCCTAAGAGGTGGCTTGTTAAAAATTATAAATAAACTCAATTTTTGATTGACTTTATCAGTAAACTATACTAAACATAATCTAAAATAAATATAATTAACTTAAATTTTTAATCTTCCTAGACTAAAATAAAATAACATTATTTTGAGAGGTTATGAATCAGAACAAAGAAACTCTAATTACGGTTCTTTCTCTTATCATTACTGTAGGCATTTTAGGGGGAGGGTATTGGTGGTTTACTCAGCAAACTCAAGATAATTCCAAGAATGTGATCTCTTCTCCTGCTTCCAACAGTCAACCTTTGAGTTCTAATACTTCTTTACCTTCTCCGACTTCTCCTTCTTCTGTCACTGCGTTTAGTCCCCCCACAACCGTTCCCCAGGGAACAACGGTTAAGATTGATGGGTCAACCAGCTTAGTATTGGTGAATCAGGCCCTAAAAAATCGCTTTGAGCAGCAGTTTCCAGGGGTTAAGGTCTTAACCAATGCACAAGGGTCAACTAACGGGATTAATGCCTTATTAGCGGGTGATATTGATATTGCAGCTATCTCTCGTCCTTTAACGGCTGAAGAACAGCAAAAAGGGTTAGTCGCTATCCCTGTTACTAAAGATGCGATCGCTGTGGTGGTAGGAGTTGATAATAATTTTCGTAAAAGTCTGACCTCAACGCAAGTTAAAGACATTTTTCAAGGAACGATCCAAAACTGGTCTGAGGTGGGAGGATCATCTGAACCCATCAGGGTCATTAATCGACCGTCGGTGAGTGGAACTCGCAGAATTTTTGCAGAATTAGCTCTAAACTCAGATAATTTCGGGAATAGCCCGAATATTACTACTCTAGATCGGGATGCAACTACCCCAATTTTACAACAGTTAGGAACCAATGGTATTAGTTATGCAACTTATACCCAAGTCGCTGATCAGCAAACGGTGCGAACGGTTCCTATTGATGGGTTAACCCCCGAAGCTGCGAATTATCCCTATCAAAGAACATTATATTACGTCTATAAAAATCCCCCTTCTGAAGCAGTTAAAGCGTTTTTAGGTTATGCAACTTCTCCCACTGGACAACAGATAATACAAGATGCTCAGTGATATTTTATTGATATTATTCTCTCAGTAAAGCTCTAAATCCTTCTTGTTGAAAATGCTTATCAAACGTTAATATTTCAACTATTTCTAATTGCCTCATTATTTCCATTGAAGCACAATCCGTTAAACTATACCCTTTATCTAATCGTCTTTGATAAAAGTCAAATGCTTGTTCAAATTGCTCTTGAGTTTGAGGAATAATCAGGGTGTTACTATCGTTGCATAAATCACGGGTTAAGCGAATAGCTGATTGACGCAAAAATTGTCCTCGACTGCATAAAGCATTCAGTAATTCTGTCAAAACCATCTCGCTAGTAACACCTCTAAAGCTACCTAATTTCGCTGTTATAATGACAGCAAATTCATGAGCATTATCTTGGGGATCTGCTAAAGCTTGTAAATAAAATGTATCTAAAAAAATCTGTTTCATTCTTCCTCATCTTCCCTAGGTGCGCCATACATATAGTGTTCACCATTACGGGCAAAATCTCTCGGAAGCTGTTTATCCCATTCTGATGCAGGAACAACTTTACCAATTTCTACAATTCGCTGCCAAAAAGGTTTCTTTTGAAATTCCGGGTCATTTTCCAGAGCATCCCATTTAGCATTGAGTTCTTCTAGGGATAACTCATTAGTATCAGCATGAGAAGGATCATTTAAGCTAGTCATAATTAGGTTTTTCTCTTGTTATTAATACCATGAATTAATTGTAACAAAAATTATCTCTATAGAAGAAAATTCGCTATAATTAAAGAACATTGTAGCTAAATATGTAAAAATCATAACCTTATTGTCTATGCCTAGTGAAATAGAAAGAGAAATACAAGAAGCGGTTCAAAAACGACGTAACTTTGCTATCATTTCCCACCCCGACGCAGGAAAAACCACCCTCACCGAAAAATTGTTACTCTATGGAGGAGCGATCCATCAAGCTGGTGCGGTCAAAGCAAGGCGAGATCAGCGTAAAGCCACCTCTGACTGGATGGAAATGGAAAAACAACGGGGTATTTCTATCACCTCTACCGTCCTTCAATTTGAATATCGTGACTTCCAAATTAACCTCTTAGATACCCCTGGCCACCAAGACTTTAGTGAAGATACCTACCGTACCCTTGCTGCTGCTGATAACGCAGTCATGTTGATCGACGCAGCTAAAGGGTTAGAACCCCAAACCCGTAAACTATTTGAAGTGTGTCGTCTGAGGGGACTGCCTATCTTTACCTTCGTCAACAAAATGGATCGTCCTGGACGAGAACCTCTAGAATTGTTAGATGAGATTGAACAAGAGTTAGGACTGAAAACCTATGCGGTTAACTGGCCCATTGGCATGGGCGATCGCTTTAAAGGGGTTTACAGTCGTCGTCAAAAGGCGATACATCTATTTGAACGTCGCGCCCATGGCTCTCAACAGGCTCAAGAAGACGTGATTAAGCTTGGCGACCCCAAAATTGAAGAATATCTCGAACAAGAGCTTTATTATCAATTTAAAGAGGACTTAGAAATTCTTGAGGAGATAGGGGATGATCTCGACTTAGAAGAAGTCCACGCAGGGAAAATGACCCCCATCTTTTTCGGTTCAGCCATGACTAACTTTGGGGTACAACTTTTCCTAGAAGCGTTCTTAGAATACGCCCTCAAACCAGAAGGCCGTAACTCATCTGTTGGAGTCGTTGATCCCACCCATCCTGAGTTTAGTGGGTTTGTCTTTAAATTACAAGCCAATATGGACCCTAAACACCGCGATCGCGTAGCTTTTGTAAGGGTATGTACGGGAAAATTTGAAAAGGACATGACCGTCAGTCATGCAAGAACAGGCAAAACCGTCCGTTTATCCCGTCCCCAAAAGCTTTTTGCTCAAGATCGCGCTTCTATTGAAGAAGCTTACGGAGGTGATGTGATCGGGTTAAATAACCCTGGTGTGTTTGCTATTGGAGACACCATTTATAGTGGCCAAAAATTGGAATATGAAGGAATTCCTTGTTTTTCGCCTGAAATGTTTTCCTACATTAAAAACCCCAACCCATCTAAATTTAAGCAGTTTCAAAAAGGAATTAAAGAGTTACGGGAAGAAGGTGCAATACAAATTATGTATTCTACCGATGACTTTAAACGAGACCCTATTTTAGCTGCGGTAGGACAATTACAATTTGAAGTGGTACAGTTTCGGATGTTAAGTGAATATGGTGTGGAAACCAACTTAGAACCTTTACCTTATAGTTTAGCTCGTTGGGTTAAAGGGGGCTGGAAAGCATTAGAAAAAGCAGGCCGTATTTTTAACACTATTACGGTAAAAGATAACTGGGGTCGTCCTGTTTTATTGTTTAAAAATGAATGGGGTTTGCAACAGGTAAACGTGGATCATCCTGAGTTAAAACTAGATGCGATCGCACCTGTTGGTGCTGGTATTGAACCGGAGTAAACAAGTTAAAAGGTATCTAGACGACGATGGGGGAATAAACCTTTGAATACTTTTCCCGAAGCTTTAGAGGCATTTCGTACAGCTATAGCACTACGCATTTTGGTTAGGACATTTATAAAATTGAACAAGATTGTAGATTGTAGGGTGGGCAATGCCCACCTTACAGTAAGGTACAGTAATGTCCTAATCTTTCTTTGTACTGCTATATTTCTTATCGTTTTTATAACTGGTTAAAGAATAATGCTGATGTATTCGCTTTGTATAAAGCTAGTTTTGGTTATGTTTGGGCTTGAAATTAGCTAAAGTCCCATTAATTGACCACCAGCGTTAATAGCGTTTTCAATTGAACAGGCTAGAGTTAAAGATGGACTGCTTGAAATACCTTGGTGGTGGTAAGTAAAGCGAAAAAATCTTAAACTATATATAAGGTGAAAATTTTTCCCGATCGCCCTGCAGTTTTCTAAAACTTACGAACTCTCCCGTCACGGAAATTCCCACGGCTCCCCCCATGCCCGAACCGATCGCCACCAATTGGGGACGGTCTTAGACCATTCAAGGGCGCGATCGCAATTTTTCTCAAACCTCGGTATCATGCAAATAAGTGTTTTAAATTGTGCAAGCCCCCCCGTTGGGGGCTTACCGGTTAGTTAAAGATCAGTGGGCTGATCATCTGGAATTCCCGACACATCGAGTCCTAAAGATTTCAAGATTACTTTAGGTGACTTTTCAAGTAAACAGCACATATTGACTATTACCGGAGCGGTTGGCATTTTTTTCCCTGCAACATAATCATTTATGGTGGATTTTGCCATTTTCATCGCTCTAGCAAAAGACGCTTGTGAATATCCTGCTTTCTCAATCAAGTCTTTCAATGGTCGATCTGATTTATCTTGTATTTTATTCATTTTAGCAAAAAAGTTCGCTATAGCGGGTTGACATTGATCGTCAAGTTCGCTATAGTGAACGATATAGACAACAGCGAAGTGACTCACCAAGGGGATTAGGGCAAATGTATCCATAGTTGGTGAATCAGACTCACTGTAAGTCTAGGTTCATTGAGTTAAAAGGAGAATGCCTATATCAAGTCGTTTCCTCATCTCTAGAAAATAATTGCTATACAGCAAAAACTGAAGTATTTGTACCAATTGGTTTAGGGGATTTATTCCCCATTTTTCCTTATGCTTTACTACCGTTTTGACTGCGATCATTGCGGTCAATCTACCCACATCGCAGACGAAAAAGAGTTCCAAGACTCTCAAGAGAAAGGTTATACTTTCTGCTTTTCTTGTGGTAGAACTCACTTTATAAACTTCGAGACAGTCGCTAACGATCGCATTGAAGGCAACCTAAAGGCTTATGGTTCCTTTGCTGCTCAGTGGCTAGGGAAAAGGGATGAAATGCCCGATCCTTTAGACATGATCCCTT